>Ga0102940_1000017_pt1 | contig 102008 bp, 82 predicted proteins | sample SalPonR2_C_D1_MG_FD_78215 | JGI IMG/M metagenome (GOLD analysis project Ga0102940, IMG submission 78215) | Salt pond soil microbial communities from South San Francisco under conditions of wetland restoration - Salt Pond MetaG R2_C_D1_MG | ecosystem: Environmental > Aquatic > Marine >... | reverse complement strand
TTGCCGGCCAGCGCGAACAGCGCGGTCGGAGCGGGCCGGACGGACTGTACCGGATCGAGCGGTGCGGCGCCGACGACGATTTCGGGATAGCGCGCGTTGCCGTCGAAGGCGCCGGTGCCGAAATCCAGGTCCACCTGGAACAGGCCATCCTCGACCAGCACTGGGCGCAGGCCTGCGTCGTTCCGAATCGTATGCCGCCCGCCGCGGTGTCGAACAGCCTGAACTCCAGATCGGCGAGGCCGGTGAACGGCGCGCCGATCTGGCGCAGCTGGCCCTGCTAGGTGATGGTCTGGGCCGCCGCAGGCAACAAGGCGGAGAGCAGCAGTACAGTGACAACTGCACGAATCGGTCGGTTCATCGGAATTCTCCTTGTTCGAGTTCAAGACCGGCGATCCTCCACCGGTCCGCCATTCTTGTATGCCCGATGCCGCCTAGGGGGAACAAGCCAGCGAGTTGGTCTCAGCTGCCGGAGGAGCCTGCCAGCGCGTCGCTCAACGATCGAACGTCGCTTCCGTTCGGGGCCTGGTGCAGACGCAGTCCGAATGCAGGGAGGACCGAATAGACGTGGTCGAAGATCTCGGCCTGGACGGTCTCGTAGGGCACCCAGCTGGTTTCGTGGGTGAAGGCGTAGAGTTCGAGCGGGATGCCGTCGTCGCCGGCCTGCAGTTGGCGCACCATGTGGGTCAGGTCGGTGTTGATGTCGTCGCGCGAAGCCAGGTAATTGCTGAGGTAGGTGCGCAGCAGCCCGAGCTTGGTCAAACGCCTCGCGTCGGTGGGTGAATCCGGATTTGCACCAGAATTCTTGTTGTCTTCCCGGATGCTTGCAAGCTTTTCTTCAATATGTTTCGAGAGCAGCTTGGCACGTCGCAGACGCTCGAGGTCCGCGTCCGACGCAAAGCCCACGCTGCCGGCCTCGATCCGGATCGAGCGCTTGATCCGACGTCCGCCCACGGCTTGGATGTTGCGCCAGTTCTTGAACGAATCGGAGACCAGCGCGTAGTTCGGGATCGAGGTGATGGTCTGGTCCCAGTTGCGCACCTTGACCGTGGTCAGGCTGATGTCGATGACGTCGCCGTCGGCGCCGTAGTCGGGCATTTCCAGCCAGTCGCCCACCGAGAGCATGTCGTTGGCCGACAGCTGGATGCCGGCCACCAGGCCGAGGATGGGATCCCGGAACACCAGCAGGACCACGGCGGTCATCGCGCCCAGTCCGCTGAACAGGATGACCGGCGATTTTCCGATCAGCAGGGCGATGGCGAAGATCAGGCCGACGATCGATCCGACCAGTTTCAGGCCCTGAAACAGACCGCGCAGAGGCAGGCGCTCGCTGGCCCGCACACCCCGGCTCAGGCGTTCGATGCCGTCGAGCAGTGCGAACAGGGCCAGCACCGTGAACAGCAGGATCCACAGGTGGGTGACCGTCTCCAGCAGCTGCAGCGTCCAGTGATCCGGCGGGAGGAACGCCCGACCCATGACATAGACAACGATGCCCTGGGCGGCCAGCGCGAGCCGGGAGGCCAGCCGTTGGTCGAAGACCCGGATGCTCGATCGCCGGCTGGATGCCGTCATGCGGGTCAGTGTCCGCAACAGTATGCGGTGAACCACCAGATGGACCAGCGCGGTCGCGGCCACGATCAGGCCGACCACCGTCAGCGTGTAGACCAGCGACGTTTCTTCCACGCCCCAATTCGCAAGCAGAGCGGTCAGTGCGTCTTTCATCGGAATACCGGATGCGATCGAACCGCCAGCCTACCAAGGGCAGAGTGCAATGCGCGGGAAGTCGTTCAGGAGGCGAAATCCTGCCAGACCGATCGAAGGTCGCCCAACGCCGTTTCGTAGATTCGCCGGCCGTGCTCCTGGGTGGCCAGCGTCGGGTCGGAGCCGCAGCGGCCGTCCGGATATCTCCGGCGAAAATCCGCTGCGTCGCCGATCGGCCCGTCGGGAGCGATGCGAGGTTCGAGGGTTGCCGTGCGTTGGGCGTTGGGGTGGGCGAACCAGGTCAGCGCGATTTCCGATGGCGTGGCATGACTGCCCTCGGCGCTGCCGTAGAGATTCTGGACCAGCGCGCGCACGCCGGGCAGCATGAACCAGTTGACCAGTTTCAGCGCGAGCGGGGAGGCCTCGCCGGCGTAGCTGGATCGCGACCAGATCTCCGAAAACGCGGCGTGGACGGTGGCGATGTTTCCGCCGTGGCCGTTCAGGAACAGAATCCGGCGGAATCCGGCTCGGGCCAGCGAAGAGACGACGTCGTCGATGACCGCGATCAACGTGGTCGGGCGCAGCGCGATGGAGCCCGGAAAGCCCAAGTGATGCTGGGCCATGCCGATACTCAGGGTCGGCGCGACCAGCACACCGTCCTCGGCCATGCCCTCGGCGATCCGCTGTGGGCAGAGCGCATCGGTGCCGATCAGTCCCGTCGGCCCGTGCTGCTCGGTGGAGCCGATCGGCACCAGGATGGCATCGCTGTGCTCCAGGTAGTGCTGGACGTCCTGCCAGGTCGAAAGCTGCAGATTCATGGGGTGCTCCGTGTCCGTGTCATGTGTTCTCGCGGCCCGTGATCGGATCGAATCCCTGTTTCCGGAATTCGTTGATCCGGATCATGGTTGGATTCTTCGCGCTCGTGATGCCGCACCAGCGCTTGCAGATAGTTGCGCAGGCGCCGTGCTTCCGGCGCCGTCTGCTCCAGTACGCTCCGGATGCGATTGAAATGAAGCAGCCGTACGTTGCGGATTTCCGGTTTCAGGTAGAGGTCGGGGCGATGCTGCTTCAGGCTCTGTGCGATCAAGGCCTGCTGCATCAGCTCGAAGCTGCCGAACAGCAGATCGGAAAATTCCGCCGCGGTTTCGTCGCCGGGTCGGGGTCGTGCGCCCGAAACATCGATCGCAATGACCCGATCGCAGTCCGCCCGAAGGCGATCGATCGGCAATGGGTTGGTCGTGCCGCCGTCGATCAGCAGTTGCTCGCCGCTGCGAACCGGTGAGAACAGGCCGGGAACGGCCATGCTGGCCTGAACGGCTTCGAACAAGGGTCCGGTCGAACGCACCACGGGCTGGCCCGTCCAGTAATCCGTCGTGATGATCTCCATTGGGATTCGAAGATCGTCGAACGAGCGTGCCGGGGTCTGCGCCTGGAGAAAATCGATGAAGCCCTGGGCGTCGACCAGTCCGCCGTTTTCCAGATCGAGGTTCATCACGTCCCGAAGGTCCAGGCCGTTGTTTCCCCTGATCAGCCCGGTGATCGTGTCCAGTCCGGATCCGCCGAACTCGTTGAAGATGCCTTCGATGGTCGCAGCTTCCAGGCCGGAGGCATACAGGACGCCGATGACTGCGCCGATGCTGGTCCCGGCAATTCTGGATGGCTGGATTTCCAGCTCGTCGAAGACTCGCAGCAGCTCGATATGGGCGAGGCCAGCGGCACCGCCGGAACCCAGGACGAGACCGATCTCGCAACGCTCGGCGTCGGCTGGGGCCGCGTGCGTTTCGGGTGGAATGACAAGCAGCATCGGAAGCAGCAGAAAAAGGACACGCATCGGGGCAGAGCCGGGTTGCCGAATGTCTCCAGCATACTTCGGTGACGAGCGGACGAGGTCACGAAAAAGCCCCGGCCGATGGCCGGGGCTGGTGCGAACGCTGGGTTTCGCCGATCGAACCTTACGGACGATCGAGGTAGAAGTCGTAGCTTCCGCTTCCGGAGTAGGACCGGATGCGCCAGTAGTAGTAGCCACGCGTTCCGTTGTAGCTGATGTCTTCGTCGGAGCTGGCGCTGGCGCTGTTGGCCACGCGGCTCCAGCCACGGCCGTTCCAGCGGTACAGCTCGAGATCGAAGTCGGCGCTGCTCGGGCCACGCAGGTAGCCGTTGTGCGTGCCGGAGTTCGCGAAGTAGTACGTGCCATTCGGCTGGACGTCGGAATCGCCGGTGCCGCTCAACGCGCCGGTGTACTGGTCGCAGTTGGTGCATGGCGCGCCGCCACCGCCGCCGCTCGGCTCGGTGAAGCCGCCGACCAGCGAGACGCCGGAATACGACGAGAAGCCGCGGATCATGACGTGCCAGGTGCCGGCGGCGGGCGTTGCGAAGTCGCAACTCTCGGTGTTCCCGCCGATGTACGGACGGCAGTCATAGGCCGAAGTGGTCGGCGCAGCGCCGTAGCGCACGTACAGGTCGGCATCGCCGGAACCGCCGGCCATGTCGAAGGCGAGGTTGGTTGCGCCGGCCGGGACCTCCAGGGTGAAGAAGATTTCCGAACCCTGGCCGCCCGAGAGATTGCCGACCGGGGTGCCATTGGCAAGCTCGGTGGGGCCGGTGCCGCCACCGCCACCGCCACCGCCGCCGCCACCGCCACCGCCACCGAACAGCGAGTACGCCATCAGGTTCGGTGAACCGCTACCGACGTTCGAAAGGGTGTTGGAAATGCCTGCCGAAAAGATCGCGTTCTCGACCTGGGTCGGCGTGGCCGACGGGTTGCCGGCCAAGTACAGCGCGGCGATGCCGGCCACGTGCGGTGAAGCCATCGACGTACCGCTGATGGTGTTGGTCGACGAGTTGCTGGTCCACCAGGCCGAGGTGATCGAAGAGCCCGGCGCGAAGATGTCGACGCAGGAGCCGAAGTTCGAGAAGCTCGAGCGCGAATCGCTGCTGGTCGTCGAACCGACGGTGATCGCGGCCGCTGCTCGCGCCGGCGACACGTTGCAGGCGTTCTGGTTCTCGTTGCCCGCGGCCACTACGACGGTGACGCCGGCGTTGCGCATGTTGGCCACCGCGTTGTCGGTCGTCGTCGAGGCGCCGCCGCCGAGGCTCATGTTGGCCACGGCTGGCAGGACGCGGTTGGCCGCGATCCAGTCCATCCCGGCGATGACGCCGGAATTGGTGCCCGAGCCGTTGCAGCCAAGGACGCGGACCGGAACGATCAGCGCCTGCTTGGCGACGCCCCAGGTCGAGCCCGCCACCGTACCGGCAACGTGCGTGCCATGGCCGTTGCAGTCATTGGAGCCGCGACCGTCGTTGATCGAGGTGAACCCACTGATCACCCGGCCGCCGAAGTCATTGTGCGACGCCAGTACGCCGGTGTCGACGATATAGGTGCGCACGTTCGAGGCGGTGGTGTTGTAGGTGTAGCTGCCGTCGAGCGGCAGGTCGGTCTGGTCGACGCGATCGAGGCCCCAGGTGGCGTTGCTCTGAGTGGCGTTGATCGAGACCTTGCCGTCTTCCTCGAGGTAGGCCACGCGTGGATCCTTCATCAACGCCTTGGCCTGCCTGTCGTTGACCTCGGTGGCGACGAAGCCGCGCAGGACGTGAGAGTAGGAGCGCGCCACGCGGAGATTGTGGGTCCGCGCCATGTCGGTGGCCACGCGGGCCACGTCCGGGGCGTTCGAGCGTTCGGTCGCCAGGCGAGCGACGTCGTCCTTCAGGACCACGATGTACTGCCCTTCGATCGGCTCCTTCGCGATCCGGAGCGCCGCATTGTGTTCGGACGCGGCGACCAGTTCGGACGCGGCGACCGGCGCGGACAGGGCCGCGGCGAGCAGGCCGGCACTCGCGATGCTGACAGATAGTTTCTTCCAGAACATCAAGTTTTCTCCCATGTGAACTGCTTTTCGAGTCCCCTTGGTTACTCTTCCCCTATGTGCGCGCCTCAATGGCAATCGAGGTGGGAGATCCGGGCATAACACGCTCTTTCCTGCCCGCAGTTCCCACTCTGCGGCAAGTCAAGCTCGGTTTTTGACCGAAGGTGATGCGCACCCGGTCCCCAACGAACACGCCTTTGGTTATACGGGAGACCACGCGTGAAAATCCAGCGTTTTGCGCCATGAATTTGCAAGAATGTGAAACTCGTCACGCAAAAAGGTGACGTTTTTTGTCACTTTCTGACCATTCGGCGCCGTATGGAGTCGCGCTCGGCGCCGCCGGATGCCGAAAATGGATCCGGCCCGCAGGGCGGGCCGGTAGAGGGATGGTTCGGGGAGGCTCAATCGTCGGCGCGCAGGCGAACCGCGGTGAAGCCGAGCAGCATCAGCAGGCCGACCAGCACGGCCAGTCCGCCGCTATCCAGGGTCGGGATGGGGCGAGCGCTGGTGGTGCCGTTGCCGGTCAACTGGTACAGCGCGACGGTGCCCGAGTCTTCGTGGGTGATTGCCAGCCACGGCAGGCCGGTGGGCGTGTCCGCGGCTTCGATGAACAGCACGCCCTCCGGCGCCTCTTCGCCGGCCGGACTCGGGACCAGTTCTTGCAGCTGCGGCGCGGTCGGATCGGTGACGTCGTAGACGAAGAAGCTGTCGACCCGTTCGAGCCCGATGAACGCGAAGCGCTGATTGTCGACCAGGCCGGTCGCGATGCCCTCCGGCTCCGGGCCCTTGTTGTCACTGCGACCGTCGTCATCGTTGAAGAACGGCAGACCGAGAGCTGCGGTCACGTCCTCGAATTCCGAGCCCGAGTCCCAGACCAGAGCGCCGGTCAGGCCGTTCCAGACCGAAAACGAGCGACCGCCGTAGACATACAGCTGGTCGTAATCATTGTCGGCATCGGCGTCGCCGTTGGCCAGCGTCATGTTCAGACGGCCGAGGTTGGCGTTGCTCTGCAGGATGGCCGCGTCCGGGAAGGCCGTTGGATCCAGGGTCACGTCGCCGATCCGGTCCTCTTCGCTGTAGCCGTCGTAGTCACGGGCGTCCCCCTCGTTGGCGGTGAACAGGTAGGGCACGCCGCCGATGGTCATGGTCGAGATGGCGTCCGGCTGGTACATGCCCAGTACCGGCCAGTTGGCGATGTTGATCGCCGGCGCGGCCATCGGACCATCCTCGTCGCTGGCATCCAGCGGGTTGGTCGGAAGGGTGTGATCCTTGAACCCCAGCGCGACGATGCCGATGACCGTGGCCGAGGCGATGTCGACGACGGCCACGGCGTTGTTTTCCTGCAGCGTGACCCAGGCCGTCGTTCCGAGTTCATCGGTGCTGATGTATTCGGGCTCCAGGTCCTGCGCCACCGTGGCGCCCGGCCCGAATATCCGCACATCGGCCGGCAGATCGCCGGCCAGCGGGCCGCCGGCGTTGAAGTCGGCGAAGCCGGCCGTCTGGACCGTGGCAGCAGCGACGCCGCCGCTGAGGTCGATGATCGAGACCGACCCCTCGGGATCGATGGTGTAGTCGTCGTTCGGCTCGCCTTCGTTGGCCACGAGCAGGCGCGAGCCGTCCGGCGTGAAGGTCACCATGTCCGGCAGGGCGCCGACGGTGACCTGGCCCAGTAGCACGCCATCGGCGTCGAAGAACACGATGACGCCGGGATCCTGCGCCGGAGCGGCTTCGACGGCCACCGCGACCAGCCCATCGGCGACCGCCACGCTGTTCGGCGCGGCGCCGAAGGGCGAAAGGTCCAGCGATCCCAGCGTGACCGGTGCGACCGGGTCGGACAGATCGTAGCGGTCCAGCGAGTTGGAATCGGAGTTGGTCACGAACAGCCGGACCGTGGTCGGGTCGAACGCGGCGATTTCCGCGCCGCCTTCGACGCCGGGGCCGAAACTGCCGACGTAATCGATCTGCAGCGCCGCGGTGCTGGCGGACGCGCCGATCAGCGCAGCGGCCGCGAGAGACTTCAGGACCTGCATGGGATTCTCCCTGGGTGGTTGAAGATCCGGGCAGGGTAGGAATCGATCGCTAACGGGTCATGACGTCAGCGGGTCAGTTTCTTGACAGCGAGGCGGGCCGCCGATCTCAGTCGGGTTTCCGGATCTGGATGCCCGGACGGGACAGCATCTCCAGGAGACGCTCGGGATAGTCGGCCGGCAGGGACCAGAGAACCGAGTTCGCCGACTGCGCCTCCAGGCCGCGCTCGTCGGCGTCCAGGTCGCTGCGGATCGCGAGCACCAGGTCGCTGCTGGCCCACGGGTGATCGAACCAGTAGCGGTGACCGGTGATGTCGAAACCGCGCTGATCGGCCCCTCGGGACATGTCGATGACCTCGAGCCGCTCCGCGTCGAGTACGGTTCGGAGCTGGTCCTCGGGCAGCGCCCTGTTCCGGAGCTGACCGATACGCACGTCGCCGCCCATGAAGCGGTGGGCGATGTTCAGCGCGCCGTCGTTCGACGAGGCGGTCACCACCACGCGCTGGGCCAGTGCGTCGATACGGGGCAGGGCTTCGATGAATTCGGACCCCGGCACGTCGGCGGCGGCGAAGTAGATCGTTCCGAGCCGGAGGCGGGCCCGCAGGTCGACGGCCGGGTCATGGTGTCGTTCATACAGGTCGGACAGCGCCCGGGTCACCAGTCGACCGCCCGCGCTCCAGGTCACGATGTGGATGCGACGGGCGATCGAGTCGGTCGCCAATCGTTCGAGCAGCGCGACCAGCGCCGCGCCGTGGCGGTACGCGCGGCGGACGTCGGCGCCGGAACCGTAGGCGAGGATGTTCTGCCGGGTCGGCCAGGAAAAGGCCATCGACGTCATGTCACGGCCCATGAAGTGGTCGAGCTGGGCGGCGAAGGCGCTGGCGTTGTAGAAGTTGACCTTTGCGCCGTGCACGTAGATCAGAAGATCGCGATCGCGCGCGGCTTCGATCGATGCATTCAGATCGGCGATCAGCCAGTCCGTCGCGCCGCTGGCATCGATCATCTCTCCGTTTTCGTCCAGTCCGAAGTAACCGGCCTCGACCAGGCCGGCGATCGACAGGTCGACGACCCGCTCGCGCTCCGCACGGCTCGAATAGTCGTTGAGATCGGACCAGCTGATGTCCGGACCGCCGAAGCCGATCAAGGTCATGCCGACCGAAACGCGATTGCTTTCGTTGTTGTTGTAGTCGATCCGCTGCAGGTCCGGCGATCGTTGCCGGGTGGTCGCGTAGTAGACCCGGCGTGGCTTCCAGCGCTGGTCGGCCGGAACGTGATCCAGCGGACCGAGGCCCAATTCGGAGAACAGCACCGGGGTGGGCATCAGCGGTTGCACGCGAGGGGTCGCGCAGCCGGCCAGCAGCAGCGTGGCGGCCAGGGTGACGAGCAGGCGGCGGAAGACCTTCGGATCGGGCATGCGGGCGGAGCCTCGAATCGGTTCGGTCCCACTATATCGGTCGCGCGTCGCCGACGACAGCCCGAAGAACGGGCGGGTGGCCCGACGCGCCGACGACCCCGGAGGGATCAATCGGGGCGGACCGTTCGATCGTTGTTCAATCCTGCAGGATCGGCCGCAGGTAGCGCTCTGCCCGGTCGAGCGGAATGTCCTTGCGGCGCGCGTAGTCCTCGAGCTGGTCCCGGCCGATCTTGCCGACGACGAAATACTTCGAGTCGGGATGGCCGAAATAGTAGCCGCTGACCGCCGCGGCCGGATGCATCGCGAAGGACTCGGTCAGTTCGAGGCCGATGTTGCCGGGTGCGTCGAGCAGCTTGAAGATCTTCATCTTCTCGCTGTGATCCGGGCAGGCCGGATAGCCAGGAGCGGGACGGATTCCGCGGTAGTTCTCCTTGATGAGTTCCTCGTTGGCCAACTGTTCGTCCTGGGCGTAGCCCCAGAGTTCGCGTCGCACCTTCGCGTGCAGCGCTTCGGCCAGCGCTTCGGCCAGGCGGTCGGCGAGCGCCTGCAGCAGGATGCCGGCGTAGTCGTCGTTTTCGGGCAGCTTCTTCTTCGCTTCCTCGAGGCCGTGGCCCGTGGTCACCGCGAACAGACCGGCCCAGTCCTCCACGCCGCAATCGACCGGGGCCACGTAATCGGCCAGGCACAGGTTCGCCGACGGTTTGTCGGCCTGCTGGCGCAGACAGACCATGCGCTCGAGAATCTCTTCGCGAGACTCGTCGGTATACAGCAGGATGTCGTCGCCGTCCCGTGCGGCTGGGACCAGTGCGCAGACCGCCCTGGGCTGCAGCCATTTCTCTTCGACGATCGTCTTGAGCATGTCCCGGGCATCGTGGAACAGGCTGGTCGCGGTCTCGCCGACCACTTCGTCTTCGAGGATGTCCGGGTAGCGTCCGGCCAACTCCCAGGTCTGGAAGAAAGGCGTCCAGTCGATGACCTCGACCAGTTCCTCCAGCGGCCAGTCGTCGATCACGTTGAGCCCCGGTTTCAGCGGTCGTTCCGGTGCGTAGGCGCTCCAGTCGAACTCGAACGCCTGGTCGCGGGCCTCGTCGATCGATATCAGCGGTTTCCGCTGCTTGCGATTGGCGTGCCGCTCGCGGAACTCGTCGTAATCGGCGGCGATGTCTTCGGCGTAGGCCGGTCGATGGGTGTTGCTGGCCAGCTTGCGGACCACGTCGACCGAGCGCGACGCATCCTTGACCCAGACCACGGGGGCCTCGTAGGCCGGGTCGATCTTCAGCGCCGTATGGGCGCGGGATGTGGTCGCGCCGCCGATCAGCAGCGGCAGGTCCATGCCGCGCTTCCGCATGGCTTCGGCGACCGTGACCATCTCGTCGAGCGACGGCGTGATCAGGCCGGACAGCCCGATCATGTCGACGTCGTGCTTCACGGCTTCGTCGAGGATCCTGTCGGCCGGCACCATGACGCCGAGATCGTGGACCTCGAAGCCGTTGCAGGCCAGCACCACGCCTACGATGTTCTTGCCGATGTCGTGGACATCGCCCTTGACGGTCGCCAGCAGCACGCTGCCCTTCTTTTCGCCGACCTTCTTTTCCTTCTCGAGGTAGGGCACCAGGTGGGCAACCGCCTTCTTCATTACCCGGGCTGACTTGACCACCTGGGGCAGGAACATCTTGCCGGCGCCGAACAGGTCGCCGACGTAGTTCATGCCGTCCATCAGCGGGCCCTCGATGACTTCCAGCGCAGCGTCGTGCTGCTGGCGGGCCTCTTCGGTGTCTTCGACGACGTACTTGTCGATTCCCTTGACGAGCGAATACTTCAGGCGCTCGGCAACGTCCTTCTCGCGCCAGGCCTCGTCCTTTTCCTGGCGCTGTCCTTCGCCCTTGTACTTGTCGGCAGCATCGAGCAGGCGCTCGGTGGCATCGTCGCGGCGGTTCAGCACCACGTCCTCGACGAGTTCGCGCAATTCCGGGTCGATGTCGTCGTAGACGGCCAGCTGACCGGCGTTGACGATGCCCATGTCCATGCCGGCATGCGTCGCGTGATACAGGAACACCGAGTGCATGGCCTCGCGCACCGGGTTGTTGCCGCGGAACGAGAACGACATGTTCGACACGCCGCCGGAGACGTGGCAGTCGGGGAAGCGCTTCTTCAGTTCGCGCGTGGCCTCGATGAATTCCATGGAGTAGTTGTTGTGTTCCTCCATGCCGGTCGCGACCGGAAAGATGTTCGGGTCGAAGATGATGTCCTCGGACGCGAAACCGACCTCGTCGACCAGCAGTTCATGGGCCCGCGACAGGCATTCGACCATGCGCGAGGCGTTGTCGGCCTGTCCGGTTTCGTCGAAGGCCATCACGATGACCGCCGCGCCGTAACGCTTGATCTTCCGCGCATGCTCGAGAAATTCGTCCTCGCCCTCCTTCAGACTGATCGAATTGACGATGCCCTTGCCCTGCAGGCACTTGAGTCCGGCCTCGATCACCGACCATTTCGATGAATCGACCATGATCGGCACCCGGGCGATGTCCGGCTCGGCCATGATCAGGTTGAGGAAATCGGTCATGGCCTGTTCGGAGTCGAGCAGGCCCTCGTCCATGTTGACGTCGATGATCTGCGCGCCGTTCTCGACCTGGTCCTGAGCGACTTCGACCGCCTCGTCGTACTTTTCTTCGGCGATCAGCCGCTTGAAGCGTGCCGAGCCGGTCACGTTGGTGCGCTCGCCGACGTTGACGAAGCCGAGCTCGGGCGTGATGGTCAGCGGCTCGAGGCCGCTCAACCGGGTATAGCGTCGTTCGGAGTTCGATTCGCTCATGCTGCCTTCTTGGTGTCGAGTGTGCGCGGCGAGAACGGTTCGACCGCTTCGCGAATGGCGGCCAGATGCGCGGGCGTGGTGCCGCAGCAGCCGCCGATGATGTTGACCAGGCCGTCCTCGGCATAGCCGCGAACGATGGTCGCCATTTCTTCGGGCGTCTGGTCGTATTCGCCGAACTCGTTCGGCAAGCCGGCGTTGGGGTGCGCCGTGACCAGGCATTCGGCCACCCGGGCCAGGTCTTCGATGTGTTTCTTGAGCTGATCGGCGCCAAGCGCGCAGTTGAAACCGACGCCGAACGGCGCTGCGTGCCGGACGGAGTGATAGAACGCCTCGGGCGTCTGACCCGAAAGCGTCCGACCGCTGGCGTCGGTGATCGTGCCGGAGATCAGCACCGGCCACCGCTCGCTGCGGCGATCGAACTCTTCCTCGATGGCGAAGATTGCTGCTTTCGCGTTCAGCGTGTCGAAGATGGTTTCGACCATCAGCAGGTCCGAACCGCCGTCGAGCAGGCCCTGGATTGCCTCGGTGTAGGTCGCCACGAGGTCGTCGAAGGTCACGGCCCGGTAGCCGGGGTTCGAGACGTCCGGCGAGATCGATGCGGTGCGGTTGGTCGGCCCCAAGGTGCCGACGACGAATCGTGGTCGGTCGGGCGTCTCGGCCTCGGCCTCGTCGCAGGCCGTACGGGCCAGCCGGGCCGCCTCGAGGTTCAGTTCACGGGCCAGTTCTTCGAGCGAGTAATCGGCCTGGCTGATGCGGTTGGCGTTGAAGGTGTTGGTCTCGACGAAGTCGCAGCCGACGTCGAGGAAGTCCTTGTGGACCCTGCGGATCAGGTCCGGCCGGGTCAGCACCAGCAGATCGTTGTTGCCCTTGAGGTCGTCCGTGTGGTCGGCGAAGCGCTCGCCGCGGAAATCGGCCTCGTCGAGCGTCTCGCCCTGGATCATGGTGCCCATCGCGCCGTCGAGCAGCAGGATGCGTTCGGAGAGCGCCGCGAACAGGGCGTCCACGCGTTTCGGGTCGTGCCAGGGAGTTCCGGTCATGGTCGTCTCGCCAGTAACGTGATGATTTCGAAGTTCGGAGGTTTCTTTTCGATCGAGGTGATCCCGCAGAAGCCGACCTCGAGTCCGGCATCGGTAAACAGCCGGTCGAGCGCCTTCGGTGAAAAGCCGTTATTGACGTGGCCATAGGCCGCGACCTGGCGGGCGTGCCGGTGGGTTTTCAGCGCCGCGGCCACCAGCGCTCCACCGGGCTTGAGCACCCGCGCGGCCTCCAGCGCAACATCGGCCGGCCGATCGCTGTAGGTCAGCGCGTGCAGCAACAGCACGGTGTCGAACGTCGATTCGCCGAAGGGGAGGGCATGCATGTCACCCTGGTGGAAGCGCACGTTGCCGAGCGTTGCGACTCGCGCCTGGCCGGCGTCGACGACGCGCGCCGACAGGTCGACGCAGTCCACGGATTCGGCGCGTGGACCCAGCAGTTCGCCCATCACGCCATCGCCGGATGCGATGTCGAGCACGCGGCCGGGGTCGATCAACTGGACCAGTGCTCGGGTGGTCGCCTCCCAGCTTCGGCCCGGCGAGTAGTGGCGCTCCATGTCGCCGGCCACGGCGTCGGGCCAGTTCCGGCCGCGGGCTCGTTGGGCAAGGATGTCCGGCAACCGTTCGGCGTCGGAAGCGATCTGCGGATCGTCGAGCCGCTCACGGAGCATGGCCCAGAGCTGACAGAGCGCGCTATCCTGGCCGTCGGTCATCGAACGGTAGTACACCGACACGCCTTCGCGTCGGTCGGCGACCAGTCCGGCGTCGCGCAGTTTCGCCAGGTGCGTGGACACCCGCGGCTGGGCCAGGCGCATGGTCTGCGCCAGCTCGGCCACGGTCAGTTCTTCGGTGTCCAGCAGCGCCAGCAGACGCAGTCGGGTGGAGTCCCCGAGCAGCGAACAGTGGCGGCCTACGCGCTCCAGTTCGATGACCTTATCCTTTCATCTCGATCAAAAGATATAAGCGCAAGGATAAAGCCTGCAGCGCTGATGCGCAACCGCCGGCCGGGCCGTCAGAATGCGTCCTTCCAGCTTCGCAGGACCGCGAAAACCGCTTCCGGCGAGCCGTCGCAGTCCGGATCTCGCTCGACCGCCGCGGCGGCAACGGCGCGCTCGCGCGTCCTGAGGAACGGGTTACAGCGACGTTCGTCGGCCAGCAGGCTGGGGACGGTCCGATCACCGCGCTCGCGGAGCCGCTCGACCTCTGCGCAGCGGCGGGCCAGGTCCGGATTGTCCGGATCGACGTGGGTTGCGAATGCGCAGTTGGCCCGGGTGTACTCATGAGCGCAGTGCACCCGCGTCTCGTCGGCGAGTGCGGCGAGTGCGTCCAGCGAAGCCAGCATCTGCCGCGCTGTGCCCTCGAACATCCGGCCGCAGCCGATCGAGAACAGCGTGTCGCCGCAGAACAACCGTCCGTGGCCGTAGAAGGCGATGTGACTGGTGGTGTGGCCGGGGGTGTCGAGAACCCTGAATTCCAGCGAAGGCGACTCGATCCGGACGCGATCGCCGTGCCGGCAGGACCGGTTCACCGCTGGAATCCGCCGATCCGGCGGACCGTAGACCGGGCAGGGCCGGTCGGCAATCAGTTCGGCCACGCCGCCGATATGGTCGGCATGGTGGTGCGTCAGCAGCAGCGCGCCGAGGGTGAGCCGCTGGGCTTCGAGATAAGCCCGGACCGGCTCGGCCTGGCCGGGATCGACGACGGCGGCCGAGTGGCCGTCGTCGAGAACCCAGATGTAGTTGTCGTCGAACGCCTCGACGGCGTCGATCCGGAGCCTGGTCATTGGTCGATCTGCTATGCTTCGGGCGCGTTTCCAATCATACCCAAGAGCCGCCGACCGCCCGTCATGTCCGTTGGATTCGCTTCCCTGCAGCAGGCCGAGAACGCCGTGATTCCCGAGCTTCTGCGCGGTGCCGGCGTTCAGTGGCTGGTCGAGTTCGCGCCGGCGGTCAGCCCGTCGCCGGCCATCGATATCCCGCGCCACCGCGTGCTTCACGACGCCAGCGGCTGGATCTGGCCCTTCCGGGGGGAAGGCGACACGCTTCCTTTCGCCGACGAATCGCTGCCGGCCATTCTGGTCCGTCACCTGTTCTGGGATGAGTCCGCGCAGGGCCGCTTCGAAGAGGCTCTGCGGGCGCTTGCGCCGGGCGGCCTCGTGGTATCGGTCACGGCCAATCCCTGGCATCGGAACAGCTGGCGCGAACTCGGTCGCGACAGTTTCCGACTGCCGGCCTGGCCTCGCTTCCTGTTTCTCCACGCTCGCCACGACCTGATGCTGCAGATTCCGCGCCGGCAGTACTGGACCAGTGCGCTACCCGGGGTTTCCCCGCTGCTGCTGGTGGTCGGGCGCAAGCCGCCGAGATCGGCAACGGTTCAGCGGCTCGATCTTCGGCGGCGATTTTCGCCGGTGGCCGAGCCGGCGGCCAGCAGCACCTGTCGCGCCGCATGAGCCGAGAAACAGTGGAAATCTGGACCGACGGCGCCTGCAGCGGCAATCCGGGCCCCGGGGGCTGGGGCGCGGTGCTTCGCTTCCGCGGCGTCGAGAAGGAGTTGTCCGGCGGCGACGGGGCCACCACCAACAATCGGATGGAGCTGATGGCGGCCATTCGCGCCTTGGAGTCGCTGAAGCGGCCGTGCCGGGTCCATCTGACCACGGACTCGAACTACGTTCGCCAGGGCATCACCGAGTGGCTGCCGCGCTGGAAGTCCAACGGCTGGAGGACCGCGGCGCGGAAGCCGGTGAAGAATGCCGACCTGTGGCAGCGGCTGGAGGCCGCCGCCGCCGACCATGATGTCGACTGGTCCTGGGTCAAGGGCCATTCCGGCCATCCCGAGAACGAGCGCGCTGACCGCCTGGCCACGGCCGCGGCGCAGCGCGCTGCCTGATTCCGGTCCGGGCCGACGGCCGCCCGACACCAAGCGAGGAGAGCACCACGCCATGCGACAGATCGTGCTTGACACCGAAACGACCGGGCTCGAGCCCGAAGACGGGCACCGGGTCATCGAGATCGGCGCGCTGGAGCTGATCGATCGCTCACTGACCGGGCGCCAGTTCCACAAATACATCAACCCCGAGCGTTCGGTCGATGACGGCGCCGTCGAGGTCCACGGCCTGAGTAACGATTTCCTCGGCGACAAGCCGCTGTTCGCCGACGTGGCCGAGGAATTCCTCGAGTTCATTCGCGGCGCCGAACTGATCATCCACAATGCGGCTTTCGACGTCGGGTTCCTCGATGCGGAACTGGGCCGTCTGGCCCAGCCCTTGCGGGTAATCGACGTGTCGCAGGTCCTGGACACGCTGGAGTTGGCCCGGGAACTGCACCCCGGGCAGCGGAACAGCCTCGACGCGCTCTGCCGTCGCTACGACGTCGACAATTCGAACCGCACGCTGCACGGTGCCCTGCTGGATTCGGAGCTGCTGGCCGACGTCTACCTGCTGATGACCGGCGGCCAGGTCGATCTCGGCCTCGATCTGTCGCCGAGCACCTCGGCCTCTCAGGCGGTGGGAACGGTCGATTACGATGCCTCGCGGCTGCACGTGCGGCCTGCCGGCGCGGACGAGATCGCGGCCCATGAACAGCGGCTCGAGGCCATCGACAAGGAGGCCGGCGAAACCGGGTGTCTGTGGCGGACGCTGATCCACTGAACGCTGCAGCAGCGGCCGGCCGATTGCCACCGTGCCTGGTCCTGACCGGGCCGACCGCGGCGGGCAAGACCGCGGTCGCCGTTGCGCTGCACGAGCGTCTCCCATGTTCGCTGATCAGCGTCGATTCGGCCCAGGTCTATCGCGGTATGGACGTCGGCACGGCCAAGCCCGGCGCCGATGAGCTGCGCGCGCACCCCCACGCCTTGATCGATATTCGTGATCCCGAGTCGGTCTATTCGGCGGCCGACTTCGTTGCCGACGCCGAAGAATCCATTGCCGAAGCGGTTTCGGCCGGGCGGCTGCCGGTGCTGGTTGGCGGAACCACGCTGTATCTCAAAGCGCTTCGCTACGGTCTCGACCCGCTTCCCAAGGCTGATCCGGCGCTGCGGGGTGAACTCGAGGCCGAGGCTGGGCGGGTCGGCTGGCCGGCGATGCATGGTCGCCTTGCCGCCGCGGATGCCGAGGCGGCGCGTCGAATCCGCCCCAGCGATCCGCAGCGGATTGTCCGGGCCCTGGAAATTCATCGGCTGACCGGCCAGCCGCCGTCCCGGCTATGGACCGGAAGAGGGCCGGATCGGATGCGAGACAGCCTGATGATGATCGTGACGCCGTCGGATCGGTCGGAATTGCACGCCCGGATCGATCGGCGCTGGTCGACGATGCTCGACGCGGGCCTGCTCGACGAGGTCCGGGACCTGCTCGGGCGACCGGGGCTGGATCCGGACGATCCGGTGCTGCGGGCGGTGGGCTATCGCCAGGCCGTCGAATGCCTGCGCGGGGACATCGACCGGGACGCATTGGTGCACCGCGGCGCAGCAGCGACCCGGCGTCTGGCCAAGCGGCAGCTCACCGCGCTGCGCCAGTGGGCGGGCGGGCGCTGGTACGACCCGTTGAATGCAGCGACGATCGACCGCATAATCAAGCGTGTAGGGCGGTTTGCGGAGGAGTTCACGGCGTGACGCGACCGCGAGCCTCCGGAGCCGGCAGCGACGCCAGCAAAGAGCGAAGGCGTGCTCACGGAATTCCCGGCATACTCCGCCCACGACCCAGAATAACGATACGCCTAAAAGGAGAATTCCAATGTCCGGCAAGGGTCAATCGCTGCAGGATCCGTTCCTGAACGCGCTGCGCAAGGAGCGCATTCCGGTCTCGATCTTCCTGGTCAACGGGATCAAGCTGCAGGGCCAGATCGAGTCGTTCGACAACTTTGTCGTGCTGCTCAAGAATTCGGTCAGCCAGATGATCTACAAGCACGCCATTTCGACGGTGGTGCCGGCGCGCAACGTGCGGCTTGCGCCGAGCGGGGAGTCGGACGGCGATTGATCGGATCCGAACCAGTACACCGGCCCGCGGCCCAGCGCCAGCGGGCTGTCCTGCTCCAGCCCACCTTCGGCGCCCCGCTGAGTGAACGCGACCAGGAAGAATTCCGCCTGCTGGCCGATTCCGCCGGATGCGAGATCGTCGCATCGCTCTCGGCGCGTCGCGATCAGCCCGACGCGCGTACGCTGATCGGGCGCGGCAAGGTCGACGAACTGCGGGCTGCCGTCACCGAACACGCGGCCGGCCTGGTGCTGGTCAATCACCGGCTCAGCCCGATCCAGGAACGCAACCTGTCTCGGGACGTCGGCGTGGCCGTGCTCGACCGCACCACCCTGATCCTCGACATCTTCGCGCAGCGCGCCCGATCGCACGAAGGCAAGCTGCAGGTGGAACTTGCCCAGCTCGAACATCTTGCGACTCGGCTCGTGCGGGGTTGGACCCACCTCGAACGCCAGCGCGGCGGAATCGGAATGCGCGGTCCGGGTGAAACCCAGCTCGAGACCGACCGCCGGCTGCTGGCCGGGCGCATCCGGCAGCTGAAGCGCCGGCTGGACCGCGTCGAACGGCATCGAGCGCGCGGCCGCCAGGCGCGGGAACGCAATGCGCTGCCGGTCGCCGCGCTGGTCGGCTACACCAACGCCGGCAAGTCCACGCTGTTCAACCGGCTGACCGCGGGCGAAGTCGTGGCGCGTGACCAGCTGTTCGCGACGCTGGACCCGACCGTGCGCCGGATCGACGACCTCGAGGGCGGGGCCCTCCTCGCCAGCGACACGGTCGGATTCATCCAGGACCTGCCGCACGAACTGGTCGCGGCATTCCATGCGACGCTCGAGGAAACGCGCAGCGCGTCGCTGGTCGTTCACATCATCGATGCGTCGGACCCGGATCGTGACACCCAGATCGCGACCGTCGAGCAGGTCCTCGACGAAATCGGCGCCGGCGATCTGCCGCGCTTGCGCGTATACAACAAGATCGACCTGACCGATGCCGAACCGGGCGTCGTGCGGGACGACTGCGGCACGGCGGTACAGGTGCGCTGCTCGGCCGAGAGCGGCGCTGGACTCGACGCGCTGCGTGATGCACTGGTCGAACGGGTCGGCGGCGGACGGATTCGGGCCCGCGTCGTTCTTCCGGCGGAGCTGCAGCGCCTGCGCTCGAAGCTGTTCGAGCTTGGTGCGATCGAAGACGAGCGGGTCGGCGACGATGGCTCCAGCCGGCTGGTCGTAGACCTCGCGCGGCGGGATGCGCGCGAGCTGGGTCGATTGCACGGTCGGGATGGATCGTGGGTCCACGAACACCTGCTAAAATGATGGATTGAATGATGCGAATTGTTCGAGGGTCCTGCCGGACTGTCGGACTCACTCAACGGAAACGCAACGGAGAGCGGAATGCCCTGGAATGAACCGGGCCGCGGTGGCGGCGACGGACAGGACCCGTGGAAGGGCGGCGGCGGTCAACGTCCGCCGGATCTGGACGAAGTCTTTGCCAATGTCCAGAAACGCCTGAAGAAGATCATCGGCGGCGACGGCGGCGACGGGGGCGACCAATCCTCGGGTGACGGCAAGGACATGGGCCCGGGGTTCGGTGGAATCCTGGCGCTGCTGCTGGTGCTGGCCGGCATCTGGGCGGTGTGGAATTCCGTCCATATCGTCGATGAATCCGAGCGCGGCGTCGTGCTGCGCTTCGGCGCCTACGAGCGCACGCTCATGCCGGGCCTGAACCTGACCCTGCCGGCGCCGATCGAAACGGTCCGCAAGGTCAACGTCGAGCAGGTCCGGTCGATCGAGAACCGATCGCGGATGCTGACCGGCGACGAAAACCTGATCGATCTAGGCTATGCCGTCCAGTATCGGGTCGTCGAACCCGAGAAGTTCCTGTTCCAGGTCCAGGCGCCGGAAATCTCGCTTCAGGAAGCGACCGACAGCGCGATCCGCGAAGTGGTCGGTACCAACAACATGGACTTCATCCTCGAGGTCGGCCGTGGCCTGATCGCGACGTCGGCCGGGGATCTGCTGCAGCAGATCGTCGATCGATACGATTCCGGCATCGAGGTGACGCAGTTCAACCTGCAGGAAGTCCGCCCGCCGAATCAGGTGCAGTCGGCGTTCGACGACGTGGTTCGAGCCCGAGAGGACCAGATCCGCTTCGCCAACGAAGCGCAGGCCTATGCCAACCAGGTGGTGCCGGAAGCGCGCGGTCGCGCGGCTCGAATCCTGGAGGAAGCTCAGGCGTATCGCGATTCGCTGATCGCGCAGGCCGATGGTGAGGCCGATCGCTTCATCGCCCTGTACAGCGAGTACGAGCGCGCGCCGGTGGTGACCCGCCAGCGCCTGTATCTGCAGACGATGCAGGACCTGTATTCCACCGTGCCGAAGGTCCTGCTGGACGTCGATAGCGGGAACAACATCATGTACCTGCCCCTGGACGGACTGCTCAACGGGCCGGCCGCTGCAGCGCCGGACGGTCGAACCGTTCCGCCGCCGCCGTTGATCAACAGCGAAGAGCAGGCTCGTTCCTCTACCAATCCAACGCGCGGCCGGACCGGTCGCGAGGGGCGCTGATCCATGAGACTCCTGATTCCAATCCTGGTCGTGGTCGGCATCGTGGTCGGTCTTCAGAGCGTGTTCATTGTCGATGAAACCGAGTCGGCGCTGAAATTCCGGCTCGGCGAGATCATTCGCGACGACTACGCGCCCGGTCTCCATCTGAAGACACCGTTCATCAACAACGTCGTGAAATTCGACAACCGGCTGATCACGCTCGATATGCCGCCGGAGCAGATGAATACCGCCGAGCAGAAGTTCGTCGAGGTCGATTACTACGTGAAGTGGCGAATCATCGATCCATCGCGGTTCTACACCTCGACCTCCGGCGGCGACTTCGCGATTGCGCGGTCGCGCCTGGCGCAGCTGTTCCGCAACGACCTGCGCGACGAGTTCGCTCAGCGCACACTGTCCGAAGTGGTCTCCGAGCAGCGGCGCGACATGATGGACAAGATCCAGACGCGCGCCAACGAGCGGGTCGGTGATTTCGGCATCGTCGTCAACGACGTGCGGATCAAGAAGATCGAGTTGACCGAGGAAGTCCTCGACTCGGTATTCAACCGCATGGAGACCCAGCGAACCGAGTTCGCCAACGAACTGCGTTCGCTCGGCCGCGAGCGTTCCGAAGAAATCCAGGCCGAGGCCGATCGCCAGGTTCGCGTACTGCTGGCTGAAGCCGAGCGAGACGCCGCACGCATTCGCGGTGAGGGCGATGCACGGGCGACCGAAATCTACGCCAATGCCTACCAGCGCGATCCGGAGTTCTATGCGTTCCTGCGCAGCCTGGAGGCCTACCAGGCCAGCTTCGGCGGCAGCCGCGACGTGCTGTTGCTGGATACCGGCTCGGATTTCTTCCGCTATTTCGATCGGCAGGAGTGAGGCCGGCCGAATGTGGAACGACCTGATTCTGGCGTTCGGTCTCGCGATGATCCTCGAGGGACTGATGCCGGCGATCAGCCCGCGCGGCTGGCGCCAGGCGGTCGACCAGGTCGGCCGCCTTCCGGACCGCTCGGTACGGCGCTTCGGCGTGGCGCTGATCGTGGCCGGCGCGCTGGTCTTTCACCTGGCGCGCTGATCGCGGCGCGCCAGCCGAACCGAACATCCGAAACGAATCGTTAGGGAGTCGATCGATGGGACGATCCGTGGTGATCCTCGGAACCCAATGGGGTGACGAGGGCAAGGGCAAGATCGTGGACCTGCTGGCCCACGATGCCGACGCCGTGGTGCGATTTCAGGGCGGCCACAATGCCGGCCACACGCTGGTGGTCGACGGGCGCAAGACTGTGCTGCACCTGATTCCGTCCGGCATCCTGACCGACCGGGCGCGCTGCCTCGTCGGCAACGGTGTGGTTGTCGCGCCGGACGCCTTGCTGAAAGAAATCGAAGGTCTCGAAAAGGCGGGTATCGAAGTCCGCGGACGCTTGGGCCTGTCGAGCGCCTGCCCGGTCATTCTGGCCTGTCATGAAGCGCTGGACCGGGCCCGGGAGAAGGCGCGTGGCAAGAAGGCCATCGGCACCACCGGCCGCGGTATCGGGCCGGTCTACGAGGACAAGGCGTCGCGTCACGGCATCCGGCTGGCCGACCTGGCCGATCCGGTGCGGCTCGAAGACAAGCTCGGCGGCGTGCTGGATTACCATAATTTCCTGCTCCAGCATTATTACAAGGCCGATCCGCTGGACGTTGCGCAGGTGGCCGATGACGCGGCCCGCCAGGGCGAGGCGTTGAAACCGATGCTCTGCGATGTGACCGATGAGCTGCATCGCCTTCGTCGGAGCGACAAGGCCCTGCTGTTCGAAGGCGCCCAGGGTGCGCTGCTGGACATCGATCACGGCACCTATCCGTTCGTGACTTCGTCGAACACGACCGTCGGCGGCGTGATGACCGGGGCGGGCGTCGGCCCGGGGGACATCGATTACGTGCTCGGCATTACCAAGGCTTACACGACCCGGGTCGGCTCCGGACCGTTTCCGACCGAGCTCGACGACGAGGCCGGTCGCCGAATGGCCGAACGTGGCGTCGAGTTCGGTGCGACGACCGGGCGACCGCGCCGCTGCGGCTGGCTGGACGCGGTGGCGCTGCGGCGCATGGTCCGGATCAACGGCGTGACCGGGCTGTGCCTGACCAAGCTCGACGTGCTCGACGGCTTCGCCGAGGTCAGGGTCTGCGTGGAGTACGAAGGCGTCGACGCGTTTCCGCTGGGCGCAGAGGAGTGGGCGCGGGCGCGGCCTGTCTACGAGACGATCCCGGGCTGGGAAGGCGACACCCGCGGCATCACAGATCCGTCGGATCTGCCCAGCGGGGCACGCGCCTACCTCGACCGGATCGAGGCGCTGGTCGAAGCGCCGATCCACATGCTGTCGACCGGCCCCGAGCGGGAAGCCAACGTGATCTTCCAGCACCCGTACGGCTGATCGCCGGCGATAGAATCACAGCACCGAACCAGGACCACGGACTCGTCATGCTCGATCCGCAGCTACTGCGCAACCATCTCGAAGAGGTCGCAACCGGTCTGGCCCGGCGCGGCTATCCACTGGACCGCGAGCAGTACGGGTCCCTGGAAAGCCAGCGCAAGGAGCTGCAGACCCGTCAGCAGGAGCTCCAGAATCAGCGCAACACGCAATCCAAGTCGATCGGCCAGGCCAAGGCACGCGGCGAAGATATCGAGCCACTGAAGGCCGAGGTCGCGAAGATCGGCGACGAACTCAAGGAGGTGGCCGACGCGCTGGACCGCGTCCGAGCCACGCTCGATCACCTGCTTCTCGACTTGCCGAACCTGCCTGCCGACGACGTGCCCGACGGTACCGACGAATCGGCCAATCTCGAGATCCGGCGCCACGGGGCTCCGGGCGAATTCGATTTCGAGCCTCGCGATCATGTCGAGATCGGCGAGGCGCTCTCCGGGCTGGACTTCGAGCGGGCGGCGCGACTGTCAGGGAGCCGGTTTGCCGTCCTGAGCGGGCCGTTGGCCCGGCTGCACCGCGGGCTGGCCCAGTTCATGGTCGACCTGCACGCCGGCCAGCACGGCTATCGCGAAGTCTACGTGCCGTACCTGGTCGGCGCCGAGGCGATGCAGGGCACAGGACAGCTGCCCAAGTTCGAGGAGGACGCGTTCCGAATCGACGACGACCCGCCGCGCTACCTGATCCCGACGGCCGAAGTCCCGGTCACCAACCTGGTGGCCGGAGAAATCGTCGAAGCCGGTGAGCTGCCGCTTCGATTCGTTGCTCACACGCCCTGTTTCCGTCGCGAGGCCGGCTCCTATGGCAAGGACACCCGCGGCATGATCCGCCAGCATCAGTTCGATAAGGTCGAGCTGGTCCAGGTGGCGTCGGCGGCCGAAGCGGAAGCGGCCCTCGAGGCGCTGACCGGGCATGCCGAAGCGGTGCTGAAGGCGCTGGAGCTGCCTTACAGGACCATGCTGCTGTGCGCCGGTGACATGGGCTTCGCGGCGCGCAAGACCTACGATCTCGAAGTCTGGATGCCCGGGCAGGGGGCCTGGCGCGAGATTTCCTCGTGCAGTCATTTCGGTGACTTCCAGGCGCGCCGGATGCAGGCGCGCTGGCGCAATCCCGACAGCGGCAAGCCTGAATTGCTGCACACCGTGAACGGGTCCGGACTCGCGGTCGGCCGCGCGCTGGTCGCGGTGCTGGAAAACCACCAGCAGCAGGACGGCTCGGTGGCGATACCGGAGGCCCTGCGGCCCTACGTCGGCGGCATGGAGCGAATCTCGCCCGTCGCCTGATCGGCGATCCGGCGCCCCGGTTGAGTCTCAGGTCGTGAACCTGGCCGGGCCCAGCCCCAGCCGGGCGACGGTGACGACCCGGTCGCGCCCACCGTCCTTGGCGTCGTACAGCGCCTGGTCGGCGCGTGCGTAGAGCGTGTCCAGGTCCGGTTCCCTCGTCCGCTCAGCGACGCCGAAACTCAACGTGAATTCCGGTTCGTCGGACGGGCGATCGCGTCGGATCCAGGCGCGCAGGTGCTCGATTCGGGCGACCGCTGCGTCGGTATCCATGTCCGGAAGCGCGACGCCGAACTCCTCGCCACCGAGTCGCCCGAGCAGGGCAGTCTGACCGAAGGCCTCGCGTAGGCAATCGCCGGTGCGACTCAGGATGGCGTCGCCAGCGAGGTGGCCGTACCGGTCGTTGATCTGTTTGAACAGGTCGATATCGGTGACCACGATGGAGAATGGCCGTTCGAGCTGCTCGCTGCGCAGGAAGGCCTGGTTGGCCAGCTGGAAGAATCGCGTGTGGTTCAGCAGCCCGGTCAGACCGTCCCGCTCGGACATCCGCTGGAAGCGTGTTCGATCGCGTGCCGTCTGGATCAGCAGGGCGATGACCAGCAAGGCGGCAACGGCAGCGCCGCTGCCACCGTACAGCAGTCCGAGATCGGCCTGCTGCCGGCGCTCGGACTCCAGCTGCAGCACGCGGTTCCGGTCGCGCAGCAGTTCCAGCTCCTTGGCCCGCGCCTCGATGTCCTGCTCGTTGATCAGCAGCGCGATCCGCATCGCGCGTTCGCGCTCGGATCGGTCGCGGCGCAGTTCGACCGCCTGTCGCATTCGTTCGAACGCGAGCGCCTGGTCGCCGTCCTCCTCGGCCAGTCTGGCAAGCAATCGCCATGCTGCGGCGCGAATTCCACGGTCGCCAGGCGCGTCGAGGCGCGCGGCGACCGGCTCCAACAGGCCGCGCGCCGCGTCCGGCGTATCCGAGGCGAGCGCACGAGCGGCCAGTACGGTTCGCGTCTCCATCTCTCCCTCGGGAAAGCTGGCCTGCTGGAAGGTCCGCAGGGCCGAACGCAGCGTTGCGTCGGTTTCGGCGTCGCCGAGTGCATCCAGCGCACGTCCGAGGCCGAGCCGGGCCTGGCCTTCGAACACGGCTTCGTCGGCTTGCAGGCAGGTCCGGATCGCGCTGCGGAAGCGTTCGGCGGCCTGCTCATGGCGACCGGCGTTGAGCAGGGCGCGGCCGCCGCGCTCCAGCGCAATGCAGGCGGTGCGTTCCAGGCCGTGTTCTCGCGCGAGCGCAAGCGCCTTCTCGGCGTAGGTCAGTGCCGTTCCGGTCTCGCCGATGCGATCGTAGAACTCCGCGGCCACGCTGAAGGTGCCGGCGCGCATCATCGGGTCCTCGATCGTCGGTGCTCGATTCAGAGCGCGTCGGAAGTATCGAAACCCTTCGTCGAAGCGATCGTTGACCACGAGAATGTTGGTGGCCAGGTTCAACGCCCGCTGGGCGATATCCGGATCCATCGCGTCGAGGTTCTCGACCAGCGCAACAATCTGGTCGGACGCTTCGTCGAGCGCGCCGGAGCGGGCCAGCATCCGGATCCGGATCAGTTCGAACCAGTCGCGTTGGCGTGGAGTTGCGTCGGTCAGCCGGGCTTCGGTCGCCCGCAGAATTTCGTCGAAGTCGCTGCCGCTCGACTCCACGCTCAGCGCATCCAACCGATCGAGCAGCTCGTCGAGCGGCACGTCCACGGACGCAGCCCCGGCGCAGGATGCGGCGATCAGCAGGAACGGCAGCAGGAGGCGGGCAAGAGCAGAAACCATCGGCATCGGAACACGAAGTCATCGATCCATCGGCGAGCATAGCGACTGCAGCGCCGAATGCAAAGCGTCCGGCGGTGCGGCCGGGTCGCTTGCGCTATCATTCCGGCCATGTCGTCGCCCACCATCCTTCGCTGCCACGCGTCATGACCGAGTCCGACGGGAAACCGCTGGTCATCGCGATCTCGTCGCGCGCGCTGTTCGATCTGGACTCGACCCACCAGATCTACGAGGAGCAGGGGCTGCAGGCCTATATGGATTACCAGCGCGAGCGCGAGGACGAGATTCTCCAGCCCGGGGTGGCATTCCCACTGGTCACGAAGCTGCTCGGCCTCAACGACGACGAAATGGACCATCCCGGCGTCGAAGTGCTGTTGCTGTCGCGCAACAGCGCCGACACCGGTCTGCGGATCTTCAACTCGATCGAGCACTACGACCTGAGGATCGAGCGCGCCGTGTTCACCAACGGGGCCAGCCCAGCCAACTATATCGAGCCGGTCGGCGCCGACCTGTTCCTGTCGGCCAATGCCGAGGACGTGCGCAAGGTGCTGATGGCCGGTTACGCCGCCGCGACCATCCTGCCCCAGGCCACCCGCGAGAACCGGTCCGGCCAGCTGCGGATCGCCTTCGACGGTGATGCGGTGATCTTCAGCGACGAGGCCGAGCGGGTCTACAAGACCCAGGGGCTGGCCGCGTTTTCGTCCAGCGAGCGCGAGGCGGCGCTGAGGCCGCTACGCGCCGGCCCGTTCAAGGCGGTTCTCGAGGCCATTCATCGCATCCAGTCCGCTTATCCGGCCGACGAGACGCCGGTGCGCACCGCGCTGGTGACGGCGCGATCGGCGCCGGCGCACAAGCGTGTGATCATGACCCTCCGGGCCTGGGGCATCCGGATCGACGAATCGATGTTCCTCGGTGGCCGGGAGAAGGCGGCGTTCCTGCGCGCCTTCGGCGCCGACATCTTCTTCGACGACCAGCATCTGCACTGTGAATCGGCCAGCCAGATGATCGCGACCGGCCACGTTCCTCACGGCGTGGCCAACGAGCTCCTGGAGCCGCCCGAACCCGACCCGGATCCCGACGACCGCTGATCGTCGCGCTATGCGGTGGCCTGCGGCTTGCTTTGTCCGCTCGAGGGGCACGTACTCCTCGGCCGCTCGGTCGGCTATTCTCGACGTCCGGATAGAACACTGGGAACACAATGAGTTGGATCGTGCACAAGTTCGGCGGCAGCAGCCTTGCCGATGCCGAGGCGTTCGAGCGGGTCGGCGGCCTGTTGCTGGATCGTGAGGGCGACGGGCGGGCCCAGGTCGTCGTGGTTTCGGCCATGCAGGGCACCACGGATGCATTGATCGACCTGGCCGGGGCCGCCAGCCGCGACCGCGGACAGTGGCGCGAAGGTTTGGCGGCCCTCCGGGCCCGCCATCGGGCGTGTGCCGACGCGCTCGGCCTGGCCGAGCGCAGCTGGGGCGGGATCGAACTGTCGTTCCGCCGACTGGAGCACCTGTTCGAAAGCTTCGGGCTGCTGGGCAGCGTTCCCGCCGAAGCCATGGATCTGGTCTCGGCGCTCGGCGAGCAGTGGTCCGCGCGGCTGCTGGCCGGCTGGTTCGAGGCCGGGGGTAGGGCCGGGCGCTTCATCGACGCCCGGGAAGTGATCCGGATTCGCCGCGGCGAACTTGGGCCGATCGCCTGCATCAACGACAGCCGCGCTCGGCTGGAGGCGCTGCTCGGCGGGCAACGGCCCGCCCGGCTGGTGGTCACCGGGTTCTGCTGCCGCGACCAGGAGGGCCGGGTCGCCACGCTCGGGCGGGACGGCAGCGATTTCACCGCGACGATCGTGGCCGCGATGCTCGATGCCGACGAAGTCCAGATCTGGACCGACGTCGACGGCGTCCTCAATGCCGATCCGGAGCGGGTGCCCCGGGCGGCGGTCGTCGAGCACCTGTCCTACCGGGAAGCCTTCGAGCTGGCCTATTTCGGCGCGCGGGTCCTCCACCCGCAGACGCTCTCGCCGCTGCTCGATCGGGACGTTCCGGTCCGGATCCGCTCGACCCGCCACCCGGAGCGCCCGGGAACGCGGATCGATCGCAGCGGGACCGTGCAGCCGCCGGTCAAGGGCCTGACCGGCATCCGCGACCTGGCGTTGGTCAATGTCGAAGGCGCCGGAATGCTTGGAGTCCCGGGGACGGCCGAACGGGTGTTCGCCACGCTGCACCGCGCCGGGATCTCGGTAACGATGATTTCGCAGGGCAGTTCGGAACATTCGATCTGTTGCGTAGTCCCGTCGTGCGACGCCGATCATGCCGAGCGGGTGCTGACCGACGCCTTCGCGCGCGAGATCGAAGCGCGCCAGCTCCAGGCCGTCCGGAGGCAGGACGGGATCGAAGTGCTGGCGGCGGTCGGCGACGGAATGGCAGGATCACCCGGCGTGGCCGGCCGGATGTTCTCGGCGCTTGGCCGGGCCGGCGTCAACATCCGTGCCATCGCCCAGGGCAGTTCCGAACGCAATATTTCCGTGGCCGTCGACGCCGCGCAGTCCGAGCGCGCGATGCGGGTCGTACATGCCGCCTTCTATCTATCGGAGCAGACCCTGTCGGTGGGCGTGATCGGTCCGGGCCAGGTCGGGCGCGCGCTGCTCGCCCAGCTCCGAGATGCCGCGCCGCGTCTGGCCGAAACCGCCGGGGTCGATCTGCGGATCCGTGCCGTCGCCAATTCCAGCCGCATGGTGCTCGGCGACGAGCATCTGTCTACCGCCGCGCTGGCCGGCGACCTGGCCGGCGGCGAGCCGCTGGACTATTCGAGGCTGGCCGCCCACGTCCGCGCCGAGCGCCTGCCGCACGCGGTGCTGATCGACTGTACGGCCAGCCCGCAACCGGCCGAGCACTATGCCGATTGGCTGGCGGCCGGCATCCACGTGATCACGCCGAACAAGCAGGCCGGCGCCGGTGATGCCGAGCGGTACCGGACCCTGCGCGCTCTCGATGCGCGTGGCCCGGCGCGCTGGCGGTACGAGGCCACCGTCGGGGCCGGATTGCCGGTCATCCAGACGCTGCGCGACCTGATCGACAGTGGCGACCGCGTCGACGTGATCGAGGGCATCTTCTCCGGCACGCTGGCCTGGCTGTTCAACCGCTTCGAAGCCGGCATGGCGTTCTCCGAGCTGGTCCGCGAAGCCCACGCGGCCGGCTACACCGAGCCCGATCCCGCCGATGACCTGTCCGGACTGGACGTGGCCCGGAAGCTGGTGATCCTCGGCCGCGAACTGGGTCTGGACCTCACGATCGACGACATCGACATCGAGCCGCTGCTGCCCGGTGACGGACTGCGCGGGGCCGATGCGGTGTTCGACGCGCTGCCTTCGCTTGACGCCGACATGACTGCGCGGCTGGCTCAGGCTTCGGAGCAGGGCGGCTGCCTGCGCTACACGGCCCGATTGACGGCCGATGGAACGGCCCGCGTGGGCCTGGAACCGCTGCCGGGCGACCACCCGTTCGCGCATCTCGCGCTGACCGACAACGTGGTCGCGTTCCGGACCGCCCGGTACTGCGACAACCCGCTGATCGTCCAGGGGCCGGGCGCCGGTCCGGCGGTCACCGCGGCCGGCGTGTTCTCCGACCTCTTGCGGATCGCACAATCACTGGGCTGAGCGGCGGGTTCGACGGCTTCAGCGGCAGTGCCAGCATGCTTCGACGACGCCCGATCCCGCGGGCGGTCCATTTCCCGATCCGATCGGACTGCCCGGCGGAATCTCCGGTCCGGGTGCGCCCGGCTCGAACGGGGCCGCTGGGCGGTCCAGGTGGCCGCTGATCTGCGCCCTCAGCCAGCCGGCGAAGGCCGGGTCAGTGCGCCGGGGCAGTTCGTCGTCCAGTGAACGCAGCGCGGCCCGGACGGCGGCGCGCACCTCGGGCGAGGCGCTGGGCCTGTCGAGGTCGATCAGAGCGGCCGCGAAGCGAGCGACGACGCGTTGTGCGAGAACGCGTGAACGGGCCGCGTCGGCCCGCTGCAGGCCCTTCGCGATCCGGACCTCGATCGATTCGAGCACCGTCTCGAGCGAAGGCAGGCCCTCGTCCAGCGCGTGCTGACGGACCAGGCGCTCCGCGCGCCGTGGATCCATCAGTGCAGCGAACGTGACGTCGGCGGCGGTCTCGGCGGCGGTGAACGGATCGAAGGCCGGCTCGCTGCGCGAGGCCAGCGTTTCGGGCGGCGCTTCGGCGTAGCCGAAGCCGCGCGTACCCGGCGGCAGCACGTCCAGCACCGCGTCGGGCAGGTCCAGCGTCGCCGGCGTCAGCGTGTCGAGCAAGGCGTTCAGCGCGCGCCGCTGGACGGCCGCGGCCACTGGCGCGGGCGGTTCGAACGGCGCGCCGCGCTTGCCGTAGACGAAGCGGACACCGCCGAGCGACTTGGCCACCGCGTCGACCTGGTAGCGGTGATAGAGATAGATCGGGACCAGGACCTCACGCAGCTCGGTCAGCGGCCGGCCGATGGCGATCCGGTCTGCGCCGAAGCGCGCCAGCGCGTGGGCACGCACCGCCAGGGTGCGCTCCAGTTCCACGACGGCGTCGTCGCCGTTGTCCCAGACCGATGCGTCCGGATGGGCGCCGCCGGTGGTACGCCCGTGTTCATCCGCGATGTAGATCAGGCCCGACTCGGCGGCCTCGGCCAGGATGGCATCGAGTTCAACGCCCTCGTCGGTTCCGGGCGGAAACTCGGCGTACAGCCAGCGTGCCGCGACCCGGTCCCAGGCGCCGATGCCGCGACCATAGGCGCGGCTGAAATCCAGCTCGCCGTCGCGCAGGTCGATCCAGGGCGCCGGATAGTCCATCACCGATGCGCGATCGCGGCTGGAGGCGGCGAAATTATGGCCGAACCCGAGCGCGTGGCCGATCTCGTGCGCGGACAGCTGTCGGATCCGATCCAGTGAAATTTCGACCGGGTCGTCGGCCCGGCCGGTCCCGGTCGCCGCGGTGCCGGCCAGGCCCTCGAAGATCATCCGGTCCTGGCGGACGCGCTGCGAGCCAAGGATCACGTGGCCCTTGATGAGTTCGCCGGTGCGTGGGTCGATAACGCCGCCGCCGTACGACCAGCCGCGAGTCTGACGATGCACCCATTGCACGACGTTGTAGCGCACGTCCAGCGGGTGCGCGTCCTCGGGCAGCAGTTCGACCCGGTATCCGTCCTCGAAACCGGCGGCCTCGAAGGCCTCGGCCCACCAGCTCGCGCCGTCGATCAGCGCCTCGCGGATGCGCTCCGGTGCGCCCGGATCGATGTAGAACACGATCGGCTCATCGACGCCCGAGTCGGGGTTGCCCGGCTCGATGTACTGCAGCCGCTGGCGCACGGCGTAGCTGCGCACGACGGCCTCGTCCAACGGGGCGGCGAAATCGCGGAAATTCTGCTCGAACGCGCCGGCGCGCGGGTCGGCCTCGCGGACCCGGTAGCCGTCGTCGGGCAACCGCACGAAACTGTGGTGCTGGACCAGCGTCACGCTGTTGGCATCCGCCGCGGTGGCCCGGATCTGAGCCCCGGGCTCGTCGCCGGTGAAGGTCATCCACACATCGATCTCGATGTTGTCGGGAAATACCAGCAGCGAATCGACGTCGGGCAGCGACCGGTCTGCGGCCGGCTTGAAGGCGCCTCCGTCCGACGACAGGCGCCGGGCCAGCCCGAGTTCGTCCAGGGTCAGGAACCCGCTGAGATCGACCAGCACGCGGCCGTCGTCGGCCTCGGCCAGCACCTCGGTTGTCCAGAGGAACGAACGGGCGAAGGACTCGGCGACCGCGTCGCGCTCCAGGCGATTCTCGGTCTGTGCGCGATACCGGTGATTTTCCGCTTCGACCATGACCCGGTCGGCGATTCTCCGGACCCGCAGAATCCGCCCGCTGTTGCCCCAGCCGCGGTCCAGTCCCAGCGGGTTCGAGCCCAGGCCCCGAGTGAGCCGGAGCGCGTGAATGAAGCGCAGCATCGTGCCGTCCTGATCGGCCGCGGGAAGCGCGACCAGGACCCGGCCGTCGGTGCGGTCGATGTAGGTTTCGACGAACCCCTGGCTTCGGTCCAGGCCGTCGATTCGCTCGACGAAGGACGGTTCCTCCGGCTCGGCGTCTGCAGCCCCTGCGGGGGCCGTCAGCGCGACAGCAAGGGCGAGCAGGGTGAAGAGCGTGCGCAGCTGCATGCGATTTCCGGGCCGGGGGTCCTGCACCCCAGTATGCCTCAGGCCGGGCCCACCGGGCCGGGCTCCTGACATGGCCGTTCAAGTCGTTCAGCGGCGTTGGCTCGGCCGGGGATTGGCTGGTTTTTTGCGCCGATTACGTATGAACGAATAGCACCGGTACGTCGGGTGCCGGGATTGTGGCCGCTCGACGGTCCTGATCATCTGTCGCCGCTCCAGGAGTTGTTCGATGAAAATCAAGCTTCCATTTTCGCTCGCCTTGTTCCCGCTGCTTTTCGTCCTGCTCGATTCAGCGTGGGCCGGGCCTGGCGTCTGGACGTCCAGCGGGCCGACCGGCGGCCGCGTCGGTGCGCTGGTCGCCTCGCCGTTCACCGCCAACGAGTTCTACGCCGTCGGCAACGGCACCGTGTTCAAGAGCATCGACGGCGGCACCACCTGGGCGGAGTCCAGCGCAGGCATCAATCGCCGTGTCTTCCAGCTGGTGCATAGCGGCACCGCCGCCAACCGGTTGATCGCCGCGAACGGCACCCGTCTCTGGTACACCGACGACGGGGGCGCCAGTTGGCAGAATCGAACGCCTCCGGCCGCGTTGCTCGGTACCTGGTCGATCGGGCGGCTGGCTGCATCGGAGGTGCTGCCCGGCACCTACTACGCCACGGTCTCGGATGGCCGGATCCTGATCACCGAGGATTCCGGGCTGACCTGGCGGGCGTCGGCGCCGATCGTTCAGCCCGACGACATCTTCCCCACCGCGATCGCCGCGGACCCTGCGGTGCCGCACCGGGTGCTCGTGGCGACCCAGACCGATAGCAGCGTCTCGGATCACCGGGTGTGGATCGGCGATCTCAGCGATCCGCCGCCGGCGACGGTCTGGACCGATCTCCCGTGCCCGGTCGGTTGTCCGTGGGACCAGGGGCCGATCAACGAATTCGAATTCGGCAGCATGGGCCGGGTCTGGGCGATCCCGGCCTTCGGCGGCGAGGTCGCTCGCAGCGACGACAGCGGCCTGACCTGGACCGCGACCAGTTTCGTCAGCGGCAACCGGATTTCCGTGAACCCTTCGGACAACACCGAGGTCTATGTCGCCGGCGGCGAGGGCCTGTTCTACACCACCGACGATGGGGCGAACTGGACGCAGGTCCTGTCCGGGTTCGTCGGCAACGACCTGCTGCAGCCGGCCCGGTCGACCGACGTCGTCCACAATCCGTTCAACACCCCGATCCAGCTGGCCGGCACCTTCAACAACGGCGTCTACCGCCGCAACGCGCTGCCGCCGCTGGACACCTTCGTTCCGCAGATTTCCGGCTATACCGCCCAGCAGATCCGCGCGATCGCATCGAACACTCTCGATCGTGTGCATGTCGGGGTGAGCGACTCCTCCGGGGCGACCTACGTCAGTTTCCGGAGCATCGACAACGGCACGACCTGGTCGACGGCCAATTCCGGGCTCGACGCCGACCAGTTCAGGGCGGTGGTGGTCGATCCCAACGACAGCGACGTGATCTATGCGGGCGGCCGGTTCGATCCGAAATCGGACAATCTCGGCAACCCGGTGCCCGGCAACGGCGGCCTGTTCAAGAGCACGAACGCCGGCCTGAACTGGTCGACGATCGACAACGGCATCCCGTTGACGTCGCCGCCGTTCGCTTTCTCCCTGTTCAGTACGGTCCGGGATATCGCCATCGATCCCGGCTCGGCCGATCCGGTGACCGGGAAATCCCAGGTGCTCTATGCGGTCGGGACCGGGCGAATCCAGGAAGACCCGATGACGCCGGGCAGTTTCATCCAGCAGGCCGCGCGGATCTACAAGAGCGTCGACGCCGGCATGAACTGGGCGCCGTCGGACACCGGCATCGGCAGCGGCGAGCTTACTGCAACGGGACAGACGATGTACGCGTCGGGTGTGCAGGTCGTCGTCGATCCGACCGACGCATCCGGCAACACGCTGTATGTCGCGACGTTCATCGGCCGCGGCAGCAGCGACGTGCCGACCATCGACAACGGGGTGTTCAAGAGTTTCGATGCGGGGGCTACCTGGACCAACGTGACCAACGGACTGCCCCGAGCCAACGGCAGCACCCTGCCGGGGGCTGCCTCGGCCGATGTGCTGTCGCTCGCGATCGATCCGAGCAACGGGCACCTGTATGCATCCATCAACGACCTCGGCAACACAGCGCTGGGTACGGTGTACAAGTCGATCGATGGCGCACTGAACTGGACGTTCGCCGGGACCGGCCTGGACAACCGCGACGTGCGGGACCTTGCCGTCGACCCGGCCACCGGCGACGTGTACGCCGCGGTCGTCGATCCACTGGGCAATGGAGACGGCGGTGTGTTCGTCAGCGACGACGGCGGGGCGACCTGGGCGTCGCTGAGCACCGGGTTCCCCGGCACGGCCGTGGCGCTGAAGCTGGAGCTGGACAATACCGGGGCCGACTTGCTGATCCACGCCGGCACTTCGCGCGGCGTTCAGAGCTTCACCGTGCTGCCCGACGGCGACACCGACGGTGCCACCGACGAGACCGAGGACCAGGCGCCGGCGCCCGCACGCAGGGGCGTCCAGGGCGACGGCAACGGCGACGGGACCCTGGATCGCCTGCAGCAGGACGTCGCCTCGCCCCAGGTCGTGACCGCGACGCGCGGCACGCCGTTCACGATCACGGCCACCATCACGCCGATCTCCGGGACCTGCGACCGGCTCGAGAACAGTTTCGGGCTGGGCCTGCTGAGCGGGGTTCCGCCAGAGTCGACGTTCGATTCGCCGTTCAGCGGGCTTCACCTGAGAATCCCGGACTGCGAAGAAGCCGACGTCGAGCTCGTCTACCACGGCCGCGCGTTCGGCGACGATCCGACCTGGAGAATTCGCGGCTACGGGCTGGCGTTCCCGGACGAGGAATCCACCGCCTGGTTCGACATGACTCCGGCCAGCGTCACCGACAGCACCTGGACCTTCACGGTCGCCGACGGCGCGATCGGCGATGCCACGCCGGACGACGGCATCATCGTGTTCCAGGGGGCGGCCAAGCAGCTGACCGAGGCGTTCTTCGCCGACTCGATGGAAGCGGAGTAGCCGCGGGTCAGAGGACCCCGCCGACCAGGCGGGGTTCGGTCTCCAGGGTCACGCCGAAGCGCTCGCCGACCGAGTCCCGGATGGCGCGCGCCAGCTCGAGAACGTCGCTCCCGGTCGCGTGGCCGTCGTTGACCAGGACCAGCGCGTGGTGCTCGTAGACCCTCGCGCCGCCGATCGAGCGGCCGCGCCAGCCCAGCCGATCGATCATCCAGGCGGCCGAAAGCTTCCTTCGGCCGTCGATTTCCCAGCACGGCAGGTCGGGGTCGCGCCCCAGCAGTTCATCGGCCGTCGTTGCGTCGACCACCGGGTTCTTGAAGAAGCTGCCGGCGTTCGGACGGACGGCCGGGTCAGGGAGCTTGCTGCGCCGGATGCCGATTACGGCGTCCGCGATCTCTCCGGGACCCAGGGCCGACGGCGGTCGCCCGTCCAGCGCCTCGGCCAGCGCCGGATAGTCGAGCCGGGGGCAGGCGTTGCGCTGCAGGATGAGCCGGACCGCCAGCAGCACGTAACGGTCCTCGTTCCTGAACCGGCTGGTCCGGTAGCCCAGCGCGCAGTCGGCGCGGCCGAGCCAGGCGGTCTGTCCGGTCGCCCGGTCCCACACCTCGACCGCGTCGAGCAGATCGGCCAGTTCCACGCCGTAGGCACCGATGTTCTGCATCGGCGCAGCCCCGACGCTACCCGGAATCAGGGCCAGGTTTTCCAGGCCCCACAGTCCGCGTGCCACGGCGGCCTCGACCAGTGCATGCCAGTCCTCGCCGGCGGCCGCCTCGACCAGGACGCGCTCGGCATCGAGATCGTGGAATCGGCGGCCGCGCAGCTTGTTCACGACGACGCGTCCTGCCACGTCGCCGACGAACAGAGTGTTGCTGCCGCCGCCGAGCAGCAGCAGATCGCGGTCGGTTTCGAGCAGGCGGGGGAGGTCGGCGGCGGCGTCGATTATGGCCAGCTCGGCCGCGCGGGCCGGCAGTCGGAACGTGCTCAGCGACGCGAGGTCAGCGTCGGTCTGCAGTTCAGCGCTCATCGCCGGACTCGGCCAGGGCCTGGGCGCAGGCATGGACCAGCGCGGGGCCGTGATAGATGAAGCCGGTGTAGAGCTGCACCAGGTCGGCGCCGGCTTGGCGCTTGGCGAGGGCGTCCCCGGCGCGGGTGATTCCGCCGAGACCGATGATCGCCCGGTCCGGGCCGAGCACTTCGCGGGCCGTGGCCAGCACGCGATTGGCGCAATCCAGCAGCGGCGCCCCGCTGAGCCCGCCGGCCTCTCTGGCGTGCGGGCTGTCGGCCACGGGGCCGCGGTCCAGCGTGGTGTTGGTCGCGATCAGGCCGTCGATCGAGGAGTCGGCAATGACCTCCAGCGATCGGCGCAGCGGTTCGTCGCTCCAGTCCGGTGCGATCTTGACCAGCATCGGTCGGTGGACGTCCTGTTCGGCATCGAGGCGGTCGCGAGTCGCGGTGAGCTCGTCGAGGAGTTCGCGCAGCGGACCGGTGTCCTGCAGCGCGCGCAGGTTGGCCGTATTCGGCGAGGAAATATTGACCGTCACGTAGTCGCAGTGCGGGTGGACGCGTTCCAGGCAGTAGCGGTAGTCGTCTGCCGCGTGCTCGACCGGGGTGTCCTTCTGCTTGCCGATATTGGCGCCGACCGGGCCGGCGAAGCGTCGATGCTTCAGGCGCTCGACCAGATGATCGACGCCCTTGTTGTTGAAGCCCAGCCGGTTGATCAGCGCCTCGTGTTCGCTCAGCCGGAACATCCGCGGCTTCGGGTTGCCCGGCTGCGGTTTCGGCGTGACGGTACCCACTTCGATGAATCCGAAACCGAGTTGGCCGAGTGCGTCGATGTAGTCGCCGTTCTTGTCCAGGCCGGCGGCCAGGCCGACCGGGTTCGGGAACCTCAGGCCCAGCAACTCGACCGGGGCGTCGATCGGACACCCGGCGAGCAGCCGCGGCAGGCTGGCGATCCGGCCGAGACGGAGCGCGTTCAGCGCGACGTCGTGGGCGGTCTCGGGGGGCAGGGCGAACAGTCCGCGACGCAGCCAGCCGTACATCGGGTCAGAGTCCGACGCCGCCGACGAAGAACATCGCCATCAGGCCCAGCACGCCGGCGGCCAGCGCCACTCCGAGCACGACCAGCATGATGATTCCGAGGCCGCTAAGCGCGCCGGCCAGCAGCGCGAACGCGATCCAGAACGCGGCGACGAGCACGACCAGGCCGATCTGCAGCCAGCCGAGGATCAGTCCGGCCCGGGCCAGTCCGGCGCCACCCTCGCTGAACCCGTCGCGCCGAAGCTGATTCAACGCAGCATGGCCGGCGACGATCGCGACCAGCGAGCCGAGGATCGGAAACGCCACCCAGGCCAGGATGCCGCAGATCAGGCTGAGCAGCGCCATCGGATGGGTATCGGAGGATGTCGTCATGGCCGAAAGCTCCGGTCGATGGGGTCGCCCCCGGCCGCGCGACGCGACCGGGAGTCGGTCGGCTTACAGGTCGAACTTGATGCCCTGGGCCAGCGGCAGCTCGGTCGAGTGGTTGATGGTGTTGGTCTGACGGCGCATGTAGGCCTGCCAGGCGTCCGAGCCGGACTCACGACCACCGCCGGTTTCCTTCTCGCCGCCGAATGCACCGCCGATCTCGGCGCCCGAGGTGCCGATGTTGACGTTCGCGATGCCGCAATCGGAGCCCAGGTGGCCGAGGAAGTACTCGGCATTGCGCAGGTCGGTGGTGAAGATCGCCGAGGACAGGCCCTGGCGCACGTCGTTGTGCATCGCCACGGCGTCTTCGAGATCCGAATAGGTCATCACGTACAGGATCGGCGCAAAGGTCTCTTCCTGGACGATGTCCCAGTCGTTCTCGGCCCGCACGATCGCGGGTTCGACGAAGAAACCGTCGCGGTCCAGCTGGTTGCCGCCGGTGAGCACGTCGCCGCCGGCCTCCCGGGCCCGATCCAGTGCGGCCAAGTAGCGGTCGACCGCCGCCTGGTCGGTCAGCGGGCCCATCAGCGTGCCGGCGTCGAGCGGATCGCCGATCGGCACCTGCCCGTAGGCATCGACCAGCGTGGCGATGACCTCGTCGGCGATCGACTCGTGCAGGAACAGTCGGCGGGTCGAGGTGCAGCGCTGTCCCGCAGTGCCGACGGCGCCGAACACGATCGCCGGGACAGCCAGTTTCAGGTCGGCGGTTTCATCGACGATCATCGCGTTGTTTCCGCCGAGTTCGAGCAAGCTCTTGCCCATGCGGGCCGCGACCCGCTCGCCGACCATTCGGCCGACCTGGCTCGAACCGGTGAACGACATCAGGTCGACCCGGCGGTCGTCGATGAATTTCCGGGACAACTCGTGGCCGCTTTCCATGAAGCTGGTGAAGATCGGCGGGAAGTCGGTGCCGGCCAGTGCTTCGTTGGCGATGTTCTGGACCGCCGCGCAGCACAGCACGCCCTTCGGCGACGGTTTCCAGACCGTGGCGTTGCCGCACACGGCCGACAGCAATGCGTTCCAGGCCCACACCGCGACCGGGAAATTGAACGCCGTGGCCACGCCGACGACGCCGAGCGGATGCCACTGTTCGTACATGCGGTGGCCCGGGCGCTCGGAGTGCATGGTCTTGCCGTACATCATCCGCGATTGGCCGACCGCGAAATCGCCGATGTCGATCATCTCCTGGACCTCGCCGTCGCCCTCGGGCTTGATCTTGCCCATTTCAAGCGAGACCAGGCTGCCGAGCGGGTCCTTGTACTTGCGCAGGGCCTCGGTGACGAGCCGCACGGCCTCGCCGCGCTGGGGCGCCGGGACCTGCCGCCACGCGCTCGCGGTTTCGACGGCCTGCTGCATGACGCGCTCGTAGTCGGCCTCGGAAGCGGCGTGCACGCGCGCGATGACCTCGCCGGTCGACGGGTTGATCGATTCGATCGTGCCGGCGTCGGTAGTCGTCGACCAGTGGCCGGGTCCGAAACAGGCGCCGGGGTTTTCGGCCTTCAGACCGAGGCTGTCGAGAATGTCGCGATGGCCCATGCGGGTTCCTCCAGGATGCGTGAAACGGGTGTGCGGCCGCGGGACGGGGGATCGGCGTCGATCCAGGTGCCGCCGGCAACCGGGTTATCCCATCATTATCGCATCGAATGCCACGCCCCCGGGCGGCGCGTGGGTCTCGCGCCACTCGGGGCGGGGCCGCGTCAGGGCTCGGCCGGCAGCGTGTGCAGACGCGCTCCGATCCGTTCGGCCAGGTCCGCCAGCGCGGTCTCGAAGCCGGCGACAACATCGGCGCCTCCGGGCGAGGCCAGCGGTTCCTCGTGCAGCAGCTTGAATCGATCCAGCGGCAGCCCGCTGACCGCATCCAGCACGCGCGCATCGAGTTCGATCTCCACCCGCAGCCCGCCGCTCGTTTCGGCCAGTTCGAAGCGTCGCAGATCGATGAACAGCGCCCGATCGACCGATCTTGCGCCCGGTGTCACTTCGGCGAAGGCCCCGGCATCGCGCAGATAGCGGATCAGCGTGGTCTGGACCAGGTCCGGCGCCGGCGCGACCCAGCGCAGATTCGAGATGACCTGGAGGCGCCCCGTTTCGGTCCGGACCAGCACCCGGTCGGCGTCCCGCGCCGGATCGGCCTCGGGCCGAGGCAGCCCAACCCGGAGATCGAGCGGCGGTCCGTGGGCGCCGGATTCGACGTCGATGCGCGGATCGAGCCGAACGACCGGTTCGGCTTCGGGGAATACCGAACAGCCGGCGAGCAACAGCGCCGCGATCGCGAAACCGGCGGAGCGGAGGAAGTGAGCGGAGTCTGCGTGGAAACGGGTCATTGCGGCGAATACTCCTCGGGCTGTTCTCCGCCGAGCAGGAAGCCGGACGGATTCTGCTCCAGCGCTCGGACCAGGCCGGACAGTTGCCGGATCAGCTGGCGCAGTTCGTCGAGACCGCCGCCGACCTGCCGCATGCCGACGCCGCCGAGCTGGCTGAGATCGTCCTGGTTGGCGGCCACGATCCGGTCGAGACGGGTGGCAAGCGATTCGATCTGTGTCAGCGTACCGACCAGTCGATCGCGGACCTCGGGCAGTTCGGCGACCAGCCCACGGTCGATTGCCGCGACCGTGGTCGAAAACTGCACCGCGGCGGCCTCGAGCCGGGCCAGCAAGGTGGGCAGGTCTTCGCCCGCCGTGGCACCGGCCGCCAGCATCCGGTTCAGCGGGTGTTCCGGATCGTTGAGCCCGTTGCTGAAGGTCTCCAGCGCGGTCAGGGTCCGATCGACCCGGTCGATGTTGTCGCTGTCGAGCAGCTGGGTCATCTGGTTGAGCACGGAATTGGCGGTGACCACGATGCCTTCCGAGGATTCGAGCAGGAGCGCCATCGGCGACGGTTTCGACTGGATGCGGGGCAGACCGCGTCGCGGGTTTTCGATCATCGGGGTTCCCGGGGTGCCGCCGGTCAGCTGGATCGCCGCAGTGCCGGTCAGGCCGGTCAGGCGCAGCGTCGCGACGGTGTCGGCATGGATCGGCACATCGGAGTCGATGTCGACGATCACCTGGACCTGCCGGGCATCCCCGGGATTGAGGCCGATGTCGACGACCCGACCGACGTTGACGCCGTTGTAGAGCACCGAGCTGCCGTTCGACAGGCCCATGACCGATTCGTCGAACACGATCTCGAAGCGATCCCAGGCCCGGTCGGTCGCGTATCGGGCGGTGAACAGTCCGAACAGCACCGCAGCGACTGCCACGCTGAACGTGAAAGCGCCGATGATGACGTAGTTCGCTCGAGTTTCCATGGCGTTCCTTAACGAGAATCCTGGGCGGCGCGAGCTCGGGGGCCGTGAAAGTACGCCTGCACCCAGGGGTGATCGAGTCGTTCGACCTCGGTCAGCGGCGCGTTGGCCAGCACCCGGTGTTCGGCCAGCACGGCAATACGATCGCAGATCGCGTACAGCGTGTCGAGGTCGTGCGTGATCAGGAACACCGTCAGCTCGAGCGCCTGCTGCAGCGTTCGAAGCAGCTCGTCGAACTCCGCGGCGCCGATCGGGTCCAGTCCGGCGGTGGGTTCGTCGAGAAACAGCAGCTCCGGCTCCAGCGCCAGTGCGCGGGCCAGCGCCACGCGCTTTCTCATGCCTCCGGACAACTCGGAGGGCATCTTCAAAGCCGCCGAGTCGGACAAACCGGTCAGCTGGATCTTCGACCGGGCGAGATCGCGCCGCAGCTGATCCGGCAGATCGGGATAGTGAGTGCGGATCGGGAGTTCGACGTTCTCCAGCACGGTCAGGGAGGAAAACAGGGCGCCGTCCTGGAACAGGACACCGGCGCGCTGCGCCATCCGCTGTTGCGCGACCTCGGGATCCTCGACCTGCTCGCCGAATACCTCGATCCGGCCGTCGGTGGGCCGAAGCAGGCCGAGGATCGATCGCATCAGGACCGACTTTCCGGTGCCCGAGCCGCCGACCACGCCGAGAATCTCGCCGTGCGCCACGTCGAGGTCGAGCTTGTCGTGGACCACGTCGTCGCCGAAGCGATTGACCAGGCCGCGTACGCGGATGACGGGCGACGCGTCCGTTTCGGCGCCGCCGGTCACCAGCCGATCTCCATAAAGTAGACCGCGGCCAGGGCGTTGATGACGATCACCATCGTGATGCTGCGGACCACAGCGGTGGTGGTGTGCTCGCCCACCGATTGCGCGGTGCCGCTGACCCGCAGTCCCTCGAGGCAGCCAATCAGCGCGATGACCACCGCGAAGATCGGGGCCTTGATCATCCCGATCAGGTACTGGCGAAGCGTCAGCGTCTGTTCGACCCGCTCGATGTACAGCGAGAGGTTGATATCCAGCGACACCACCGAGACCACGAGTCCGCCGGCCAGGCCGGCGATGGTCGCCAGGAAGGCCAGCAGCGGCAACGCGATCAACAGCGCGATCAGGCGCGGCAGCACGAGGACCTCGACGGTGTCGAGGCCGACGGTGCGGATCGCATCGATCTCTTCGCGCGACTTCATCATGCCGATCTGGGCGCAGAAGGCGCTGGCCGTCCGTCCGGCCAGCAGGATGGCGGTCAGCAACACCCCGAATTCGCGCGCGAATGCGAAAGCGACCAGGTCGACGACGAACAGCTCGGCGCCGAAGTCGGCCAGCACGGTGGCGCCGAGGAACGCGATCACCGCGCCGACCAGAGCGGCCAGCAGCACCAGCAGCGGCGCTGCGTCGAGACCGGTCTGTTCGATGTGGTGGACCACCGAAGTGACCCGGAGGCGGCGCGGCTGGAGCACTGTGCGTCCCAGTCGGTGCAGGGTGAGGCCGAGGAAGCCGAACAGTTCCCTGGTCGACGTGGCGACGTCGACAGTCGTCCGGCCGATCCGCTCGAACAGCTGGCGCCATGCCGGAGGGCGCGGACGCGTGGGCGCGGGACGATCGTCGCAGGCCGTGTCCACGGCGTCGAACACGCGCTGCCAGCGCTCGGCCAATCCGGTGTCTGCGGTCTCTTCGCCGAAGCGTTCGCTCAGGCGTTCCAGCAGCAGCGCGCCGCTGGCGTCGAGGCGCGTCACGCCGCTGAAGTCGAGACGTGCGCCGGCGCAATCGATTCCTTCGATGCGGGCGGCCAGCTTGCCTGCGTGGGGAAGCGTCCAGTCGCCGCAGGCCTCGAGCCGGCTCGAGCCCGCCTCGCGTCCGAGGCGGAGCTCCGGCGTCGTGGACGGGGTCGGGTCAGTCGCCATCCGCGACCTCGATCAGATCCGGTTCGGCATAGCCGGGATTGTTGACCCGACGGGTGACGCGGTGAGCGGCCAGGCCGTCGTCGGGGGGAGGTTGCAGCTGGGCCTCGGCCTCGGACCTTGTACCGGTTAGCCAGGCCTCGAGCCGGGCGGGATCGAGCAGCACCGGCGCCCGGTGGTGACCGATCGAGCGCAGCGTCGCGTTGGGCTCGGTGGTCAGGAGGGTCACGCTTTCTCGGGCCTGGCCATCGGCATCGACGCTGCGGTCCCAGAGCCCGGCCAGGCAGAGAATCGGCGCCTCGGTCGGATGGACTCGCCACGGCTGCCGCGGACTGCTGCGCGGGTCCCATTCGTAGAACCAGCTGATCAGGGCGACGCAGCGTTGATCGCGACGCCAGGCAGTCCGGAACGCCGGCTTACGGGCCACGGTGTCGGAGAACGCCTGGTCGGGTTCGATCCGGCAATTGGCCGTCGCGTACCTGGGCAGCTCGCCGTGCAGCCAGTGCGGAATCAGCGGCCAGGTCAGGTCGTCGATCCGGCGGGCGCCGTCGGCGCTTCGAATAACCGGCAGCGTCTGCCAGTCGACGCCGTCGCGCGTTCGCGTGCTCGGCGCGACGTTGTAGCGCGACTCGCCGCCGGGCGGCGGATCGCCGGGCAGTGAGAGGAAATCCCAGACCGTCTTCCATTGGAACGCCAGGCCGACCCGACCGCACATGCGCTTCGTCCTCGCATCGTTGGATTGAAACGCCCTGATTGTACCGGCCGGGAAGGTGGACTCCATGCTTCCGGCCGATGCGGTGCCCGTGGACACGGGCAAGGAAAACGGGCTATACTTGAGGGCTTGCTGTACTAACAAGCCGGACTGCAGCTCGTGGGCACGTCAAGTGCGCCGGGCCGACCGGTCGGAGTGCATCCGACCGCAACGCGCGACGCCGCTGCAGCGAAGGCAACGATGAAAACTGCGACCTTTCGAACAAGGAGTTGCACATGCCCAAGATGAAATCCAACCGGGGCGCGGCCAAGCGCTTTCGGAAAACCGGTAGCGGGCGCATCAAGCGCAAGCACGCCTTCCACAGCCACATCCTGACCAAGAAGGACACCAAGCGCAAGCGTCGCCTGCGCTCGACGTCGATGGTCGCGAAGGCCGATGAAAAGGCCATTCGCAAGATGCTTCCCAAGCTCTAAGGAGAACGAGACATGGCACGAGTCAAACGTGGAGTGGTTGCCCGCCGCCGTCACCGCAAGATCCTCAGCCGGGCCAAGGGCTATTACGGCGCCCGCCGCAAGGTGTATCGCGTTGCCAAGCAGGCCGTCATCAAGGCCGGCCAGTACGCCTATCGCGATCGCCGGACCCGCAAGCGCGAGTTCCGCGCACTGTGGATCCAGCGCATCAACGCTGCGGCGCGCGAGCACGGGCTGTCCTACAGCCGGTTCATCAACGGCCTGAAGAAGGCCGAGATCGGCATCGATCGCAAGATGCTGGCCGAACTGGCCGTCAACGACAAGGTCGCGTTCAAGGCGCTGGCCGAGAAAGCCCAGGCCCAGCTGGCCTGATCGGGCGGCTCGCCGGTCATGGCTGCCCCCGATCTCGATGAAATGCGCTCGACCGCCCTGGCCGCCGTGGCCGGGGCGGCTTCGTTGCGTGGCCTCGACGACGTTCGCGTTGCCTGGCTTGGCAAGAAGGGACGGCTGACGGCAGAACTGAAGGCGCTGGGCCAGCTACCGCCGGATCAGCGCCGTGCGACCGGGCAGGGCGTGAACGCACTCAAACGCGAACTGGCCGACGCCGTCGATGCGAAGCGTGACGAGCTCGAACGCGCCGCGCTCGACGAGCGCCTGGCCTCTGAGACGCTCGATGTCACGCTGCCGGGTCGGGCAGTCGATCCGGGCGGTCCGCACCCGGTGACGCGCGCGATGCGGCGCATTCTCGACATCTTCCGCGGCCTGGGCTTCGCCGTTGCCGACGGTCCCGAGGTCGAGGACGATTATCACAATTTCGAAGCCCTGAACTTTCCGGAGCATCATCCGGCCCGGGCGATGCACGACACCTTCTACCTGCCCGATGGCCGGTTGCTGCGCACGCACACGTCGCCGGTCCAGATCCGGGTGATGAAGGAGCAGTCGCCGCCGGTACGGATCGTGGCGCCGGGGCGGGTGTTCCGAAGCGATTCCGACCAGACTCACACGCCGCAGTTCCACCAGGTCGAAGGCCTGCTGGTGGACGAAGGGGTGACCTTCGCCGACCTGAAAGGGATGCTGGCGACGTTCGTCAATACGTATTTCGAGGACGAGCTCGAGATGCGGCTGCGGCCGTCGTATTTCCCGTTCACGGAGCCTTCGGCCGAGGTCGACATCCGGTGGCGGAACGCCGACGGAAGTGCCGGCCGGTGGCTGGAAGTGCTCGGCTGCGGCATGGTCCACCCGAACGTACTGCGCAACTGCGGGGTCGATCCCGAGCGCTACACGGGCTATGCGTTCGGGCTGGGTGTCGAACGGTTCGCGATGCTGCGTTACCGGGTCGACGACCTCCGCCTGTTCTTCGACAACGATCTGCGTTTCCTGGCCCAGTTCCGCTGAGCGGGCGAGGGCCGGCGCAGCGGATTCACGGGAAAAGCGATGCGTTTCAGCTACCAATGGCTCACCGAGTGGGTCGCCACGGACCTGGATGCCGAACAAGCGGCCGAGCGGCTGACCGCGGCCGGCCTGGAAGTCGATGAGCTGACCCGGCTGGGCGGCGAACTCGACGGCGTCGTGGTCGGCCGGATCGAGGCCTGCGAGCCGCACCCGGACGCCGATCGTCTCCAGGTCTGCAGCGTCGATGTGGGGCACGACGACCGTCTCCAGATCGTTTGCGGCGCGCCGAATGCCCGCGCCGGATTGCTGGCGCCGGTGGCCACGGTCGGCAGCCGGCTGCCGGGCGGCATGAAGATCCGCGCCGCGAAGCTCCGGGGGGTGGAATCCGCCGGCATGCTGTGTTCGGCGCCGGAACTCGAGATCGGTGAGGACGCGTCCGGCCTGCTGGAGCTGGCCGACGATCTCGAGATCGGCGCGCCGCTGGCGAGCGCGCTCGGTCTGCCCGATCATGCCATCGAGCTCGACCTGACCCCGAACCGGGCCGACTGCCTGTCGATCCGCGGTATCGCCCGGGAGTTCGCCGCGCTGGAGGCCGGCGCGCTGCGCGAGCCGAGCATCGAGCCGGTAGCGGAAGGCAGCTCGCGCGAGCTGCCGATCGAACTCGAGCCGGGGTCGGGGTGCCCGCGCTACGTCGGCCGGGTGATCGAAGGGGTCGATCCTTCGGCGCCGACGCCGCCATGGATGGTCCAGCGCCTGGAGCGCTGCGGGGTGCGCAGCCTCGGCCCGATCGTCGACGTCACCAACTACGTCCTGCTCGAGCTCGGCCAGCCGATGCACGCCTTCGATCTCGCCCGGCTTCAAGGCGGAATCCGGGTCCGGCGCGCGGCGGTCGGCGAAACGCTGGAGCTGCTGAACGATCAGACCATCGAACTGGACCCGGAACTGCTAGTGATCGCCGACCATGCCGGACCGGTCGCGCTGGCCGGCATCATGGGCGGTGTTCCGACCTCCGTCCAGGACGGCACCCGCGACATTCTGCTCGAATCCGCCTGGTTCGACCCGGCCGTGATCATCGGCAAGGCCCGCCGATTCGGCCTGGCGACCGACTCGTCGCATCGATTCGAGCGCGGTGTCGATCCCGAACTGCAGCAGCTCGCGATCGAGCGCGCGACGCGACTGATCACGGAGATCGCCGGCGGCAGCCCCGGTCCGGTGATCGATCGCAGCGATGCCGGGGCCATGCCGGCCCGTCCGCGGATCGCGCTGCGGCCGGTGCGCGTCAATCACGTGCTGGGAACCGAACTGGCGCCGGACGAGATGGGCCGGGTGCTGGAGCGGCTGGGAATGTCCTTGGATCGCGGCGACGAAGCCTGGACCGTGGTCCCGCCGTCGAACCGGCGTGACCTGGCCATCGAAGAAGACCTGATCGAGGAAATCGCCCGTGTGGTCGGCTACGACCGCCTGCCGACCCGCGCGCCGGGTGGTCGGCTACGGGCGCAGATTCGCAGCGAGTCCGAGACCGGGGTCGACGCGATCGGTGACGCGCTGCAGGCGCGCGGGTTCCGCGAGATCATCACCTGGAGTTTCGTCGGACAGGATCTGCTGGACACCTTCGGACTGTCGGTGGCCGCCCAGCCATTGGCCAATCCGCTCAGCCAGGACATGGCCGTGCTGCGCACCAGCCTGGTGCCGGGGCTGGTCCGGACGGTGGCGACCAACCTGCGCAAGCAGCAGGCTCGGATCCGGCTCTACGAAACCGGCCATGTGTTCGCCGCGCGTCCGGACGGTTTCGTAGAGTCCCATCGAGTCGCGATCTCGCTGGCTGGACGGACCGAACAGGAGTCCTGGACGGCGGATCGCCGCGATATCGATTTCTATGATCTGAAGGGGGAGGTCGAACAGCTGCTGGCGCTCGCCGGTCACGACGGGTCGAAGCTGATGTTCCGAGCGACGACTCGCAGCTGGCTGCACCCGGGCCAGGCCGCCGAGCTGGTGATCGGCGATCGCTGTGTCGGGGCGCTGGGACAGCTCCACCCCGGAGTTGCCGATGCGCTGGAGCTCGGACAGGCCGTGTTCGTGGCCGAGCTCGACCTGGAGCCGGTGCAGTCGCGCCATCTGCCGGAATTCACCGGGGTATCGCGCTATCCCTCGGTGCGCCGCGACCTGGCGCTGGCGGTGCCGGAGGCCGTTGCCGCCGCGGACCTGGTCGAGCTGGCGAAAAAGGCCGGCGGAGAACGGGTCCGGGAGTGTATTATTTTCGACACGTACGAAGGAAAAGGGATAGAATCAGGCTTCAAAGGGATCGCTATAGGCTTGATTCTTCGCGATGTTTCGCGCACTCTTACGGATCAGGATGCCGACCGGGTCGTCGAGGACGTGGTCGCTGCATTGAAGGAATCGTACGGAGTGACGCTCAGAGGGTGATGGAATGGCGCTGACGAAGGCCGACCTGGCCAACAGTCTGTTCGAGGAAGTGGGGCTCAACAAGCGCGAGGCCAAGGAGTTCGTCGACGCGTGGTTCGAGTCGATTCGCGACGCCCTGGAAGCGGGTGATCACGTCAAGTTGTCCGGTTTCGGCAATTTCCAGTTGCGCGACAAGCGGCAGCGGCCGGGGCGGAATCCGAAGACCGGCGAGGAAATCCCGATCTCGGCCCGGCGGGTCGTGACGTTCAAGCCGGGACAGAAGCTGCGCGGACGGGTGGAGGCCTATGCTGGACCCAGGGAGTAATCAGGAGCTTCCGCCGATCCCGGCCAAGCGCTACTTCACCATCGGTGAAGTCAGTGAACTGTGCGCGGTGAAGCCGCACGTACTACGGTATTGGGAACAGGAGTTTCCGCAGCTCAAGCCCGTCAAGCGGCGCGGCAACCGGCGCTATTACCAGCGACACGACGTCATCATGATTCGTCAGATCCGTAGCCTGCTGCACGAGCAGGGGTTCACCATTCTCGGTGCGCGACAGCGGCTCGAAGGCGAGGCGGCGCAGTCGGACGTTTCGCGCAGCCAGCAGCTGGTGCGCCAGATCCGCACCGAGCTCGAAGATGTCCTGCAAGTTCTTCGCCGCTGACGCCCCCCGGCATTCAGCGGCTATAATCCTCGGTTCAGCGGTCGGAGCGTAGCGCAGCCTGGTAGCGCACCACAATGGGGTTGTGGGGGTCGGGAGTTCGAATCTCCCCGCTCCGACCATTTTTTCTTTCACAAGTGCGGCCCGCGGCCGATTCCACGCGTCGCTGCGCGGGCGTCGGATCCAGGTCCGCGGAATCACCTGTCCTTGATCCGGGTCGTTCAGACTTCACGTTTCCGGTCGTTGACCGCCTCGCAGCATTCCAGGAACGGAACCGTCATGAAGAACAAAGCCAACGCCGTGTCCATGCCGGACATCGCCTCACAGCCGCATACGCAGCTCGAAGGCAAGCTGGACTGGGTCGGGATGAACGAAATCGAGATTCCCCTGCGACTCGCCGTCGAAGGCGACGACCGAGAAATCCAGTGTCCCGGTCGGGTCAGTGCGTTCGTCAACCTGACCCGGCCCGAAGTGCGCGGGATCCACATGTCCCGTCTCTATCTGCACCTGGACCGGACGCTGGCCGAACATCGGCTCACCCCGATGGCGCTTCATCACGTGCTGCGCGATTTCCTGGCATCACATGAAGACCTGAGTACCCGGGCGATGGTCCGGCTCGATTTCGAGTATCCGGTCCGGCGCCCGGCCTTGTCGAGCGACAACTCCGGCTGGCGCGTCTATCCGTTCAGCATCATCGCGTCGCTGGAAGGCGGCAAGCTCGACATCGAAGTGGCCTTTCAGGTGACCTACTCCAGTACCTGTCCGTGCTCGGCAGCGCTGGCCCGGCAATTGATCCAGCAGCAGTTCGAGCGCGACTTCTCGGCCGGTGAGCCGCTGGACCGCGACGTCGTGCTGGGCTGGTTGGGATCCGAGCAGGGCATCATGGCCACCCCGCACAGCCAGCGATCCAGCGCAGACGTGCGGGTTCGTATGGAACAGGGCTTCGAGGCGTTCCCGTTCATCGATCTGATCGATACCATCGAAGACGCGCTGCAGACGCCGGTTCAGACTGCAGTCAAGCGCGAGGACGAGCAGGAATTCGCGCGACTGAACGGCCAGAACCTGATGTTCTGCGAAGACGCCGGGCGGCGCGTCCGGCGCGCGCTCGACGAGCATCCGCGGATCGCCGACTTCTGGGCCCGCTGCCGGCATTTCGAGAGTCTGCATCCGCACAACGCAGTGGCCATCGTCACCAAGGGCATCGAAGACGGCTACGAGCCGATCGACGGCCATCCGGACGGCTGGCACTGAGAGTTCACCTCGCGCCCGGAAATTCGGGCGCAGACTGCGGAGTCCGCTCGCTACGGGGCGCGCGGCAGCGACCGGAGCCGGATCGAGCGATCGTCGGTCTCGATGACGCTGCCCTGATCGAACCAGTCCCCGAGCACGATTCGACGCACCCTCGTCCCGTTGAGTGTCGCCTCGTGCACGTCGGGTCGGTGGGTGTGGCCGTGGATCAGGCAGGTCGCCCCCTCGCGATCGAACAGGGCGCGGACCGCGTCCGGATTGACGTCCATGATCTCCGGCCGGGCGTTGCGGGTGCGCAGGCGGCTGGCGAGTCGAAGCAGGCGCGCAAGTCCGCGCCGGAACCAGCGCGGCCGCGCCAGCATGCGACGTTGCCACTCCGGGTCACGGACCCGCTTACGGAAGCGCTGATAGGCCCGGTCGTCGGTGCACAGCACGTCTCCATGCAGCAGGATGACCGATTCGCCACCGAGCGTGAGCCGAACCGGTTCTTCGAGCAAGCGCATTCCTGCGCGACGACAGAAGCATTCGCCGAGGAGGAAATCCCGGTTGCCGACGAGAATGCCGATCTCGAGGCCGTCGTCTGCAGCGGCTCGCAGGTGATCGGCCACCCCGCGCTCGAAGTCGCCGATGGCATCGTCGCCGACCCAGGTCTCGAACAGGTCGCCGAGGATCAGCAGGCGACGTGCCCGGCGAGCCGGGCCGCCGAGAAATTCATGGAACTGTCGGGTGATGTCGGGGCGCCCGGCCTGCAGATGCAGGTCGGACACGATCAGCGTGTCGACGGACGTTTCGATGGCCGGTGGTCCCGGCCGGTGCTCAGGCCGGACCGGCGTCCGTGATCTCGACGCGCTCGATGATCACGGGTTCGACCGGGACGTCCTGGTGCGGCGGGCGTGCGGTCGTCTCGACCGCGCGGATCGTATCGACCACGTCCATGCCCTCGGTCACGCGACCGAACACCGCGTAGCCCCAGGTGCGGCCGGATTGTTTGCCGCGATGGTCCAGCGCCGGGTTGTCGACGACGTTGATGAAGAACTGGGCGCTTGCCGAGTGCGGCATGCCGGTGCGCGCCATCGCCAGCGTGCCGCGCATATTCTTCAAGCCGTTATCGGCCTCGTTGATGATCATGTCGCGGGTCGGCTTCTGGTTGAAGTCGGCATCGAAGCCGCCGCCCTGGATCATGAAATTGCCGATCACGCGGTGGAAGATCGTGCCGTCGTAATGGCCGTCGCGCGCATAGGTCAGGAAATTCTCGACAGAGATCGGGGCTTCGTCCTCGAACAACTCGATCGTGACCGGGCCCATCGAGGTATGCAGGACCGCGGTCGGCAGCGCCTTCGCAAAAGGATTGGTTTCGGCCGGTGCGGCGTCGTCCTGCGCCTGAACGGCGAACGAGGACACCAACAGCAAGGCGGACAGCAGGGACAGCGACTTCATTCGATGAGCCTCCGGATTCAGGGTCGAGAACGCGAATGCGCCGAATGATACCCGATCCGACGTGACCCGCAGGACGGCCTTCGGCAACTCCGTTTGGAAGTAGACTTTAGGGATGACCGCATCCACCGTCCGTTCCATCCGGTACGACGCCGGCCGGCTTGAACTGCTCGACCAGCGAATCCTGCCCGCGCGGGAGAACTGGCTGCCGATCGAGGACGTCGAGGCCGCAGTTTCCGCCATTGGGGACCTCGTCGTTCGCGGCGCGCCGGCGATCGGTCTGACCGCGGCCTACGCGTCCGTCCTGGCCGCGCGGGCGCGGGGCGTGGATCGTACCGGCTGGCTCGAGGATCTCGATCGCCTGGCAAGCGCGCGACCGACGGCGGTCAACCTGCAGGGCGCCGTCGAGCGGATGCGTCGACTGGCGCCGGGCGCGCCCCGGGATGCGGTCGCGAATCTCGAAGCCGCCGCGATCGCGATGCACGCCGAGGACCTGGCCTCCAACGCTGCGATGGCCGCCCTCGGCGCCGCGCGCATCGAGCCAGGCTCTTCGGTCCTGACGCACTGCAACACCGGTTCGCTGGCTACCGGTGGCACTGGCACCGCGCTCGGAGTGATCGTGCGGGCCTGGAACGAAGGACGGCTCGATCGCGTGCTGGCCTGCGAAACCCGTCCCTGGCTGCAAGGGCTGCGCCTGACGGCCTGGGAGCTCGCCCGCGAGGGCGTGCCGGTCGAAGTGCTGGTCGAAGGCGCGGCGGCCGGCCTGATGCAGCGCGAGGGAATCGATTGGGTGATTGTCGGGGCCGATCGCGTGACCGCCAACGGCGATGTGGCCAACAAGGTCGGCACGCTGATGCTGGCTGCGCTGGCGCGCCGCTTCGGTGCCCGGGTCATGGTCGTGGCGCCCACCACCACGCTGGATCCGGCAACGCCAACGGGCGATCGGATCGATATCGAGGAACGAGACGGCGGCGAGCTGTGGCGGGCGGCCGGGCTCGATCGCGCACCGGACGGCGTGATCACCCGGAACCCGGTCTTCGACGTGACCCCGGCTGATTTCATCGACTGCATCGTGACCGAGCGGGGCGTGCTGGAGCCCCCGTTCGATGGCCGGATCGAGGCCGTTGTCGGGAGCGCTTGACAGGGCGCGCGACGGGGCCGTCCTGTGGTAGAATTTCACGATTGTGACAGGCCGCTGAAGCTGTTTCTGGCGGTGCTTAAAAAAGCATCAAAAACATGATGATGCAAGCTTTTCCTCCGGCCCATTCAAGATCGGAATCGCATGGCTGAGCTCGCCCAGGAAGTCCTCCCGGTCAATCTCGAAGACGAAATGCGCCAGTCCTATCTGGACTACGCGATGAGCGTCATCGTCGGGCGCGCGCTGCCCGACGTCCGAGACGGCCTGAAACCGGTACACCGCCGCGTGCTCTACGCGATGCACGTTCTCGGCAACGACTACAACAAACCGTACAAGAAATCGGCGCGCGTGGTCGGTGACGTGATCGGTAAATACCACCCTCACGGCGACACCGCGGTCTACGACACCATCGTTCGTATGGCGCAGCCGTTCTCGCTGAGGTACATGCTGGTCGACGGGCAGGGCAACTTCGGCTCGGTCGACGGCGACTCGCCGGCGGCGATGCGTTACACCGAGGTCCGGATGGCGCGGCTTGCCCACGAGATGCTGGCCGATATCGACAAGGACACGGTCAATTGGCTCCCGAACTACGACGAGTCGGAATACGAGCCGGCCGTGCTGCCCACGCAGGTGCCGAACCTGCTGATCAACGGGGCGTCCGGCATCGCGGTCGGCATGGCCACCAACATTCCGCCGCACAACCTCAACGAGGTGATCGCCGCGCTGCTCGCGCTGATCGAAGACCCGATGCTCGACATCGACGGCATCATGGAGCACCTGCCCGGTCCGGACTTCCCGACCGCCGGCATCATCAACGGCGCGGCGGGCATCGGCGAGGCCTATCGGACCGGTCGCGGCCGCATCTACATGCGGGCCCGCAGCCATTTCGAGGACGTCGATACCGGCAAGACCAAGATCGTCGTCACCGAATTGCCTTACCAGGTCAACAAGGCGCGGCTGCTCGAGAAGATCGCCGAACTGGTCAGGGCCAAGAAGCTCGAGGGCATCTCGGAGCTTCGTGATGAATCCGATAAGGACGGCATGCGCATGGTCGTCGAGCTCAAGCGCGGCGAAGTCGGCGAGGTCGTGCTGAACAACCTCTACCAGAACACCCAGATGCAGTGCGTGTTCGGCATCAACATGGTCGCGCTGGTCGATAACCAGCCGAAGCTGCTGAACATCCGCGAAGTGCTGCAACAGTTCTTGATGCATCGGCGCGACGTCGTCACCCGGCGCACGCTGTTCGAACTGCGCAAGTCGCGCGACCGCGCCCACACTCTCGAGGGCCTGACCGTCGCGCTGGCCAATCTCGATCCGATCATCGAGCTGATCAAGGCCTCGCCGACGCCGGCCGAGGCGCGCGAAGGGCTGCAGTCCCGTCGCTGGGAAGCCGGGCCCGTGGCCGCGCTGCTGGGCGAAGCCGGTGCCGACCTCTCTCGGCCCGAGGATCTGCTGCCCGAATACGGACTGGGCGAGGGCGGATATCAGCTTTCACCGACCCAGGCGCAGGCCATTCTCGACCTGCGCCTGCAGAAGCTGACCGGGCTGGAGCAGGAAAAACTTTCGGACGAATACCGCGAAATCCTCGAGACCATCCGCGAGCTGATCCGCATCCTGTCCGATCCCGATGCCCTGATGCAGGTCATTCGCGATGAATTGACCAATCTTCGCGACACCTTCGGCGATCAGCGCCGGACCGAGATCGTCGCCGACCAGCTCGACCTGACGATGGAGGATCTGATCACCCCGGAAGACGTGGTGGTCACCCTGTCGCACGCCGGCTACGCGAAATACCAGCCGCTGGACCGCTACCGCAGCCAGAAACGCGGCGGGCGAGGTCGCAGCGCCGCCAAGACCAAGGACGAGGACTTCGTCGAGCGGTTCTGGGTCACCAACACCCACGACACGCTGCTGGTCTTCACCAGCGCCGGGAAGGTCTACAAGACCAAGGTCTACGAACTGCCGCAGGCCGGCCACAACTCGCGTGGCCGCCCGATGGTCAACCTGCTTCCGCTCGATCCCGACGAGCGGATCAACGCCGTGCTGCCGACCCGAGAATTCCCGGACGACTGGTTCGTGTTCTTCGCCACGCGCAGCGGCCGGGTCAAGAAGACGCCGCTGTCGGACTTCGCTAACATCCGCTCCAACGGCATCTGGGCGATCGAGCTGGAAGGCGACGACTCGTTGGTGGACGTGGCGTTCACCGACAGCACGCGGGACATCCTGCTGCTGTCCTCGGCCGGCAAGGCCATCCGGTTCGGCGAGGACAAGGTCCGCCCGATGGGCCGACAGACCCGCGGCGTGATCGGTATCCGGCTGGCCGACGGGCAGGAGGTGGTGTCGATGCTGGTCGTCGACGAATCGGCCGACGTGCTGTTGGCCACCGCCAACGGCTACGGCAAGCGGACCGCGCTGGAGGAGTTCCCGGTCTACAACCGGGGCGGGCAGGGCGTCATCGGCATCCAGACCACCGGGCGCAACGGCGAGCTGGTGGCCGCGCTGACCGTCACCGACGAGGACGACGTCATGCTGACCTCCAACAGCGGCACCCTGGTCCGGACCTCGGTGGCTGAAATCTCCCGACTGGGCCGCAATACCCAGGGCGTGACCCTGATGCGTCTCGCCGAGGGCGAACAGCTGATCGGAATGGCCCGGGTGGCCGTTTCCGAGGACGAGGCGCTGGACGACGAGACGGACGAGGCCCTTCCCGAAGCCTGACGTCTTGTCGCTGGCGAGCACTTCCTGTAACTTGAATCCGGGCCGCCGACGGGCGGCTCGTCTTCATTCAGGATTCGAGGGAGTTGCTTGCCATGCCGTTCAGTCATTTCGCCGGTGCCGCATACGCACATCGGTTTCTCGCCGTCGTATTCGTCGTCCTGTTTGCTGGGCCCGTCGCGGCCGAGTCGGCGGCGTGGCGCCTTGATTCGTCGCGGTCGGTCGCGCCCGACACCCTGGCCTCGGCCGACTGGGTGCGTGATTACGGCGGTTATCTCTGGGTCGTCGGCGAGCGCGATGGGCTTGCCGGCCTCGACGCGGCAACCGGCGAGCGAATCGACTCACCGTACCGGATCGGACTGCACGGGGCCGTCTTCGATCCGCTCGATCTGGACCCCGCGGGCGCCCGGCAGACCGAACAGGGAGACGGACTGGTGCTCGTTCAGCTCCGTGGGCCGGCGCTGTCCCGCGACCTGCTGGACCTGCAGGCGGCCGGACTCGACGTGTTCCAGCCGCTGCCGGGCTTCGGCTACCTTGCCTGGGGCGATGCCGCCGCGACCGGACGTGCCGCGGCTTCGCCGTTCGTCCGGCACATCGTCGACCTGCCGCCGAGGTTGAAGATCCAGCCGGGACTGAAAGCTCGCGGCGAGTGGATCCGCAACGTCAACATCCATTTCTACAACAGCGGCAGCCCATCGGACGTTGCGCGGTCGATCGCGAGCCGCGGTGCACGCGTTCTCGACGTCTGGGCCGCGCAGCCCGACCATCGCCTGTACGACGTTGTCGTGGAAGTCGACGCGCAGGCGTTGTCTGCGCTGGCCGAGCTACCGGAAGTCATCGCACTGAACTACCTCAGCCCCGAGCCGGTCCTCGAGGACGAGAGCGGCGCCCAGGTGCTGGCCGACAATCTCGATGCCATGAACATTCCGTTCCCGGGCTATCCGGCCTGGCTGACTTCGGTCGGGTTGGACGGCAGCGGCGTGACCTGGGCGACCACCGATTCCGGCGTCTGGTACGGTCACGGCGATTACAGCAGCCGGATCGTCGGCGGCGCGAACTACCCGGGCTGCGACCTTGCCAATCCCGGCGACGATCCAACCTCGGGCGGTCACGGGACCCATGTCACGGGCATTTTCGCCGGGGACGGAACGGCCGGATTCGTCGATGGCGACGGCTTCCTGTATGGACACGGCGTGGCGCCGGAAGTGTCGATCTTCGCCCAGAACCCGATCTGCGGCTCGCAGAACAGCTGGCCGCCGGCCGGGGGCTGGCCGGTACTCAGCCGCGATGCGCTGAACGGCGGCGCGATCGGCTCGAACAACTCGTGGACGTCCGGCGAAGGCACCCAGCACGGCTACCAGTCGACCGAGCGCACCTACGACCTGATGGTGCTCGACGGCGATTTCGACACGCCATCGGTGCTCGACCCGTTCATGGTGGTGTTCTCGGCCGGCAACTCCGGCGGCAGCGGCGTAACGGCGCCGAAGGAAGCGAAGAACGTGGTCGTGACCGGGTCGCTGGAGACGTTCCGGGTGTCCGGGGACGTCGATGCGATCAGCGGGTTTTCCAGCCGGGGTCCGGCCGTCGACGGCCGCTGGCTGCCGACCATCTCGACGCCCGGTGAGCGGGTCAGTTCGACCCGCCGCCCGAGCGGGGGCAGCTGCGGGACCGCGATCAGCGGCACCGACGGCGAATACTCGTTCTGCAGTGGTACCTCGATGGCCGCGCCGCACGCGTCCGGCGCGCTGATCCTGTTCACCCAGTGGTGGCGCCAGGAGTTCGGCGGTGCAACCCCGAGCCCGGCGATGGGCAAGGCGCTGCTGATCAATTCGGCCACGGCGCTGGATGGATCGCCGCCGCCGAACAACGACTCCGGCTGGGGTCGCGTCGACCTGTCGACGATCGTCGACGACGGCCTGAGCTTCGAATTCTGGGACCAGGATACGATCTTCACTGCCTCCGGGGAGAGCTTCTCCCGGACCGTGGGGGTGGTCGATCCGACGAAGCCGCTGAAAGTGACCCTGGTGTGGTCGGATGCGCCGGGTGCGATCGGCGGCGATCCGGCGCTGGTCAACGATCTCGATCTGTCCGTGGTCAATGGTGGCGCGAGCTACCTCGGCAACAATTTCAGCGGCGGCGTCTCGCAGACGGGCGGCTCGCCCGACCGGTTGAACAACGTCGAGCAGGTCACGCTGCCGGCGCCGGGCCCATCGGCCACGATCACGGTCGACGCCTTCGAAATCGCAGGGAGCGTCCTGCTCGACCAGTCCAGCGTCACCACGGCTCAGCATTTCGCGTTGATTTGCCAGAACTGCCTGGAAGAGCCTGATTACACGCTGACCGTCGACCCGGCCGAGGTGTCGGCCTGCGTGCCCGACAGCCGCGATGTCATCGTCGACGTCGGCAGCCTGCTGGGCTACAGCGATCCGGTCACGCTGTCGACCAACGCGCTGCCTTCGGGCGTCACCGGCAGCTTCGACATCAACCCCGTCACGCCCGGCGGGTCGAGCACGCTGGCCCTTGTGCTCGGTTCGGGCGCCGCGACAGGCAGCTATCCCGCCGAGGTCGAGGCCAACTCCACCAGCGGCGTCAAGACCGCGCCGCTGGACCTGCGGCTGTTCGATGCCGACCCGGCCGGTCCGACGCTGCAGGCGCCGAACGACGGTGCGATCGACCTGCCGGCGGAGGTGTCGTTCAGCTGGGCCGGTGTCGCCCAAGGTCTGGATTACCGACTCGAAGTCGCGACCGATCCCGGGTTCGGCAACGTGGTCGCCGATGTCGCGACCCGCGACCTGTCGGCCAGTGTCATGCTCGACACGGCCACCGCATACTTCTGGCGCGTGACCGCATCGAATGCCTGTGGCCAGGAGGCCTCGGCGGTGTTCGAGCTGCGCACGGCCGCTGAGCCCGGCGACTGTCCGTTCGGCCAGGCCGCCGACATCCACTGGATAGACGACATGGAGTCAGGCACCAACGGCTGGACCACCCAGGCGCTGTTGGGCACCGATACCTGGGCGCTCGAGGATTCCGATTCCACCAGCCCGATCCATTCCTGGCGCGGTCTGGACATCGCGACCACCAGCGATCAGCTGTTGATCTCGCCGCCGATCGAACTGCCGGCCGCGGTATCGCCGCTGACGCTGCAGTACTACGGCAAACGCGACATGGAAGACGGCGGATCGGCTTGCTACGACGGCGGTCTGCTTGAATACACCACCGACGGCGGCGCGAACTGGCAGCAGGTCGACGGCGCACGGCTGCTGACCAACCCGTACACCGGGCCGATCGACGATGGCTTCAGCAATCCGCTTGCAAACCGCGACGGCTGGTGTGGTCGGCAGGACTGGACGCGTACCGTCGTCGACCTGAGCGGGCTGGAAGGCGAAACCGTGCAGTTCCGGTACCGGATCGGCACCGATAGCTCCGTGTCCGCCGATGACTGGCACATCGACGACGTGCGCCTGCAGAGCTGCCGGGTGGCCACGGAAGAGATTTTCGTCGACGGTTTCGAGAGCCCCTGAGGCCGACTGCCGGGGACGGAAGCCCGTCCCCGGCAGGCTCGCGGTCAGGGCTCCTGCGGTTCGTCGTCGAGCTCGAGTTCGCGCAGTTCGACCCGGCCGTCGCCGAGGTCCTTCATGCGCTGCGTCTCGATGGCCACGATCTGCCGGAAGTCCCACTTTTCCTCGGCGTAGAACTCAGCGCCGTCACGACTGAAGCCGTTGCTGTCGATGACCCGCAGGAAACCGGCGAAGCCAAGGCGCGAGCCGGTGGCCAGCCTCCGGTCGCGCTGCATCCGGCGATGCGTACGCTCGATCGCGACGGCGTCGCCGAAGACCGGTTCCAACTCCTCGACCCGGATTCGTTCGGCCTTGCGCTTCGTCGCTTCGTCGACCATGCCCTCGAGGTCCTCGACCATCGTGACCATCATCGGGTAGTCCCGTTCGGCGGCCAGCTGGAACCATGCCAGCGCGCGGGCCGGATCGAATTCGGTGCCCTTGCCCTGGAGGTGCATCACGCCGATGTTGAACTGCGCGAACTTGTCGGCCCAGCGCGCCGCAGCTTCGTACTTCGACAGGGCAGAGGCGTGCTGGCCGGCATCGTAGGATCGCTTGCCTTCGGCCACCAGCCGCGCACTGGGCGTGTGCTCCGCGTAGCTGAATGGCGAGTCGTTCTGTGCAAGCGTGGTGGTGGAAACCGCCACGGCCAGCGCCGCCGCGGTAAGAACTGCGATTGTTTTCATGGGACTTGTCCCCGTTCGTGTTTGCCAGTGGGCGCCAACGCCCTGAAGCGAATGACCGGAAACGATCGGAAAAGTTCCACAAAATCCTGGGCGCCGTTCGACGCGAAGAGATCAGTCCTCGTCGAGTTCGAGTTCGCGAACGTCGACTTCGGCATCGGCGACGGCCTGCATCAACCGGGTCTCGTAGTCGACCAGCGTGTTGAAATCCCACTTGTCGGGATCGTAGAACTCGTCGCCGTCGCGGGGGAAGCCGGTCCGGTCGATAACCGTCAGCATGCCCATGAAACCGCGCGACCCGGTTCGCGTGCCGCTGGCCGAACGCAGCCGGAAGCGCATCTCGCGCGCGGTGCGCTCGCGGGTGGTCGCGTCGCCGAAAAAGGGCTCCAGGTCGCGCTCGAGGATATCCGAGGCTCGAGCGCGCTCGGCTTCGTTGAACAGCGCCCATAGCGCGTCGGCCGCTTCTTCGAACTGCGGATAGCCGCGTTCGGCAGACAGCTCCAGCCAGGCCCAGCCACGCAGCGGATCGTATTCGGTACCTTCGCCGCGCAAGTGCATGATGCCGACGTTGTACTGGGCGAACTTGTCGGCCCAGCGCGCGGCGGCCTTGTAGTGCGTCAGCGCGCCTTCGAACATTCCGGCCTTGTAGGCGCGCTGGGCCAGAATCATGAAGCGCTGACCCGGGGTGTGCTCGTCGTAGGCGTAGAACCGTTCACCGGGCCGGTCGCGGGCGAGATCGCTCTCGGCCAGCGAGCAGGCGGGAACCAGGAGGGCGGCAGCGGCAAGCAGGCAAGGCAGTCGGGTCATGTCGGCGGGAACGGCGTTTCCTGAACAGCCTCCAGTTTGCCACGGGCGGAGTACATCGACGTCGACACGACTTCTGGCACCCGGCCACGACGATGCAGGGGCGATACACTGGTCCGATCGACCCATGGCCCGGCACGACCGGGCGCGAAGGAGACCCCCGCGTGTATCGAATGATTCTTTCGGCCGTTCTGAGAGCCGTTCTGCCTGCCGTCCTGGTGATCGCTCCACTTTCGCTGAAGGCCCAGGACGAAGAGACCCTGCTGCTGCGCTATGCCGACCTGCACGGCGACCGCGTCGTGTTCACCTACGGCGGCGACCTCTGGATCGCATCCGACCAGGGCGGTGTCGCTCGTCGCCTGACCAGCCATCCCGGACTGGAGCTTTTCGCGCATTTCTCGCCCGACGGCGAGTCGATCGCGTTCACCGGGCAGTACGGCGGCGACGAGCAGGTCTACGTGATCCCGGCGGCCGGTGGCGAGCCCCGCCAGTTGACCGCCTATCCTGCCACCGGGCCGCTGCCGCCGCGCTGGGGCTATGACCACCAGGTGCATGGCTGGACCCCGGACGGCTCCGGCGTGGTGTTCCGCTCGCTGCGCGATGCGCATGATTCGTCGGACGGTCAGCTCTATGTGGCGCCGATCGATGGCGGTCTGCCGACCGTGATGCCGATGCCGCAGGCCGGATCGGGCGTCTACGCCGGCGCATCGGCGATCTTCTACACGCCGCTGGCGCGCGACTTCCGGACCTGGAAGCGCTACGAGGGCGGCTGGGCGCAGGACCTCTGGCTGTTCGACCTGGAGCGCAACACGGCGCGGGCGCTGACCACGCATCCGCGCACCGACCGCGATCCGATGTGGATCGGCGAGGCCGGCTATTTCGCCTCCGACCGGGGCGACCACGGCAAGCTGAACCTGTATCGCATCGATCCGGACAGCGGGGCGATCGATGCGCTGACCGCCCATCAGGACTGGGACGTGCGCTGGCCGGCCGACGATGGGGTCGGCCGCATCGTCTACACCCACGGCGGCGCGCTGCGTATTCTCGACGTCGACAGCGGTAGCGACCGGCGCTTGACGATCCGGGTCCCGGACGATGGCATCAATCGCCGGGTTCGGACCGCCGACGTGTCCGACCAGATCGGCTCGGCCTGGCTGAGCCCGACCGGCGAGCGCGTGCTGTTCTACGCGCGCGGCGACCTGTTCAATGCGCCGGCGGAATCCGGCGTCACCCGTGGCTTGACCCGCTCGTCCGACGCCCATGAACGCGAGGCGGCCTGGGCTCCGGACGGAAGCCGCGTGGCCTGGATCTCCGATGCCGACGGCGAGGAAGCGCTCTACATCGCGCCGGCCGACGGTCGCGGCGAGGCACGCAAGCTGCCGTCGCCGGCCGCGACCCGGCTGTACGCGCCGCGGTTCGCGCCGGACGGCGAGCGCATCGCGTATTCCGACAAGAACGGCTTCATCTATGTCCAGGCCGTCGACGGCGGAGAGCCTGAGTCGGTCGGTCGCGATCCGGGCTGGCGCAACCGGGATTATGGCTGGTCGCCGTCCGGTCGCTACCTGGCATTCAGCCAGACTCAGTCGAACCAGATGCGCGCGCTCTACGTGCACGACGTTCGCGACGGCCGGACCCGCCAGGTGTCCGAAGGTCTGTTCTCCGAGTACCAGCCGGTGTTCTCTCCGGACGGGCAACACCTGATCTTCCTCGCCGATCGCGAGTTCGCGCCCCAGATTTCCGGCCGGGAGTGGAATTTCGCCACCAACCGGGTGACCGGTGCGTTCGCCTTCGCTCTGACTGCCGAGACGCCGAACCCGTTCGCGCCCGAGGATGCCGTGGAGCTAGGCATCCTCGACGCCGACGATGAGGAGAACGACAACGGCAAGGACGAGGATGCCGACGTCGCGATCGAATTCGAGGGACTCGCCCAGCGCATCATCCGGGTGCCGATCGAAGCCTCGAACTACCAGGACATATGGGCGGTCGAGGGCGGCCTGTTGCTCGCCGAGACCGACCCGTTCTACTACGGGCGCGGCTGGTCCACGCCGCCTCGCCTGAAGCGGTTCGATTTCGGTGACGAGGAAATGACCACCCTGGTGGATGGCATCGGTGCGGCCGATCTGAGCGCCGATGGGAAGATGCTGCTGACCCGCCAGGGCAGCCAGTGGCACGTCCGCGCGCTGGCCAACGGCAAGGACCCGGTGCCGGTACCGACCGACGGCCTGGTCGCCGACATCGACCCGGTCGCCGAGTGGGCCACCGCATTCGACGAGGTCTGGCGGCGCTTCCGCGACTTCTTCTACGTCGAGAACATGCACGGCTACGACTGGGAGGCGCTGCGCGCGCAGTATCGCCCGCTGCTGGTCCACGTCGCTCATCGCATGGATCTCAACGACATCCTCGGCGAGATGATCGCCGAGCTGAACGTCTCGCATGCCTACGTGTCCGGGGGCGACCTCGGCCTGCCCGAACGGCCCGACGTGGCGCTGCTCGGCGCGCGCTTCGAACTTGACGATGAGGCCGGTCTGTACCGTGTCGCCGCGATCCTCGAGGGCCAGAACGACGAAGCGCGCTACCGCGCTCCGCTGACCGAAGCCGGCGTCGACGTCTCGGTCGGCGAGTACCTGCTCGCGATCAACGGCCGACCGCTGGACGCCAGCGCCAATCCATTCCACCGTCTCACCGGACTGGGCGATGCGCCGGTTGCGTTGACCGTCGCCGAGCGACAGGACGGGCGCGACGCGCGCGACGTGCTCGTGCGGCCGATCGACGATGAGCAGCCGTTGCACTACTTGGCCTGGGTACGCGCCAACAAGGCGCAGGTCGAGGCGGCCAGCGACGGCCGGCTCGGCTATCTCCACCTACCCGACATGGGCGCCGACGGCATCCGCGAATTCATCAAGTGGTTCTACGGCCAGATCGACCGCGACGGGCTGGTCATCGACGTCCGTGGCAACGGCGGCGGCAACGTCTCGCAGATGATCATCGAGCGACTGGCCCGAAAGCCGCTGGCGCTGGGCTACTCGCGGACCATGCCGGAGGCCACCAACTATCCGAACCAGGTCTTCCGCGGCCATCTGGTGTCGCTGCTGAACGAGAACTCCGCGTCCGACGGCGACATCTTTCCCTACCAGTTCCGCAATGCCGGACTCGGCCCGCTGATCGGCAAGCGCTCCTGGGGTGGGGTGGTCGGCATCACCAGCCACGGGCCGCTGATCGACGGTGGCTCGGTCAACGTGCCGGAATTCGGCTTCCTCAATACCGAGGGCGAATACGTGGTCGAGGGCGAGGGCGTGGCGCCGGACATACGGATCGACAACGACCCGGCCAGCGTCATCGCCGGCCGCGATCGACAGCTCGAGACCGCGATCGAGTATCTGCTCGAGCGGGCCGCGATGGATCCGCCCGGTGCACCGCCGCGTCCCGAGCCGCCGGTGAAGACGCCCTGACCCGGGAAGCCTGATCGTTCAGCCGCCCGGCCACCGGGCGGCTGCTATGCTTGCGCGCCGAACCTCTCGAAGCCCGCAGGCATGAATTCGTCCTCCTCGAACCTCACGGCCCAGCTCCTGTTCGGGCTGCTCCTGCTGCTGGCCCAGGCGCCCGAGGTCCGGGCGGCCGAGGCCTGGCTGATGACCTACGGAAAGGCCGACCGGGTCGAGGAGCGGTTCGGCCACAACGCACTGTGGATTCGCGATCCGGCGCGCGGCGTCGACCGGATCTACAACTTCGGGTTTTTCGACTTCGACACGCCGGGCTTCTACTTCGATTATCTGTACGGCGACCTGATCTACTATGCCGTCGCTCGGGCCCCTGCCGAGGAACTGGCCTACTACCGCTGGCGCGATCGCTCGGTCCGAGCCCAGCGGCTGGACCTGGACGATCCGACGATCCGCCGTCTCACCGACTGGCTGGACCAGCGCGTGTCGCCGGAGAACCGGAATTTCCGCTACGACTACTACCTCAACAACTGCTCGACGCGGATTCGCGACGCCCTGGACTACGCCCTGGACGGTGCGCTGCGGACTGCCACGCAGGCCGAGCCCGCGGGGCTGACCTTTCGCGAACACACCCGTCGTCTGATGCGGCCCGATCCATTGCTCTATCTGGGCATCCAGGCCGCGTTGGGCCCGGGGGTCGACCAACCGCGGTCGGTGTGGGACGAAATGTTCCTGCCCGACGTCGTGGCCGAGGTCGCGACAGGATTCCGGGTGCCGGACGGCGAGGGCGGTTCGAGGCCGTTGGTCGTCGACGACCGGATGCTGCATGTCTCGCAGCGCCCTGAACCGGCCGAAGTCCCCGGGTTTCCGTGGGGAACGGTACTGAGCCTGATGGCCGGCGCGCTGACGCTGGTGCTGGCACCGTATCTGCTGTTCCGCCGTCGGGCCCTGAAGCTTGCCGGGTGGCGGACCTGGCTGACGATGAATGCACTGGCCGGCGGCTTGCTGCTGTTCCTGTGGCTGGCCACCGACCATCGGGTGGCCGGCGCCAACCAGAACCTGCTGCTCCTCAACCCGTTGCTCGTGCTGCTATGGCGCGCTCGCGGCGGACGCTTCGAACGCTGGATTGCGAAGGTGGTGATCGGCATGTTGCTCGGGCTCCTGGCGATCAAGGCCCTGGGCATGAGCCAGTGGAACGACGATCTGCTGCTGGCGCTTCTCCCGGTCCAGCTGGTCGCACTCTGGGTCTGGCGCCGCAGCGTGCCGGCCGAGAAGGTCCAGGCGCCGTCCTGAATGAAAACGGCCCCGCCGGGGCGGGGCCGTCGATGTCGACGCGTCGCTCAGCGGCGGCCGGTCGGGACGTCCTGCTCGAAGGCGCCCGGCTCGTCTTCGCGGACGTGGGTTTCGACCCGCTGCAGCGCCGCCATCTTCTTCAGGAACGGGGTCGCGACGAGGAAGCCGACGAACACGACGCCGCAGAAGATCACGATCTGGCGATACAGCGCCGGGAACTCATCGACCGCATCACCGCTGAACTCGCCGGCGACCAGGCCGGCGATCAGATTGCCGAGCGCGGCGCCGAAGAACCACATGCCCATCATCTGGCTGTAATATTTGCGCGGCGACAACTTCGAGGTCGCCGACAGGCCGATCGGGCTCAGGCACAGCTCGCCGGTGGTGTGGAACAGGTAGGTCAGCAGCAGCCAGGTCGGCAGCACCTGTTCGCCGTCCTGGATCAGCGAGGCGGCAACCCACATGAACGCGAAGCCCAGTCCCAGCTGCAGAAAGCCAAGCGCGAATTTCAGCGGAATGGACGGATCGAGGTTGCGCCTGCCGAGGTTGATCCACAGCGCCGAGAAGAACGGCGCGAAGATCAGGATGTAGAGCGGGTTCAGCGACTGGAACACTTCGGGCGGAATCACCAGCCCGAGCATCTCGCGGGCGGTGTAGCGTTCGGCGAACAGGTTCAGCGAGGACCCGGCCTGTTCGAAGCCCGACCAGAACAGGGCGGCGCCGATGAACAGCGCGATCAGAACGATCACGCGGTTGCGCTCCAGCCGAGTCAGCGAGCCGTCGAGCAGCACGCGGCCGAAGAACAGCGCTGCGACAGCGACAATGGCATAGACGGTGTACTGCGACAGCGAGATGGCGTCGATGGTGATCACGCCCTCCAGCGCCAGCACCGCGACCAGGAACAGCAGCGCGGTGCCGCCGTAGGTGGCATGTTTCATCGCGCGGGTCTGGCCTTCCTTGCCGGGCGGGGTGGGGTGTGGCTCCTTGCCGTAGTCGCCGAGGTGGCGCTCGCTCCACTTGTAGACGATCAGTCCGGCGATCATGCCGACCGCCGCCGCTGCAAAGCCCCAGTGCCAGCCCATGTTCACGCGCAGAAAGCCGCAGATCAGCGGGCCGAGGAAGGCGCCGACGTTGATGCCCATGTAGTACAGCACGTAGCCGGCGTCGCGGCGGGAGCCGCCCTCCGGATACAGCTCGCCGACGCAGCTTGAGATGTTCGGCTTGAGCAGACCGGTGCCGACCACGATCAGGATCAACCCGAGGAAGAACCCGTAGTGCTCGCCGACCAGACCGAAGCCGGGCAGGGCGAGGACCAGGTGGCCGGCGGCGATGATGATGCCGCCGTACCAGATCGCGTTGCGCTGGCCGAACACCCGGTCGGCCAGCCAGCCGCCCGGAAGGGCCGCCAGATAGACGCCGGCCGTGTACAGGCCGTAGATCGCGGTGGCCGTGGCGTCGTCGAAGCCGAGACCGCCCTCGGCGGCCGCAGCGACCATGAACAGCACCAGCAGGGCGCGCATGCCGTAATAGCTGAAGCGTTCCCAGAGTTCGGTGAAGAACAGGGTGCCGAGGCCGGCCGGGTGGCCGAGGAAGGTCTTCCCCGGCGTGCCGGCGGCAGGAATGGGTTGGTTCATCCGTAGTTCCCGGAATAGTGACTTTTGATCGGATCGCCCGATATTCATCGATCGGACGGGCAGGCACGACAACTTGCCCGAAACCGGGCCTGCAAGTCAACCTCGGCCCGTCGACCGGCCGCGCGTCAGCCGTCGACGGTGACGACGATCTGCCGCGTATGGGGCCGCGACCGGTGTTCCCAGAGGAAGAGGCCCTGCCAGGTCCCGATCAGGAGCCGGCCTTCGTCCACCGGAACCCACAGCGAGGTGTGGGTCAGCGCGCTGCGGACGTGCGCCGACATGTCGTCCGGGCCCTCTGCGGTGTGCCGATAGCGTGGGTCGCCGTCGGGCCCGAGGTCGGAGAAGATCGTTTCGAGGTCGCGCAGCACGTCGTGATCGGCGTTCTCGGTGACCAGCAGCGAGGCCGAGGTGTGCAGGATGAACAGGTGGCAGAGACCGCTCGACGTGCCGCTGCCGATCACGACGTCGGCGACTCGCCCGGTGATGTCGACCAGGCCGCGACCGGGCGTCTCGACGCTCAGGATCTCGCGGTGCATCACCCGGCGTCGCAGCGTGCGGACGGCTCCAGGGCATCGAGCACGCCGGTGATCACCTCGTCGAGGGCCGGAATCCAGCGCAGCACCACGACCAGGTCGTTGCATTCGTCGATGTAGATGAAATTCCCGCCGAAGCCGGCGGCCCAGTAGGCGCTCGCCGGGGCGGCCGGAATCCGTTCGCGGCCGGTGTTCAGCCACCACATCAATCCGTAGTCCGGCCGCACCGCCACCGGCTCGCGGAGCTGGTCGAACCAGTCGTCGGACAGCAGGCGCCGCTCGCCCCAGGTACCGCGCCTGAGCATCAGCAGGCCGAAGCGGGCGTGGTCGCGTGTCGAGATGAACAGGCCGCCGCCGAAATGCCCGCCGCCGGACACCGACTGCATCCGCAGCCCGTCCAGTTCGATCCACGAATTGCCGTAGCCGTGCCAGCGCCAGGTCGGCGACGCGCCGATCGGGTCCATGATCCGCTCGCGCAGCAGCGCCGGCAGCGGACGGCGGTGGACCTGGAGCAGGGCCAGCGCGGCCAGGTTGACGCGCACATCGTTGTACTTGAAGCGGCTGCCCGGCGGATGCAGCGGACGATCCGGCCAGGCGTCCGGATCGTCGCCTTCAGGTCGGTCGGCCCAGTCGGGGATGTCCCACAGCATGCCCGACCAGTCCGAGGTCTGGTTGAGCAGGTGTCGCCAGGTGATCGCGGCATTGTGTTCGCCCTCGAACCACGGGCCGTGCACCCGTTCGGCCACACGATCATCGAGATCTCCGATACGCTGATCGTCGAGCGCCAGCGCGGCCATCGTGGCGAGGTAGCTCTTGACCACGCTGAAGGTCATGTCGACCCGCTGGACATCACCCCATTCGGCCACGATCCGCCCGCCGCGCAGGATCATTCCACTGTCGCCGCCGCGCAGTCCGGTCGGGCCCAGGACGCGATAGTCGGGTTCCCGCGGCGACCAGCTGTCGATCAGGACCTGGCGCAGGTCGGTCGGCTCGGTGACCGCCCTCGTCCTGGCGGCGGCAACGGCATCGTCCAGTCGTTGGGGATCGAACCCGACGGCTTCGGGGGCGGCAGTCGCCCATTCCCCGGGCGGGGGAACGTAGGCGTTTTCGGCCAGCACGCCGTTTGCAGCGGCCAGTAAAAGCAGCACAGGGGCGAGCCGAAGTGTGCGTCCGATGTTCGAAGTGGGGCGATCAGTGGTCAGTAGCGTCATGCACGTCAGCGTACACCAGCATCGTTCGAGGAGAGCAATGTTAGACTTTGCTGATATGAGTTCAGCCGCCTTCGAATCCTCGTCGCGCCGGGTTACCGTGATCGGCAGCGGTTTCGCCGCGCTGACCGCGATCCGGACCTTGCGCGCTGCATCGCCGGACCTCGGGATCGACGTCGTCGCGCCGCGCGCGGAATTCGTCTACTACCCCGGCACGATCTGGATCCCGACCGGCCGACGCGAGCCCGACGACCTGGTCATTCCGCTCGGTCGCTTCTTCGAGCGGATGGGCGTGGCGCATCATGCCGCCGAGGCGACCGGTCTGTCCGGGGATGGACGCCGCCTGTCGACGACGGTAGGGGAGATCGTCAACGACGGCCTGATCATCGCCAGCGGTGGACGCTTCCTGGACCGTCTGCCCGGCCTGGAGCATGCGATTCTGCCCTGCGGCGGCGCCGGGGCCATGCTGCGGCTTCGCGAACGCCTGCATACGCTGGATGGCGGGACCATTGCGTTCGGATTTTCCGGCAACCCCGACGAGCCCTCGGCCATGCGCGGCGGGCCGGTGTTCGAATTCCTGTTCGGCATCGAGCGCTGGCTTCGTAAGCGGGGCGTGCGGGATCGCTTCGAGCTGGTGTTCTTCACGCCGGCAGAGAAGCCGGGCCAGCGACTCGGGGAGAAGGCCGTGGAACGGCTGGTCCGCGAGATGCGCCGCTGCGGTATCGCGCTGCGGCTCGGCGAGAAGCCGAAGCGGTTCACCGAGCGGTCGGTCGAGACCTCGGCCGGCTCGTTCGATGCCGACCTGATTCTTTTCATGCCCGGCATGACCGGCAATGCGTGGTTCGACGCCACGCTGCTGCCGCGATCCCCCGGCGGTCTGGTCCAGGCCGATGCGCACTGCCGCGTGGCCGGGCTCGAGCGGGTCTACGTGGCCGGCGATGCCGGCAGCTTTCCCGGACCGGGCTGGATGCCGAAGCAGGCGCACATGGCCGACCTGCAGGCCGTTGCGGCGGCCCGCAACCTGCTCGGCGAATTCAGCGGCGCAGCGCCGCGACACGGGTACAAGGCCGAGTTGATGTGCATCGTCGACATGCACGATCGCGGACTGCTGGTTTCGCGCACCGAAAAAGGCAATCGCGTGCTGCCGCCGTTCATCGGCTGGCACTGGGCGAAGCGATTCTTCGAGTGGAACTACCTGCGCAAGTACCGCTGAAGCCACGGACATCCGATTCCACAGCCGAGACGACCGGACCGGCTGTTGGTTCGGCGTCGGACCGAATGCGGGGGCCGCAGGGCAGGCCCCGCCTCCGGGGTCAGATCAGCTCGATCGCGATCGCGGTGGCTTCGCCGCCGCCGAGGCAAAGCGACGCGATGCCGCGCTTGCCGCCGCGGCTCTTCAGCGCGTGGACCAGCGTGACCAGGATCCGCGCACCGCTGGCGCCGATCGGGTGTCCCAGCGCGCAGGCCCCGCCGTGGACGTTGACCTTTTCGTGCGGGAGGTCGAGGTCGTGCATCGCGGCCATCGTCACGGTCGCGAAGGCCTCGTTGATCTCGAACAGGTCGACTTCGGTCGCCGCCCAGCCAGCCATGTCCAGCACCTTGCGGATCGCGCCGACCGGCGCGGTCGTGAACCATTCCGGCTCCTGCGAATGCGTGGCGTGGGCCGTGATGCGGGCCAGCGGCGTCGTACCGCGCTGTTCGGCGTCTGCGCCGCGCATCAGCACCAGCGCGGCGCCACCGTCGGAAATCTTCGACGAGCTGGCCGCCGTGATCGTGCCCTCCTTGGCAAACGCCGGTCGGAGTTCGCCGATCTTTTCGAGCGCGATCCGGCCGGGCTCTTCGTCGATCGCCAGTTCCACGTCACCCTTGCGGCTCTTCACGATGACCGGCGCGATCTCTGTGGCGAAGGCGTCGGCGTCGATCGCGGCTCGGGCACGTTCGGCCGATGCGCGTGCGAACGCGTCCTGCTGCTCGCGGGTGAACCCGTACTTCGACGCGCACTGCTCGCCGAACTGGCCCATCATCTGGCCGTCGTAGGGGTTCTGCAGGCCGTCGTAGAACATGTGGTCCAGCAACTGGTCGTGGCCCATGCGGAGGCCGCGCTTGGCCAGATAGGGAGCGTTGGTCATCGACTCCATGCCGCCGGCGACGATCACGTCGGCCGAGCCGGCGCGCAGCGCATCGTGCCCCTGCATGACGCTCTTCATGCCGGAACCGCAGACCTTGTTGATCGTGGTGCATCCCACCGAGACCGGCAGGTCGGCGCCCAGCGCGGCCTGGCGCGCCGGCGCCTGGCCCAGTCCGGCCGGCAGCACGCAGCCCATCAGCACCTCGGAGATGTCGGCCACGGCGATGCCGGCGTCGGTGACGGCGGCGCGGATGGCGGTCGAGCCGAGCTGGGTGGCCGGGACGCGGGCGAACTGGCCCTGGAACGAGCCGATGGCGGTGCGGCGCGCGGCCGCGATGACGATGGAGTCGGTCATGAGCTGCTCAAATCCTCAGGCGTTGGGCAAACGCCCATTATCGCAGTTTTTGCAGTCCGTCTCGGCCGTGCGCCCGCTCAGCCGGTCTGCAACGGCCAGAACCAGGCCACCGAGTAGCTGGTCACGATCATCAGGATGAAGTTCAGCGGTCCACCGACCTTGGGGAAATCCGAGAAGCGAAGAACGCCGGTGCCGAAGATCATGGTGTTGGTCTGGTAGCCGACCGGGGTCAGGAAGCTGTTGGAGGCCGCGAACATGACCGCGATGGTGAGCGGAATCGGATTGAGGTCCAGCATTTCGCCGAGCGCGATGGCCACCGGCACCAGGATGACGACCGATGCGTTGTTGCTGAGGATGCTGGTCAGGATGGTGGTGAACGCGTACAGCGCCATGATCACGAAGATCGGATCCCAGCCCGCCGCGTAACCGGCCAGCAGCGAGCTGACCCAGTCGGCGGCACCGGACTTGGTCATCGCGATGCCGAGCGGGATGATGCCGGCGAGCAGGAAGATCACGTCCCACGACACGTCGTCATACATGTCCTGCTTGGCCACGGTGCCGGTCGCGACCATCGCGATCACGCCTGCGATCGCGGTCAGCACGATCGGCATCGGCGTCAGCGCGGCGAGCAGGATGACGGCCGCGACGATGCCGCCGGCGATCAGCATGCGCCGGGTGTCGAAATCGTCTTCGTATTCGTCCAGCACGACCACGTCGGAATTCTTCAGCAGCCGGGCGAGCGCCGTTTTCGATATTTCCAGCAGCGCGATCTCGCCGACGTGCAGCTTCTCCTGGGCCAGGCGGCGCGATCGCACCGAACGAGTGTCCAACCCGATCAGGCGGCCCTGGTAGCGCTTCCAGAAATCCACCGCGCGAGCCGTTCGACCGTTGAACAGGCCGCGATTGCGCAGCAGTATGGGTACCAGTTGGCCATCGGTGCGGGCCTTGCGCACGTCGCCGAATTCCGACAGCACATCGACCTGGGATTCCTTGATCAGATCCATGATCTGACGGACCGTGGCGCGCGCCATGATGATGTCGCCGGCCAGCACCGGCGTACTTCGTGACCGCTTGATCCAGGTCTTTTCGCCGCGGGTCAGCTTCATGACTTCGACGCCCGACGAGGCCTCGAACTTGCCTTCGTCCAGGGTCTTGTCGATCAGCGGGCTGCCGGCCGGCACGCCCAGTTCGATGACGAAGGTTTCCTCTTCCTGCTCGTTGAGCGGGCGCGCGTCGCGCGCCGGCAGCAGCCAGCGCCCGATGGTCAGAAAATAGACCAGGCCGGTGGCGAGCACGATCAGGCCGACGTGAGTGAACTCGAACATGCCCAGCTCTCGATCGATGCCGGGCTCTTCGGCCAGGATCGCCGAAGCGAGGATGTTGGTCGAGGTGCCGATCAGGGTCAGCGTTCCACCGAGCATGCCGAAGAAGCTGACCGGGATCAGCACCCTGGAGGCCCGCAGGTTCGAACGCCGGGCCATGTCCAGCACCAGCGGAATCGCGATCGCCACCGCCGCGGTGTTGTTGATGAAGCCGGACACGACGCCGACCATGATGCCGACCACGATCATCTGGCGGATTTCGGAATTCCCGACCATCGGAAACAGGCGCTTGCCCAGCAGGTGGACCAGCCCGGACCGCTGGATGCCGCCGGACAGGATGAACATGCAGAGCACGGTCACGGTGGCCGTGCTGGACAGTCCCGACAGACTTTCGCCGACGGTCGGAAACGCGGCCTGCAGGTCGATGCCTCGATCCACCAGCCACTGCGAGTGGAACAGCACGGGGATGGCCATGACCGTGACCAGGATCGCCAACGCCGTGACGTCCACCGGCAGCTTCTCGGTTGCGAACAGGTACAGGGCGCAGCCGATGATCACGAACACCAACGCGATTTCGAAGGTCATCTGGACTCCCGGACCGGTCGAGGGGCGTAGCGTACCCCAGCAGGGGATGCCCCGTCGCGAGCGGCGGCGGGGCAGGGGTTGCGATCGGTGATCAACTGCGCTCGTGGACCAGCTCGCGGCCGATCAGCATCCTGCGGATCTCGTTGGTGCCGGCGCCGATGTCGTAGAGCTTGGCGTCGCGCAGGAGCCGGCCGGTCGGATACTCATTGATGTAGCCGTTGCCGCCGAGCGCCTGGATCGCCTCCAGCGCGACCTCGACGGCGCTCCTGGACGCGTGCAGCAGGCAGGCGGCGGCGTCGATCCGCGATTTCTCGCCGGCGTCGTAGGCCGCGCCCAGCTGGTAGGCGAAGCCGCGCGAGGACTGCAATGCGGCATACATGTCGCCGATCTTGGCCTGCATCAGGCCGAAGTCGCCGAGCCGGCGTTCGAACTGCTTGCGCTCGCGAACATAGGGCAGGACGTTGTCCATGCACGCCTGCATGATGCCGATCGGCCCGCCGGACAGCACCAGCCGTTCCGAATTCAGGCCCGACATCAGGATGTTCACCCCGGCGTTGGCCTCACCGAGCACGTTCTCGTCCGGAATCTCGCAATCCTCGAAGACCAGCTCGCAGGTGTTCGAGCCTCGCATGCCCAGCTTGTCGAGTTTCTGGGCCTTCTTGAATCCCGGCATGCCGTCTTCGACCAGGAAGGCGGTCATGCAGCGCGAACCGGCGTCCTTGCCGGCCGTGCGCATGTAGACCAGCAGCACGTCGGCTTCGGGTCCATTGGTGATCCACATTTTCGAGCCGTTGGCGATCCAGACCTCGCCGCGCTTCTCGGCCCGGCAGGCCATCGAGCCGACCACGTCGGACCCGGCGCCCGGTTCGGACATCGCCAGGGCGCCCTTGAACTCGCCCGAGACCAGTTTCGGCACGTACTTCTGCCGCTGGGCTTCGGTCCCGTTGCGGTAGAGGTTGTCCAGGCACAGGTTCGAATGCGCGCCGTAGGACAGGCCGACCGAAGCCGACGCACGCGAGATCTCTTCCATGGCCACGAGATGGGCCAGGTAGCCCATGTCGGATCCGCCGAGCGCTTCGGGCACGGTGATGCCGAGCAGGCCCATTTCGCCGAGCATCGGCCACAGGTCCTGCGGGAACTCGTTGGATTCGTCGATGGCCGCGGCGCGAGGGGCGATCGCGTCTTCGGCAAAGCGGCGCACCGATTCGCGCAGCAGTTCGATGTCTTCGGACAGCTTCATGCTCTCGATCTCCGGATGATGGTGCAGTGGCTCCGCTTCACGGCGTCGCGGACGCGTCGCAGCCTACAGGTTGTAGACCGGCGCCGGGTCAAGGTGATGGATCGACCGGGGGGCGGCGGCCGCCGCCGTGCCCCGCGGTCCCGATCAGTGGTTGCCGCGCTCGCGGCCCGGGAAGCGGTGGGCGCGGCCCATGAACGGAAGCTTCAGCTTGCCGATGGTCGTGACCCGTTCCTCGGCCATGCGGTCGGCGGCCTTCCAGCTGGGAATGCCGTCGCGCTCGGAGATCTGGAAGATCTTCGACACGTTGTAGTAGATCGTACGCATCATCCGCTTGGCGCGCTCGCGGTTATAGCCCTCGAACTCGATCGAGACATTCATCAGACCGCCGGCGTTCACCGCGTAGTCGGGCGCATAGAGAATTCCACGCGCAGCGAGTTCGTTGCCGGCCTCGTCGGTCGCCAGCTGGTTGTTCGCCGCGCCGCAGACGACCTTGAACTTGAAGCGAGGAATAGTCTGCTCATTGACCACGGCGCCCAGTGCCGTCGGGCAGAACACGTCGGCGTCGACGTCATAGATCTCGTCGAGGCCGACCGCTTCGCAGCCGAGTTCCACGCAGGCCTGGACCGCTTCTTCGTTGATGTCGGTGACGAAGACCTTGGCACCCTCGTTGCGGAGCAGCTTGACGAGTTCGTAGCCGACGTGGCCGACGCCCTGGACGGCATAGCTGAAGTTGCCGACGTCCTCGTTGCCGAACTTGTTCTGGAGGCTGGCCCGGATGCCCTGCAGGGTGCCGAACGCGGTGAACGGCGACGGGTCGCCGGAACCACCGTGGACCTGGTGGACGCCGACGCAGTTGTCGGTTTCCTGGAACACGTATTCCATGTCGTTGACGTCGATGCCGACGTCCTCGGCCGTGATGTAGCGGCCGTTCATCGAATCGATGAAGCGACCGAAGGCGCGGAACAGCGCCTCGGACTTGTCGGTGCGCGGATCGCCGATCAGGACCGATTTGCCGCCACCCAGGTTCAGGCCGGCCACGGCGGCCTTGTAGGTCATACCGCGCGACAGGCGCAACACGTCGTCCAGCGCTTCCTGCTCGGTGGCATAGGGCCACATGCGCAGGCCGCCGAGCGCCGGACCCAGCGTCGTGTTGTGGATGGCGATGATGCCCTTGAGGCCGGCATCCTTGTTGTGACAGAACACGACCTGTTCGTGCTCGGTCGTATGGATCGTTTCGAAGAGATTCATTCAGTCCTCCAGACTTCGCGCTTCTGTCGGCGCGAATCGACGGGCGATGAAGCCGGCCCCCGAGACCGGCAGGGATGAGCGAGTCCGACGCGGGTTTCGAGGTGCGGAAACCGGCGCGGCTCAGCCGGCTATTTTAGCGGATTCGGTCGCCCGGCGTTCCGATCGGGCGGGACTCGAAACCACGACCCGACGTTGTCGAAACGTCGATGCCGGAATGCTAGTGTTGGCGGGGTCTGGAGCGTGTCCGAAGCCGTTCGGGCGAGCGCGCCGGCAACGCCATCGTCGGGGCGGGCTGGTCCCGGCGCTCACTTTAGATTGTTATAATATACGACCGTTCTATCGGAGGCTCGTCATGGAGCTCGATCCCGTCCTTCTTTCCCGAATCCAGTTCGCGTTCGTGGTGTCGTTCCACGCCATATTTCCGGTGTTCACGATCGGGCTGGCGGCCTGGATCGCACTGCTGGAGACGCAGAACTACCTGCGCCCGGATCCGGTCCGGGAGAAACTGTCCCAGTTCTGGATCAAGATCTTTGCCGTGGTCTTCGGCATGGGCGTGGTGTCCGGGATCGTGATGGCCTTTCAGTTCGGCACCAACTGGTCGCAATTCTCGTTCGCGGCATCGAATTTCCTGGGGCCGGTGCTCAGCTACGAAGTGGTGACGGCATTCTTCCTCGAGGCGACGTTCCTCGGCGTCCTGCTGTTCGGTCGCGACCGCGTGCCCCCGGGACTGCATCTGCTGGCGGCCTGCATGGTCGCGATCGGCACCTTCATTTCGTCGTTCTGGATCCTGTCGACCAACAGCTGGTTCCACACCCCGGCCGGGGTCGAGTTGATCGACGGGCATTTCCAGGTCACCTCGTGGATCCAGGCAATCTTCAATCCGTCCCTGCCGTATCGCTTCGCCCACATGGCCCTGGCGTCGTTCATCACCGGCGGGCTGGTGGTCGCGGCGGTCAGCGCCTGGTACCTGGTCCGCGGCCGGAACCCCAGGTCGAGCCGGATGGCCCTGAAGATGACGGTGATCATGCTCGCCATCGCCACGCCGCTGCAGATGTTCGTCGGCGATCTGCACGGCCTCAACACCTTCGAGTACCAGCCAATGAAGGTCGCGGCCATGGAGGGGCACTGGGAGACGCAGCGCGGCGCGCCGCTGATCCTGTTCGCCATCCCTGACGCCGAATCGGAGGAAAATCATTTCGAGGTCAAGATCCCGAAGCTCGGCAGCCTGGTCCTCACCCATTCGCTCGACGGCGAAGTGCAGGGACTGAAATCCGTGCCGGCCGAGGACCGTCCACCGGTCGGCCCGGTGTTCTGGAGTTTCCGCGTCATGGTCGGCCTGGGCGTGTTCTTCATCCTGCTGTCCTGGGCGGCCACAGTGCAGCTACTGCGCGGACGTCTGTTCGATTCCCCGCGCCTGTTGCGGGTCATGTCGTGGGTCTCGCCGCTGCCGTTCATCGCCGTGCTGGCTGGCTGGTTCGTCACCGAGATCGGTCGCCAGCCGTGGATCGTCTACGGACTGATGCGGGTCGAAGAGGGCGTCACGCCGTCGTTGACCGGCGGGATGGCCCTGACCACGTTGATCGGCTACGTGGCGGTCTATGCCGTGGTGTTCGGCGCCGGGCTCTACTACCTGCGCCAGGTGATTCTGGCCGGCCCGGATCCGATCGAGCAGTCGCACGACTTCGATTCGGCGCGACCGAAGCGGCCGCTGTCGGCCAACCCGCTGAATTTCGACGGCCGCACGCCGGCCGAGGAGGCGTAAGTCATGGAGAATTTCGACCTGACCCTGATCTGGCTGGTGATCATCGGCATCGGAATCTTCATGTACGTGCTGATGGATGGCTTCGACCTGGGCGTCGGGATCCTGTTTCCGTTCGCGCCGGACGATGCGTCTCGGGACCGGATGATGAACTCCGTCGCGCCGATCTGGGACGGCAACGAGACCTGGCTGATCCTCGGTGGCGCAGGCCTGCTGGCGGCCTTTCCGCTGGTTTACGCGGTATTCCTGCCGGCACTGTACATCGGGGTGTTCCTGCTGGTTGCCGGTCTGATCTTCCGCGGGATCGCTTTCGAGTTCCGGTTCAAGTCGTCGCTGGCCTCGCGTCACTGGTGGGACCGCTCGTTCAGCATCGGGTCGACGGTCGCGGCGTTCGCCCAGGGCGCCGTCGTCGGTGCCTACATCCAGGGTTTTGAAGTCGTCGACTTCCAGTATGCAGGCGGTGCGTTCGACTGGCTGACCCCGTTCACCGTGATGACCGGACTCGGCGTAGTGACCGGCTACGCGCTGCTGGGTGCGACCTGGACGGTGATGAAGACGGAGGGCGGCACGCAGGACTGGGCGTATCGAATGAGCGAGCGGCTGTTGATCGGCGTGCTGGCGTTCTTCGTCGTGGTCAGCCTCTGGACGCCGCTGACCAAGCCGTTCGTCCAGGAGCGCTGGTTGGACGGGATCGCGTGGCTGTGGCTGTTCCCGGTGCTGACGCTGGCGGCATCGCTCTGGGTCTGGCGGGCCTTGCGTGAACGTCGCGACGTCGTTCCGTTCGTCGGTTCGATGGTGCTGTTCGGCCTGTTCTACCTCGGCCTGCTGATCTCGATGTGGCCGTATGCCGTGCCGCCGGACTACACCTTCTGGGACGCGGCTTCCGCACCGGGCAGCCAGCTGTTCCTGCTGCTTGGCGTGCTGTTCCTGATTCCGATCATCCTGGTCTACACCGCGTTCAACTACTGGGTGTTCCGCGGCAAGGTCCGGGATGGCGACGGCTACCACTGATTCGTCGCCCGGCGCCTGGCTTGCTCGCCAGGCGTCGGGCCGGCTCCGTACGACGCTGGCGGTGTTCGCGGCTGCCGAAGCGCTGTTGGTGCTGCTCCAGGCCGGCTTCATTGCCGCGCTCTGCCACCGGGTCATCGTCGATGGCCAGGCGCCCGGCGTCGAGCTGACCGGCGCGCTGCTGGCCACGCTGCTGATCCGCGCCGCAGTAATCGCGGGGCGGGGGTGGGTTGCCGCGGATGCCTCGGCGCGGATTCGGGTCGACCTGCGGCGACGCGTGCTCGACGCATTGCGTCGCGCAGGGCCGGTCGGCGCGCCGCCCACCGGGCGGGTGATGGCCGCCTTCGACGACCAGGTCGAAAAGCTCGACCCGTTCTACGCACGTTTCCTGCCGCAGCAGTTCGGTGCCGCAGTGATTCCGCTGGCGATCCTGGTGGCTGTGTTCGCGGTGGACTGGATCGCCGGCGTGTTCCTGCTGTTCAGCGCGCCGCTGATCCCGGTGTTCATGGTGCTGATCGGCTGGGGCGCTGAAACGCGCGCCCGGCAGCAGGTCGACGCGCTCGGCCGGCTCGGCGGGTGGTTCATGGACCGGCTGCGCGGCGCGGCCACGTTGAGGCGCTTCGGCGCCGAGGTCGAGACAGCCCTCGCGGTCGAGCAGCGCACCGACGAGCTGCGCCGAGCGTCGATGAGCGTGCTCCGGCTGGCGTTCCTGTCCTCGGCAGTGCTCGAGTTCTTCGCCTCGGTGGCGATTGCCGCGGTAGCCATCTACATCGGAATGGGGTTGCTCGGTTTCCTGACCTTCGGGCCCGCCGGAGATCTGACGCTGGCCAGCGGCCTGTTCGTGCTGCTGCTTGCGCCGGAGTACTTCGCACCGCTGCGCGCGCTGTCCCAGGGCTGGCACGATCGCGCCGACGCCCGGGCCGCGGTCGACGAACTCGATCGTCTGCTTCGTCTGCCGGCCCGCAACGTTGCCGATTCCGAAAAAACTGCCTCGTCGGCCGGGTCGCGCCGCTGTGCGGCTTCGGCCTGCTCGGTCCGGATTCGCGGCCTGAGGTTCGCTCATGCAGGGCGTTCGGTTCTGTTCGACGGCCTGGATTTCGATCTTGCAGCCGGCGAGCGCGCGATGTTGGTCGGCCCGAGTGGCGGCGGCAAGAGCACCCTGATCGACCTGCTGGCCGGATTCCTGTCTCCGACGGCGGGACGGATCGAACTCGATGGCACGTCCGTTCGGCACTGGGCCGACACCGAACGCGCCGCTCACGTGGCATGGCTGGGCCAGCGTCCGACCCTGTTCGCCGGATCGCTGTACGACAACATCGCGCTGGGCTGGCGGGAGGCCGACCGGACAGACGTCGAGGCGATCGCCGAGACTGCCGGGGTGATGTCGTTCGCCCGGACGCTGCCGGGCGGGCTCGACGTCGCGGTCGGCGAGGGCGGACACCGCCTGTCGGGCGGGCAGCTGCAGCGCGTTGCGCTGGCACGGGCGCTGCTGCGCCCGCGCGGTCTGATCCTGCTCGATGAGCCCACGGCCCATCTCGACCCCGAAGGCGAAGCCGACGTGCTCGATGCGCTGGAACGCTTGCTGGCGGTTCGCCCGGCGACCGTGCTTGTCGCCAGCCACCGGGCCGGCGTATTGCGGCATGCCGACCGCGTGTTCCGGGTCGACGACGGCCGGCTGAACGAGGAGCCCACGGGATGAGCGCGCTGGCCCGCGTCGTCCGGTTCCGCGGCACGGCCCGCCGTCGGGCGCTGTTTGCCGGCGCCCTGGCGCTGCTCGGCGTAGGGCTGGCGGTGACCCTGCTGTCGGTCTCGGGCTGGCTGATCGCGGCGTCGGGGCTGGCCGGCCTCGGTGCGATCGCGATGATCGAACTGTTCGCGCCGGGCGCCATCATCCGTGGCAGTGCGGTCGGGCGCACCGTGGCCCGATACGGAGAACGCCTGGCCGGTCACGATGCAATGCTGCGCCAGTTGGCCGGTCTTCGCCTGAACGCGTTCCGGCGCCTGATGCGCTGGCCGACCCGGCGACTGGCCTCGATCGCCAGCGGCGACCTGCTGACCCGGCTGACGCGCGATATCGACACCCTCGAGCTGCTCCTGCCGCGTTGGTGGCTACCCAACGCCGCAGCCGTGGGTGGCTCGCTGATCTCGATCGTGGTGATCGGCACGGTGGCGCCGGCGTTGCTGTGGATGGCAGTGGCGCTACCGTTGGTAGCGGTCTCGGGGCTGGTCCTGGTTCAGCGCCTGGGACGTTCGTCAGGACGCCGGATGATCGACGAGAACGCTGAGCTTCGTCTCGAGCTGGCGTCCTGGATCGACGGCCTGGCCGAATTGATCACCCTGGATCGCGCAGTCGAGCGTGCTGCGCGCCTGATCGACCGGGCCGAGCTGCTCGTGGGTGCACAGCGCCGTCAACGGCGACTCGAAGCGCTGGGCCAGGCCGCGATGACCGGCCTGGGCTACCTGGTGTTCTGGTCGGTCCTGGTCGGTGCACTGCTGCTGGTCGAACGCGACATCCTGAGCGGGCCGCTGGCGGTCGGACTGGCGCTGCTGATGCTCGGGCTCGTCGAAGTCTGGCAGGCGACTCCGGGCGGCTGGGTGCTTCGGTCCAACTGCGAGCAGGCGGCCCGACGGATCGAGGGCCTCGGCCGCATCGACGATGGCCTGACGGAGCCGACGTCGGCCGGACCCGGTTCGCACCGAGGCTGCAGGCGCGCGCCGTCGGTGGCGCTCGATGGCCTGGCGTTTGCCTGGACCGACGGGTCGCCGCTGATCGAAGCAGCGGCGCTGCAGCTCGATGCGGGTGAACGGATCGTCGTGGAGGGCGTCAGCGGTGGCGGAAAGACGACGCTCGGGCGCCTGGTGTCCGGGGAACTGGTCCCTGATCGCGGCCGGGTCCTGATCGACGGCCGCGACCTGTTCGATCGACCGGAGCATGAACGCCATGGCCTGGTCGGCCGGCTGGAGCAGACGCCGTTCCTGTTCCGCGATACGCTGGCTGCCAACCTCCGGATCGCCGATTCCGACGCGACCACGGAACGGCTCGAAGCCGTTCTGGACGCCGTGGACCTGGAGCGCTGGTATCGAACTCTGCCCGAGGGGTTGTCGACCTGGCTCGGGGAGCGCGGCGTGGGCCTGTCGGGCGGGCAATCCCGTCGACTGACGCTGGCGCGGCTGCTTCTGACCGATTGTCCGGTGCTGGTCCTCGACGAGCCGCTGGCCGGGCTCGATGCGGCCACGGCCGAGCGAGTGTTGATCGGCATCGAACCGTGGCTGGTCGAGCGGACGCTGCTGATTCTTTCCCATGACGGATTCGGTACCGGCACCGTCGATCGGTCCTTTCGACTCGTCGACGGGCGGCTGGAGCGCAACTGATTCGAACCGTTGGCCGCTGGCCCCGGTTTCCCGGTCCGTCAGTCGTCGGCGTCGAGTGCGACGTCGACGGTGAACGCCCCGCGCAGATCGCCGACAGCGAACCCGGTCGCGCGGTCCTCCGGATAGGCGTCCTGGATCGCTTCGGCCAGGGCCGGTGCCAGCGTCTCCCCGTGACAGGTCAGGCAGAGCGGCTGGGTCGGAATGGCCTTCATCCAGCGCCCGGTCCGGCGACCGTCGATCTCCGTTTCGATCCACGCCTGCAGTCCGGCCGGGTCCGCTCCTTCGGCCAGGCGCTGTTCGAAGTCTTCGAGAACCGCGCGCTCCCAGGCATCGGGGGTGTTGTCCGGATTCCGTACGCGCAGCGCAGTGCGGCCGACCCGAAGCGCCGGACCGGACTGCTCCTGCGCGATTTCCGGCGCGCGTATACGGCAGGTCTCGATGCCCTGTACGGGCCCGCCCTCGGAAATCGCTGCCTGCAGTTCCTGCTTCAGATTCATGCCCAGACCCGACGCAGCCGCTCGGGCCGAATCGACCCACTCCGGGGACGGCTCGGCGCCGTGCGCCAGCGCTGTGGCGAACAGGGCGGCGGAGACGGCGAGTGCCGACGATCGTCGCGAGCGGTGCATCATTCGAAAGCCGCTCCCGAGGGACGGCCGAGTTTGCGCAGGATCGCGGCCAGCGGGCAGAACCCGGTGAACGCTGCCTGTAGCATGTTCAGACCGACGAAGGCCGTCAGGGCGAGCCAGTAGGGGCTGTGAAGCTGCGACAGCACCAGACTGAGGAGGATCATCATGCCGGCGAAGGCAAAGACCAGTCGATCGATGTTCATTGTCAACCTGTCGTGTTGTGGACTTGAAACAAATATAAGAAACAACTAATATATTGTCAAGTTTTCGACGGGTTCGGCGCCGTTCGGGCCGGGCCGCCACTTTTTCGAGGAGTTGTCCATGTCCAGTCCCGCGATGCTCGATCGACTTGCGGACCGTACCACCGCCCTGGCGACCGATCGACCCGGAATGATTACCGCCGTGATGGTGGTTTCGCTGGTCGTGCTATTGGCCGTGGCGGTGTTGCCCAGCATCTGGCCGCAGACCTTCGCGCCGCTGCATCCCGCGACCATCGATACCGATCCGGAGAACATGCTGGCGCAGGACGAGCCGGTTCGGGTCTTCCATGACGAAGCCAAGGAAGAATTCAATCTCTACGACCTGGTCGTGGTCGGCATCGTCAACGAGACGCACCCCGATGGCGTATTCAATCCCGAGACCCTGGCCCGGATCGACACCCTGACCGAGTTCGTCAAGGGCCTGAGCGATCCGGACAGCTCCGACGGCGAGTACCGCGGCGTGGTCGCGGTCGACGTCATCGCGCCCGGCACTGTCGATGACATCCGCCAGGACGGGCCGGGACAGGTCGCGTTCTCGTGGCTGATGGAGGAGCCGCCCGAAACGGCCGAAGCCGCGCGCGAGATCCGGGAACGGGCGATGCGCATCCCGATGTTGCGCGAGACCATGGTCGCCGGTGACGGCAGCGCGATGGCGCTGTACGTCCCGCTGACCCACAAGGATTTTTCATGGAACGTCCGCCAGGCCGTGCTGGAATTCACCGGCGACTGGCCGGCCGAAGACCAGGTGCACGTCACCGGACTACCGGTCGCCGAAGACACGTTCGGCGTGGAGATGTTCTACCAGATGGCCGTGTCGGCGCCGCTGGCCATGCTGGTCATCTTCATCCTGATGTGGTGGTTCTTCCGGAACCTGGTCCTGGTGATCTCGCCGATGGTGGTCGCGATGGTCAGTTCGCTGTCGACCATGGCGCTGCTGATCGCTACCGGCAACACCATCCACATCATGAGTTCGATGATCCCGATCTTCGTGATGCCGATCGCGGTGCTGGACTCCGTGCATATCCTGTCGGAGTCGTTCGACACCTACCATCGCTACAAGGATCGGCGCAAGACCATCGAGCACGTGATGAAACGCCTGTTCCGGCCGATGCTTTTTACCTCATTGACTACCACGGCCGGCTTCCTTTCGCTGGCGCTGACGCCGATTCCGCCGGTCCAGGTGTTCGGTGTATTCGTCGCCGTTGGCGTGCTGCTCGCCTGGTTGTGGTCGATCCTGTTCGTGCCGGCGTTCTTCATGATGATTCCGGAGCGCCGCCTGGCCCAGTTCGGTCATGAAGAAGGTGACGATGCCGGGGGACGCACGCTGCTCGGGCGATCGCTGCGTGCCACGGGTCGCGGGGCGATCCGGGCCCGGATCGCGGTGATCCTCGGTTCGGCTGCGCTGGTCGCGGTAGCGGCCTTCGGGATCAGCCAGATCCGAATCAACGACAATCCGACCAAGTGGTTCGACGCCGATCATCCGATTCGCGTCGCCGACCGGGTGCTCAACGAGCACTTCGCCGGCACTTATACCGCCTACCTGGAATTGCACGATACCTCCGTGGCGTCGGTGTCCGAGGTCGCCGCCGACGTCGCTTCCGCGCTGCGGGAGGAGGCGGAGGCGCTGTCCGAAGACGGCCTGGACGAACGCGCTGCGATCTTCCGCCGAGCGGCCGAACGCGCCGCCGAGGTCGAAGCCAGCGACGCCCCGGCATACTTCACCGCGGTTCAGGACGCGATCCAGTCCGGCGCCGACGCCAGCGACGACCCGTTCACCTGGGACGACGCCTGGCTGGTTGTCGATCGCCAGCGGGCGCGGCTGGAGACCTTCAAGCAGCCCGAAGTCCTGGAGTGGATGATCGAACTGCAGGAAGGCATGCTGGAGGATCCACGCGTCGGCAAGGTCAACAGCCTGCCCGACATCGTACGGGTCGTTCACCGCGAACTTCTCGGCGGCGACGAGGCCGAGTTCCGCATTCCCGACCGGGCCGCCACGGTAGCCCAGACACTGATGACCTATCAGAACAGCCATCGGCCGCAGGACCTCTGGCGCTTCGTGACGCCGGACTACCGCAAGACCAGCCTGTGGATCCAGATGACCAGCGGCGACAACCAGGACATGGAGCATGTCATCGGTACGCTGGATGCGTTTCTTGCCGAGAATCCGCCGCCGGGCGGCATCGAGGCCGACTGGTTCGGGCTGACCTACATCAATGTGGTCTGGCAGGAAAAGATGGTCAACGGCATGCTGTGGTCGTTTCTCGGATCGTTCCTCGTGGTCCTGAGCATGATGACTCTGCTGTTCCGTTCATTCCTGTGGGGACTGCTGGCCATGGTGCCGCTGACGATCACCGTAGCGATGATCTACGGGGTCATCGGGCTGATCGGCAAGGACTACGACATGCCGGTGGCGGTGCTCAGTTCACTCAGTCTGGGCCTGGCGGTGGACTTCGCGATCCATTTCCTGACCCGGACGCGCCAGGTCTACAGTCAGAACCACAGCTGGACCGAGACTGCGCGCGAGGTGTTCGGCGAACCGGCGCGTGCGATCAGCCGCAACGTCATCATCCTCGGCGCCGGGTTCCTGCCGCTGCTGGCCGCACCGCTGGTGCCGTACCAGACGGTCGGAATCTTCATCGCTTCGATCATCTTCGCCGCCGGCATGATCACCCTGGTGCTGTTGCCGGCCCTGATCACCACGTTCGAGAAGCCGCTGTTCCGGCGGCTCGGAAAGGAGGCCTGACATGAAGCTACGAATTCTCCTCGCAATCACGCTGTTGCTGCCGTTCGCGCTCGCGCAGGCCCAGGACGCGCCCGGCGTCGACGAGATCGTCCACAATGCCAACCTCGTGGCCTACTACCAGGGCAAGGACGGCCGGGCCCAGGTCCAGATGACGATCACCGATCGCCAGGGCAGGGCGCGCGAGCGCCGCATGACCATCCTGCGGCGTGACGCGGCGGATACCGATTCGCTGGACGACAATGCCTACTGGAGCGAGCAGAAGTACTACGTCTACTTCCAGCGCCCGTCCGACCTCAATCGCACGGTATTCATGGTCTGGAAGAAGCTCGAGGCCGACGACGACCGCTGGCTGTACCTGCCGTCACTGGACCTGGTACGGCGAATCGCCGCGACCGACAAACGCAACAGCTTCGTCGGCTCGGACTTCTTCTACGAGGACGTCTCCGGTCGATCGATCGATCTCGACACGCACGAGCTGGTCGAGACGACCGACACCTATTACGTGGTCCGCTCGACGCCGAAGAATTCGTCGGACGTCGAATTCGCGTGGTACGAGAGCTTCATCCACAAGGACAGCTTCGTGCCGGTGCGGATCAGCTTCTACAAGGAGGGCGGGGAGAAGTACCGCGAGGCAACCGCGCTGGCCGTCGAAACCATCGATGGCTATCCCACCGTGACCCGGTCGCAGATGGAGTCTCTGGAAACCGGTTCGACCACGGTCATGGACTACCTGAGCGTCGAATACGACGTCGGGCTGCCCGACGACATCTTCAGCGAGCGCTACCTGCGCAGTGCGCCGCGCGAGCACCTGCGCTGAGCCCGGACGGATGATCTCGGCAAGGTTCCGTCCCCTCGGGCTGCTGCTCGGCGCGGTGCTGGCAGCCGGCACAGCGACCGCCGATGAGCGCCGGGCCGAGGAATCGCCGCCGGCAGAGCCGCGCGACGAACCGGCGCTTCCGTCGGGCCTGGGAGGGTCGAAGGACGAGCGGGACGGGCGGGACGACGAGGCGCCTGCCCTGCCGTCCGGACTCGGCGGGCCGCCGGCCTCCGATATCCCGGATCTGCCGTCCGGACTCGATTCGGACGCTTCGGCGGCCTCGATGGACGAGCCGACCGAACCGGTCGCCCGGTCCTGGCTCGAGGGCTGGACGGGTTTCTGGGACGTTCGCTACGGCAGGCGTGTGCGCGACGATGCCAATCAACGCGGGACCGCGCTGCTCGAGACCCGACTGCAGCTGTCGCGCGATACCTATGTCGGGAATGCGCTGCTGCGCTTCACTGCCGACCTGGTCTACGACGACATCGCGCCGGAGCAGGGCCTGGACCTGGAGCGCGGCCAGGGGGTCGTCGACCTGCGAGAAGCGTTCATCGGCCTGCCGGTCGGCGACCGGATCGACCTCCGTGTCGGTCGCCAGGTGCTGACCTGGGGGGTCGGCGATCTGCTGTTTCTCAACGACCTGTTCCCCAAGGACTGGAATTCCTTCTTCGTCGGCCGCGACCTGGAGTACCTCAAGGCGCCGTCGGATGCGGTCAGGGCCGCGTTCTTCCTGCCCTCGTTCAACGTCGACGTGGTCTACACCCCGCGCTTCGACAGTGACCGTTACCTGGACAACCGTCGGCTGTCGTTCTTCGATCCACGATTCGGCCAGATTGCCGGCGGCAACGTGCCGTTCGACCCGGTCCTGCCCGATGCCTGGTTCGACGACGATGAATGGGCTGTCCGGGCCTATCGGCTGCTCGGTGGGTGGGAACTGGCCGCCTACGGATACCGCGGATTCTGGAAGAGCCCGGAAGGCTTCGATCAGGTGACCGGACGACCCCGGTTCCCGCGACTCGATGTCTGGGGTGCGAGCGCCCGCGGGACCGTCGGGCCGGGCGTGTTTTCCGCCGAGGTCGCGTTCTACGACTCGCGCGAAGACGATGCCGGCACGAATCCGTTCATTCCGAACGCCGAGCAGCGCCTGCTCGCAGGTTGGGACCAGGAACTGGTCGCCAACCTTTCGCTGGGCCTGCAGTACTACGTCGAACGCACTGAAGACCACGCCGCCCTGCTTGCGACCTGGCCGGACGGGGTGGGGCGGCCGCCGGATCGGCATCGGCACCTGCTGACCGGCCGGCTGACCTGGCTGACGCACGGTCAGAACGTGACCTGGTCGGCGTTCGTGTTCGCATCGTCCTCGGACCAGGACGCCTACCTGCGCGGGTCGTGGAGCTGGAAACCGACCGATCGCTGGACCGTGTCGGCCGGGTTCAATGCCTTCGAGGGCAGCAACTCCGACAGCTTCTTCGGTCAGTTCGAAACCAATTCCAACCTCTACGCGGCGCTTCGGTACGGGTTCTGAGCCAGCGCGTCGGGGCGACCCGCCGCGCGAATCTCCGGGTAATGCGCCAGGAAGAGCTCGACCAGCTCGGGATCGAAATGATGGCCGGCCTGCTCGCGAAGATGGGCCAGCACCCGGTCTTCCGGCCAGGCGGGCTTGTAGACCCGTTGGTGACTCAGGGCGTCCCAGACATCGACGATCGCGAACAGCCGGGCGCTGAGAGGAATCTCGGGACCGGACAGGCCCCGTGGATAGCCGCTGCCGTCCCATTTCTCGTGGTGACACCACGGAATCTCGATCGATGGCGCCAGGAACTCGATGTCAGAAAGGATGCGTCGGCCGATCTCCGGATGGGTGCGCATGATTCGCCAGTCTTCGTCGTCGAGTTTTCCGGGCTTGATCAGGATCCGGTCGGGAATGCCGATCTTTCCGATGTCGTGCAGCAGGGCGCCGCGCCACAATGCTTCCAGATCCTCGTGATCGACGCCGGCGATTCGGGCAAAGGTCACGGTCATCGCGGCGACACGTTCGGTGTGATCGCGGGTTTCCTCGTGGCGCAGGTCCATGACCTGCACCCAGCCGCGAATGGTCTGGTGGTAGCTGGCGCGCAACGCCCGGTGGCGTTCGTCCAGGGCCTTGAAGTGGATACGGATCAGGCCGTAGAGCAGGGCCGACGTGATGACGATGAAGAACCAGCCTTTCAGGTGCTGTGCCCGGGTGATCGCATCGGCCGAATCGAACATGGCATCGATCGCGCCGTCGGACCACCAGATCCACAGCGCGCCGACGACCGCGTAGATAACCACGATCCTGAACTCGGGACGAGTCTGGAAGCCCATGTCGATCATTCTCCCGGCCTGTCTGCGGAGGCCTAGTGGGCCATGCGGCAAGTCAGGTAACACTCAGCCGTCGCACAAGCGTTGTGGGCAAGGCGCGCGAGGCAGGACCGGTGTCGCCAATTCAAGCGAGTGTAACGCCGCCCACAGTGCTTGTGCGGCGGCCCTCCGGGAGCCACAGTGTCGGCGCGACTCGGCGTTGCGTTTCTTGGAAAGGAAACAACCATTCCCCGCGAAACGCGCCTTGATTTGCACCGGCACAGTGGCTCTGAGGTTTACCTGACTTGCCACACGGCCCACTAGTGCACCTGCTTTCCACCGTACCGCCCCTGCAAGCCGTTGGCGAGCCCGCGCGGATCTCGAACGGTCGGGCGTCAGCTGAGCTCGGCGTCGCCGCTCAGCCGGGCGCGAATCCCGTCGGTCAGGTGGGGTTCGATCGCCTTTCGCATCGGGGTGATCAACTTGAACGGCGCGGCCAGGATGTGTCCCGACTGCAGCCAGCGCTCACCACCGGCGATGTCCATGACCACGCCGCCGGCTTCCTGGACCAGCAGCGCGCCGGCGGCCACGTCCCAGGGCTTCAGGTCCAGCTCCCAGTAGCCGTCCAGCCGCCCGCAGGCAACGTAGGCCAGGTCCAGCGAGGCCGCTCCGGCCCGACGCACGTCCTCGGCCTGATCGAACAGCGCGTCGAACATGGCCGAGTAGGCCGGCATCAGGCGACGCTGGCGAAATGGGAAGGCCGCGCCGAGAATCGCGCCGGACAGGTTCGAACGACCGGAAACGCGAATTCGCCGGTTGTTCAGCGTCGCGCCCTGGCCGCGGCTGGCAGCGAACAGTTCGTCACGAACCGGATCGTAGACCACGCCGTGCTCGACCCGGCCCTTGACCGCGAGCGCGATCGAGATGGCGTAGTGGGGAATGCCGCGGAGGTAGTTGCTGGTGCCGTCGATCGGGTCGATCAGCCAGACATGGTCGCTGTCACCGCTCTTTCCATCCTCTTCGCCGACGATGGCATGGTCGGGATAGCGGCGCTGGAGATCGTTTCGGATCGTTGCCTCGCAGGCGTGATCGATTTCGCTGGTGTAATCGCCGCGCGCCTTGCGTTCCACCGGGATCGCATCGACCCGGTCGCGGTATTTCATCAGCAGGTCGCCGCCCTTGTGCACGGCTTCGATCGCGGTGTTCAGGAACGGATGCGTCAACGGAGTCGGTCTCTGGCGGGCAAGCGCGCAAGGATACCAGAAGGCGCGCTTTCGGCGATTCGGATGCCGCGTCCGGCCCGAAGCCGCTAGTGTACCCGGTCACTCATCCTGCAACATTCAGCGAGTCGGATTGCGATGACAAGCGCGCAGAGCTGCAAGGCAGGGCTCGCTGGGAATGCGTATTGCCTTGCCAGGAGCCCTGACGCCGCAGATGAGCGCGCTTGTCGTCACAACTTGTCATCACAACTTGTCATCACAACTTGTCATCACAACTTGTCATCACAACTTGTCATCACAATCGGACTCGCCCTTCGGGAGTGCGTCCGAATCGACATTGCGGCGTTGCGATCCTTGTAAAGGGCATGCCATTGACTGCGGATCGCGCCTTGTACTGTCGACTCAGTCGCACTCTGAATGTCACAGGATGAGGGACGGGGTAGACTAGACTCGCCTCATGGAACGCCTGGCCCCGATCCGCTTCGTCCTCGACCACACCTCGCACCCCGGCAACATCGGGGCGGCCGCACGCGCGATGAAGGTCATGGGATTGTCGGACCTGCACCTGGTGGCGCCTTCGGTGTTTCCGAGCGCCGAGGCAACCGCGCGGGCGTCCAGTGCCGACGACCTGCTGCATCGCGCGCCGGTGCACGCCACCCTCGACGAGGCGCTGGCCGGCTGCGTCTGGGTCGCCGGCACCAGCCACCGCGCCGAACAGGTAGACCAACCGCTGCTGGAGCCGCGGGAGGCCGCCGCCGAGGCGCTCTCGCAGCCGGGGCCGGTCGCCGTCGTGTTCGGTTGCGAACGCTCCGGAATGGACAACGAGGCGATGGATCGCTGCCATGCCCTGGTCCGGATTCCGACCGGCCCGGACTACACGTCGCTGAACCTGGCGCAGGCGGTCCAGATCGTTGCCTACGAGCTGCACCTCGCGGCGCGCGACAATTCCACCGAGCCGGTCCGGTCGGCGCGTCCGCCGGCCTCGGCAGAGCGCCTGGCGGTGTTCTTCCAGCGGCTCGAAACCACGCTGCGCGCGATCCGGTTCAGCACGCCGGGACAGGACGAAATGCTGCACCGGAGGCTGCGGCGCGTGTTCATGCGGGCGCGCCCCGACGACGATGAACTGAACATGCTCAATGGTATGCTCTCGCGCACGCTCTCAACCGCAAAACGCCGTGACGCAAACGACGTCGAAACCGACAACGGACAATGACGACCGCTACCAGCGGATCTGGATGGTGGTGGCCGGTATTCCTTCCGGAAGCGTCCTGAATTACGGTGAAGTCGCGCGCCTGGCCGGGCTGCCGGGACGGGCCCGTCTCGTCGGCCGGGCCCTGGGGCGTGCGCCGAAGCGGATGGCGCTGCCCTGGCACCGGGTCGTCAATGCCCAGGGCGGGATCAGCTTCAAGGCCGGATCAACGCCCCATCGCGTCCAGCGCGAAAAGCTCGAATCCGAAGGTGTGGTCTTCGTCGACGGCAAGGTCGACCTTGACGCCTTCGGCCCGGAACAGGCGCTGGACCGGATGCTCTGGGGGCCGCCGGGCGGCCCCGTCTGAGCGGGTGGCCGCCTCAGTCCGAGTCGGTCCTGTACAGGTGAATGTCGCGCTGCGGGAAGGGTATTTCGCAGCCGGCGGCTTCTAGGTCGACCTTGATCGATTCCAGCAGTTCGCTGCGCACCACCCAGTAATCGCTGGCCAGCACCCACGGACGGACCGCGAAGTTCACGCTGGAATCGCCCAGATCCATGACCAGGATCGCCGACTCCGGGTCATCGAGCACCTTGTCGTGGCCGGCAATCGTCTTTTCGATGGTATCTCGCGCCAGCTTGAGGTCATCGCCGTAGCCGACGCCTATGATCAGGTCGATGCGGCGTTTCTCGTAGGCCGAGTAGTTGGTGATCGTGTCGTTCGTGATCTGGCCGTTGGGTACGATTACGCGGCGGTTGTCGGGCGTATTCAGCACCGTGGTGAAGATGCCGACCTCGTCGACCGTGCCGGACGTGCCGCCGGCTTCTACGAAATCTCCCTTGCTGAACGGCCGGAACAGAACCAGCATCACGCCGCTGGCGAAATTGCCGAGCGAATTCTGCAGCGCCAGGCCCACGGCCAGGCCGGCCGCACCGAGTACCGCGACCAGCGGCGTGGTCTGGATGCCGAGCTGGCCGACCGCCGCGATGATGACCGCGACGAGCAGAATGGTGTACAGGATGGCCGAAAGGAAATTGGCCAGCATGTTGTCGATCCCGCGCTTGCGCATGAGTCGCGCGAGAAACGAACTGACCGCCTTGGCCACCCAGCGCCCGATCACGAAGATCAGCAGCGCAGCCAGTGCCTTCCAGCCCCAGGCCAGCATCGTGGCCGTATCCAGATTGTTCAGGTATTCCGTGACTGCATTCATGGGGTTCTCCCTGGTTCGGCCCGCCCCGGGCCATGATGGATATCGAAGAGCGAACGGCTCGCCACCGGTCCGCTCGATGGATCAGAAGTAATCGTGGCCGTCGGTCAGCATGTCCTCGATATCGTCGCCGAGTCGACCTAGCCGTTGAAGCCGGTCGTCCAGCGCTTCGATCGAAAGGTACCGGAAATCGAGATTGTCGCAGAGTTTCAGGAACGGCACGCCCTCGAGATCGCCGACGGCGAGGTAGCCGCCGCGCAGCATCAGGTTGACGCGAAGCACCTTGACCGGGTCGTGGTGGCCGAGTGGGCTGACTGCGGTTTCGACACGCAGGATCCGGCGGTCGTCGCTGTCCTTCAGCTCGGCAAGGAACACGCTCTGGCGGCGCGAGCCCTCGGTCGGCAATTCGATGCCCAGCATGAACTTTTCGCGATGAACGACGTTGAACCGCCGCTCGACGTGCTCGGCCAGCTCGGAAAAGGTATCCATTACTTCGGCTCCAGCCGGATCGCGCCGTCGAGCCGGATCGCCGTGCCGTTGAAGTAGGCGTTCTCGACGATGGTCCGGCACAATCCGGCAAATTCTTCGGGCTTGCCGAGGCGTTTCGGAAACGGCACCGAATCGGCCAACGCCTGCTGGACCTCGTCGGGCATGGTGTCGACCATCGGGGTGTGGAACACGCCGGGCGCGATCGTCATCACGCGGATGCCGAAACGGGTCAATTCGCGTGCCATCGGCAGCGTCATGCCGACCACGCCGCCCTTGGAGGCGGAGTAGGCGGCCTGGCCGATCTGGCCATCCCAGGCCGCGACCGAGGCGGTGTGGATGATTACGCCGCGCTCGCCGTCCGCGTTCGGCTCGTTGTGCTGCATCCGGTCGGCGGCCGCCTTGGCGACGTTGAAGCTGCCGACCAGGTTGACCATCACGGTGCTCCGGAATCGTTCCAGCGGCATCGGTGCCTCGCGGCCCAGGACCCGGCCTGCGCCGAGGATGCCGGCACAGTTGATGGCGACCTCCAGCCCGCCCATGGCCTCTGCGGCCTCGTTGACGGATCCCTCGACAGACGCCTCGTCGGTCACGTCGACCTTCGCGAAGCGGGCGTGCTCCCGGCCGAGGCTCTCCAGTGCGGCATCCGCGGCCTCTTCGTTGACGTCGAACAGGGTGACCGTCGCGCCGTGCGCGACGAAATGCTCGGCCACGCCGAAGCCCAGCCCGGAAACGCCGCCGGTAATGATCACGCGGATTCCTTCGAATTTCATCGGAAAAACTCCTCGGTAATTTGATTCAATTGAAAATCAGTCGGCGTGGGTCTTGTTGTAGATGGCCGTTCCTGCCCGGCTGCCTGGCCGCCCCAGCGTTCCGGCGATCCAGCGGCCGACCCGGGCCAGCGCGTCGAGGTCGACGCCGGTATCCAGTCCCAGGCCTTCGATCAGGTAGACCACGTCTTCGGTTGCCACGTTGCCGGTCGCGCCCCGGGCATACGGACAGCCGCCGATGCCGGCCACCGACGAATCGACCGTGCGCAGCCCGAGTTCCAGCGAGACCAGGATGTTGGCGATTGCCTGGCCGTAGGTGTCGTGATAATGCACCGCAAGCCGTTCGACCGGGACCGATTCGAGGACCGCCCTCAACATGGCGCGCGCCTTGCCGGCCGTGCCGACGCCGATCGTGTCGCCGAGCGAGATCTCGGCGCAGCCGGCCTCGAGCAGCGCCTCGGCGACGCGGACCACGTCGCTGATCGCGACCTCACCCTGGTAGGGACAGCCAAGGACGCAGGAAATATAGCCGCGCACGCGCACATTGTCGGCGCGGGCGCGCTCGAGCACGGGCCGGAACCGCTGGAAGGATTCCTCGATGCTGCAGTTGATGTTGCGCTGGTTGAAGGCCTCGGAGGCCGCCGAGAACACCGCGACCTCGGTGGCGCCGGCGTCGCGCGCTCGATCATAGCCGCGCTCGTTCGGCACCAGGACCGGATAGCGCGTCCCCTGGCGCCGCTCGAGCCCCGCCATCAGTTCTTCGGCGTCGGCCAGCTGCGGCACCCAGCGCGGATGCACGAAACTGGTCGCTTCCACCACCGGAATGCCGCATTCGGCCAGCCGATGGATCAGCTTCAGCTTGGTCTCGACCGGGACGTAGCGGGACTCGTCCTGCAGCCCGTCACGGGGGCCGACCTCGACGATCTTGACGGTGTCTGGGTTCATGGATTCAGGCTGTTCGGTCGTCGGTTCGGTCAACGAATCATTCTACCGCTTCCATCGCCGCGGCCCGGCACTGTGCCTCGAGACCGATCCATCGTGGCAGCGTGCAACGGGGTGGCCGTCGGCGTCAGTTCTCTTCGATCTGCAGCAGCAGCGCGTCGGCTTCGACCAGCTCGCCCTCGCCGACCGCAATGGCCTCGACGGCGCCGGCCACTTCGGCCTTGATCGAGAGTTCCATCTTCATCGCTTCCATCAGCGCCACGGTCTGGCCTTCTTCGACCGTGTCGCCTTCGGAGACCATGAGGGCGATGACCTTGCCCGGCATCGGCGCCTGGATGCGGCCCGACCCACCGCTACCTTCGCCGACCGCCTCGAAGCGCGCGTGGCGCCGCACGACCCAGCGTCGGTCGGGCAGGGTGATCTCGCGCCGGTCGGAACGGCCGTGGACCCGTACTCGATGGGTGCGGCTGCCGACCGAGACCGAAACTGCCGAGCCGATGTCCCGTTCGACCCGAACGTCGAACCGCTGGCCGTCGATTTCGATGCACAGCGTTCCGTTCGGCCATGCGGTGCACTCGACGGCCCGGCGACGGCCGTGGATCTCGAGGTCCAGCGAGCGGGGCGCAAACGCGCCGATCCGCCATCCGTCGACGGCATCCCAGGGCGTTCCGGCCTCCGGTGGCGGTTCGAGGAAGGCTGCGGCCGCTGCACAGATCACCTCGACGGGTGCCGTGGCGCCGCGGTCGAGCAGGGCATCGAGGTCGCGGTCGAGCAGGCCGGTGTCCACGATGGCGTCGCGGAAGGCGTCACTGGCGGTCAACTGCTGCAGAAAGCCCAGGTTGGTGGTCAGGCCGTCGATGTGGGTCGAGGCCAGCGCGTCGAGCAAGCGGGCGCGGCAGACGGTCCGGTTCTCGCCCGATACGATGAGCTTGGCGATCATCGGGTCGTAGTGGACGCTGACCGCGTCGCCGACGTCGATACCGCGGTCGATGCGGATCCACTCGCCGGACGGCCAGTCCAGCGCCGTGACGATACCGGAGTCCGGCAGGAAACCCGCGTCGGGATCTTCGGCGTAGATCCGGGCCTCCATGGCGTGTCCGGTACAGCGGATTTCGTCCTGCGTCCGGGGCAGGGGCTGGCCGGCGGCCACCCGGAGCTGCCATTCGACCAGGTCCAGCCCGGTCACGCACTCGGTCACCGGATGCTCGACCTGCAGCCGGGTGTTCATTTCGAGAAAGTAGAAGCCGTTCGCGTCGACCAGGAACTCGACGGTGCCGGCACCGATATAGTCCACCGCCTCGGCCGCGCGGACCGCCGCGGCCAGGAGGTCGCGGCGCAGGTCCGGGTCGAGGTCGGGCGCGGGCGCCTCTTCGATGACCTTCTGGTGGCGCCGCTGGCTCGAGCAGTCGCGTTCGAAGAGATGGACGACGTTGCCGTGCCCATCGCCGAAGACCTGCGCTTCGATGTGGCGCGGACGCTCGACGTACCGCTCCAGAATCATCCGTTCATCGCCGAAGGCCGAAGCCGCCTCGCGTCGTGCCGCCGCCAGCGCGTCCGCAAAGTCAGCGGCCGAATGGACAACGCGCATGCCCTTGCCGCCGCCGCCGGCTGCCGCCTTCAGCATCAGCGGAAAGCCGATGCGCCCGGCTTCGGCGGTCAGCGTCGGATCGGCCTGATCGTCACCGTGGTAGCCGGGCACCAGCGGCACACCGGCCTCGTCCATCAGCGCCTTGGCGCGGGCCTTTGAGCCCATCACGTCGATGGTTTCGGGGCGCGGTCCGATCAGCGCGATGCCGGCCTCGTCCAGCGCGCGGGCGAAGTCCGCGTTTTCCGACAGGAAGCCGTAGCCTGGATGCACCGCCTCGGCGCCGGTGGCGCGTGCCGCATCGAGGATGCGGCAGGCGACCAGGTAGGAGGCCGAGGCCTCGGCAGGACCGATCTCGATGGCCAGATCGGCCTGGCGGACGTGACGGGCGCCGCGATCGGCCTCGGAGTGGACTGCGACGGTCTCGATGCCGAGCCGGCGGCAGGTCGCGATGATCCGGCAGGCGATCTCGCCGCGGTTGGCGATCAGGATGCGTTTGAACAAGGGCGCTTGCGTCATGCGTCAGGAATCCGGTGTCCAGTCGGGAGTGCGCTTGTCGAGAAAGGCGCGGAGGCCGGCCTGGCCTTCGTCCGAGACCCGGATCCGGGCGATCCACTCCGCGGTGATCGCGTCCAGCTCGTGGACGCCGCCGTCGAATTCATCGACTCGATGGATCAACGCCTTGCACGCGACAACGGCCTGCGGGCCGGAGGCCAGCAGCGCTTCGAGGCGTGCTTCGATTGCCGCATCGAGCGCTTCGTCCGGGACGACGGCGTCGACCAGGCCGATCCGGTGCGCCTCGTCGGCATCGAACCGCTCCCCGGTCAGGAAATAGCGGCGGGCGTGGGTGCGGCCGATCCGGGCCAGCACGAACGGCGCGATGGTCGCCGGGATCAGGCCCAGCCGCACCTCGGTCAGGCCGAAGCGGGTTCGTTCGCTGGCGATCGCCATGTCGCAGCAGGCCACCAGCCCGACGCCGCCACCGAAGGCGGCACCCCGAACGCGTGCGATCACCGGGCAGGGCAGCGTGTCCAGCGCCCGGAACATCGCCGCCAGCCGCTGCGCGTCGGCTCGATTCCCGGTCTCGTCGACCTCGGCCATCGAGCGCATCCAGGACAGGTCGGCGCCGGCCGAGAACGAGCGACCCTCGCCGGTCAGGACCAGCGCACGGGGCGGGGCTTCGGCCAACCTCGCGAAGCGCTCGGTCAGCGCGCCGATGAGGTCGGCGTTGAACGCGTTGTGGACGTCCGGCCGGTCCAGCGCAAGCCGGACGACGTCGCGGTGATCCCGAGTCTCGGTCAGCATGAGCGCCGCCTCACATCCGGAAGACGCCGAAGCGTCCCTTCTCGATCGGGGCGTTCAACGACGCCGCCAGCGCCAGACCCAGCACCCGGCGCGTGTCGGCCGGATCGATCACGCCATCGTCCCACAGCCGCGCGGTGGCGTAATAGGGATGGCCCTGGCGCTCGTACTGGTCGCGAATCGGTTGCTTGAAGGCCTCCTCGTCGGCCTCGCTCCAGGTCTCCCCGGCGCGCTCGAGGCCATCGCGCTTGACCGTTGCCAGCACGCGGGCGGCCTGCTCACCGCCCATCACCGAAATCCGGGCGTTTGGCCAGGTCCACAGGAAACGTGCGCCGTAGGCGCGGCCGCACATCGCGTAGTTGCCGGCCCCGAACGAGCCGCCGATGATGACCGTGAACTTCGGCACGTGCGAGCAGGCCACCGCGGTCACCATCTTGGCGCCGTCGCGCGCGATGCCGGACTGCTCGTACTTTTTTCCGACCATGAAACCGGTGATGTTCTGAAGGAAGATCAATGGGATATCGCGCTGATTGCACAGCTCGATGAAGTGCGCGCCCTTCAGCGCGGACTCCGAGAACAGGATGCCGTTGTTGGCGACGATGCCGACCGGCATGCCGTGGATCCGGGCGAAGCCGCAGATCAGCGTGGTGCCGTAGCGCGCCTTGAACTCGGTGAACTCCGAACCGTCGACCAGTCGGGCGATGATTTCGCGGACGTCGAATGGATACCGGGTGTCGGTCGGCAGTATCCCGTACAGGTCGTCGGCCGGATACGCTGGACCGCGAACGTCGGCCGTCGTCGGCCCATCGGCACGGCGGCGGTTGAGGTGCGACACGATGTCCCGGGCCATCGCCAGCGCATGGGTATCGTTTTCGGCAAAGTGGTCGGCCACGCCCGACAGCCGCGTATGGACGTCGGCGCCGCCGAGCGTTTCGGCATCGACTTCTTCACCGGTCGCGGCCTTGACCAGTGGCGGCCCACCGAGAAAGATCGTGCCCTGTTCCTTGACGATGATCGCCTCGTCGCACATCGCCGGGACGTACGCGCCGCCAGCCGTGCACGAGCCCATCACGACCGCGATCTGCGGGATGTTCTTCGCCGACAGCCTGGCCTGGTTGTAGAAGATCCTCCCGAAGTGCTCCTTGTCCGGGAATACCTGGTCCTGCATCGGCAGAAACGCGCCTCCCGAATCGACCAGGTAGATGCAGGGCAGGTGGTTCTCCAGCGCGATTTCCTGCGCACGGAGATGCTTCCTGACCGTCATCGGGTAGTAGGTGCCGCCCTTCACGGTGGCGTCGTTGGCGACCACCATGCATTCGGTCCCCTCGATCCGACCGATGCCGGCGACCACGCCAGCGGCCGGCGCTGCATCGTCATACAGGCCGTGGGCCGCCATCGGCGAGATTTCGAGAAAGGGGCTGCCCGGATCCAGCAGGGTCCGCACGCGCTCGCGCGGCAGCAGCTTGCCGCGGGCGACGTGCTTTTCGCGCGACCGTTCCGGCCCGCCCAGCGCTGTCTGCGCCAGGCGTTCGCGCAGGTCGTCGGCGAGCGCGCGGTGGTGCTCGGCGCGACGCCCGAACTCCGGGTCTTTTCGATTGAGCTGGGATTCGATACGGGGCATGGATCCTCGGTCTCGGGCAGCGGTGCGTTCGATCGACGCGCTAGTTTACCTGCAGGCGCCGATGCCGTTCCGGATTGCGGCTGGTGGACCCTCCATTCGGGCGATTGACCGGGCCGAACCGGTATCATGAAGCATTGGTTCCAGGATTCACCGATGTCCGATCCCACCGCCTCGACCCCGAGCTTCGACGATCTCGGCCTGCCCGCCGAACTCCTGGCCACGCTGCGCGAGCTTGGTTATGAAGCCCCGTCGCCGATCCAGTCGGCGACGATCCCGGCGCTGCTGGCCGGGCGCGACGTACTGGGCCAGGCCCAGACCGGAACGGGCAAGACCGCCGCATTCGCACTGCCGGTCCTGGCCCGGCTGAAGGGCTCGGATTCGCGTCCGGCCGCGCTGGTGCTGGCGCCGACCCGCGAACTGGCGATCCAGGTGGCCGAGGCCTTTCATCGGTATGCGCGGGGCCTGCAGGGGTTCCACGTGCTGCCGATCTACGGTGGCCAGGCCTATGCACCCCAGCTCAACGGACTCCGACGCGGTCCGGACGTCGTCGTCGGGACGCCGGGCCGGATCATCGATCACCTGGGCAAGGGCACGCTGAAGATCGATCGATTGCAGACGCTGGTCCTCGACGAGGCCGATGAAATGCTCAGGATGGGCTTCATCGACGACGTGCGCGAGGTCATGGAGCGAATCCCGTCGAGCTGCCAGAAGGCTCTGTTCTCGGCGACCATGCCGGATCCGATCCGACGTATCGCCGAACGCCATATGGGCGATGCCGAACACATCACGATCCGCTCGAGTACCACGACGGCGGCCAACATCCGGCAGCGCTACTGGGTGGTCAGCGGTCTGCACAAGCTCGATGCGCTGACCCGCATCCTGGAGGTCGAGGAATTCGACGCGATGATCGTGTTTGCGCGTACCCGGATCGCCACCGAACAGCTCGCCCAGCGGCTCGAGGCACGCGGCTTTTCGGCCGCAGCGCTCAACGGGGATGTGCCGCAGAAGCAGCGCGAGCAGATCGTCGATCGGTTGAAACGAGGCGATATCGACATTCTTGCCGCCACCGACGTGGCCGCCCGCGGCCTGGATGTCGACCGGATCAGCCACGTGGTCAATTACGACATTCCCTACGACACCGAGGCCTACGTCCACCGGATCGGCCGGACCGGCCGCGCGGGCCGTTCGGGCGAGGCCATCCTGTTCGTGGCGCCGCGCGAGCGCGGCATGCTCCGGGCGATCGAACGCGCCACCCGGCAGCCGATCGAAGCGATGAGCCTGCCCACCGTGGGGGACGTCGAGGTCCAGCGCCGTCTACGCTTCCACGAGCGGATCCGGGCGGGGCTGGAGGGCGACGAGCTCGACGCTGGCCGTGAGACCGTCGAGGCGGCCCGGCAGGCGCTTGACGTGTCCGTCGAAGACCTCGCCGCAGCGCTGGCCGTGATCGCCCGCGGCGACACGCCGCGACTCGGGACCGACCGGGCCCCGGTCCGCTTCGACGACGGGCCGCCGGAACCCATGCGCACCGAACGGGTTCGGCCAGCGCGCCCCGCTACCGGCTCGCGGACGGATCGCGATGCACAGCTGGTCGGCTACCGGGTCGAGGTCGGCGCGCATCACGGCGTGAAGCCCGGCAATCTGGTCGGCGCGATCGCCAACGAGGGTGGACTCGACGCCGGTCAGATCGGGCGGATCGACATCCAGCCCCGTTTCAGCATCGTGGACCTGCCGGTCGATCTCGCGCCGGCGACCCTGGAACACCTGGCGACGGTCCGGGTGGCCGGCCAGGTGCTGAACATTGCGCTGGATCGCGGCGGCCCGGCGTCACGACGCAGCGATCGGCGCGACTCGGCCCCAAAGCCCCGACCGGAAAAGCGACCGCCGCCGCGCCAGAAACCGGGTCGGGAACCGGATGCAACGCCAAACCGGACGTCCGAGTCCGGGTCCGGGTCCGGCCCGAAGTCGGCGGGCGACCGTCCGCCGCGCAGGAAGACGACGCTGACCCGGGATGACGCATCCACCGGACCCACGAAGAAGCGGCCGAAACTCAAGCGCCCGCCGCGCAACCGCGCCGAGCGCAAGGCCGGATTCGGGTCGCGCAAGAAGCGCTGACGCTTTGACCGGTATCGGCGGGCAGGAAGCGCGATCATCAGGGGGTCTTCCGGACTGCTCGCCATGCCCGATCAGGAAGCCGCCATGGACCAGCTGTTCGGAAGCCATACTTCGCCTTATGTCCGGCATTGCCGTGTCGCGCTGATGCAGGCCGGAATCGAGGTGGAATTCGTCGAAACCGACTACGCAGCCAGCGCCGAGAAGTCACCGACCCGGCGCGTGCCGTTCCTGCAGACCGGTGATCTGACGCTGACCGACTCGACCAGCATCCTGCGCTGGGTCCGGGAACAGGCCGGCGGCATGCTCCTGGCCGATCTGCCGGCGTTCGACCGTTACCTCATGGTCAACACCGCGCTGGATGCCACCGTCAACCTGTTCCTCCTCGAACGGGACGGCCTGAGCCCGGACGAGGTCCCCTACCTCGCGCGGCAGTCGGCTCGCGTCGCCGGTAGTCTCGAAGCGCTGGATCGCCAGTTCGCAGGAGCGGATCCGGACGGCGACGACGGCCTTCGGCTGGCATGCTTCCTGAGTTGGGCCGCGTTCCGCCATCGGTTCGATGTCCGGTCTTTCGAGAACCTGGATCAAGTGCTGAAGCGCTGGGACGCGCATCCGGACTTCGCCGTCACGCATCCCGGCCGGGCCGGCTGAGGCGTTGGGGCATCAGTCCGCGACGTCGGCCAGAACCACGTGAACGCGCCGATTCCGGCGCCCCTTGCTCTCGATCTTCACCACCTCGGCGCGGCCGATCTCGTCGGTGCAACGAACGTGGGTTCCGCCACAGGGTTGTAGATCGATCCCGGCAATGTCGAGCAGGCGGATCCGGCCGACGCCGCTCGGCGGCTTGACCGACATCGTGCGAATCAGCTGCGGATCGAGGTCCTGCTCGTCGATCAATCGCGACTCGACGGCATGTCCGGCCTGAATCAGCACGTTGAGTTCGATGCTCACGGCGTCCTTGTCCACGGCCTCCGCCATGTCGAAGTCAAGCCGACTTTTCTCGGCCGAAATATTCCCGCCGGTGACCGGAAATTTCAGTACCGCGCCCAGGAGGTGCAGGCAGGTGTGCATGCGCATGTGGCGATAGCGAAGGTCCCAGTCGATCCGCGCCGTCACTTCCGTGCCGACTGGCGGCAGCCACCCATCGTCGGCCTGCCGATGGACGATGGCGCCATCGTCTCGCCGGCGGCGGGTATCGATGACCTGTGCCGACTGATCATCCCACTCGAGCACTCCTCGATCGCCCGGCTGCCCGCCGCCCAGCGGGTAGAACACCGTCCGATCGAGCACCAGCCCTTCCGGGCCGGATTCCAGCACCCGTGAAGTGCACCGGGTCATGTAGGCGTCGCCGCTGAACAGCGCATCGGTCATCACGAACTCCTCGGCAGATGCGAGCCGCATTCTACGTCCTACGTCCAGAATTCCGGTTCTTGCGCTGGCTCGAAGTTCCCGATTCGGATATACTGGAGAGCTTCGGCGCAGTCGCTGTGCAGCGGTAATGCAGATGCGGCGGTCTCGCGGCCCGACAGGCCGCCGATCAGGGTTTCCTGGTCACTACAATTCGAGTTTCGGAGAGGTGGCAGAGTGGTCGAACCGAGCCGAAGGCGAGCTCGATGACGAAGTCACCCGGAGCGTCAGCGGAGGGCAAGCAGCGCAGCTGCGCAGTCCATGCGGCGGTCTCGCGGCC
>Ga0102940_1000016_pt1 | contig 104257 bp, 95 predicted proteins | sample SalPonR2_C_D1_MG_FD_78215 | JGI IMG/M metagenome (GOLD analysis project Ga0102940, IMG submission 78215) | Salt pond soil microbial communities from South San Francisco under conditions of wetland restoration - Salt Pond MetaG R2_C_D1_MG | ecosystem: Environmental > Aquatic > Marine >... | reverse complement strand
TATCAACTGATCTTCCGGGACGTTCAGGATCGCGTTCCAATATGAAAACAGGAGCCCGCCCATGAAAGCGACCGTTACCGTCATGCTGAAACAAGGCGTTCTGGACCCGCAGGGCGAGGCCGTACGCCATGCGCTCGGCGCGCTGGGCTTCGACGGTGTCGAGGGTGTGCGCCAGGGCAAGGTGATCGAGCTGGACCTGGCCGAGGGCACGACCGAGGACAGAGTGCGCGAGATGTGCGAGAAGTTGCTCGCCAACACGGTGATCGAGAGCTACCGGATCGAGATCGACTGATGCGCGCGGCGGTCCTGCGCGAGCTGCGCCAGCCGCTGAGCCTGGAAGACCGGCCCGATCCGGACTGCCCCGCCGATGGCGTCGTCTGTCGCGTGCTCGCCAGCGGTATCTGCCGCAGCGACTGGCACGCCTGGGAGGGGGGCGATCCGGTTACGCTTCCCCATGTTCCGGGCCACGAATACTGTGGCGAGGTCGTCGCCGCGGGCCGCGAGGTGCGCCGCTGGAGGGTGGGCGACCGGGTCATCGCGCCCTTCATCCTGGCCTGCGGGGACTGCCCCGATTGTGCCGCCGGTCACCAGACCGCCTGCGCTGACCAGGTCGTTCCGGGATTTACCTGTCCGGGGTCCTTTGCAGAGTTCATCGCGGTGCCCCATGCGGATCATAACCTGACAGCGCTGCCCGCGGGGCTGGACCCGGCGCTTGCGGCCGCGCTTGGCTGCCGTGTCACCACGGCCTGGCATGCGCTGACGGGGCGCGCTGCGCTGCGTCCCGGTGAATGGCTGGCCGTTTTCGGTGGCGGCGGGATCGGGATGTCGGCGCTTCTGCTGGCCAAGGGGCTGGGCGCACGCGTCGCGATCGTCGACGTGGTGCCGGACAAACTTGCCGAGGCCGCCCGACTGGGCGCCGATGCCACCATCGACGCCCGCGACGGCGACCCCGCCGCCGCCGTGCGCGCGGTCACGGGTGGCGGCGCCGATGTCGCCGTCGAGGCGCTTGGTCGCACCGAAACGGCGGCCAACGCGCTGAAATCCCTGCGCAAGCTTGGGCGCATGGTCCAGGTTGGCATGCCCGCGGGCGCACATGTCACCATGGCGCTGCCCATGGATGCGGTCTATGCGGGGCAACTGGCGCTTTTCGGCACGCGCGGGATGCCCGCCTGGCGCTACCCGTCGCTGTTGTCCTTCATCGAGGGCGCGGGGCTTGACCTGTCACCGCTGGTCACGCGCCGGGTGGCGCTGTCGGGGGCCAGCGCCGAACTGGCCGCCTTCGACGGTCCGACACCGCCGGGCATCGCCGTCATCACCGATTTTCGAGGCTAGGCGCGTGCACAGGCCCGCGCAATCCGTTATGCCACCCCAAACCGACCCGAGGATCCGCCCATGAAAGCCGCCGTCCTGCAATTTCCCGGCTCCAACTGCGACCGCGACCTGGCCGTTGCCCTGCGCAAGGCGGGCGCGGATGTCACGGTCGTCTGGCACAAGGACGACGGCCTGCCCGCGGGCACGGACCTCGTCGCGGTGCCGGGGGGCTTCTCCTTCGGCGACTACCTGCGCTGCGGGGCCATCGCCGCCAACTCGCCGATCTGCGGCGCGCTGGTGGATCATGCCGGGCGCGGCGGGTACGTGCTGGGCGTGTGCAACGGCTTCCAGGTCTTGACGGAAACCGGGCTGTTGCCCGGCGCGCTGATGCGCAACGCCCAGATCAAGTTCGTCTGCAAACCTGTTGTCTTGACCGTAGAAACCTCTGACAGCGCCTTTACCGAAGGCTATGGGCAGGGTGACAAGATCACGGTGCCCGTCGCGCATCATGATGGCAACTACTTCGCCGAGGATGCGGTGCTTGAAACCCTGCGGGCCGAGGACCGGATCGCCTTCACTTACCAGGACAATCCAAATGGCTCGGTCGCGGATATCGCGGGCATCCTGTCGCCGAACCGACGCGTGCTGGGGATGATGCCGCATCCTGAGCGCGCCGCCGATCCGGCGCATGGCGGCACCGATGGCGTGGCGCTCTTTGCCGCGTTGGTGGGTCAGCTCGCCCGAGCCTGATGGACGCCGCGCGCGCGGCGGGGTAGATTCGGACCATGTCTCGGACAGATCAGAAGCGCCGCGCGGGCGGCAACTGGGCGGTGCGCCTCACGGTGCTGGGCCTGCTGGCCGTGGCGTCGGCCGTGGTCTATTGGTCCGACCGTTTGCTGACGGAACGCTTCACCGAGCGCACCCGCAACAGTGCCGAGGTGCGCGTGGCGCTCTACTCGGCCAACCTGCTGAGCGAGTTGCAGCGCAATTCCATCGTTCCGCAGCTTCTGGCGCGCGACCCGGCGCTGATCGGGGCGCTGAACTCGGGCGATTATTCGCAATCCACCGCGCGGCTGCTGGGGTTCGTGGACGAGATCGGCGCCGCGTCGCTGCTGCTCCTGGACCGCGACGGGCGCATCGTCGCCGCGACCGACCGCGAACGGCTGGGCCAGACCCAGCGGTCCAGCCCGCATTTCTTCGAGGCGATCCGGTCGAACGAGACCGTTTTCACTGTCGAGGAACGCAAGGAGGGCGGCTTTGCCTTCACCTATGCGCGCCGGATCGAGGCCAACCAGGTTACTCTGGGCGTGGTCGCCGTCGAGGTGGACCTGGCCAAGCTGGAACGCAGTTGGGCGGGGATCTCGGACGCGGTCATGGTTACCGACAGCCAGGGTCGCGTGATCCTGGCGACCGAACCGCGCTGGCGCGGGCGCCGGGCCGCGGAGGCGCTTTCGCTGGTCGCGCCCCAGACCGCGATCGAGCGGGGGTTGCGCAGCGCGCCGGGCTGGTCTGCCCTGCCGATCGAGGGGTATCTGCGCGGCGATGGCGTCATGCGGCAGGAGGTCCGGGTGCCATTCCAGGGCTGGCGGCTGTTCAGCTTCACCACCTATGCGTCGGTGCGCGAGCGGGTGAACTCGATCCTGGCGCTGGAAATCATGGGGTTCGCGATTCTCCTGTCGCTGGTCTTCTGGGGGCTGAGCCGGAAATCCGCGCTGCGGATGCGCGTCTTTCAGCGTGAGTCGGCGGAGCTTCGCCAGTTGAACGTCCGCTTGCAGCGGGAAATCGCCGAGCGCGAGAAGGTCGAGAAGGACCTCGAAGTTGCCGAGCAGACCGTCGCGCAAACCTCGAAGCTGGCCGCCCTGGGCGAGATGTCGGCCGCCGTCAGCCACGAGTTGAACCAGCCTTTGGCGGCGATGAAAACCTATCTTGCGGGCGCCCGGCTTCTCCTTGCGCGCCATCGCCCGGAGGAGGCGCTGGCCAGCTTCCAGCGCATCGACGGGCTGATCGAGCGCATGGGCCAGATCACCAAGCAGTTGAAGTCCTACGCGCGCAAGGGCGGCGACACGCTCGAACCCGTCGATGTAAAGGATGCCGTGCTCTCGGCGCTGTCGATGATGGAGCCCCAGCTGCGTCAGCGCCAGGTGGCGATAACCCAGGCACTGCCCGACAGGCCGGTGCGGGTGATGGCCGACCGGCTGCGGCTGGAACAGGTCATCATCAACCTGCTGCGCAACGCGCTGGACGCCACAAAGCCGGTCGAGGACCCCGCCGTGGATATTCTTCTGGCCCAGGGCGAGACGGTACGCCTGAGCCTGCGCGACAACGGCCCCGGTATCGCCGATCTCGACAGTCTCTTCGAACCCTTTTACACGACCAAGGAACCCGGCGACGGGGTCGGGCTGGGCCTTGCCATTTCTTCGGGCATCGTGAACGACTTCGGCGGCCGGCTGACGGCGCGCAACGCCGCCGACGGGGGCGCGGTGTTCGAGGTGCAATTGCCGGCCTGGACGGCCGAACGTGAAGCAGCGGAGTGAGGTGCGCCATGGCACAGGCCATGAAGATTGCGATCGTGGATGACGAACAGGACATGCGGCAGTCGATCTCGCAGTGGCTGGCGCTGTCAGGCTACGACACCGAGGCTTTTGCCAGCGCCGAGGAGGCGCTCAAGGGCATCGGCAGCGACTATCCCGGCATCGTGGTCACCGACATCCGGATGCCCGGCATGGACGGGATGCAGTTCCTGAAAAAGCTCAAGAGCCAGGACAGTTCCCTGCCGGTCATCATGATCACCGGTCATGGCGACGTGCCCATGGCGGTTGAGGCGATGCGGGTCGGGGCCTACGATTTCCTGGAAAAACCCTTCAATCCCGACCGCATGACGGAACTGGCCCGCAAGGCCACCACCATGCGGCGCCTGGCGCTGGACAACCGCGCCCTGCGGCGCGAGCTGTCCGACGGCAGCGCGCTGATGTCCAAGCTTATCGGGGCCAGCCCCGTGATGGAGCGCCTGAAAGAGGATCTTCTGGATCTTGGCCAGGCCGATGGCCATGTCCTGATCGAGGGCGAAACAGGCACCGGCAAGACGCTTGTGGCCCACGCGCTTCATGCCGTGGGGGCGCGGGCCAGCAAGAAATTCGTGCTGATATCCTGCCAGGCCTACGACGAGGCCGCGCTGGCGCGGCGATTGTTCGGCCCGGTGGACCAGGACGACCCGATCCCGGCCATGGAAGAGGCGCGCGGTGGCACTCTGGTGCTGGAAGACATCGAAGCCCTGAGCCGCGACAGCCAGGCGCGGCTGCTGACGGCCATGAATGATCAGGGGACCCCGGGCGAGACCCGAATCGTCGCCATTTGCAACCTCCAGGACGAGGGCAAGACCTGCGAGAGCGAGCTGCGCTCGGACCTCTTTTACCGGTTGGCCGCGCTGCGTATCACCGTTCCGCCCCTGCGCCAGCGCGGCGAGGACATCCTGGCGCTCTTCACGCGGTTGAGCGAACAGTTCGCCGAGGAATACGGCTGCGACGCGCCCCAGGTCAGCGCGCAGGAGGCCGCGCAACTGTTGCAGGCGCCCTGGCCGGGCAACGTGCGGCAGTTGATCAACGTGGCCGAACGCGCGGTGCTTCAGAACCGGCGGGGGACCGGGTCCATCGCGTCGCTTCTCATGGCCGACGAAGAGGTGCCCGAGCAGGCGATGACGACGGAAGGAAAGCCGCTCAAGGAATATGTCGAGGCCTTCGAGAGGATGCTCATCGACAACACCATGCGCCGGCACCGGGGCTCGATCGCCAACGTGATGGAGGAACTGTCACTGCCGCGCCGGACGTTGAACGAGAAGATGGCAAAGTACAGCCTGCAAAGGTCGGACTACCTGGAGTGACCCGTCCCCCCCGCCCACTGCTGTTCGATATGGACGGGTTGCTGCTGGACACCGAACGGGTGATTCAGGCGGCCTTCGTCGAGGAATGCGCGCGGCTGGGCCGGGCCGGCAACGAGGTGCACGATCTCTTCCTGGGCATGGTGGGCACGTCCGGGGCCGAAGTTTCGGAGCGGGTCGGGCGGTTTCTTGGCATGGGCGTGGACATGGTTGCCTTCAGCGCGGCGATCGAGGCCAATTTCAACCGTCGCACCGCGGATGGTGTGGCCATGCGCCCCACCGTGGCCGAGGTCATCCCGGCCCTTGCCGGGGCCGGGCACGACATGGCCGTCGTGACCTCGACCTCGGGCGACCGGGCGTGCCGTTACCTGGCGCAGGCCGGCCTGCTGGATCATTTCCGCTTCGTGCTGGGCGGTGACGAGGTCCCGGCGGCGAAGCCGGACCCGGCCCCCTACCGCATGGCCGCAGAGCGGCTGGGCTGCGCCCCCGGTGAGGCACTGGCCTTCGAAGACAGCGACACCGGCACGCGGGCCGCGGTGCGCGCGGGTTGCACCACGGTGCAGATTCCCGACCTGCGCCCGGCGGGGCAGCCCCTTCCCGCCCTGGGCCAGCATGTCAGCGTGAACCTTGCCGCGGGGCTGGCGCTCTTCGATCTTCCGGGCTGAATCCGGGCCGGCGTCAGTTTCACATTGTAATTTGCCTCGCGCCTCCCTTATGTAGGGAGACGGGCCGTTGTCAGGAGATGATCCTGCCCCCGGCTCCCGATGGATTTTCCGTCAAGGCATCGCGGAGAAAGACCCGACCTTCACGGACGATGGATATGGCCTTGCTCCGGCAGGCCATTGGAACAGCCCGCGGGCGCGGACCCTGACAGGATCATCGCGCCGGGCCACTGAGTTGACGGCTCCGGCCGTCGGAGAAGAAACGCGATGCACGGCGCGAGCAGGACAAGCAGGACAGGCGCGGCCCAAGGGCCCGCACCTGTCGCCGCCGCGCGCATCGCCAGAATTGGACATGACGCTGACAGGGACGCGCCCCCCGGGGTGCGTTCTTTCGCGTTGTGGGAACGGAAAACATGGCCAAGAAAATGCTCATCGACGCCACCCACGCGGAAGAAACCCGCGTCGTGGTGGTTGACGGAAACAAGGTCGAGGAATTCGACTTCGAAACACAGTCCCGCCGCCAGCTAGCGGGCAATATCTACCTTGCCAAGGTCACGCGGGTCGAACCCTCGTTGCAAGCGGCCTTCGTCGATTACGGCGGCAACCGGCACGGGTTCCTGGCGTTTTCGGAAATTCACCCCGACTACTACCAGATACCCACCGCCGACCGCGAGGCGCTGCTGGCTGAGGAACGCGCCTATGCCGAGGCCATGAAGGCCGAGGCAGAGGCCGAGGACGACCCCAAGCCCAAACGCCGCCGCTCGCGCGCCAAGCCCAAGGCCGCCGCGACCGAGGGCAGCGATGCCGTGACCAGCACCGCCCCAGTCGACGCGCAGGAGCCGACACAGGACAGGCCCGAGGAAGAGATCTCGGGCGACATCGAGGGCATGCAGGTGCTCGACGGCGGCGTGATCGACGCCGGGCCAGACGAGGGCAGCTCGCCCATGGAAACCGTGGCCGAGACCCCGGTCGAGACCCCCGCGGCCACGGACGACGATGGCGACGGCGCCACGGTCGCGGGAAATGCCAGCGCCCGCGATGACAGCATCGAGAGCGTCGCCGACGAGGACGACAGCGAAGAGGTGCGCCTGGTGCGCAAGCCGCGCCCGCGCCGCTACAAGATCCAGGAAGTGGTGAAGGTCCGCCAGATCATGCTCGTGCAGGTCGTCAAGGAAGAGCGCGGCAACAAGGGCGCCGCGCTGACCACCTACCTGTCCCTCGCGGGCCGCTATTGCGTTCTCATGCCGAATACCGCCCGGGGTGGCGGCATTTCGCGCAAGATCACCAATGCCGCCGACCGCAAGAAACTCAAGGCGATCGCCACGGAAATGGACGTGCCGCAGGGGGCCGGGCTCATCATACGCACCGCCGGGTCCCAGCGCACCAAGACCGAGATCAAGCGCGATTACGAGTATCTTCAGCGCCTGTGGGAGCAGATCCGCGAACTCACCCTGAAGTCCATCGCTCCTGCGCCGATCTACGAAGAGGGCAACCTTATCAAGCGCTCGATCCGCGATCTCTATAACAAGGAGATCGACGAGGTGCTGGTCGAAGGCGACGCGGGCTATCGCACGGCCAAGGACTTCATGAAGATGATCATGCCGTCCCACGCGCGCAACGTGAAGCACTACACCGAAGGCCTGCCGCTGTTCGCGCGCTACCAGGTCGAGGGTTATCTGGGCAGCATGTTCAACCCCACGGTGCAGTTGCCCTCGGGCGGCTACATCGTGATCGGCGTGACCGAGGCGCTGGTGGCCATCGACGTGAACTCGGGCAAGGCCACCAAGGAAGGCTCGATCGAGCAGACGGCGACCAAGACCAACCTCGAAGCCGCCGACGAGGTTGCCCGCCAGCTACGCCTGCGTGACCTGGCCGGGCTGATCGTCATCGACTTCATCGACATGGACGAGCGAAAGAACAACGCGGCCGTCGAAAAACGCATGAAGGACCGGCTCAAGACAGACCGCGCCCGGATCCAGGTTGGGCGCATCTCGGGCTTTGGCCTGATGGAGATGTCGCGCCAGCGTCTGCGCCCGGGCATGCTCGAAGCGACGACCCAGCCCTGTCCGCATTGCCACGGCACGGGGTTGCTGCGGTCGGACGACAACGTGGCGCTGGGAATCCTGCGTCAGATCGAGGAAGAGGGCGTGCGCGGCCGCACCCGCGAGGTGCTGGTCAAGGCGCCCGTGGGGATCGTCAACTACCTGATGAACCGCAAGCGGGAACACATCGCCCAGATCGAGGCTCGTTACGGGTTGTCCGTCCGGCTCGAGGCGGATGTCGCGTTGGTCTCGCCTGATTTCCAGATCGAGAAATTCAAGCAGGCCAGCCGGGCCGTGGCGGAAGTGGACAGTGCCGTCATATCGTCGGAGACCGCCGTGATGGCCGAACCCGAGGACGAACCCGAGGCTGCACCGGAACCGGCCCCCGTGGCCGCCGCCCCGGCCGCAGAGAGCGAGGAACAGCCCAAGAAGAAACGCCGGCGTCGGCGCCGGCGGCGCAAGGGCAGTGGCACCGGCGAGGGCCAAACTCCCGATGCGCAGTCCGCCGATCAGGCCAATGGACAGGCCGCGGACGAGACGCCCGCTGCGGCGCCATCGGATGATGCCCCCGCCGAAATCGCCCCTGAAACCTCTGAGGACGCGCCCAAGCCCAAGCCCAAGCGCACCAGAAGCCGCCGTAAAAAGGCGGACGCCCCGGCCCCGGCCGCCGAAGAGGTCGTCCCGGAGACCGCAGACAGCGCAGCCGCACCCGATGCGGAAGCTGCGCCGGAAGCCGGTGCAGAGTCCGTGGAGAAGCCAAAGCCGAAGCGGACCCGCACCCGAAAGAAGAAGGTCGAGGCCCCCGCAGAGGAGGCGGCCCCCGAGGCCGGGCCCGCCCAGCCCGACACCCCCGAGGCGACCCCCGGGGCCGAGGCGGAAAAGCCCAAGCCCAAGCGGACGCGGACCCGCAAGCAGAAGGTCGAGGCGGCGCCCGAGGACAGCGCCCCGGCGCCTGACGCGGACCCAGCGCCCGCACCGGCACCCGACGCCGCGGAAACCAAGGCACCCGAGCCGAGCCCCGCGCCTGCGCCGGAGCCGGTCGCGGCCGAGCCCGCGCCAGAGCCGTCCGCCAAGGCCGAAGCAGCACCGGAGACGGCCGACACCGCGTCCAAGAAACCTGCCAAGTCCAAGCGGCGCGGTTGGTGGGCCCTGGGCCGGTAGCGCGCCGACAGAGACCGACAACCGCCGTGCCCCCCGGGGCGCGGCGGTTCGCGTTCGGGGATCAGGGGTGCGGGCCGCGCTCGATCAGGTAGATCTGGTGGCCGTCGTCCTCGCGCTGGTCCAGCAGCCGATGACCGGCCTCGTGGCAGAAATGCGGGATGTCGATCACCGCGACGGGATCGTCCGCCAGCACCCGCAACCGTGCGCCCGGCGGCATCCCGCGCAAGACCCTGCCGGCGCGCAGGACGGGCAGGGGACACTTCAACCCGCGGGCATCAAGGGGTGTTTCCGTGCTCATGCGCTGCCCATGCGCGAAACGGCCCGGCTTGTCCAGTTGCAGGCCACTAACAGCCCTGTGACAAAGAGTGGCGTGACCCCGGCCCTCGCAGTCGCTATCTGGGGGTAAATGACCAAGAGGGTGCCATGTTCGCCGCTGAAACCTTTCTCGATGCCTCGCTGCTGCCCGCGGTGCTGATTGCCATCTCCGCCGGGGTGTTGTCGTTTCTCAGCCCCTGCGTGCTGCCGATCGTGCCGCCTTACCTGGCCTACATGGGCGGGGTCAGCCTCTCGGACATGGGCGAGGGCGACGCGGCATCGCGGCGCAAGGCCGTGGGAGCGGCGCTCTTCTTCGTGTTGGGGCTTTCGACCATCTTCCTGCTGCTGGGGGCGGCAGCCTCGGGGCTGGGGCGGATGCTGCTGGCCTACCAGGACTGGATGCTGATCGGCGCGGGTGTCGTGATCATGGGCTTCGGGCTGCATTTCCTCGGGCTTTACCGCGTCGCCTTCTTGGATCGTGAAATGCGCGTGGACGCCGGCGACCGGGGTGGCACCGCGCTTGGGGCCTACGTGCTGGGGCTGGCTTTCGCGTTCGGCTGGACGCCCTGCCTTGGCCCGATCCTGGGCGCGATCCTGGGGCTGGCGGCGACCGAGGCCGATATCGGGCGTGGTGTTGCCATGCTGGCCGCCTACGCCGTCGGGCTGGGTATACCGTTCCTGCTGGTCGCGGCCTTCTTTCCCAGCCTGACCGGGGTGATGGCCTGGATGAAGCGCCACATGGGCGCTATCGAGAAGACCTCGGGCGCGCTGCTGGTGCTGGTGGGGCTGATGATGGTTACCGGGCAGTTCACGGCCTTCAGCTACTGGCTGCTCGAGGCGTTCCCGGCACTGGCCACCCTGGGCTGAGGCCCGATGCCGGGCACCCTTATTTTCGCCAGAAATCGCGGCTAGACTGCGGGACAGGCAGTTTCGGGCGTGATCCATGACCAGTGAAACCCATCGTGACGTGGCGCGGCGCCGGGTGTTCTACATCCCCGGCTATGACCCGATTCACCCGCGCCGTTACCGCGAGCTTTATCGCAAGGAGTCCAACGCGCAGGCGGCGATTTCCGATTACGAGGTTACCATGGCGCCCAAACCGGGCGGCAAGACCTTCGGCTGGACCGCCGAAGGCCGGATCGACGGCAAGCGGACCAAGGCGCGCATCGACGTGCTTGTCTGGTCGGACATCGTGCGCCGTTCGATGGGCAAATCCATCCCGGCCACCTATCGCCAGCTTGTGCAGACCTCCTGGGTCTATATCGGCACCGGGGCGCTCTGGCGGCTCATGCGGCTGCGCAAGGGGCCGGTGATCGCCGCGCTCTATCCTGTGGGGATGCTGATCGCGCAGGCGCTCATGGCGCTGCTGGTTGCCGTCCTCGCCGCCCGGGCCCTTGGCTGGGGCCTCACAGGCGGCTTCGAGGCCATAACCGGCTGGCTTGATGCACGTTACCCGGTTCCGGCCGGCACGCCGCCGGTGGATTACACCGTCTATGCCGTGGCCCGGACCGTGCTGATGTGGGCGCTAGGGGGGCTGGTGTGCTGGCGGATGCTGACCTGGTTCAAGCACCAGGATGGCCGTTTTTTCGCCTATTACCTCATGCACGACTATGCCTTCTCGGCGCGCTGGATGGGCGCCAACCCGCCCGAACTGGAAAAGCGCATGTCCGATTTCCGCGCCACCATCGCCCGCGCGCTGCAAGACCCCGTGGACGAGGTTCTGGTGGTTGGCCATTCCTCGGGCGCGCATCTCGCCGTTTCGGTATTGGCCGACCTGATCCGCGCCGGAGAGGTGCCCGAGGACGGCCCCGAACTGGCCTTTCTCAGCCTTGGGCAGGTGGTGCCAATGGTGTCTTTCCTGCCCCGCGCCGGCCGGCTGCGCGCCGACCTGCATTACCTGAGCCAGCGCATTGAATTGACCTGGGTGGACGTGACCGCCCCCGGCGACGGCTGCGCGTTTGCGCTGTGCGATCCGGTGGCAGTCTCTGGCGTGGCACCCGAGACTGGCAAACGCTGGCCGCTGGTGCTGTCCGCAGCCTTCACGCAGACGCTGTCACCCGCGCGCTGGAAAGAGTTGCGCTGGCGGTTCTTCCGGCTGCATTTCCAGTATCTCTGCGCCTTTGACCGGCCGGGCGATTACGATTATTTCCGGATCACCGCCGGGCCTCGCACCCTTGCACGCCGTTTCGAGGCCCGCGCGCCGTCGAAATCGCGCATTGACCTTCCGGCCTCGAAATACACAAGCATGTGCCATGATGCCGATCCCCCCGAAACCGCCCTCTCGGCCTGAGCGGGTCTCGCTCTGGCGCTATATGCGGCTGTTTCGCGCGGACATCCTGTCGGCGCAACCTGCCAAGCTCTACCGTGCCTGGATGGCCGAGTTCCGCACGCCCTTCTTCCGGTCCTACCTGGCCAACGATCCGGCGCTGGTGCGGCGGGTTCTCAAGGAACGGCCCGACGATTTTCCGAAGTCCGACCGGATCGGTGCGGGGCTGAGGCCGTTGCTGGGCGAGAGCGTCTTTCTGACCAACGGCGCGACCTGGAAACGCCAGCGCCGCATCATCGACCCGGCCTTCGAGGGGGGGCGGCTGCGCGATACCTTCCCGGCCATGTGGGCGGCAGGTGAGGCGGCGGTCGCCCGCCTTGGAGAGGTTGGCGGGTCCGGCCCCTTCGACGTGGAACCCGAGACCAGCCATGCCGCTGCCGACGTGATCTTTCGCACGCTGTTTTCCATCCCGATCGAGCACGAGACCGCGCGGCAGGTCTTCGAGGCGTTCCGCGCTCACCAGCGCACGCAGCCGATCCTGAACCTGGCGGCGTTCCTGCGCGGGCCGCGCTGGATGCCGCGGTTCTTCAGGCGGCAAACCAAGAGCACCGCGCGCGACATCCGCGCCCTGATCACCCGCCTGACTGCCGACCGAATGGCGCAGATCACGGCAGGGACCGCGCCGGACGACCTGGCCACCAAGATCATGACCACCGCCGACCCGCAGACCGGCGACCGCTTCGATACCGCGGAAATGGTCGATCAGGTCGCGATCTTCTTTCTTGCCGGTCACGAGACCAGCGCCAGCGCGCTGGCCTGGACGCTCTACCTGATGGCGCTTTACCCCGAGTGGCAGGAAAAAGTCGCCGAAGAGGCCCGCGCGCTGGATGGGGGCTGTGATTTCAAGGTGATGTCGCAGTTGAAGATCAGCCGCGACGTCTTCCGCGAGGCGTTGCGGCTTTACCCCCCGGTGCCGATGATGGTGCGCGAGACGTGCCAGGCGGAACAGATGCGCGACCGCGTGGCGCCCAAAGGCAGCCAGGTGGTGCTGTCTCCCTGGCACCTGCACCGGCATACCAGGCTCTGGGACAATCCTGACGGTTTCGACCCCGCCCGATGGGCGACCGAGAACGGCAAGACCTGTCAACGTGACGCCTATATCCCCTTCTCGGCGGGGCCGCGCGTTTGCACCGGGGCGGGCTTCGCCATGGTCGAGGGGCCGTTGCTGCTGTCGATGCTGGTGCGGCGGTATCGGTTGCGCCCCGTCGAGGGGCGCGCGCCCGTGCCCGTGGCGCATCTGACCGTGCGATCGCGCGACGGCATCTGGCTGACGCTGGAGGCGCGCGACGACTGACCACGCGGTGGCCTCAGGCGCCGGGGTCCGCCTCGGCCTTGAGGGCGTCCAGCACGAAGACGCGGATCGCCGAAGCCAGGCCGACGTCGCCGCGCGACTCGTCGATCTCGATGGCCAAGCCGTTGATCGACTGTCCGCGTTGCGCCGCGATGCGGCGGAATTCGCGCCAGAAACCCTCTTCCAGCGAAACGCTCGTCCGGTGCCCGCGCAGCGTCAGCGAGTGCTTGACGGGTCGGCCGGTCACTCGTCCTCGAACCGCTGTTGATCGAGGTGCCGACGGGCCTTTTCATCGCGCGCCGTGTCCAGCAGTTTCTGTGCCTTGGTGCGGCCGTGCTTGATCGCGTTCTCGTCCGCGCGGGCCTTCCGTTCCGCCCGCGCCTTGGTCTTGCGATGCTTGCCCAGGTTCACGACGCTCATTTCGGGCCGATCATGTCCTCGGGCCGCACGACACGGTCGAAGGTCTCTTCATCGACAAAACCCAGCTTGACCGCCTCTTCGCGCAGCGTGGTGCCGTTCTTGTGTGCGGTCTTGGCCACGGTGGTGGCATTGTCATATCCGATGGTCGGGGCCAGCGCCGTGACCAGCATCAGGGATTCGGTCATCAGCTTCTCGATGCGCTCTTCGTTGGCGCGGATTCCCGTCAGCATCCTTTCGGTGAAACTGTCGGCGGCATCGCCCAGCAACTGCATGGATTGCAACAGGTTGTAGGCCATCATCGGGTTGTAGACGTTCAGTTCGAAATGGCCCTGGCTGCCGGCAAAGGAGATCGCCGCGTCGTTGCCAAGGACATGGGCGCAGACCTGCGTCAGCGCCTCGGCCTGGGTCGGGTTCACCTTGCCCGGCATGATCGAGCTGCCCGGTTCGTTTTCCGGCAGGATCAGTTCGCCGAGACCCGACCTGGGACCCGACCCGAGGAACCGGATGTCGTTGGCAATCTTGTAGCAGGCCATGGCGGTGGTCTTGACCGCGCCGGACATGAAGACCATGGCGTCATGAGCGGCCAGCGCCTCGAACTTGTTGGGGGCGGTGACGAAGGGCAGACCGGCGATCTCGGCCATGTGCCGGGCGACGGTGGTGTCCCAGCCCGGGGCGGTGTTCAGACCGGTGCCGACGGCGGTGCCGCCTTGGGCCAGTTCGTGGATCTTGGGCAGGGCCTGCTTGATCCGTTCGATCCCGTTCTCGACCTGCTGGGCATAGCCCGAAAATTCCTGTCCCAGGGTCAGCGGGGTGGCGTCCTGCGTATGAGTGCGGCCGATCTTGATGATGTCGCTGAATTCATCAGACTTGGCGCGCAGCCCGGCCAGCAGCTTTTCCAGCCCTGGCAGCAGGGTATCATGCACCGTCATGGCGCAGGCGATGTGCATCGCCGTCGGGAAGGTGTCGTTCGAGGACTGCCCCATGTTGCAATGATCGTTCGGGTGCACCGGGTCCTTCGATCCGATCTGACCGCCCAGGATCTCGATGGCGCGGTTGGAAATGACTTCGTTGGCGTTCATGTTCGATTGCGTACCCGAACCCGTCTGCCAGACCACCAGGGGGAAGTGATCGTCCAGCTTGCCGGCCACGACCTCGGCGGCCGCCGCGATCATGGCGTCGGCCAGTTTCGGGTCCAGCTTGCCGCTGTCGCGGTTGGCCATGGCGCAGGCCTGCTTGATCACGCCAAGCGCGCGGACGATGGCGACCGGCTGCTTTTCCCAACCGATGGGAAAATTCATCAGGCTGCGCTGGGTCTGGGCGCCCCAGTAACGATCTGCCGGCACTTCCAGCGGGCCAAAGCTGTCGGATTCGGTGCGGGTCTCTGGGCGGGTCTGGGTCATGGGGATGTCCTTGCGGTATGCCGTTGTATGCCAGATACCGCCCCGACATCGTGACCGCAACTGTCAGAATGCCGCGCGGGCCGGCCGGGGTTACTTGCGGAACTTGTCGAGGCTGACGACCTCGGCCTCCGTGTGCGCGTCGTCCTCGGCGCCCGGCTCGGCCATCTCGTCCATGGGGGCACCCTCGTCCTCGGCGCCGGTTTCTTCCTCTTCCTGGGTCTCGAAGCGCAGGCCAAACTCCACCGAGGGGTCCACGAAGGTCTTGATCGCATCGTAGGGGATGTAAAGCGGTTCGGGCGCGTCGCCGAAGTTCAGGGTGATGGCAAAGCCGTCCTCGCCCACGGTCAGGTTGTCGAACCAGTGCTGGATGACGATCGTCATCTCACCCGGGTAGCGGTCGGACAGCCAGTCGGCGATTTCGACGTCGGGGTGCAGGGTATCCAGTGTGATGAAGAAATGATGCTGGCCCGGCAGTCCCTCCTGTTCGACACGGGTCAAAACCTTTCGGATCAGGCCGCGCATGGCTGCGTGCATCAGGTTGCCGTAGTCGATGGTGCTGGTCACGGGGTCCGTCCTTTGATCAGTGGGGTTAGCATACGGGATTCGAACCGGAGGAAAAGGGGCTAGAGCAATCCGATCCCGACACCGGCGAGGGTGACCGTGCCAAGGCCTTGCAACAATGGCCATTTTCGCCACAGCAGTAGCATGGCCGCCAGCAGCACCAGCGCCAGGGCCGCGGGCTGGAAGCTGGCCCGGTCGGGGGCCAGCAGATGCAGGGGGCCTGCGCGCAGACGGTCCACCGACGCAAACAGGACGTGCACCGCGAACCAGACCGACAGGTTGGCGATGACCCCGACCACGGCGGCGGTCACGGCCGATAGCGCCGCGTTGATCCGCGGGCGGTGTTCCAACCAGTCGATCAAGGGCGCGCCCGCGAAGATCCAGATGAAGCAGGGCACGAACGTCACCCAGAGCGTCATTCCCCCCGCCAGCAGGCCAAGCCCGGCGCCGCCGGCATTCATCCCCGCGGTGATACCGACGAATTGCGTCACCAGGATCAGCGGGCCGGGGGTGGTCTCGGCCAGGCCGAGAGCATCCAGCATCTGCCCGGCGCTGATCCAGCCTCGGGCGGTCACCACCTCTTGTGTCATGTAGGCCAGAACCGCATAGGCCCCGCCAAAGGTCACCACGGACAGCTTGGAAAAGAACAGGCCGATGGCCAGCAGCAGGTCGGCCCCGGCCAGTGCGGCCCCCGCGACGGGCACGGCCCAGAGCGCCCCGCCGATCAGTAGCGGGCGCAGGCTGCGGCGCGTTTGGGGGCGTGTGCCGCCCGGCGGTATCGGCCCGCTGAACCGCCAACCGCCCCAGGCCGCGGCCAAGGCGATGACCAGCGGGAAGGGCAGGTTGAACAGGAACAGCGCCAGGAACGACAGCCCTGCCAGCAGCATGTGCTCACGCCCGGCCAGTGCCTTGGCCGACAATCGCAGGATGGCCTGGATGACGATGACGACCACCGTGGCCTTGATCCCGAGAAACCCCGCCTGCACCAGCGGCAGGTGGGCCAGCGCGCCATAGGCCAGGGCCAGCGCCGCGATGACCACGGCCCCCGGCAGCACGAAGAGCCCGCCCGCGATCAGCCCGCCCGGGACCCCGCGCAGCCGCCAGCCGGCATAGGTGGCCAGCTGCATCGCCTCGGGCCCGGGCAGCAACATGCAAAACGACAGGGCGCGCAGGAACTGCGCCTCGGTCAGCCAGGGGCGCTCTTCGACAAGCTCCCGGTGCATGAGGGCGATTTGTGCCGCCGGTCCGCCAAAGGACAAAAGGCCGATCCGCCCGAAGACGCGGGTCAGCTCGGCTAGGGTGTGCGACATGAGACCATCAGGCGCTCAAGCCCGTGGAAATGGTAAACGTCCGCGTAGCGCGGTGGCGTGACAAGGGTCAGGTCCGGGCAGCGCTCGAACAGCACGCGCAGCCCCAGCAGCAGTTCCATTCGCGCCAACGGAGCGCCGACGCAGAAATGGATGCCGCCGCCGAAACTAGTGGACAGCACGCCGTCGCGGTTCGGGTCGAACCGGGCCGCGTCCTCGAAGGTGTCGGGGCAGCGGTTGGCCGCGCCCAGGATGCATTTCACACGGTCGCCGCGCCGGAAGCCATGGCCGAAAAGCGCCAGGTCCTCGTAGACCCAGCGGTCGAAGATGTGCAGCGGCGGATCAAGGCGAAGGCATTCCTCGACCACGTCCTCGTCCACCTGCCGGTGGTCCTGTTCGACCAGCAGTTTCACCGCGTTGCCCATGGCATGGACCGTTGCCTCGTGGCCCGCGTTCAGCAACAGGATACAAGTGCTGATCAACTCGTCGGTGGTCAGTTTCTCGCCCTCTTCCTCGGCGGCGATCAACCGGGTGATCAGGTCTTCGCCGGGGCGGCTGCGCCGCTCCTCGATATAGCCGCGCAGGAATTCGGAAAAGTCGGTCGAGGCTGCCATGGCGCGGGCCTCGACCTCGCGCGTGCGCCCGGCCTGGTACATGGCGACCATGGCGGTGGACCAGTCCAGAAGCTGGCCAGCCATGGTCTCGGGCACGCCCAGAAGGCGGCAGATGACGATGACGGGAATGCGCTGGCAATAGGCGGGCAGCAGGTCGAAATCGCCCTCCGGGAAATCGTCGACCAGGTCATGGGCCAGCGCCTCGACCTCTGCTCGCATCCCCATGATCCGGCGCGAGGTGAAGGCCCGCAGCACCAGCGACCGCAGCCGGGTATGGCGCGGCGGCTCCAGTTCCAGCATGGAATGGGCCTCGATGTCGTAGAAGGGGCGCAGCCGGTCCGGGATCGGGTCGGTATGCCCCTCTGGCACCTCGCGGCCCAGGCGCCGGTCCTTGAGCAGGGCCATGACCGCAGCGTAGGAAGTCGCGCAGACCGCGCCGTAATCCTCCCACCAGAAAAGCTGCCCCCCGGCGCGGGCCTGGTCATAGAAGGGGTAGGGGTTCTGGACGAAATCGGGATCGGTGGGGGATTGGTGCAAGCGCAGCATCGGGATCAGTCGGCGGCTTCCAGCGCGTCCACGATGGGCAGGAAATCGACGGCCTTCAGCGAGGCGCCCCCGACCAGTGCCCCGTCCACGTCCGCGATGCCGAAGATCTCGGCGGCATTGGACGCCTTGACCGACCCGCCGTAGAGAATGCGGATGGCCAGCCCCGCTTCGGTGCCGAACCGTTCGATCAGCGCGTCGCGCAGGGCGTTGTGGACCGCGCCGATCTCGTCACTGGTGGGTGTCAGCCCGGTGCCGATGGCCCAGACCGGTTCATAGGCCAGCACCGCGTTCGCGCCGGTGCAGCCCTCGGGCATTGACCCGGCCATCTGCCGGTGCAGCACGTCCAGCGTGTCGCCCGCCCGATATTCCGCCTCGGTCTCGCCGATGCACAGGATCGCGGTCAGCCCGGCGCGCCAGGCGGCCTGGGTCTTGGCGTTGACGTCGGCATCGGTTTCGCCGTGGTCGGCGCGGCGCTCGGAATGGCCTGTGATGACATAGGTTGCGCCCGCATCGGCCAGCATCTCGGCCGAGATATCGCCGGTATGGGCACCGCTCGCGGCGGCGTGGCAGTCCTCGCCCCCCACTGGCCAGCCAAGGGCCGCCATGCGGTGCACCAGCGTGGCAGGCCCGCAGATCGCGGTATCGACCGAGGGGGAGGGCTTGGCCGCGGCCATCTTTTCCAACTCGGCCAGGTCGGCGGCCAGCCCGTTCATCTTCCAGTTTCCGGCGGCGAGTTTGCGGCGCATCGGGCGTCCTCCTGTCGTGTGGGTTTCGGCTTGGGTTGTGTTAGGGATCACGGCATTCGGGGATGAATGCAAGTGACAAGGGGACGAAAATGATTCCGAGACTGGATGCACAGGCGCTTTTGGCGGGCGAGGACAAGGCCGTCGAGGCGGTGCGTGCGGGCGCAGCGCGGGTTGGGTTCCTGACGCTGCACAACACGCCCATCCCCGAGCGCCAGGTGCGCGAGGTGATCGCGGCCTACCGGGCGTTCTTCCAGCGGCCCGAGGCAGACAAGGCGGCCGTGGACATGGCGCGCACCGGGGCCAGCAGGGGCTGGGGCGGCGCGCGATCCGAACAGGTCGACCCGCAGGCCAACCCCGATTACAAGCAAGTCTTCGATTGCGGTTACGAGGCCCCCGAGACGGGCCTTGCCACCTATGCGCCCAACCTCTGGCCGGATCGGCCCGAGGGGTTTCGCGAAACGATCGAGAGCTACTACCGCGACGCCTGCGCCTTCTCGCTGGACTTGCTGGGGGCGATCGCCGGGGCCATCGGAGAAGACAAGTCCTATTTCGCCGACAAGTTCGACCGGCCCATGGCGCTGCTGCGGGGCAACTATTACCCTAGGCGTCCCGACTGGGCCGGCGACCGCGATTTCGGCATCGCCACGCATACCGATTACGGCTGCCTGACCCTGCTGGCCACCGATGGCACACCGGGGCTGGAGGTGCGCAAGCGGGGCGGCGGCTGGGCAGAGGTGACGGCCGCGCCGGGCGAATTCATCGTCAATTTCGGCGAGATGCTCGAATTGTGGACGGCCCGACGCGTGGTGGCCACGCCGCACCGGGTCAAGGGAAGCGCGCAGGACCGCATATCGGTGCCCTTGTTCTTCAACCCGAACCACGACACGAACGTCGCACCCATGGGGTCGGGGCGGGTCATCCGGGCCACCGATCACCTGCAAAAGCGGTTCGACGAGACCTATGTGCATTTAAAGGCCAAGGCAGTGTGATCCGGGTCGCGGCGTCATCGCGGCAGATCGTTCGCCCGGCCGCGGATCAGGTCAAAGAAACCTGAGCGCTTCCCGGGCCAGCGCGCCGGCCTCGGAGGGGTCCTCGCGGGCGGCGTCGGGCAGGGTCCAGTAGGGCATGGCGCTGGTCGTGCCGTCGGCCCGGTCATGGACCCAGCGGGTGCAGCCCTTGGCCTCGAGGTGGTCCTGGAATGCGCCCGCCCCCTTGATCATCAGCCCGTGTTCGGGATGGAGGATCGCGAAGATCCTGCCATCGTGATAAAGGCACAACCCGCCCATCATCCTGCGGGTCGTTATCTCGCCCGGGAGGTCTGAAAAGAGGTCCTTGGCATAGGCGATCTCGGCGGCCGAGACGCCCATCAGCCGTGGCCTTGCTCCGCCGAGAGTTCCTCGACATCCTTGAACTTGATCGATTCACCGCAGCCGCAGGCATCTTCCACGTTGGGATTGCGGAACTTGAAGCCCGCTTCCAGCAGGCCGACCTCGTAGTCGATTTCCGTGCCGAACAGGAACATTTGCGCCATGGGGGCGATCATCACCCGTGCGCCGTCCTGTTCGACCACCTCGTCATTGGGGTCGATCGCCTCGGCATAGTCCATGGTGTATTCCATGCCCGCGCAGCCGCCCTTCTTGACGCCGATGCGAAGGCCCTGGTGACCGTCCCGCTCCATCAGGCTGACAATCTGGGCCGTCGCCTTCGCTGTCAGGGTGACGGCCTGTTTTCCGGGGATGCCGAACATGGGAGGCTCCTGTTGATACTCTGTGATAAAACCTAGGCGGTCAGGACGCTTATCTCAAGGGGCCTGCGCGGCCATGGTGGGTCAGAGCGGAGCCGCGGCAGCCTCGAAACTGTCCCCTCGTGAAAGTGTCCCCGTGTCGCGTCGCGCTACATGAAGCCCAGTTCCAGCCGCGCCTCGTCGGACATCATGTCCATGCCCCAGGGCGGGTCCCAGGTCAGTTCCACGTCGGCCATTTGGACGCCGGGTACGGCAGACACGGCATCGTGGACCCAGCCGGGCATCTCGCCGGCGACGGGACAGCCCGGGGCGGTCAAGGTCATGATGACGTGAACCTCGCCGGCCTCCGTTATGTCGATCGTGTAAATGAGTCCCAGATCGTAAATGTTGACCGGGATTTCAGGGTCATAGACCGACTGGCACGCCTGGACGATGGGATCGTAAAGCGCGTGCTCGGTGGTTGATGGCTTGATCAGCGGGGCGCCTTCCAAGGGCTGGCTCTGGTCGGTCATTGCACATATCCCGAATTATTCCTGAGCATTCATATAAGAATTCAGGGGGTCGGGTAAAGGGGCGACAAACCCGAGTTGATCCTCGCCGGAGCAAAGGCAGGCGGTCAGGACAGGGGTCGGCGGGTCGCCCGGGCGGCAGTGCTTCCGCCCGGGAGCGTGGCGATCAGAAGGCCCAGGACAGGCCGGCCTTGATCTGGATGTTGTCGTCCCAGCCATCCATGTTGCAGTCCTCGCCGCTGAAGCCGACTGGGCCGCTGCAGTCCTCGCCGTTGAAGTAGCTCTTGTCGTCGAAGCGCGTCATCAGCGCCTCGACCTTGAAGCTGGTCGTCTCGGACATGGCATGTTCCACGCCCAGGCCGACCACGGCCCCGACCCGGGTATCGCTCAGGTCGAAATCGGAGGACGAGGCGGGGAGGGACGATGCGGTCAGGTCCGACTGGGCCAGGGCCAGGCCGCCGGTTGCATAGAAGATGCTGTCACCGGTGGCGATACCCGCTCGCCCGCGCACCGTCGCCATGGACTTGAGCCGCGATTCGATCTCGCGATAGCCATCCGCCGTGCGGGTCGCGTTGTTGGAATACAGCGCAAGGTCGCCCAGCACACCGTAGACGAAGCTGCCGCTCTGCCAGTTGTAGCCGGCATGGCCACCGATCCCGGCGCCCATCGACGTGACGTCGAAGGTGCCACCATAGTCGTCGTAGTCCTGGTCCCAGATCGAGGCCTTGTTGGCCAGAAGGGCGACATCGGCGCCGTAGAAGCCGCCGGACCAATCCCGACCGGGGGCAAGGGCCCCGGTTCCGCCACTGCCCGTTCCACCGATATGGTAGTTCAGGGCTGCGGTCACCTGGGCGTAGTCGGCATGGCCTTCTTCGGCGTTGTCCGACTCTCCGATTCCGTCGAGTCGGGTATAGCTGGCCTCGACATTCCAGGACAGTGTATCCGACACCATCCGTTCGACACCGAAGCCGACGGTCAGGCCACCGTAGCGGCCGCCGAGGTCTTCTTCGCTGCCGTAGCTGTTGGTCACGTTGGCCAGGGTCACGCCACCCAGAACATACATGAGCGCGTCATTGACCGCGACGCCGGTCCGGCCGCGCAGGCTGAAGCTCTGGTCGACCGACACGTCGATTTCGCCGTAATCGGCATCGTAGCGGGCCGACATTTTTGTGGCATCCAGGCGCGCCTCGACCCCGTAAACCATGGCGCCGCTTTGCCAATTGTAGCCCCCGGCAAGGCCGACAATCCCACCATCGGCGCCAACATCGTAGGTGCCGCCCATGTTGTCGAACTCGATATCGCTGCGCGCGATCTCGGAGGCACCATAGCCCAGCATTGCGCCAACGTAGGCGCCGCTGAAGTCGGCGGGCGTGCCGTAGCCGCCCGCGGCTGTTCCCGGGTCGCCGCCGAACTGGTAATTCATGGCCAGGTTGATGCTGTGGATCGTGTCGTTGATGCGCAGGGGATAATCGTCGCCATTGATGCTGATGTTCTCTCCGAAGATGCTGGCGAGGTATTCTGCGCTGACCGACCAGCCGCCGCCCACGGCGTGTTCAACACCGAAGCCCAGCGCAACACCGGTCTTGGTCGCCCCCAAGTCCGGCCAGGTGTCGGAGACATCGTTGTATTCCGTCCATGACCGCTCGAAATCGGCGAAGGCCAGACCGGCGGTGCCGTAAACCATGGTGTCATCCACGGCCAGGCCCTGGCGGCCGCGCAGGGTGGCCAGATAACCGACCTTGTTGGGCACCTGGTTGTCGTTTGCGTATATTTCGTAACCGTCGTTGGACATCGCGCTGATGTCGGCGACAAACCCGGTCAGGACATTGTCGCGCACCATGTTGTAGCCCAACTGCACCCCGAGATTGCCGCCCGGCGTGACAAAATCCTGCGTCGATCCATACCAGTCGTAATCCGGATCCTCGAATGTGGCGGTATGCTGGTTGAAACCGAGCTGCACACCCGCGAACCAGCCGTTCCAGTCATGCCCGGCATCCTGCGCATGCGCACCCGTGGCCAAAAGTGCCAGGGCGGTCGTTGAAAATAAGTAGCGTCCCATCGTTTTCCCCAACAAAAATCATCCAAGCACCGCGCTTTGGTTGACTGAAGGTAATATTAGTACTGAAAGTGCTCAGCTAGAAGAAAGATCAAGACACCCACGGGCGGATTTTCCGCCGGTGGCGTAATCCGGTCACGAAGCCGGCAACCAAAAAGGGGCGTCGGTCACCTATTTTTTGGTCGCGGCCTTCCTGGCGGTGCTGCGCCGTGCGGGGGTGGGGCGGACCTTTTCCTCGACGTGGTCGAACAGCCGAGCGGCAAGGTTCTTGCGGCTGGCCTTCTCGATGCCTTCCAGCCCGGGCGAGGAATTCACCTCCAGCACCTTGGGTCCATCCTCGGACCGCAGCAGGTCGACGCCCGCCATGCCCAGCCCGAAGGCCTTGGCCGCCTTGACCGCGACGCGCCGCTCGGCGGGGGTGATGCGCACGGCCGCCGCCGTTCCGCCCCGGTGCAGGTTCGAGCGGAAATCCTCGCCGCCCGAGGTGCGCTTCATCGAGGCCACGACCTTGCCCGCGATCACGAAACAGCGAATGTCCTCGCCCGCGGCCTCCTTGACGAATTGCTGGACCAGGAAATTGGCCTTGAGTCCGCGGAAGGCGTCGATCACGGATTCGGCGGCCTTCTTGGTTTCGGCCAGCACCACGCCCTTGCCCTGCGTGCTTTCCAGCAGCTTGACGATCAGCGGTGCCGAGCCGACCAGCCCGATCAGGTTGTTGGTGTCCTTGGGGCTTGCGGCAAAGGCCGTGGTGGGCATGCCCACCTTCTGCCCGGCCAACACCTGGTGGGCGTGCAGCTTGTCACGACTCGCCGAGATCCCCGCGCTGCTGTTCAGGCAATAGGTGCCCAGGTTCTCGAACTGGCGCACCACCGCGGTTCCGTAGGGCGTGATCGAGGCGCCGATGCGGGGGATCACCGCATCGTAACGGGGCAGGCGCTTGCCGTCGTAGTGCACTTCGGGGGCCAGCGCGTTGATCGCCATGTAGCAGCGCGCCGTGTCGATGATTTCGACGGTATGGCCGCGCTCCTCGCCCTCGTGGACCAGGCGCTTGGTGGAGTAGTTGTTGGCCTCGCGGCTGAGCACGGCGATGCGCAGCGCCCGGCGCGGGGCGACCTGCTTGATGCGGCGCGTGGTATAGACCTCGAAGCCGCGTTCTGGACGCAGAAACCGTTCCGTGGGCTGGACGATCACGTCCTCGCGCAGGCCCTGGCGGCCAAGCAGCATCCGGCTGGCCATGGTGGCGCGGTCCGTCAGCGTCACCTCGATGGGCCAGGACTGGCCCTCGCCCACGTCCAGCAGCGTCTCGATGACATAGCGCATCTCGATCTCGCCGTTGGACGAGGTCACCTCGCGGCGGTCCACGACAGGTGCCGAACAGGTGATCGAGATATCGTCGCGCCCGGGGATCGGGTGGATGTCAAAACGCACCTTTGGCGCACGGGCCGACCCGAAGGTCTCGATCTCGAAGGCGTGCAGGGCCGAGGTGCGCGCGCCGGTGTCCACCTTGGCGCGCAGGGTGGGCAATCCGAGGTCCGGCATACCCAGCCATTCCTCCCATCCCAGGCGGATCGGCTCGGGGGGCGTGTCGGTCTCGGACATGGGGACTCCTTTTCTTTTTGTCTCATATGGGTATCAAGGCCCGGCGCAATTGCAAAGGACTGCCCGATGACGCAGAGGGTCGCTTTCGAATTGATGGCCACCGACGGGGGCGCGCGCACCGGTGTCATCTCGACCCCGCGCGGCACAATCCGGACACCCGCCTTCATGCCGGTGGGGACGGTGGCGACGGTCAAGGCCATGCTGCCCGAGAGCGTGGCCGCCACCGGCGCCGACATACTGCTGGGCAACACCTACCACCTGATGTTGCGGCCCGGGGCCGAGCGGATCGCCGGGCTGGGCGGCCTGCACGAGTTCATGAACTGGCCGGGACCGATCCTGACGGACTCCGGCGGGTTCCAGGTCATGTCGCTGGCCGGGCTGCGCAAGTTGACGGAAAAGGGGGTGACTTTCCGCAGCCATATCGACGGGTCGCGCCATGAACTGACGCCGGAGCGGTCGATGGAGATCCAGCGTTTGCTGGGGTCGGACATCGTGATGTGTTTCGACGAATGTCCCGCGTTGCCCGCCGAAGAGACCACCGTTGCCGAAAGCATGCGCCTGTCGATGCGCTGGGCGCAGCGCTCGCGCGACGCCTTCGGGGACAGGCCCGGCCACGCGCTCTTCGGGATCATGCAGGGCGGGGTGACGCGCGATCTGCGCGCGCAAAGCGCCGAAGCGCTGACATCCATCGGGTTCGACGGTTACGCCATCGGGGGCCTGGCCGTGGGCGAGGGGCAGGCGGCCATGTTCGGCGTGCTGGACTATGCGCCGGGGATGCTGCCCGCTGACAAGCCGCGCTACCTGATGGGCGTGGGCAAACCCGACGATATCGTCGGCGCGGTCAAGCGCGGGGTGGACATGATGGACTGCGTGCTGCCGTCCCGGTCAGGCCGGACCGGGCAGGCCTGGACGCGCCGCGGGCAGGTCAACCTCAAGAACGCGCGCCACGCGGACGACCCGCGCCCGCTGGACGAGGACTGCACCTGTCCCGCCTGTCGCGGTTATTCGCGCGCCTACCTGCATCACGTGATGCGTGCGGGCGAGATGATTTCCGGCATGCTGCTGACCTGGCACAACCTGCACTATTACCAGCAGATCATGGCCGGGATGCGTGCGGCCATTGCCGAGGGGCGCTTCGCGGCGTGGGAGGCCGATTTCCATGCGACCCGGGCGGCTGGTGATATCGCGCCGCTGTGATCCGGCCGATCGCGTCGCAGGTTTTCCCTAATAAAGTAATAAAGATCGCCCCGTGCCTTGCAGGCGCGGCGAAGCGCGGGCACAAAAGTAACACGGACGCGTGAACGGCCGTGGTTGAAAACAGGGGGCCAAGACCCAACTGTTGTTGTCAATGACAGGAGACGGCGGCGTTGCCTAAGACTGGGACCCGCTGTCTTGCCAAGAACCAAGGAAAGAGCATGCAAGAGCCTCTGAGCAATTCCTACCCCATTCTGCCGCTGCGCGACATCGTGGTCTTCCCCCACATGATCGTGCCGCTCTTCGTCGGCCGCGAGAAATCGGTCAAGGCGCTCGAAGCGGTGATGGCCGATGACAAGCAGATCCTGTTGTCGAGCCAGGTCGACCCCGGCGTCGATGACCCTGACAGCGACGGCATTTACCGTGTCGGTGTCCTGGCCAACGTGCTGCAACTGCTGAAACTGCCCGACGGCACCGTCAAGGTGCTGGTCGAGGGCAAGACGCGCGTGCGCATCACCGAGTTCCTCGAGAACGAGGCCTACTTCGAAGCCGCCTGCGAGGACCTGACCGAGATGCCCGGCGACATGACCGCCATAGAGGCGCTGTCACGCTCGGTCGGCCAGGAGTTCGAGAAATACGCCAAGGTCAAGAAGAACATACCCGAAGAGGCGCTGGCGGCGGTGGACGAGGCCGATGCGCCCGCCAAGCTGGCCGACCTCGTGGCCGGGCACCTCGGCATCGAGGTGGACCAGAAGCAGGAGCTTCTGGAAACGCTCTCGATCAGCGAGCGACTGGAAAAGGTCTATGGCCTGATGCAGGGCGAAATGTCCGTGCTGCAGGTCGAGAAGAAGATCAAGACCCGCGTCAAGTCCCAGATGGAGAAGACCCAGCGCGAATACTACCTGAATGAACAGATGAAGGCCATTCAGAAGGAGCTGGGCGACGGCGAGGACGGCGAAGGCGAGATCGCCGAACTGGAAGAGAAGATCGCCGCGACGAAGCTGTCGAAGGAGGCGCGCGAAAAGGCCGAGGCCGAGCTTAAAAAGCTCAAAAACATGTCGCCCATGTCGGCGGAGGCCACGGTGGTGCGCAATTACCTCGACTGGATGCTGTCGATCCCCTGGGGCAAGAAATCTCGCGTCAAGAAGGACCTGGGCCGTGCCGAGAAGATCCTCGACGACGACCATCACGGGCTGGAAAAGGTCAAGGAACGCATCGTTGAACACCTGGCCGTGCAGCAGCGCAGCAAGAAGCTGAAAGGCCCGATCATGTGCCTTGTCGGCCCGCCGGGCGTCGGCAAGACATCGCTGGGCAAGTCCGTGGCCCGTGCGACGGGACGCGAGTTCATCCGCATCAGCCTGGGCGGCGTGCGTGATGAATCCGAGATCCGCGGTCATCGCCGGACCTACATCGGGTCGATGCCGGGCAAGATCATCCAGGCGCTGAAGAAGGCCAAGACCACGAACCCGCTGATCCTGCTCGACGAGATCGACAAGATGGGTCAGGATTTCCGTGGCGACCCTGCCTCGGCCATGCTGGAGGTGCTCGACCCCGAGCAGAACTCGACCTTCGTGGACCACTATCTCGAGGTCGAATACGACCTCAGTAACGTGATGTTCCTGACCACCTCGAACAGCTACAACATGCCCGATCCTTTGCTTGACCGGATGGAGATCATCCCGCTGTCGGGCTACACCGAGGACGAGAAACGCGAGATTGCAAAGCAGCACCTGCTGGCCAAGCAGATGAAGAACCACGGCCTCAAGGCGGCCGAGTTCTCGCTCGATGACAGCGCCCTGACGGGGATCATCCGCCACTACACCCGCGAGGCCGGCGTCCGGAACATGGAGCGCGAGATCGCCAAGGTCTGCCGCAAGGCGGTGACCAAGCTGATCAAGAAGGAGGTCAGCCGCGTCGAGGTGACCGAGGACAACCTGGCCGACTACCTTGGCGTGCGCAAGCATCGCTATGGCCTGGCCGAGGAAGAGGACCAGATCGGCGTAGTCACGGGGCTGGCCTACACCAGCGTCGGGGGCGAGTTGCTCAACATCGAGGCGGTGCGCCTGCCGGGCAAGGGCCGGATGAAGACAACCGGCACGCTTGGCGATGTCATGAAGGAAAGCATCGACGCGGCCAATTCCTATGTCCGGTCGGTCAGCCCGCAGCTGGGTATCAAGCCGCCGCGCTTCGACAAGCTGGACATCCACGTTCACGTCCCCGACGGGGCGACCCCGAAGGATGGGCCATCGGCCGGCTTGGCCATGGTGACGGCCATCGTGTCGGTCCTGACGGGCATCCCGGTGCGCAAGGACATCGCCATGACCGGCGAGGTCACGCTGCGCGGCAATGCCTCGGCCATCGGCGGATTGAAGGAGAAACTTCTGGCGGCCCTTCGGGGCGGCATCACCACGGTGCTGATCCCCGAGGAGAATCAGAAGGACCTGCCCGAGATCCCCGACAACGTGAAAGAGGGGCTTGAGATCATCCCGGTCAGCCACGTTTCAGAGGTGCTCAAGCACGCGCTGGTGCGTCAGCCCGAGCCCATCGAGTGGGACCAGGAGGCCGAAGAGGCCGCGGCCGTCGAGGCCGCCCTGCGCAAGGGTGGAGAAGAGGGCAGCGCGACCGTCGCGCACTGAGCGTGTCTGCAACAAGAAAGAAGGGCGCCCCGTGAAAGGGCGCCCTTTTTGTAACCGGGTTATGCTCTAGGCGTCGTGATTGCTGCTGCTGCCTGCCGCCGCCGCGATCAGGGCGATCAGGATCAGCGGAATGATCAGGTTGGCACTGGAGCTGCCGGTCTGCGCGACGATCTCGTCCGGTTCCATCTCGATGGCGGGGGCCATGCCGCCCGCGCCGGCAGAGGTTGCGGCGACCCCGGCGATGGCAGCTGCTGCGAGTGTGATCTTCATGGTCTGCTTCCTTTCTTCCGGTCAGTTGACCCGTTTCATTTCAATCCCCAGCAGGCCATAGTCCACGGCCATCACCCCGCCGGGCAGGGTCGTTACCGCCTCGGGGCGATGGCTCAGGACATCCTGCGCCATGACGCCCTCGAACACGATGTCGGAGCCGCGATAGGTGAACTGGTAAAGCGGAAGCCCGTTCGCGGCGGTGCCCACCGGCGTGATGTTGTCCTTGAGCCGCATGTCGCTGGCCGCCGGCGGCAGGCCCGAGTCCGAAGATGATGACGCCGCCGCGATCAGCGCGATGAGGATCAGCGGCACGATCAGGTTGGCGGACGACCCGCCGGTTTCCTCGACGACCTCGACGGGTTCCATCTCGATGGCGGGGGCCATGCCACCGGCGAGGGTGGTCGTGGCCGTGAGGGTGGCGATGCTCGCCGCGCAGATAAAGGTTTTCATGATCCTGACCCTTTGTTTTTGATGTCCCGCTAGGGTCCGCGATTTACAGGTCACTGGTCAAGTCCGGCGTTTCAGGGCCCTTGTCCGTGCGGTCAGAGGTGCGTCTCGCCCAAAGCCGGCGGCGGCGGGCCAGGTCTCGAAATAATTGTTTCTTTCCCCCTGCGCTACGCGTCAAACCTGCTAGACTGTGCGCGGATACGCAACGATCGGAGGCGAAAATGCCGAGCAGCAAGTCGACCAGGAGCCGCAAGACCGCGACTTCAACGAAACGCAAGGCCGCGACACCGCGGGCCGCCACAGCGAAACCCGCACCGACACCGGCCACCGCGGCGGCACCGGCGGCGGCTGAAAGCACCCCGGCGCCCGCCGCTACCCCGGCGCCCGAACCCACCGTGGTCGAGGAAAGCAAGCCTGCCGTCGCGGGCCCGGTGCTCAAGAAGCCCGAGCTGATCGACCGCGTCATCGCCGAGACCGGCATGAAGAAGAAGGACGTCAAGCCGGTGGTCGAGTCCATGCTCAACGTCCTCGGGCTGGGACTGGCCAATGGCGAGGAAATGAATCTGCCTCCCCTGGGCAAGGTCATGATCAATCGCACCAAGGACCTGTCCAAGGCCAAGGTCATCGTCACCAAGGTGCGCCAGCCGAAGGCCCGCGCACCCGAGGACAAAGACCCCCTTGCGGACGCCGCCGAGTAGGGCTAAAGCAGCCCCCGGATAGGGTGATTAGCTCAGTGGTAGAGCGCTTCGTTCACATCGAAGATGTCAGAAGTTCGAATCTTCTATCACCCACCAAGCCTCTTCCTGCGGGTCGAGACCGGAAGCCGCACAGGTGTGCCCGCCGCGATCCCTTGCGTGCGGTTCGGCTCTCGGCTCTTGCCATGACCCTGCGGGGCCGGTAAATGCCGCACGACCGGGTCGTTAGCTCAGCTGGTAGAGCGCTTCGTTTACACCGAAGATGTCGGGAGTTCGAACCTCTCACGACCCACCAATTTCTCCCCCCCGGAACAAGCCGCTCGGATATCAGGGCAGGCTGTCGGCCGGACTATCCGGTTGGACTGCGCGCCCCCGTTTGGCCGGGCTTGGGAGCGAGCCCGGACCCGCCGTTACCATCTGGCTGCGCCGCGCGCTGGGCGGCCCGTCCACAGGACGCAGCGGGTGCTTTCGTTTGCCGCGCGACGAGGGAGATGAACAGGTCCCGCTGCCGGGTCAGAATGGGCGGATGCACGGGCACCCGGCACGGCGTGCAAAAACCTCCGCAAAGCCGGCTATTCGCGCTTGACGATGCCCGGGCCCGCGCCTAGAAGCGCGGCACGCCATGGGCAAATGCCCAAGCGGGCAGTGGGCGGTTGTAGCTCAGATGGTTAGAGTGCCGGCCTGTCACGCCGGAGGTCGCGGGTTCGAGCCCCGTCAACCGCGCCACCGCTGCTTTTGTATTCCCCGGCCGGTGCTTGCACCGTTGAGGAGATCAGCGTCCTGAGTGTCGAATGGCAGTCCACGGATGCGGCATGACAAACCGGGAAATCGCAACAGTCTTTCACGCCAGCCGAATCTGGCCGGCAACCTGCCCGCCGAAAGGTGCAGCCGCCGCGCCATGGTCACAGGTGTATCCGCTGTGGTCGCTCCACCGCTTGCCACGACGAAGCCGGCATATCGTTCCGAGAATCGCGTCCGGATCGTTGCGGAGAAATCGCCCGGTTCAGATTTGACCACCCTGGCAGCCTGCACGGTTTCCCTTGCGGCGGTGCGGAGGTTCGGGCCCGCGATTTCGTGATTGACGGCTCATGCGGGCTGGCGTATCAGCCCACGCACGCGGTTGTAGCTCAGCTGGTTAGAGTGCCGGCCTGTCACGCCGGAGGTCGCGGGTTCGAGCCCCGTCAACCGCGCCACGTCCCCCTCATCGCTGGCCCTGTCTTGTCCGGGTCGGGGCTTGTCAAAAACATGAGGAAAGTGTAATGGGTGCGGCGTCGCAACCGGAGACCTCCATGGCCATTCTCGACCAGATCGACTGGAGCCTTATCCTGCTGGCCTGCGCCACCTTGGGTCTGGCGCCCTTCGTGCCCGAGCCGCACATCTGGGAAAAGATCAAGATGCTGTTTGCGGGCGAACTGACAAAGCCCATCGACATCCTCGATTTCCTGATGCACGGCGCGCCGTTCCTGTTGCTGGGCGCCAAGATCCTTCGCGAGGCGACCAAGGCCGCCTGAGCCGCCTAGCGTCCGATCATCTCGAGCACCGTCTCCAGCCCGGGGTCCTCGCCACGGCGGAACGCCTCGGCGTCGAAGGGCATCACGACGTCCGGCTGCACGCCAACACCGTCCACCGCCGCGCCAGAGGCATCGCGGTAGACTTGGTGCGACATGCCCAGCAGCCAGCCGTTGGGCAGGGTGATCTCCATGATATCGGAAAGTGCCCCCGCGGTCGGCGCGCCGACAAGGGTGGCTGTCGGCATCTGCTTGAGCGCCATCGCGAACACCTCGGCCGCGCCGGCGGTATAGTTCGAGTTGAGCAGATAGACCGGCTGGACCAGGGGTAGATCGGTCGCGATTGTGCGGGCCGCCACGGGGGCGGTATAGCCGTCCTCGGTGCGAATTTCCTTGGTGAAGGCCAGCAGGCGCGCGTCGGTGAAAAACCCCGCATAGGCCAGCGCGACCGGGTCGGCGCCGCCGGGGTTCAGCCGGTTGTCGAGGATGATCGCGCGGGTGTTGCGCAGCGCGTCGGCGACCTGTGAGAAGGCGCTGGCGGCCTTGACGTCCTGGGCCGTGCCGACGCCGGGCCTCGTCGCGGCGTGGCGCAGGAAGACATAGCCGATGTTGCCATCCAGAACAGTGTATTCCAGCCCGGTGTCCTCGATCCGTGTCAGGTTCTTCGCACGCGGGACAGCCCGGAAATCCAACGCGTCCTCATGCCAGGGCACGGTCTGTGCGGGGGTGACCGCGGCGCCGGTTTCGGGATCGAAGAGGTAGACATGGCTGTCGTCGATCCCCTCCAGCAGGGCGGTGAGTGTCGGCCAGAGATCATCGACGGTTTCAACCTCGGGGGCCAGTTGGTCGTACCGCGCCTGCCAATCCACGCCGAACCGCTCGAAGAAGGGATAGTTCTCGGCCATGCCGTGCCAGGCAATGTCGAAGACGTCGCGCGCGGTCGGCTGCCGGGGCGTGCCGCCCTCGGTGCAGGCTTCGGGAAGGGCGTCGAGGCGCGTCGCCCGGATCGGGTTGGCGGTGCCGTCGATATCCACCCTGAGCCCACCCTTCGCATCGGGGTTGAGCGCGATGTCCCCCAGTTCGGCCAGCACCAGCGAATGCGCCGGGCCGCGAAAGACCGGCCGGCAAGAAACGGCGGTGCGCTGGTGGGCCGTGACCATCAGGCGGCCCACGTCGAGGACCATGCCGTAACCCTCTGTCCGCCAATGGCCGCGCAGCTCGGCCGGGGGCCAGAACAGCGGCCATGTCAGCACGATCAGGCCCAGCAAGAGCCCGATGAGCCGCCCGATCCAGCCCATGACGAAGCGGAAGACCATCGGTTCAGCCGGCCAGCGCGGCCAGCACCCGTGCCCAGGACCGGATGCCCTTGTGGAAGCTTTCCAGGTCGTATTTCTCGTTCGGGCTGTGGATGCGGTCGTTCTCGTTCGCGAAGCCGATCAGCATCGCGTCCATGTCCAGCACTGTCTTGAAATAGCCCGCGATCGGGATTGATCCGCCCATTCCGGACAGGACGGCCTCGCGGTTCCATTCGGCGCTCAGGGCCTGGCGGGCCTTCTCGAACTCGGGCCGGTCGGTGTTCATCACCGAGGCCGGCGCACCGTCGAGGTCCATGTCCCATTCGACGCTCAGGTCGGGTTTCAATTGCGCCTCGACATGGGCGCGCAACTTGGTGCGGATATCGGCGGGGTCCATACCCCCCACGAGACGGCAGGTCAGCTTGCAATGCGCCTCCGCCGGGATCACGGTTTTCGAGCCCGCGCCCTGGTAGCCGCCCCACAGGCCGTTGATTTCCAGCGTCGGGCGCGCCCATTGCTGGACCAGCGCGGAATAGCCCTCTTCCCCGTGGGCCTGCGTCAGCCCGGCATTGGCAAGGTAGTCGGCCTCGTCGAAGCCGCTGGCCTGCCACTGGCGCAGCAACTCGGCCGGAACCTCGTCCACGTCATCATAGAAGCCCTCGACCGCGACGCGGCCCGTCATGTCGTGAAAGCTGGTGATGATGCGGGACATCTCGCGCAGGGGGTTGATGGCCGGGCCGCCGTAATGGCCGGAATGCAGGTCCATGGCCGGACCCCTGAGCGTGAACTCGTCCTTGAGCATCCCGCGCAACTGGCTGGCGATCGAGGGCACGCCCGGCGCCACCATCGCGGTGTCGCAGATCAACGCCAGGTCGGCCTTCAGCGCGTTGGCGTTCTCTTCCATGTAGGGCACGAGCGATGGCGAACCGCTCTCCTCTTCCCCTTCGAAGAGAAAGGACAGTTGCAACGGCAGGCTTCCATGGACGGCCTTCCAGGCGCGGCAGGCCTCGACGAAGGTCATCAGCTGGCCCTTGTCGTCACTGGCGCCGCGGCCGCGGATGATCGTCTTGCCGTCGCGCTCCTCGATGCGGGGATCGAAGGGGTCATGATCCCACAATTCCAGCGGGTCGACGGGCTGCACGTCGTAGTGGCCGTAGAACAGCAGGTGCGGGCCGCTGCCCCCCTCGGGCGCCATGCCATGGGCCACCACCATGGGGTGGCCGGGGGTCTTGTGCGTCTCGGCGGCGAATCCGATCGATGCCAGGTCGGCCGCCAGCCAGTCGGCGGCACGCTCCACCTGCGCGTCATGGGCCGGATCGGTCGAGATCGATGGGATCGCCAGGAAATCGGTCAGCCGCTCCAGCGCCTGGGGCAGATCGGAGTCGATACGGGCGAGCACGGGGTCGAGCATGGCGGTCCTTTCCTGAAGTCTGGACCAACCTATCGGCCCTGCGCGCGATGTCCATGGAAACCGGGCGTCCGGGGGCGTGTGAAATCGTTTGGGGGCGGCAAATTGTAGCCTGTTGTCCGCAAAGGGCGCGACCTATATCCCTGACGAGAAACGGCGTGTGCCATGACCGCGCCAAGGCTGCTGCAAGGAAGACCCATGGACTATACCGCGCATCTGGACGAAGCCCTCACGCGGCTTCACGAGGAAGGCCGCTACCGGACCTTCATCGACATCGAACGTCGCCGCGGCCAGTTTCCCCACGCGGTCTGGACCCGCCCCGACGGCAGCGAACAGCGCATCACGGTGTGGTGCGGTAACGACTACCTCGGCATGGGCCAGCACCCGGCGGTGCTGACGGCCATGCACGAGGCGCTGGACGCCACCGGCGCCGGCTCGGGCGGCACACGCAACATTTCGGGTACAACGGTCTACCACAAGAGGCTGGAAGCCGAACTGGCCGACCTGCACGGCAAGGAGGCGGCGCTGCTGTTCACCAGCGCCTATATCGCCAATGACGCGACGCTTTCGACGCTGCCCAAGCTCTTTCCCGGGCTGATCATCTATTCCGACAGCCTCAACCATGCCTCGATGATCGAGGGAATCCGCCGTAACGGCGGGGCCAAGCGGATATTCAAGCACAATGACCTCCATGATCTGCGCGCCAAGCTGGAAGCGGATGATCCGGCTGCGCCCAAGCTCATCGCCTTCGAGTCGGTCTATTCGATGGACGGCGATTTTGGCCCCGTCGAAGCGTTGTGCGACCTGGCCGAGGAATTCGGGGCGTTGACCTACCTCGACGAGGTGCATGCCGTGGGCATGTATGGTCCGCGCGGGGGCGGTGTGGCCGAACGCGACGGGCTGATGGATCGCATCGACATCGTCAACGGCACCCTGGGCAAGGCCATAGGCGTTCATGGCGGCTACATCTCGGCAAGTGCGAAAATGTGCGATACCATAAGATCTTACGCACCTGGATTCATCTTCACAACGTCGCTGCCACCGGTGGTGGCTGCCGGTGCCGCCGCCTCGATCGCCCATCTCAAGACCGACCCGGAGCTGCGCGACGCGCACCAGACCCGTGCGAAGATCCTCAAGACGCGGTTGCGGGGCCTCGGCCTGCCCATCATCGACCACGGCAGCCATATCGTGCCGCTGATCGTGGGCGACCCGGTGCATACCAAGACGATCTCGGACATGCTGCTTGCCGATCACGGCATCTACGTGCAGCCGATCAACTATCCGACCGTGCCACGCGGCACCGAGCGGCTGCGCTTCACTCCTTCGCCGGTGCACGGCCCGCGCGAGATGGATGCGCTGGTCGAGGCGCTGGATGGGCTGTGGTCTCACTGTGCGCTGAATCGCGCCGACCTGGCCGGGTAGTCTTTCTGCCGGTGCAACCGCGCCGAGAACATGCTAGTAATCCTTGTGTGAACGGCGCGTGGCGAATCGAGCCCGCGTTGGCGTGGGGCAGAGCAGAGAATACCGGATGATCCGCAAGGGCTTCAGGACCGAACCGGCAAAGCCGCAGGATGACTCGCAGGGATTCGACGCCTTCGACCTCAGGCTCGGGGACCTGATGCGCGGCGAACGGGCCACGATGGGCAAGTCCCTGCTCGACGTTCAGCGCGAGCTTCGGATCAAGGCCGCCTACATCGCCGCGATCGAGAATGCGGACCCCACAGCCTTTGATACGCCGGGCTTCATCGCAGGCTACGTGCGGTCCTATGCGCGCTACCTCAAGCTCGATCCGGACTGGGCGTTCGACCGATTCTGCCGCGAAAGCGGCTTTGCCACGACCCACGGCATGTCCGAGGAGGCCTCGGGCGTGAAGGTCAAGGAGCGCCCGTTGGTGCGCACGGAGGGGGACATGTTCTCGGCGCCAGCCACCCCCTTCGTCCCTGCGCGCGAAGCCTACTTCAGCCAGGTCGAACCCCGCGCCATCGGATCGGTCATGGTGCTCGTGGCGCTGATCGGCGGCTTGGGGTATGGCGGCTGGACCGTGCTGCAGGAGGTGCAGAAGGTGCAGCTTGCGCCGGTCGAGAATACCCCCACGGTCATGGCCGACATGGACCCGCTGGCCGGGGCCGGGCGCCCCGGGGCCCGCGACGCGGACGGGATGGCCGGCGGCGGCGGGCCGGAGCCCGGCGCATTGGACAGGCTATACCGGCCCCAGGCGCTGGAGGCCCCGGTCATGGTCGCCCGCGACGCGCCAATCTCGACCCTCGATCCGCGGGCCATGGGCGCGCTGGTCGCGCCCGAGACCGACCGCGACAGGATGATGGCCGTCGCCGAAGACTTCGCCGATGCGGTCGAGGCCGAAGCCGGAGAGCCTGGTGCAGAGCTGCCCGACTCCGCGGTTCAGGTGACCCAGGACCCGCCTCCGGGCGTGACGCTTGTGGCGGTGCGCCCCGCCTGGGTGCGGGTGCGCGGGAGCGATGGCGCGGTGCTCTACGAGGGGATCATGAACGCCGGCGACACCTATGACGTCCCCCGCACCGAGATTGCGCCGACCCTGCGCATCGGCGAATCCGGTGCTGTCTTCTTTGCCGTTGCGGGGGATCACTTTGGCCCGGTGGGTCCGCGGGGTGCCGTCAGTTCGAATGTGGCCCTGTCGACCGAAGCCGTGCTGGAGGACTACGAGGTCGCGGACCTGTCAGCCCATAGCGATCTGGCCGCGGTGGTCGACGTTGCCGAACTGCAGTCGGGCGAAACTGAGGGGACCGGCAACCGCTAGCCCCGTTGCCCCGCGCCCGCGGAGGCCCTAGGTAAAGGGCAAGCGCAGCTTCACAGGACGCAACGCATGTCTCTCAACCCGGTGCGCCCCTGGCGCAACATCCACCGCCGCGAAAGCCGTCAGATCATGGTCGGTAACGTGCCCGTTGGCGGCGACGCCCCGATCTCGGTCCAGACCATGACCAACACCGAGACGACGGACATTCCCGGCACCATCGCGCAGGTCCAGGCCGCCGCCGACGCGGGCGCCGATATCGTGCGCGTCAGCGTGCCGGACGAGGCCAGCTCGAAAGCGCTCAGGGAAATCGTGCGCGAAAGCCCTGTGCCGATCGTCGCCGATATCCATTTCCACTATCGCCGTGGCATCGAGGCCGCCGAGGCCGGCGCGGCCTGCCTGCGTATCAATCCCGGCAACATCGGGGATGAAAAGCGCGTCAAAGAGGTCATCTCTGCCGCCCGCGACCACGGCTGTTCCATGCGCATCGGGGTCAACGCGGGCAGTCTGGAAAGGCATTTGCTGGAAAAATACGGCGAACCCTGTCCCGATGCCATGGTCGAAAGCGGGCTGGACCATATCAAGGTCCTGCAGGACAACGACTTCCATGAGTTCAAGATCAGCTGCAAGGCGTCCGACGTCTTCATGGCTGCCGCGGCTTACATGCAGTTGGCCGAACAAACCGACGCACCCATCCACCTCGGCATCACCGAGGCGGGGGGGCTGATGTCGGGGACGATCAAGTCCGCTATCGGGCTGGGGCAGTTGCTGTGGATGGGGATCGGCGACACCGTGCGCGTCAGCCTGTCGGCCGACCCGGTGGAAGAGGTCAAGGTCGGCTACGAGATCCTGAAATCGCTTGGCCTGCGGCATCGCGGGGTGAACATCATCTCATGTCCGTCCTGCGCGCGGCAGGGGTTCGACGTGATCAAGACCGTCGAGACCCTGGAAGAGCGGCTGGAGCACATCAAGACGCCGATGTCGCTGTCGATCATCGGCTGCGTGGTCAATGGACCCGGCGAGGCGCTGATGACGGATGTCGGCTTTACCGGCGGCGGCAACGGTGCGGGCATGGTCTACCTGGCGGGCCAGCAGAGCCACAAGATGTCCAATGACCAGATGATCGAGCACATCGTCGAGGAGGTCGAGAAGAAGGCCGCCGAGATCGAAGCAGGCGAGGTGCCGGAAACGGATTGAGTGGCTGCGCCACGCCGGCCTGTCTCGGCGTCGGCTGCGCCGCCGCCTGCGGGACAGGGGCTGTCTGCCCCCTCTGCCTTCGGCATTCACCCCCGACGGTATTTGAGACCCAAAGAAGCGACGGGACAGCTACGGGGCGCGATAGCGATCCAGCACCACGGGCGGCACCGCGCCGCGCACCATGACCCCGGGAAAGACGTAGGACGGCACGGTATCGAGTGTCAGTGCCTGCATCAGGTCCGCGTTCTCCGCAGGGGGATGCAGCGCGATGCGCAGGCCGCGGGCCCGGGCGAAATCGTCCAGCTCGGCGGCGGTCGCGCTGTCCTGCGACGCGAAGACGGCCAAGGCCACGGGGCCGGTATCGCCCAGCAGATGCGGGGCCCCTGGATCGAACAGGCGATCCGCGTGGTCCGCGATCAGGGCCAGGTCGCTTGCGATTTCCGCGGCGTAGGGGTCAGGGCCGCGCAGGGCGCGGGCGACGATCCCGGGCTCGTCGAGCAGCAGGGCCCGCACCTCGGCCCCGAAGGCCGCGCGTTCGGAGGGCGCGAGGTTCAGCCCGTCGGCCTTGGCGGCGAGGGGCAGGGTGGCCAGGGCCAGGGCGATCCTGCGCATCAGTCGGTCGCGCGGACCTCTTCGACGACCTGACGCATGGCTTGCAGGGGGGCGTAGCCGCGCACCATCTGGTCCTCGAAGACGAAGGTGGGCGTGCCCGTGATCTGCAGCCGCTGGGCCAGCATCTGGTTGGATTGCAGGACCGCGTTCACGGCGTCCGAAGACATTTCCTGCATGATGGTCTCGGTCTCGAGCCCGAGCGTGTCGGAGAGTTCCGCCAGGCTGGCTTCGGTTACGTCGGATCGCTGGTTCATCAAGGCATCCGAGACCTGCTTGTAAGCGGCGTCGCCCGCGACGGTCTGCACCGCGACCGCGAAGCGTGAGGCCAGCACCGATTGATCACCAAGGATCGGGAATTCCTTGATGATGTAGCGGATATCGCCGTCGCTGGCGATCAGTTCGGCGACCTCGGGATGGGCGCGCTTGCAGTATCCGCAGCGATAATCGAGAAACTCGACGATGGTGATGTCGCCCTCGGGGTTGCCCCCGACCCAGGAATGACCGTCCGCGAAAAGCGCCTCGCGGTTCTGCGCGACGAGGTCGAGGTCGGCCTGCGCCTCGGCGCGGGCCTGGCGTTGTTCCAGCACGCCGATCGCCTCCATCAGCACCTCGGGGTTCTCCAGCAGGTAGGACCGGACCTCGGCGCGAAAGGCCTCGCGCTCGGCCCCGGTCATGTTGTCGATCTCCAGCCCGAGGGCGGGGGTGGCGGCCAGCGCAAGGGCGGCGAGGGTCAGGCGCATTTTGGTCTCTCCGGTCATCTGGGGCGGGGCCTGTCGTCGGGGCCGCGCCCGGGTCGCGCGCACAGTAGCATTGTCGGCCCGAGCCGCAACCGCGCTGCGTCGGCCCCGCGCCTGGACGGCGAGGCGCATTGACGCGCCGCGCCCGGACAGGGCAGACAATGGACAAGCAACACCGTAAGGGCAGAGGTTGGCAGATGCGGAACTCAAGGCGCGGCGAGGTCGATCCCTTCATCGTGATGGACGTGATGGAACGCGCCCGCCAGGCCGAGGCCGCCGGCCGCGAGATCATCCACATGGAGGTTGGCCAGCCGGGCACCGGCGCACCCCGGGCCGCCTTGGAACGGCTTTCCGCAGACATGGCTGGGGGGCCGCTGGGCTATACCGTCGGGCTGGGCCTGCCCGACCTGCGAGCGCGAATCGCGCGCCTCTACGGCGAGTGGTATGACCTGGACCTGGACCCCGGCCGGGTCGTCGTGACCGCAGGGGCCTCGGGCGCCTTCGTGCTGGCCTTCTCGGCGCTTTTCGACACCGGGGAGCGGGTGGGGCTGGGCGTGCCCTGCTATCCCAGCTATCGCCAGGTCCTGCGCGCGCTGGACCTGATGCCGGTGGACATGCCCACGAGCCTTGAAAACCGGATGCAGCCGGTGCCCGGCGACGTGGCCGCGCATGATCTGCAAGGGCTTATGGTCGCCTCGCCGGCCAATCCCACCGGGACAATGCTGGGCAAGCCCGCGCTGGCGGCACTGGCGCAGGCCTGTGCTGACCGCGATGCGGCGCTTATCAGCGACGAGATCTACCACGGCATCGATTACGAGATCCGGCCGGTCACCGCGCTGGAGGTCACCGATGATGTCTATGTCATCAACTCATTTTCCAAGTATTTCTCGATGACCGGCTGGCGGGTGGGCTGGATGGTCGTGCCCGAGGACCACGTCCGCCGGATCGAGCGCCTGGCCCAGAACATGTTCATCTGCCCCACCCATGCCAGCCAGCGGCTGGCGCTGCATGCCATGGATTGCCCCGACGAGTTGAACGCCAACCTGGCCGTCTACCGCGAGAACCGCCGCCTGATGCTGGAGGGTCTGACCAAGGCCGGGTTCACCCGGATCGCACCGCCCGACGGGGCGTTTTACGTCTATGCCGATGTCAGCGAGATGACCGATGACGCGCTGGCCCTTGCCGCCGAGATCCTTGACAAGGCGGGGGTGGCGGTGACGCCGGGGCTGGATTTCGACCCGGTCGAGGGGCGGCACTGGCTGCGCTTTTCCTATGCCCGAAGCACGGCGGACATCCGCGAGGGGCTGGCCCGGCTGGCGCGCTTCATGGCCGAACGCGGCGCGCCCTGATGCGGCAGGCGGTGCGTTTTCTCCTCAGGATGAAGGGCTTGGCCTCTGCACTGCTGCTGGGGCTGTCGAGCATGGCTTGCGCACAGGAGTTTTCGGGCCTGGCCCGGCTGGACGTGGCCGCCAGTTCGGTACGCGATTCCCGCGGCGGCCTGGAGGTGGAGCTGGTCCTCAGCCAGGTCGTGCCCTGGCGGGTTTTCCTGCTGGATGATCCGCGCCGGCTGGTGCTGGACTTTCGCGAGGTGGACTGGCGCGGCGCCGACGCCGGGCTGATCGAGGGTGAGCGGGCGCGCGACCTGCGCGCCGGGGCGTTGCGCCCCGGCTGGTCGCGCCTGGTGCTGGATTTGTCCGCGCCGCTGGTGGTGGACGAGGCGGGCATGTCCGTGGACGACACCGACGGCCGCGCCCGGTTGCGAGTGCGGCTGACGCGCGCGGACGCCGGGGCCTTTGCCGCTGCCGCGGGGGCCCCGCACGACCCGGACTGGGATTTCGGCCTGCGTGGCGATCCGGCGGGGGAGGTGGCGCCGCCGCCTGAAGAGGATCTGGTGATCGTGATCGACCCGGGCCATGGGGGCATCGATCCCGGGGCGCGCCACGGCGGCGTCGAGGAGGCCGACCTGATGCTGGACCTCGGGCTGGAACTGGCCCGCGCGGTGCAACGGATGGAAGGGGTGACCCCCTACCTGACCCGCGATGCAGATGTCTTCGTGCCCCTGCAGGAGCGGCTGACGCTGGCTCGCGCGGTCGGGGCCGACCTTTTCATATCCCTGCACGCCGATGCGCTGGAGGGGCTGCAGGCCACCGGGGCGAGCGTCTACACGCTGGCCGAAGAGGCGGTGGCCGAAGCCACCCGGCGCATGGCCGAACGCCACGGGCGGGCCGATATCGTCGCCGGGCTGGACCTGTCGGGCCAGGACGACGCCGTCGCCACGGTCCTGATGGACCTCGCCCGGCTGGAGACCGGTCCGGCCGGCCGGCGTTTCGCCGCCGAGCTCGTGGCGGCGCTGGAGGCGCGCGGCGCCCCGCTGACCCGCAGGCCCCGCCGCGAGGCCTTGCTTGCGGTGCTGACCAGCGCGGATTTTCCGGCCGTGCTGCTGGAGGTCGGGTTCCTGTCCAACGACATCGACCGGGAGCGACTGTCCAGTGCCGCGGGCCGCCGTCCCATCGTCGAAGGGATCGTGCTGGCCATCGACCGCTGGGCCATCGCGCAGGAGGCGCTGGCGCCGCTCAAGCGCCGGTAGCGCGATCATTCTCCGGTGAAGCGGGCCAGCCAGACGCTGTGGTCGGTGCAATCGGGGTCCTCGGCCCGGACGTCGACCAGCCGGAATCGGTTCTCGTCCAAAAGTGCGCGGTACTCCGCTGGATCAAGCGCGGCGTGGTAGACCGGCGCGCCGGCCACGGCCTCTTTCCAGGTCTCCCCCGGCTGCGCGCTGGTTGTGAACATCAGTGCCGCCCCCGTCGCGGCGTGCCGTCGGAAGACCGGGACCATCTTGCGCTGCTCTTCGGGGGTCAGGTGCAGCAAGCTGTCCCAGGCCAGCAGCGCGTCGAAGGGCCGGCCGAGGGCCAGGTCGCGCATGTCGACCTGGTGTGCCTCTGCCCGCGGCAGGTTGGCGCGGAAATGCGCCAGCATCCGCGGGGCGGCATCGACGCCCGTCACGCGCAGCCCGCGATCCGAGAGGTAGGTGGCCAGCGGCAGCCCGGTGCCGCAGCCCAGGTCCAGCAGCCGCCGTGGCCCGTCGTCGGCCGGTGCCACCCCGACCATGCGGTCCAGCCAGCGCTTTTCGATCAGCGTGCGCGTCCGCCGGCGCAGGAACTCGTCCGCGATGCGGTCCCAGGTCTCGATCGTGGTTTCGTCGCTCATGAGGGCGGGCCTGCCTGCTTTGCCCCGGTGCGGCAAGCGCCCCGGGGGGCGCGATCACGAAACCGGCAATCCTTGGCCGAGTCGGGGCATTGGGCTTTTGACCCCGCGCCTCGGCCCCCATATAACCGAGGTCTGACAACCGGGGGCCGCGCGCCGCATGATCCTGCGATTCATCCTGTCCTTCTTCGGCGGCATCTTCTCGATGCTGACCTTGAGTGCGGGCATGGCGGCCCTGACGCTTGGCGCGATTTTCTACATGTACGGCAAGGACCTGCCCACGCACGAGGCCCTGTCGAGTTACCAGCCCAAGACCGCCAGCCGGATCTATTCCGCCGAGGGCCGGATCATCGACGAGTTCGCGACCGAGAAGCGGCTCTATACGCCGATCGAGGAAATCCCCGACGTGGTCAAGCACGCCTTCGTCAGCGCCGAGGACAAGGATTTCTACAGCCATGACGGCTACAGCGTCACCGCGATCCTGTCGGCCGTGCGGGACATGGTCGTCACGCGCGGAGAGACCGTGCGCGGCGGCTCGACAATCACCCAGCAGGTCGCCAAGAACCTGCTTCTGGACGGCTCTCGCACCATCGAGCGCAAGGTCCGCGAGATCATCCTCGCCCCGCGCCTGGAAGAGACGCTGGGCAAGGACGGGGTGCTGGAAATCTACCTCAACGAGATTTTCCTTGGCCAGAATTCCTTTGGTGTGACGGCGGCGGCGCGGACCTACTTCAACAAGCCGCTGGCGGACCTGACCCCGGGCGAGGCAGCCTACATGGCCTCTGTCACGCGGCGCCCCTCGGACATGCACCCGGTGCGTGACCGCGACATCGCCGTCTTCCGCCGCAACAACACCCTGCGCGAGATGTTCGAGAATGGCTATATCGACCGCGACACCTACGAGGCGGAAAGCGCGGCGCCGCTGCTGAGCGTGCAGAACGGTGACTATTCCTCCTATGCCGAGGCCGCACCCGACCGCGATTATTTCACCGACGAGATCCGGCGCCAGCTCGACCGGGACCTGGTGGAAGATGACTTCAGTTCCGCCGGGCTGTCGGTGCGGGCCACCATCGAACCCGATATGCAGTCGGCCGCGCGCGGCGCGTTGCGCAAGGCGCTTTGGGATTTCGATCGCGCGCGTGGGACCTGGCGTGGCACCGGGCTGTCGGTGCCGGTCGAGACATTGTCGGACGAGGCGGCCTGGCGCGCGGCGCTGACAGAGGCCGACGTTGCCCGCGGGATCAGCCACGAGGGGGACTGGCGTCCGGCGGTGGTGCTGGACATTCAGGATCAGCAACTGGTGGTCGGCATCGAGGACGTGGCGCTTGACGATCCCCGCGGCAACACCGTGCCGCGCAGCGATACCGCCTGGTTCAGCGGGGATCTTTACGAGAATTTCGACCGCGGCGACGTGATCCACCTGGCCGCGGTCCAGCAGGACGGGGCGTTCGAGCGCTGGTCCCTGCGCCAGGTGCCCGAGGTCCAGGGCGGCTTCATGGCCATGGACGTGAACACGGGCCGGGTTCTGGCGATGCAGGGCGGGTTCGCGTTCGAGCATTCGGAACTGAACCGCGCAACCCAGGCCAACCGGCAGCCCGGGTCGGCCTTCAAGCCCTTCGTCTATGCCGCGGCGCTGGATTCGGGCTGGACCCCGGCCACCATCGTGGTGGACGCCCCCATCGAGGTGCGGGCCGGTGGCGAGGTCTGGCGCCCGATGAATGCCAGCAACAGGTTTTATGGCCCGACGCCCCTTCGGACGGGCATCGAGCGATCGCGCAACATCATGACCGTGCGCCTGGCGCAGGAGATCGGGATGGAACTGATCGCCTCCTATGCCGAGGAATTCGGCGTTTACGACCAGATGAATCCCTACCTTGCCGCGGCTCTGGGCGCCGAGGAGACGACGCTGTTCAAGCTGGTTTCGGCCTATGCGATGTTCGCCAATGGCGGCGAGCGGGTGCAGCCCACCCTGATCGACCGGGTGCAGGACCGGTTCGGCGAGACGATCTATTCCCACGACCAGGCCGAGGGGAACAAGCGTGTCTGCGTCAATTGCGATGACGTCGCGCTGCCCGAGGGCCGGGCGCCGCGGGTCGTCAACGACCGCGACCGGGTCATGAACGCCGTGACGGCCTACCAGTTGACCTCGATGATGCGGGGTGTCGTGGAACGCGGCACCGCCAGCGGCGCGGTCAACCTGCCGGTTCCCGTGGCCGGCAAGACCGGGACCACCAACGATGCCAAGGATGTGTGGTTCGTGGGCTTTTCCAGCAATATCGTCGCGGGCTGCTACATCGGCTACGACACGCCGCGCAGCCTGGGCCGGAGCGCCTCGGGCGGGGCGCTCTGCGCGCCGGTCTTCCAGCGGTTCATGGAACAGGCGGTCGAGCGCTACGGCGGCGGCCCCTTCGAGGTGCCCGAGACCTGCCAGTTCATCAGCATCGACCGTTTCACGGGGGCGCGCCTGCCCGATGACGCCCGCGGCCCCAACGTTGTGCGCGAATGCTTCCGCGCGGGCGAGGAGCCTGTCTTCGGCGTCACCTTCGACGGCGGCTATGCCATGGCCGGTGACCTGCCCCTGGTGGACGAAGTACGCGAGGCCCGTGGCGTGCAGGTGCAGACCAACAGCGGCGGCACGGCCACGGTCAACGACAATGCCTCCTTCGGCACGCTCAGCTCCGGCGGGCTTTACTGAAACGGTGCCCGCGCGCCGCCCGCTTGTCGGTCCGGGCCCGCTGGGCTATCACCTTCGAAACCACCAGACAGGACGAACCACACATGCGCGCCGAGACGCAGAACATCGTTGCCGAAATCGAAAAGAGCCTGGACCTGCTGGCCCAGCGGATGGACCGCGACACCGCACAGCACCGCATGGAGGAGTTCAACGCCCGCGTCGAGGACCCTAACCTGTGGGATGACCCCGAGGCGGCGCAAAAGCTCATGCGCGACCGCCAGGCCCTGCTGGACCACATCGGGACCTTCGACGAGATCCGCCAGGAACTCAGCGATCAGCAGGAACTCATCGAGATGGGCGAGGCCGAGGACGACCAGGAGGTGATCGCCGAGGCCGAGGTCGCGCTCAAGGCCCTGCGCGACACCGCCGCGCAGAAAGAGCTCGAGGCGCTGCTCAACGGCGAGGCCGACGCCAACGACACCTTCCTGGAAATCAACGCCGGGGCCGGCGGCACCGAGGCCTGCGACTGGGCGCAGATGCTGCAGCGCATGTATGTCCGCTGGGCGGAAAAGCAGGGCTACAAGGTCGATCTGCAGTCCGAGGAACCCGGCGGCGAGGCCGGGATCAAGTCGGTGGCCTACAAGATATCCGGCCGCAACGCCTATGGCTGGCTGAAATCGGAAAGCGGCGTGCATCGCCTCGTGCGGATATCGCCCTTCGGCAAGGGCACGCGCGAGACATCCTTCGCAAGCGTCTGGGTCTACCCGGTGGTGGACGACAACATCGAGATCGAGGTGAACCCCGCCGATATCCGCATCGACACCTTCCGGTCCTCGGGGGCGGGCGGCCAGCACGTCAACACGACCGATTCGGCGGTGCGGATCACCCACCACCCCACCGGCATCGTCGTGACCAGTTCGGAAAAGTCCCAGCACCAGAACCGCGACATCGCGATGAAGGCGCTGAAATCGCGGCTCTACCAGCAGGAGCTGGACCGCCGGACGGCCGACATCAACGCGGAACACGAGAGCAAGGGCAGCGCCGGATGGGGCAACCAGATCCGATCCTACGTGTTGCAGCCCTACCAGATGGTCAAGGACCTGCGCACGGGCGTCGAGACCTCGGACACCCAGGGTGTTCTGGATGGCGCGCTGGACCAGTTCATGGCCGCGACCCTGGCGCTGCAGGTCTCGGGCAAGTCCCGCGCCGAGGCGGCCGCCGAGGACTGACGCCGCGGACTTGACGCGGGGTGATCCGCCCGGGAACATGTTCACTAGGGAGGATCACGATGACCGAGTTATCCCAGGCCCCCGCGGCCTCGCCGCGGCCTGATATCGCGACACTGACCTTTGCCGATATCGGCGACTCCCTGGCCCTCGGCTGGCGGGATTTTCGGCGCGCACCGCAGTTCGGGCTGTTCTTCTCGGCCATCTATGTGCTTGGCGGGTTCCTCATGGTGCTGCTTTCGGCCGGGCACGTGACCTGGGTGCTGGCCACCTCTCTGGGGTTTCCTCTGGCCGCGCCCTTCGCCGCCGTGGGCCTCTACGAGGTCAGCCGCCGGCTCGAACAGGGGCGGGCGCTGGACTGGTACAAGGTGCTCGGCGTCGTCTGGGACGAACGCAAGCGCCAGGTGCCCTGGATGGGGGCGATCATCGTCTTCTACTTCCTGTTCTGGACCTTCTTCGCGCATATGCTTTTCGCGCTCATCATGGGCGTGTCGAAGATGCGCAGCGCCTCGCTCGAGGCCTTCCTGACACCCGAGGGGCTGACCCTGATCGCGGTGGAACTGGCGGTGGGGGCGGTGGCCGCCTTCCTGCTATTTGCCCTGACGGTGGTCAGCCTTCCGCTGGTGCTGGACAAGGAGATCGACTTCATGACCGCCATGCTGTTGAGCTTCGAGACGGTGCGGCGAAACCTGGCCGTCATGCTGGCCTGGGCCGCCGTGATCGCGGGGATCAGCCTGCTGGGTCTGCTGCCCGTTTTCCTGGGGCTGATGGTGGCGCTGCCGCTGCTGGGTCATGCCACCTGGCACATGTACCGCCGCGCGCTGATCCATCCCTGAGGATCGCGTTTGCATCCGCGCGCGGCCGGGGGAATCTTCATTCGGTGTTCGGTTGGGTCTCGGGCAGGAGGCGGGCCCAATCGGCGGCAAGCTCGGGATCTGGGCTGGCCCCGGCAGGGGTGGCGCTGCGATCCTTTTTCCAACTGGTGCTCGTCTGGAAACAATGCCAGAACATCGGTGCGCGCCGCTGCGAGAGCTGGTGTAGCGGCCCGCCGAGGCGGTGCACGGTCCAGTTGAAGCGGCCAGAGATTGACTGCGGCACAACGCACCATTTCCAATTGCAGGGTTTCTGCCCCGGAACAGTCAGGTCATGCGCCGGCTGCGCGGCCGGCCCGTCTGCCGAGGCGTAACACCAGCGCCCGCGAAAGGCGACTTGCCCGCTGCGGCTGCGCGCCGCCGTGTCGTAAATCGAAACCGGTCCGGGGCGCATGATCTCGTCGATGTCCAGCGAGAGCACGCCATCGGCGCGGGGGGCATACTGCAGGCGGATGAGGTTGAGCATGGCCGTCTGGAAGAAGCGCGGTGGCACTTCCAGTTTTGTCGTACCCCCCGGCGGGCCATAGGGCGCAAGGGCAGAAAGCACCAAGTGGTCGCGCAGTCCAGGAATAGCTGAAAGCGTGCTGCTGAGCACCTCTGGCGCGTAGCGATCAGACCCGTTGTCGATGACGATCACCACATCCGTGCCCTGGCCGGTCACATGGGCTCTGGCCCAGTTCGCGATCCAGTCTGGATCGTTGTTGCGCGACACGGCGATCAGCAAATTGCGCCCGGCAAAGCGTGCGCGAGCATCCGCAGCAGGCACCACCGGCGCGGACCAGGTGCCGTGACGCATGTGAACGGTCTGATCGGGCAGGGGTGTCGAGAGCCATTCGTAGCGGAGAAATCGCTGGCGCCGCAGGCGCAGCGGCTGGCCACCGGCCTGAAGTCCTGCCCGCACCAAGGGCCAGAGGTTCAGCAGGCGCGGGCAGATCAGGTTCAGCCGCCCGTCGGCCACCCAGGCGTCATAGATCAGCGTGCGCTGGTCATAGGCCGCGCGGTAGTCTTCCGTCTGCCGCGCGGGCGGGCGCGTGTCGCGCCGCACCGGTCCGCCCTCGGGCAGGCGGACCAGTGACAGGTGGCGGACATGGGGCGACATGGGCGCTACAGCAGGTCCTTGACCTTTTGCGCCACGGCCTCGGCGGTGATGCCGAATTCCTCGAAGAGCCTGCCGGCCGGGGCCGAAGCGCCGAAGCCCTCCATCCCGACGAAACCGGCCTTCTGCTCGCGGCCGCGTTTGCCCAGCAGCCACTGGTCCCAGCCCTGGCGCACGCCAGCCTCGACGGCCACGCGGACCGGGCCACCGGGCAGCACCCGCTTGCGGTATTTCTCGTCCTGGGCCGCGAAAAGCTCCATCGACGGCATCGAGACGACGCGGGTGCCGATTCCCTCGGCCTCGAGGAGTGTGCGTGCTTCCAGTGCAACGGACACTTCAGAGCCGGATGCCAACAGGATAGCCTGACGCTTGGCAGCCTCGGCGTCTTTCAGGACATAGCCCCCCTGCGCTGTCAGGTTCTTGTTCTTGTGCTCGGTGCGGACCGTGGGCAGCCCCTGACGGGACAAGGCAAGCGCGCTGGGGCGGTCGGTCTCGGTCAGCGCGATTTCCCAGGCCTCGGCCACCTCGACGGTGTCGGCGGGGCGCATCACCGTGAGGTTCGGCGTCGCCCGCATCAGCGCCAGGTGTTCGACCGGCTGGTGGGTCGGGCCATCCTCGCCCAGGCCGATTGAATCATGGCTGACCACGTAGACCACGGGCATGCCCATCAGCGAGGACAGGCGCATCGCCCCGCGCATGTAGTCGACAAAGCACATGAAGGTGCCACCATAGGGGCGCACCCCGCCGTGCAGGGCCATGCCGTTCATGATCGCGGCCATGCCGTGTTCGCGGATGCCGAAGTGGATGTAGCGGCCGTCGCGGTTGTCGGGGGCGAAGACGCCCAGACCTTCGGTCTTGGTGTTGTTAGAGCCGGTCAGGTCGGCCGACCCGCCCAAGGTCTCGCCCATGATCGGGTTGACCACTTCCAGAACCTTCTGGCTGGACGCGCGGGTCGCCAGTTTCGGGGCCTCTTCGGCGAATTGCTTCTTGAGCGCCTTGATCGTGGCCGACAGTTTTTTCGGGGTCTGCCGGGCGAAGCAGCGGCTGAATTCCTCCTGCTTGGACTTCGGCAATTTCGCGAAGCGGCCATCCCAGTCGGCGCGGTCGGCGGCGCCGCGCTGGCCCAGGCTCTCCCACCAGGCCTTGACCTGCGGATCGACCTCGAAATCGCCCATGGGCGCGCCATAGGCTTCTTTCGTGGCGCGCAGCTGGTCGGCATCGGTCAGCGCGCCGTGGCCCTTGGCGGTGTCCTGAGCGGCATGGCCCAGCGCGATATGGGTCTTGCAGGCAATCATCGACGGGCGCGGATCGGCCTTGGCCGCCGTGATCGCCGCGTCGATGGCGGCCGGATCGTGGCCGTCGATTTCCTGCACGTGCCAGCCCGAGGCGGTGAAGCGCGCCGCCTGGTCGGTGGCATCGGCCAGGTCCACGCTGCCGTCGATCGTGATGTTGTTGTTGTCGAAAAAGACCACCAAGTGGCCCAGCTTCTGCATACCGGCCAGGCCGATGGCCTCCTGGCTGATGCCTTCCATCAGGCAGCCGTCCCCGGCCATCACATAGGTATGGTGATTGATGATCGCCTTGCCCCAGCGAGCACGCAGGGCCTCTTCGGCGATGGCAAAGCCCACGGAATTGGCCAGGCCCTGGCCAAGCGGGCCGGTGGTGGTCTCGACCCCCTCGAGATGGCCGTATTCCGGGTGCCCGGCGGTGCGGCTGCCCCACTGGCGGAAATCCTTGATCTGTTGCAGGGTCGCCTGCTTGTACCCGGTCAGGTAGAGCAGCGAATAGAGCAGCATCGACCCATGACCGGCCGAGAGGATGAACCGGTCCCGGTCGGGCCAGTTCGGCGCTTGCGGGTCGAACCGCAGGTGCTTGTCGAACAGGACGGTGGCGACATCGGCCATGCCCATGGGCATGCCGGAGTGCCCGGACTTGGCCGCGGCCACGGCATCGAGGGTCAGGGTGCGGATGGCAGCGGCGCGGGCCCAGTGGTCGGGATTGGCGCGGCGGAGGGCTTGGATATCCACGTGGGTCGTCCTTTTGATGACATGACTTGTTGGTGCGGTCATAGCAGGGCACCCCCCAAGATCAAGGCGCGGCTGCACGCAGGGTCAACGGTGCGCCGCAAGTTCTTGAAAACCGTGAGCGAGTGGCATTTGCCGACCCCCCGGGTATGTCATAGTCTTCATCCATGGCGCCGCGATTCGCCCCGCGCGGGGGCGGGCCGGCAGGCTGGCAGGAGCTTTGGACGGATCGTGGGCATGCGCGTCGGGCGCTGTAGTGTTCGCCGTCATGGACCGAGGCCCGGCAAGGCCGCGAGGAGAGGACGGGCAAATGAGCGAGATCGCGCAGTTCGAGACGCGGATATCTGCGGCCCTGGACCGCATCCGAACGGCGGCAAAGGCGGCGCATGCCGCCGGAGAGGTGCCGGACGAGGCCGTTGACCAGCCCACCGCGCCCGACGCTGCGTCAGCCCCGGCCGCGGCGACAGCGCAGGATGCCGACCTGGTCGAGCTGCGCCGGCAACTGGACGAGGAACGCACCGCCAATGCCCAGTTGGAAGAACGCGTCAAGGCGCTCAAGCAGCGCCAGGACGGCAAGCTCAGCGACCTTGAGGGCGCGGTCAAGGCCGGGCGGAAGCGGGCCACGGAGATGGACCGGGAATTGCAGCGCCTGCGCCAGGTCAATGCCGAACTTCGCGAGATCAACGACCAACTGCGCCAGGCCGTCGAGGCTGGTCTCAGCGAGCCGCACCTCGTCAACAAGGCGATGATGGCCGAGCTGGATGCTCTGCGTGCCACTCGCGCGGCCGATGCCGCCGAGATGGACGCGATCCTGGGCGAGTTGCGCCCGATCCTGCAACAGGAGGCCGAGGATGCCGCAGGTTGAGATCACCATCGGCGGCCGCAGTTTCGAAGTGGCCTGCCAGGACGGCGAAGAGCATTTCCTCCGGTCCGCTGCCGCCATGCTGGACACCGAGGCGACGTCGCTCTCGTCACAGATCGGGCGGATGCCCGAAAGCCGTATGTTGCTGATGGCCGGTTTGCTGCTGGCCGACCGCACCGCCGCGCTGGAGGACAAGGCCCGCGCCGCAGAGAACGAGAGCGCCGAGCTGAAGGCCCGGCTGGACGCCTTGGAGGCCAACCCGCCCCAGCCCGAGCGCGTCGAGGTACCGGTGGTCCCCGAAGAGGTCACCGACACCCTGGCCGAACTGGCCGCCCGGGCCGAGGCGCTGGCCGAGGAACTGGAAGAACGGCACGACGCCTGACCGCCTGCTGGCTCAGCCCCTAGAGAACCCGAGACAGGAACGCCCGGGTGCGCGCCTTCCGCGGTGCCTCGAAGATCTGCGACGGCGGCCCCTGTTCGGCGATCTGTCCCGCGTCAAGGAAACAGATCTTGTCGGCCAGATCGGCGGCGAATTTCATCTCGTGGGTGGCCAGAACCATGGTCATTCCCTCGCCGCGCAACTGGCGCAGCACGTCGAGCACCTCGCCGACGAGTTCGGGGTCGAGCGCGCTGGTGATCTCGTCGAAGAGCATCAGTTCGGGGCGCATTGCCAGCGCCCGCACGATTGCCACCCGCTGCTGTTGGCCACCCGAAAGCTGGTCGGGATAATGCTGCATCCGATCGCCCAGCCCGAAACGGGCGAAAAGTGTCGCCACCTCGGGGCGCAGGTCCGCGCGTGTCCGGCCGTGCACCCGGCGCGGCGCGAGCATGACGTTTTCCTCGGCGGTCATGTGCGGGAACAGGTTGTAGGACTGGAAGACCATGCCGATACGCCGACGCACAGGGTCCGGGTCAAGACCGGGTTCGGAGATGTCCCGCCCGTCGAGCAGGATCGCCCCGTCGTCGATCGGTTCCAGCAGGTTGAGACAGCGCAGCAGTGTGGACTTGCCCGAGCCGGAGGCGCCGATCAGGCAGACCATCTCGCCGCGCGCCACCTCGAGCGAAACGTGATCGAGCACCATGTTGTCGCCAAACGCCTTGGTGACGGCCTGCATTTCCAGCATCAGGACCTCTCGCGGCGCTGCCGCGCCATCAGGTAATCGGCATAGCGCGTCGCCGGGATCGTCACGGCCAAGAATATCAGCGCCGCGCCCACGTAGGGCGTGAAATTGGCCAGCAGCGACTTGAAGACGCCGGCCTGCCGCAGCACCTCGACCGGCCCGATGAAGGACAGCAGCGCCACGTCCTTTTGCAGGGCGATCAGCATGTTCATGTTGGCGGGCACCACGCGGCGCACGGCCTGGGGCAGCACGACGAAGCGCATGGCATCGGCACGGCTCAGGCCCAGCGAGGCGGCCGCGGCACGCTGGCTGTCATGGACGGATTCGATTCCCGAGCGGAAGATTTCGGCGACATAGGCCGAATAGGTCAATACCAGTGCCACGGTGCCCCAGATATAGGGCGAGTTCCAGGGGCGCGGCAGGCCCAGCCCCGGGATGCCGAAGCCGATGAGGTAGACCACGAGGATCACCGGGATTCCCCGGAAAATGTCGGTGTAGAGAATGCCGAAGAGCTTGAGCGGAAAAAGCGCCGGGCTTCGTGCGTCGCGGGCCAGGGCCACGGCCAGGGCGATGACGGTGATCAGCGGCACCGACCAGGCAAAGATCGCGAGATCCCACAGGAAGGCCCGAACGAGGGTCGGGAAGGTCTGCGCGAAGACCTCTCCGTTGAAAAAGCTGCGATTGACGGCCTCCCAGCCGGGGGCCAGCGGGACCAGCGTGACGATGGCCAGCACCACCAGTGCCGTGCTGGCGGCGGCCACGAGCGTCGAGCGCCGCCGCGCGCGCGCCTCGTAGGCCTCGCGCCGGGTCCGGCCCGCCGGAGCGGCGCCGGGCGCCGCCCCCTTGGTTTCCTGTTGCACTGGCAAAGGGTTATTCGATGACCGGCACGCCCGTCGCCGCGGCCAGCCATTCGGACTCGAGTGCGGCGAGCGTGCCGTCCTCTTCGAGCGCGATGATCGCTGCATCGACGCAGGTCTTGAGCGGGCTGCCGTCTTCGAGGACCAGGCCGAACTGGTCGGGGTTTTCGCTCATCGCGGGCGGAAACTGGCCCACCAGGACGCCGTCGTCCAGTGTGACGGCCGAAAGGTAGAGCGCCGTGGGCAGGTCGAACAGGCTGGCGTCGATCTGGTTGGCCTTCATGGCTTCGACCACGTCGGCACTGTCATCATAAAGCAGCAGCGAGTCCTCGGGCCCGATCAGGGTTTCGATCATCGAGGGCGCGGTCGTGTTGGCCGCGGCGCCCCATTTCAGCCCGCTCAGGCTGCTGAGGGTGTTCGTGGCCCCAGCGTCGGCGGTGGGCTGGCGTGTCAGCACGGCGGCGGCGGCGGAATAATACGGCACCGAGAAGTCGACGACCTTGTCGCGCGCCGCGGTGATCGAGAATTGCTGGAGGTTGAAGTCGTAGTTCTTGGCCCCGGGCTGGATCGCCTGGTCGAAGGACGACCGGGTCCAGACCACTTGATCGTCGGAATATCCCATCTCGTTGGCCACGGCATAGGCCACGGCCGCTTCGAAGCCTTCCTTGCTTTCCGGGTCGTTGTTCATGACCCACGGGTAATAGGCCGGGTTCCCGGTGGCGATGGTCAGCACGCCATCCTCGATGGTGTTGCCCGTGGTGCAGGCGTTCTGCGCCGTGGCGCCGCTGGCCGCCAGGGCCAGCGCGGCTGTGCCGGTCAGTAGCATGGTGCGATACATGGTCGTTTTCCCCTGATTGTCCTTGTGAAAGCAAAAGCCCGCAGGGGAAAAATGTCCAGCCCCGACCCCACCGGGCAGCACGCATTTCCGGTGGCGAACCGCGGCGGCGCCAAGGCGCAGTGCGCGCCGTGATCAGGACCGATCAGCCCGGATCAGGCGTTGGCGTCGCGGATCTTGTCGGCGGCATCCTTGTCGAAGGAAACGCCGTTGTCCTCGAGCAGCTTGTCCAGTTCGCCCGACAGGGTCATCTCGGTGATGATGTCACACCCGCCGACGAATTCGCCCTTCACGTAAAGCTGCGGAATGGTAGGCCAGTCCGCATAGTCCTTGATGCCCTGGCGAATATCGTCGTCGGCCAGAACGTTGATGTCCGTGAACTCGACCCCCATGAAGTTGAGCACGCCGGCGACTCGCTGGGAAAAGCCGCACTGTGGCATGGATTTCGTGCCCTTCATGTAGAGCACCACGTCGTTGGCCTTCACGGTCTCGTCGATCCGGGTCTTGGAGTCGGTCATGATCTGTCGTCCTCTTCTTTCGATGGCATGGGGGTCTTGCCTGGCAGTGCGCTCAGGTCCTTTCCCTGTCCTTGTCGTCTGTTTCGTCTCTGTCGTCCTTGCCGCCGGTGTCGCTGGCAACCTCCGGGGTGGATTTCACCTCCGGATCGTTGAACTCGTTGGGATCGTAATCCTCGGGGTCGAAACTGTCATCGCTGTCGGCCAGGGCCGAGACGTGGGTCGTCCCGCTGTCCGCGTCATAAACCAGACCGTAATCGGAGGGCCCCTGGGACTTGAAACGTTTGTATTCGTGGATGCCCGCATAGAGGAAGGCCACCACGAAGGGCGACAGGATCAGGCCGGCGAGGAGGCGGGCTTCCATGGCGGGATTCCTCGCGTCACTCGGGGGCGCGGGTTGTCAGCGCCAGCGCGTGCAGGGCGCCGTCGGGGCCGTCCATCTTGCCCTTGAGCGCCGCGTAGACGGCACGCTGCTGCTGGACGCGGTTCATGCCCTCGAAACTGGCATCCACCACCTGCGCGGCGAAATGGGCGCCATCGTCGCCCTCGACCGTGATCTGCGCCTGCGGAAAGGCCTCGCGGATCATCTCCTCGATCTCGCCTGCGGTGATGGGCATGGGGCTCTCCTGTGCGACCTCGTTTCGCAAGATGTAGGCCGGTCGGTCCGTTCCCGCAAGGGCTGCAGGCGGGTTCGAAGGCTGTGCAGAAAGCCGTCGACCCGGGCCGGCAGCGGGCCGGTGGCCAATGCCGCGGCACGCGCGGCGGTCATCCGGTCGGGGCATAGGGCAGCGAGCAACTCCTCGCGGGTAGCCTGCTCCCGCGGGGTCAGGGGCAGCGTGTCGGCGGCCACCAACAGGCCCAGCAGGTCGTGCAGGCGCCGCAGGTGGCGAAAGGTATCCAGCATCGGCGCCAGCAGGTCGGGATCGTCGCGCCAGCTTGCACCGTCGAAAAGCGCGATGGTGCGCTGTCCGGCCCCCGCGCAATTGAACCGCACGCAGCCGGAAAAGCCCCGCGCGTCGAGGTCGGCGTGGATCGTGCAGGCATGGCCCGACAGGTTGGGGCAGGGCACCCCGGCAGGCTTGTCGATTGCAAAGGCCGCGCCCTTGTCCAGCGCCAGCCCGACACAGCACAGGGCGGCACATGCGTCGCAATCGGCCTCCAGCCGGGGCAGATCGAAGGTGCCGGGGTCCGATACCGGGCCCGGCATCGCCTAGCCCAGCCGTTCGGCGAAGGCGCCGCGATAAAGGGCGGAAAGCTCGGCCAGCGGGGCCTCGCTGGCACCGATGCGAACGGTCTCGCCGGTGAAACGGCCCACGGTTTCCAGCGCAACCCCGGCCCGCCCGGCGGCGACCATCAGCGCCTCGGCCTTGTCGAAACTGCAGGACACGAGGTAGCGACCCTGGTCCTCGCCGAAAAGCCGGGCGCTGTCGCCCGCGTCAAGGTGCAGGCCCACGCCCGCCGCCTCGGCCAACTCGAACGCCGCCAGCGCCAGTCCGCCGTCGGACAGGTCGGTGCAGACGTCGATCCAGGCGCGGTTGTCGCGGATGAAATCGCCGTTGCGCTTCTCGGCGTGCAGGTCCACCGGCGGGGCATCGCCTTCCGCGCGGTTGAAGACTTCGGCCAGCAGCGCCGACTGGCCAAGGTGGCCCGTCGTCTCGCCCACCAAGAGCGCGACATGCCCGTCGCGCACGAGGCCCCCGATCATGTCGTCGGCATTGTCGATCAGCCCCACGGCGCCGATGGTCGGCGTGGGCAGTATGCCCTCTCCGTCGGTTTCGTTGTAGAGCGAGACATTGCCCGACACGATGGGCATGTCGAGCGCGGCAACCGCCGCGCCGATCCCCTTGATGGCCATGACGAACTGGCCCATGATCTCGGGCTTTTCGGGATTGCCGAAGTTCAGGTTGTCGGTGCTGGCCAGCGGTTTCGCCCCCACGGCGGTCAGGTTGCGATAGGCCTCGGCCACGGCTTGCTTGCCGCCCTCGAAGGGGTTCGCCTTGACATAGCGCGGGGTCACATCGCTGGTGAAGGCCAGAAGCTTGTCGGTGCCATGCACGCGGGTGACACCGGCGCCCTGGCCCGGCGTGCGCACGCTGTCGGCCATCACTTGCGTGTCATATTGTTCATAAACCCACTGGCGCGAACAGTAGTTGGGCGAGGTGATCAGCGCGCGCAGCCCGTCGATGGGGTCCACGTTGACCACCTCGCCCATCTCGGCCGCAGGGGCTGGCGTCTCCCAGGGGCGGTCGTATTCGGGGGCCGACCCCGATAGCGTGGCCAGCGGCAGGTCGGCCTTGACCGCGTTGCCGTGCATAACGAGGAAGCGGTCCTCGGAAAGCGTCTCGCCGACGATGGCGAAATCCAGGTCCCACTTGTCGAAGACGGCGCGCGCCTCGGCCTCTTTTTCCGGGCGCAGCACCATGAGCATGCGTTCCTGGGATTCGGACAGCATCATCTCGTAGGCCGTCATGGCGTCTTCGCGCTGGGGAACGTCGTCGAGTTGCAGCTTGACGCCCAACCCGCCCTTGTCACCCATTTCGACCGCCGAGCAGGTCAGGCCCGCCGCGCCCATGTCCTGGATGGAGATGACCGCACCGGTTTCCATCAGTTCCAGCGTGGCCTCCATCAGGCGCTTCTCGGTGAAGGGATCGCCGACCTGCACGGTGGGGCGTTTTTCCTCGATCGTGTGGTCGAATTCGGCACTGGCCATGGTGGCCCCGCCAACGCCGTCGCGGCCCGTCTTGGCGCCCAGGTAGACCACCGGCATGCCCACCCCCGAGGCCTCGGAATAATAGATCTTGTCGGCCTCGACCAAGCCGGCGGCGAAGGCATTGACGAGGCAATTGCCGTTGTAGGCGGGATGAAAACGGACCTCGCCGCCCACGGTCGGCACGCCGAAGCAGTTGCCGTAGCCGCCCACGCCCTCGACCACGCCATGAACCAGCGTGCGGGTCCGGGGATGGTCGGGGTCGCCGAAGGACAGCGCATTCATCGCCGCGATGGGGCGCGCGCCCATGGTGAAGACATCGCGCAGGATGCCGCCAACGCCGGTCGCTGCACCCTGGTAGGGCTCGATGTAGCTGGGGTGGTTGTGGCTTTCCATCTTGAAGACCACGGCCAGCTTCGTCCCATCCGGCCCGTCGCCGATATCGACGATTCCGGCGTTCTCGCCGGGGCCGCAGATCACCTGCGGGCCATCGGTGGGCAGAGTACGCAGCCATTTCTTTGACGACTTGTAGGAACAGTGCTCGTTCCACATGGCCGAGAAGATGCCAAGCTCGGTGAAGGTCGGCTCGCGCCCGATGATGTCCAGGATGCGGTCGTATTCGTCAGGCTTGAGGCCATGGGCCTCGATCAACTCGGGCGTGATGGCTGGCTCTTGCATGATGCGCTTGATCCCCTCGGTCTCCGTTCGGGGCCGCTTTACGACATGGACCGGGCCGGAGCAATGCGGGCAGGGCGGTGCCGGGCAGAAACTATGGCTTGACCGGACCCGCCGGGCAGGAGTGTGATGCGGCATGGATACTTTTCCCAACCCTCACAGGGGCGGGGGTCTGCAAGGGGCGGCCGTTTTCGATGCCCCGGCTCCGGCCACCGATGCCGAGCCCGTCGATGCCCTGCTCGCGCGCTGCCCCGCGGCGGCGCCTGCGCCGCTGGTGGACGCGACAGGCCTGGCCGCGTCATTGGGCGTGGACAAGCTCCACGTAAAGGATGAACGCGCCCGCATGGGGCTGGGCAGTTTCAAGGCGCTGGGGGCGGCTTACGTGATCGCACACCAGGCGGCTGAAACCGGGGCGGACGACATGGCGACGGCACTGGCCGGGCGGACCTATGTCACCGCCAGCGCCGGAAATCACGGCATGTCGGTCGCCGCCGGGGCCCGGGTCTTCGGCGCGCGCGCCGTGGTCTACCTTGCCGACACGGTGCCCGAAAGCTTTGCCCAAAGGCTGCGCGACAAGGGCGCCGAGGTGCGCCGCGAGGGCAGTGATTACGCCGCCAGCATGGCGGGTGCCGAACGCGCCGCGCGCGACGAGGGCTTCACCCTGCTGTCGGACAGTTCCTGGGCGGGCTACACGGACCTGCCCTGGCGGCTGATGGAGGGCTACCTTGCCATGGCCGCCGAAACGGTGCGCCAGGTGCCCGAGGTGCCCACGCACATCTACCTGCAGGCCGGGGTTGGCGGGCTGGCCGCGGCGGCGGCCGCGCATTTCCGGGCGGCCTGGGGGAACGCCCCGCAGATCGTCGTGGTCGAACCCGGGTCCGCGCCGGCCCTGACAAGAAGCCTGCAGGCCGGCCGGGTTATCGATACCCAGGGCCCCGACAGCCACATGGGGCGGCTGGACTGCAAGACACCCTCGGCCATCGCCCTGCGGGGCCTGTCACGGGACGCCGATCGATTCGTCACGATTTCGGAGGCCGAGGGCGCGGCGGTCCTGCCGCTTCTGGCAGCCCATGGACTGGCCACCACCAGCTCGGGCGGTGCCGGGCTGGCGGCAGTGTTGGCCGATCCGCCCGCCGGGGCGCGGGTGCTCTGCGTCCTGTCCGAGGCGCCTGCATGAGCGGCTTCACCGCCGCCGACTACCGCGGGCGGCTGGGCCGGGCCCAGGCCCTGATGGCCGAGGCGGGCCTTGGCGCACTGTTGCTGACGACCGAGCCGGACATCCGCTATTTCACGGGTTTCCTGACGCGGTTCTGGGAAAGCCCGACGCGGCCCTGGTTCCTCGTCGTGCCGGTGGCGGGCGAGCCTGTGGCGGTGATCCCCGCGATCGGGCGTGCGCTTATGGAAAGGACATGGATCGAGGATATCCGCTGCTGGCCCGCACCCGCGCCCGGGGATGACGGTGTCAGCCTGCTGGCCGAGACCATCGGGGAGGTCGCCCCGGAGGGCCTGATCGGGACGCCCTCGGGGCACGGCACCCACCTGCGGATGCCGCTGGCCGATTTCGGGCGGCTTTGCGCGCTTGTGGGGGTCGAACGCATGGCCGAGGGCGCCGGCGTCATGCGGGACCTGCGCATGGTCAAGTCCGAGGTCGAGATCGCGGCGATCCGCACCGCCTGCGCCGTTGCCGGGCGCGCCTTTGCCCGGGTGGGCGAGGTGGCCGGCGAGGGCGTGCCCCTTGCGCGGGTCTTTCGCGATTTTCAGCGGCTCTGCCTGGAAGAGGGCGCCGACTGGGTGCCCTATCTGGCGGGCGGGGCCGGGCCGCTGGGCTATGCCGACGTGATTTCCCCCGCCACGGATGCGCCGCTGGCCCGGGGCGATGTTCTTATGCTTGATACCGGGTTGGTGGTGGGCGGCTATTACTGCGACTTCGACCGAAACTACGCGGTGGGCACGCCAGCGCCGCAGGTGGAGGCCGCGTGGGACAGCCTGTTGCAGGCCACCGAGGCCGGGGTGCAGGCCGCGACACCCGGGGCGCGGGCCTGCGATGTCTTTGCCGCCATGGATCGGATCGTGGGCGGGAGCGAGACCGGGCGGCTGGGCCACGGGCTGGGGATGCAGTTGACTGAATGGCCCTCGCTCACCGCCGCGGATCGGACGGTGCTGCGGCCGGGCATGGTCCTCGCGCTGGAACCCTCGGTGGGAGTGCCGGGTGGCGGCCTGCTGGTCCACGAAGAGAACCTCGTGCTGCGTGACGACGGCGCGGAGATCCTCTCGCCCCGCGCCCAGGGGCCGCTGACAAGGATCTGACCCATGCGGGAGCCCTTTCCGTTTTCCCTGGCCGGTCCGCTGGGGCACGACGCCGCGCTAGGCCTGATTGTGCTGCAATCGGACGAAACCATCGAGGACGAGTTCCGCCGCCTGGTCCCCGATACGGGCGTCTCGCTTTATCACAGCCGGGTTGAGAGCGGGGCCGAGGTCACGCCTGAAACGCTGGCGCGGATGGCGCATGACCTGCCTGCTGCCGCCCGTCGGCTGCCGCGGCCGATCCATTTCGACGCGGTCGGTTATGCCTGCACTTCGGGGGCCTCGGTGATCGGGCCGGAGAAGGTGGCGGCCCTGGTCGCCGCGGTGTGCCAAACCCGCCACGTGACCGAGCCGCTGTCGGCGCTCGTCGCGGCCTGCGGGCATCTTGGCGTCTCGAAGCTCGCCTTCCTGTCACCCTACACCGAAACCGTTTCGGACACCCTGCGCGGCGCCCTTGCCGCGCGTGGCGTGGAAAGTCCCGTTTTCGGCAGTTTCGACGAGGCCGAGGAAACCCGCGTGGCGCGCATCGATGGCGCGTCGGTCATGGCGGCGGCGCGGCATCTGGCGCGGACCGGCGGGGCCGAGGCACTCTTTCTGTCATGCACCAACCTGCGCAGCTTCGGCGTGATCGACGCGATCGAGGCAGAGATCGGCTTGCCGGTGCTGAGTTCAAACCTCGTGCTGGGCTGGCACATGTTCCGGTTGTCGGGCGTGCAGGCGCAGGGCCCCGGAACGCTTTTGCGGCGCTAAACAGAAAAAAGCCGGGCACTAAGGCCCGGCGAAGTCCAACAGGGAGGTATGAAGATGATGAGCTTTTCAGCATCACCGGCTTCGATTGGGGATTTAGGCGGCGGTTCTGACTCGTGCAAGCCTAATTGCTGCATCAAAATGACAACGCCGCCATGCGCGTGACGCATGGCTTTGCCCCGCGAAGCGGCTCCGGGTCCTGTCAGACGATTTCCTCGCGCACCCGGCGGCGATGGGCGACGATTTCCTCCTGCACGAAATCGCGGAAGGCCATGACCCGCTTGGACTGGCGCAATTCCTCGGGATAAGCAAGAAAAACAGGGACTTCACCGCTTTCCACCTCGTGCAGGACGCGGCGCAGGCGGGGCGTGAATTCCGCCACGTAGTCCGGCAGGACGCCGATCCCGAGATCCGATTGCACCGCCTGAAGGACCCCGAAATAGTTGTTCACATGCAGAAGTTTCGGCGTGTCGTAGGTCAGCAAGTGTTGCACGAGAGTCGCACCCGCGGCGACCTGGAAGGCGTTGGGACTCTGGCATATGAGCCGGTGCGCGCCGATTTGGTCGAGCCGGTCGATGGGGGCGGCGGCGTCAAGGTAGGCATCCGTCGCGTAGAGCCGCATACGCACCGACATCAGCCGCTTGCGGATCAGGTCTGCCTGGCTCGGTTCCTTCATGCGGATGGCCACGTCGGCCTCGCGCATGGGCAGGTCAAGCACACGTTCCTCGAGCATCAGGTCGATATTGAGGTCGGGATATTTCTTGTAGAGCGTGGGAAGACGCGGCGCCAGCCAGAGCGTGCCGAAGCCGGTTGTCGTGGTGACCTTCAACTCGCCGAAGACCTCTTCCTCGCTGTCCTTGATCCGGGCCGACGCGGCATCGAGCCTGCGTGTCATGGCCCGGGTGGCGTCGAACAGCAGCTCGCCCTGCTCGGTGAGAATCAACCCCCGCGCGTGGCGGTGGAACAGGGTGGTGTTCAGCGAGTCCTCAAGGGCGCGGATCTGGCGCGAGACGGCGGACTGGCTCAGGTGCAGCATGTCGCCGGCATGGGTCAGGCTGCCCGCATCGGCGACCGCGTGAAAGATTCGTAGCTTGTCCCAGTCCATCGCCGTTCCTTCCGGAAAGCCTGTGCCACCATTCCCTTTGGGTCATTACACCGCGAGACATGGTCTTTGCAAAGAACATTGTCGCACGGTTCATCCTTTGTAGGTCAGTGTTTTTGACCTATGCTGCCGTAACGCTCGACAGAGGCGAGGAGGTGCCCGATGAGCCTGCAGGACATATCCCTTTCCGACCGGTTCGACCTGTCGAAATCGCCGGTGTTGCTGAACGGCACCCAGGCGCTGGTGCGGCTGATGCTGATGCAGCGGGCCCGGGACCGGGCGGCGGGGCTGGATACGGCCGGTTACGTGACGGGTTATCGCGGCTCGCCGCTGGGGGCGGTGGACCTGCAGATGCAGCGCGCGCAAAAGGAGCTGGCCGAGGCGCAGGTTCTGTTCCAGCCGGGTCTGAACGAGGACCTGGCCGCCACCGCGCTCTGGGGCAGTCAGCAGGCCGACCTGCGCGGCGAGGGCAAGCATGACGGTGTCTTCGGGCTCTGGTATGGCAAGGGGCCGGGGGTGGACCGGTCGGGCGACGTGATGCGCCATGCCAACATGGCCGGGACAGCGCCTCATGGCGGCGTCCTCATGGCCATGGGCGACGATCACACCGGTGAAAGCTCGACAACCCTGCACCAGTCCGACTGGGCCATGGTCGATGCCTACATGCCCATTGTCAGCCCCGCCGGGGTGCAGGAAATCCTCGACTACGGGCTCTACGGCTGGGCGCTGTCCCGCTTTGCCGGGGTCTGGGTCGGCCTGAAGACGATGAAGGACACGGTCGAGGTCACGAGCGTCGTCGAGGGCGACCCGTTCCGGCCGCATTTCGTGACCCCCGACATTTCCATGCCCGAGGGGGGGCTGAACATCCGTCTGGTGGATACGCCCGTCGCGCAAGAAGCGCGGATGATCGACCACAAGCGTTTCGCGGCCGAAGCGTTTTCCCACGTCAACGGTATGGATAAGCGGGTCTGGGGCAAGCCGGGCGCGAAAATCGGTTTCGTCGCCGCGGGCAAGAACTGGCTCGACCTGCAACATGCGCTGTCATTGCTGGGGATCGACGCCGCCGAGGCCGCGCAGTTGGGCGTCACGACCTACAAGGTCGGGCAGGTCTGGCCCATGGACATGAAGGGGTTTCTTGACTGGGCCGAGGGGCTCGACCTGATCATCTGCGTCGAGGAAAAGCGCAAGCTGATCGAGGTGCAGGTAAAAGAGGCCATTTTCGATGACCGCCGCGGACAGCGCGTCTATGGCTGGCACAAGGGGAAGTCCCATGTCGGCGACCGCCGCGAGGAATTGTTCCCGACCCGCTACGCGCTGGACCCGGTCTGGGTGGCCGAGAAGATTGGCCAGGTCCTGATCGAAGAGGGCCGACGAACCGACGCCCTAGAGGGTGCGCTGGCGAAACTGGCCGAGGCCCGCCGCGCCGACAACGCCGAAGAGATCGCGGCGCGGCTGCCCTATTTCTGTTCCGGTTGCCCGCACAACAGCTCGACCAGTGTGCCAGACGGGTCGCGCGCCTATGCCGGGATCGGCTGTCACTACATGGTGCAATGGATGGACCGCGACACGGTCGGGTTCACCCAGATGGGCGGCGAGGGCGCGAACTGGGTGGGCGAGGCTCCGTTCTCGACGCGGCCCCACGTTTTCCAGAACCTCGGAGACGGCACGTACAATCACTCGGGCGTGCAGGCGATCCGCTTCGCGCTGATGGCCGGAACCAACATCACCTACAAGATTCTTTACAACGACGCCGTCGCCATGACCGGCGGCCAGAAGAATGACGGCGACCTTGGTCCGGACCGGATCTGCCGCGAGTTGCTGGCCATGGGGGTGCGCGACGTGGCCGTGGTTCATGACCCAAGGGAAGGATTTGATGTCAAAAGCCTGCCTGCTGGTGTTCACGTGCATGAACGCGACGAGATGGAGGCGGTGCAAAAGGGGCTGTCCAAGGTACCGGGCGTCTCGGCCCTCGTCTATATCCAGACCTGTGCCGCCGAGAAACGCCGCCGCCGCAAGCGCGGCCGGTTTCCCGACCCCGACCGTCGCGTCTTCATCAACACCGATGTCTGCGAGGGCTGCGGCGATTGCGGGGTGCAGTCGAACTGTGTCTCGATCGTGCCGGTCGAGACCGAGCTGGGCCGCAAGCGCGCCATCGACCAGTCAAGCTGCAACAAGGATTTCTCCTGCCTCAAGGGGTTCTGCCCCAGCTTCGTGACCGTTGAAGGCGCACAAATGCGCCGCGACGAGGGCACCGGGCTGGATTTACCTGATTTGCCCGCGCCCGAGCTACCCGCGATCGACGGCACGCACAACGTTGTCATCACCGGGGTCGGTGGCACCGGCGTCGTGACCATCGGCGCGGTGCTGGCCATGGCCGCCCATGTCGACGGCAAGGCGGCTGGCATGATGGAGATGGCCGGTCTGGCGCAAAAGGGTGGGGCGGTTCATATCCATTGCCGCATCGCCGAGTCGGCCGAGGATATCGCGGCCATCCGCGTGGCCACCGGTGAATGCGACACGCTGATCGGCGGCGACCTGGTGGTCAGCGCCGGCGCAAGGACGCTGGGTCTGACGACGCCGGGCCGCACCCGCGCCGTGGTGAACGCGCACGAGGTCATGACCGGCGATTTCACCCGCGACACGGACTTCAAGCTGCCGACCGACCGCTTGCAACACGCGCTGCAGGCGCGCCTGCAAGACCGGCTGTCGATGTTCGATGCCAACGACCTGGCCGGTCACCTGCTGGGTGACGCGATCTATTCGAACATGATGGTTTTCGGGGCTTGCTGGCAGATGGGCGGCATTCCGGTCAGCGAGTCGGCGATCAAGCGCGCGATCGCGTTGAACGGCGCTGCGGTCGACCGCAACACCCAAGCCTTCGACTATGGCCGTTGGGCCGTGCTGGAGCCCGAGAAGGCGGCCGCGCTGCTGGAGGACAAGGTGGTCGAAAAGCCGAAAACGCTGGACGAGAGAATCGCCCATCGCGCCCAGCATCTGACCGCCTACCAGGATGCCGCCTATGCGAAACGTTACACCGATTTCGTCGCGCGTTTCGACGGGCCGCTGAAAGAGGCGGTCGCGAAAGGCTATCACAAGCTGCTGGCCTACAAGGATGAATACGAGGTCGCGCGTCTGCACCTGGACACTCGCAGGAAGGCCGAGGCCGAGTTGGGCGGCGAGATCCGGCTGACCTATCACCTCGCCCCGCCGGGGCTGAGCAGGCAAGGGCCGGGCGGCCGCCCGCTAAAGAAAGAATTCGGTGAGCGTCTGATGCACCGCCTTTTCCCGCTGCTGGCCCGCCTCAGGCGCCTGCGCGGCACCTGGGCCGATCCCTTCGCACGCACCGAAGAACGCCGGATGGAGCGGGCCCTGATCAGCCAATATGAACGGGACATGGACGAGGCGCGGCGCCTCCTGCGGCCCGAGACGCGAGAGGCCGCCGTGTACCTGGCCGAGCTGCCGCTGTCGATCCGCGGCTTCGGGCCGGTCAAGGCGGCCAATGCCGCCATTGCCGAGAAACGCCGCGAGGAGTTGCTGGCGGTGCTGCGTACGCCTGACGGGGACAGGCAGGCGGCCGAGTAACGGTGTGTTATCAAGGCGTCACGGAGGCTGGCTATTCTGCATCACCCTGCGTAAACCGACATGACGACAGACTAGCCCGGCAGATGCCATGAGCGACAAGCACATAGCCCGCGAGATTTCCTATGCCCATTCCGCCCGGTCGCGTACCGGGCGGGCCATGATCCGCGTGATGGAAAACGCCACCGGTCGGCTGCGCCTGATCCGCAAGGCGCGCGGCTATGCCCAGGAGGTGGCCGGGGGCCGCGATTTCTGGCAGGTCATCTGCGAGCGCTACAAGATCCGGCTGGAGGTGGTGGGCGGCAGCCTTGACGACATTCCCGCCGAGGGTCCGCTGGTCATGGTGGCCAATCACCCCTACGGCATCCTCGACGGCTTGATGCTGGGACGCATCCTGTCGGAGCGCCGCGCCGGGGATTTCCGGGTTCTGGCCCACAAGGTGTTCCGCAAGTCGCCGGATCTGGAGAGGGTCATCCTGCCCATAGATTTCGACGAGACCAGGGAGGCTGTGCGCCGCAACATGGAGACCCGCAAGGCGGCGCTGCGTTACCTCGGCGAGGGCGGGGCCATCGGGATCTTTCCCGGCGGCACGGTCAGTACCTCTCTCAAGCCCTTCGCCCGGCCCATGGACCCGGCCTGGCGCACTTTCACCGCCAAGATGATCGCGCGGTCCGACGCGCAGGTCGTGCCCATCTATTTCGAGGGCCATAACAGCCGCCTCTTCCAGCTTGCCAGCCACCTGCACTACACCCTGCGCATGGGGCTTCTGATCCGCGAATTCCGCGCCCGCGTCGGAAGCACGGTGCGCGTGGTGATCGGCCGGCCCATCCCCGTCGACAGGCTGGACCCCTTGCGTTCGGACCCCAAAGCCATGATGGATTTCCTGCGCAAGGCGACGTATGAGCTTTCGCCAAGCCCTTTGGCCGCTGATGCCATCGGGTTCGAGTATGATGACAGGCACAGGGCCCAGGCAGACGGGGCCCAGGCAGGCAGGACAGGCGACAATGGCGGTAGGCATATTTGACAGCGGCCTGGGCGGGCTGACGGTTCTGGACGCGGTAAGCAAGCGTTTGCCGGGGGTTCCCTTTGTCTACTATGCCGACAGCGCCCACACGCCCTACGGTGTTCGCGATCCGCAGGACATCTACGAGCTGACGACGCGCGGGGTTCAGCGACTGTTCGACGAAGGCTGCGACCTCGTGATCCTGGCCTGCAACACCGCCAGCGCCGCGGCCCTGCGCCGGATGCAGGACGGCTGGGTGCCGCGCGACAAGCGGGTCCTGGGGGTTTTCGTGCCGCTGATCGAGGCGCTGACCGAGCGCAAGTGGGGCGACAATTCCCCCCCGCGCGAGGTCGCGGTCAAGCATGTGGCGCTTTTCGCGACGCCCGCGACGGTGTCCAGCCGCGCCTTTCAGCGCGAACTGGCCTTTCGCGCGATCGGGGTCGATGTCGAGGCGCAGGCCTGCGGCGGCGTCGTCGATGCCATCGAGGAGGGCGACATGATCCTGGCCGAGGCGCTGGTCACCAGCCACGTGGACGCGCTCAAGCGCAAGATGCCGGACCCGGATGCCGCCATCCTGGGCTGCACGCATTACCCGATCATGCAGGAACAGTTCCAGGCGGCCCTGGGGGCCGATGTCGCGGTTTTCAGCCAGGCCAACCTGGTGGCCGACAGCCTGGCCGACTACCTGGAGCGTCATCCGGCCATGGTCGGACCGGGTGAGACGGGCGGTTTCCTGACCACGGGGGACCCCAAGAAGGTTTCGGCGGGCGCGACGCGGTTCCTGCGGCGTGAAGTCGCCTTCGACGCGGCGTGATGCCACCTTGCGCGACCCTTCGCTCGCCCCTACTTGCCTTCTGACAAAGGACTGACATGACCCACAACGTCGCAATTCTTGGCGCGTCCGGCTACACGGGTGCGGAACTGGTTCGCCTGATCGCCAGCCACCCGGCGCTGAAGGTTGGCGCGCTGTCGGGCAATTCGAAGGCCGGGCGGGCCATGGCCGATGTCTATCCACATTTGCGCCACCTCGACCTGCCGCACGTGACCACGATCCAGCAGGTCGATTTCAGCGGCATAGACCTTGCCTTCTGCGCGTTGCCGCATGCGACCTCGCAGGCGGTCGTGGCCGACCTGCCCGGCCATGTCCGGGTTGTGGACCTGTCGGCCGATTTCCGCCTGCGAGACCCGGAGGAGTACGAGAAATGGTATGGCAAGCCCCATGCGGCGCCCGAGATGCAGCGGCAGGCGGTCTATGGCCTGACCGAGTTCTACCGTGGGGACATCGCCCGCGCACGGCTGGTTGCCGGAACCGGCTGCAACGCCGCGACCGGGCAGTTCATCCTGCGCCCCCTGATCGAGGCCGGGGTGATCGACCTGGACCGGATCATCCTTGACCTGAAGGTCGGCGCCTCGGGCGCGGGCCGTGCGGCCCGCGAGCACCTGCTGACCGCCGAGATGGTCGAGAACGTCGGTGCCTACGCCGTGGGCGGCAGGCACCGCCACCTTGGCGAGTTCGACCAGGAGTTTTCCGCCGCCGCGGGCCGGAGGGTCGAGGTGCAGTTCACCCCGCACCTGGTACCGGCGAGCCGGGGCATCCTCGCCACGGCCTATGTCGAGGGCGACCCGGCCGCGGTGCACCGCGCGCTGGCCGATCGCTACGGGGGTGAACCGTTCCTGCACGTCCTGCCCATGGGGCAGGTGCCGGGCATGAAGGACGTGCGCGGATCAAACCTGTGCCATATCGGCGTCGTGGCTGACCGGCGCGCGAATCGTGCTATCATCGTCGGCGTGATCGACAATCTGACCAAGGGGTCCAGCGGGCAGGCGATCCAGAACGCCAACCTGATGCTGGGGCTTGATGAAACCGCGGGGCTGATGCTGGCCCCGGTCTTTCCGTGAAGGGGCAAGGACATGGCCGGTATGAAATCCCTCAAGAAACAGCGCCGCATCCAGGTGATCCTCGTGGCCTTCGTCGCGCTGACCCTTTCTGTCGGGCTGGTCGGTTACGGCTTCCGTGACGGGATCAACTATTTCCGCTCGCCCGCCGAGGTGGTGGCCGAACCGCCCGCCGAGACCGAGCTGTTCCGCATCGGCGGACTGGTGGCCGACGGGTCGATCGTGCGCGGCGAGGGCACGCAGGTCCGCTTCTCGGTCACCGATGGCGGCGCCACCGTGCCGGTCACATACGACGGCATCCTTCCGGACCTCTTCGAAGAGGGCCAAGGCATGGTCGGACATGGGCATTACGTGAACGGAACCTTTGAAGCCGTTGAAATCCTTGCAAAACACGATGAGGATTACATGCCCGCAGAATTGGTCGACAGTCTCAAGGAACAGGGTGTCTACCAGCACCAGGACGGCGCGGCAGCAATCAATTAACCACGGGCATGCAGCCTTTTGCCCCAGTCAACTGGGGAAAAGGCCATGCAGAACGTGCAAGAGATCGCCGAGGAGATTGTCGCCCGCGAAGGCGGCTACGTGAACGATCCTGACGACCCCGGCGGCGCGACCAATCACGGGGTCACCATCCACACGATGCGCCGGCTGGGTCTGGACCTGGATGACGACGGCCAAGTCACGGCAGGAGACGTGCGCGCGCTGTCGCGCGAGCAGGCCATCGGGATCTTCGTGCGCCACTACTACCATGGGACGCGGATCGATCGTCTGCCCAAGGACATCCAGCCGTCCGTATTCGACATGTATGTCAATGCGGGCGCCAACGCCGTGCGCATCTTGCAGCGTCTTCTCAATGACATGCGCATCACCGTCGATGTGGACGGGGTGATCGGGCCGCAAACGGTCGCCGCCGCGCGCGCCGCCTTGGCGGCCGCCCCCGACCATTTTGCCGATGCCTATGGTATCGCGCGTCGCAACTACTACTATGCGCTGGCCGACCGCCGGCCCGCGTCGCGGAAATACGCGCGGCGGCGTGATGGCGGCAAGGGGGGCTGGATTCGCCGCGCCGAGGAGTTCATCTCGCCCCGCTTTCACCTGACCGACGCGCAGCACCGCGAGCGGGTGGCGCCATGGGGCTGATCGAACGCGTCTTTTCGCTATTCTTCGACGACGGGCGCAACATCATTCGGGAAACCGCCGAGGTCTTTCGCGAGAACACCGAAGCGGCGGCAGATCGCGAGACCCGGTTGCGCCGGGACACGCTGCGCCAGTTGGCGCAGGAATTCGAGCACCCGCGCCCGGGGCGGTTCGACAGGTTCATGAACGGGCTGAACCGGCTGCCGCGTCCGCTGCTGGCCTTCGGCACCATCGGGCTGTTCGTGGTGGCGATGGTTGATCCGCTCTGGTTTGCCAGCCGGATGCAGGGCATCGCCGTCGTGCCCGAACCACTCTGGTGGTTGATGGGGGCCATCGTGAGCTTCTATTTCGGCGCGCGCCACCAGGCCCATTCGCAGCGCTTCCAGTCCTCTATCGCGCAAACCCTGTCGCGGGTGCCCGCTGTGATCGACAACACCGCGCGGCTTGAGGCAATGCGCGCCAGGGCCCCGGCCGGTCCGGAGGACGTTGATGCCGCGTCGGTGATCGACGCCGCGCCGAACCCGGCGCTGGCCGAGTGGCAGGGCGGGCGCCCCCGGTAGGCCCATCACTCGACCGTGACGCTTTGACCGACGACTGGCTATGGCGCGGTGCGCCACAGGCATTATAGTGATCTCCATGATTACCGAGCTTGGACACTTCGCCCTGATTCTCGCCGCGCTGGTCGCGGTCTTTCAAACCGTCGTGCCACTGGTGGGTGCGCACAAGGGATGGCGCAGCTGGATGGCGCTGGGGGATCCCGCCGCGACGGTGCAGTTCATCCTCGTGGGCTTTTCCTTTGCCGCGCTGACCTATGCCTTCGTGGTCTCGGATTTCTCGCTGCGGCTGGTCTTCCTGAATTCGCATTCCGACAAGCCGATGCTCTACAAGATCACCGGCGTCTGGGGGAATCACGAAGGGTCGATGCTGCTCTGGGTGCTGACGCTCGCACTGTTCGGGGCCTGTGCCAGTTGGTTCGGATCGAACCTGCCGGCCTCTCTGCGCGCCCGGGTGCTCGGGGTTCAGGCGCTGGTCACGGTGGCCTTCTACGCCTTCATCCTGCTGACCTCCAATCCCTTCCTGCGGATGCAGGTGCCGCCCTTTGACGGGCAGGACCTCAACCCGCTGCTGCAAGACCCCGGTTTGGCCTTCCACCCGCCGTTCCTCTACCTCGGCTACGTGGGACTCTCGATGACCTTTTCCTTCGCCATCGCGGCCCTGCTGGAAGGCAAGGTGGACGCCGCCTGGGGCCGCTGGGTGCGACCCTGGACGCTGGCGGCCTGGTTGTTTCTGACCGTGGGTATCGCGCTGGGGTCCTGGTGGGCTTATTACGAACTGGGCTGGGGTGGCTTCTGGTTCTGGGACCCGGTGGAGAATGCCAGCTTCATGCCCTGGCTGCTGGCCGCGGCCCTGCTGCATTCGGCCATCGTGGTGGAAAAACGCGAGGCGCTGAAAGCCTGGACCATCCTGCTGGCGATCCTTGCCTTCGGTTTCTCGCTGCTGGGCACCTTCATCGTGCGGTCGGGCGTGCTGACCTCGGTGCATGCCTTTGCCAACGACCCCGAACGCGGGGTCTTCATCCTGATGATCTTCGGTGGTTTCGTGGGTGGAGCGCTCACGCTCTTTGCCGTGCGCGCGTCGGCGATGGAGGCCAAGGGCGTATTTTCCATGGTCAGCCGCGAAAGCGCGCTGGTGGCCAACAATGTGCTTCTGGCCGTCTCGGCCTTCGTGGTCTTCATCGGTACACTTTGGCCCGTCTTCGCGGAAATGGTTCTGGGGAGGGTGTTGTCGGTTGGCGCACCCTTCTTCAACGCCGCCTTCTCGCCCTTCTTCGTGGCGCTGTCGCTGATCCTTCCGGTGGGCGCGATGCTGGCCTGGAAACGCGGCAGCGTGAAGAAGGCGTTTACCCCGCTCTGGCCAGTGGCCGTTCTGGCCGTGGCCCTGGGCGCGTTGGCCTTTGCCATGCAGACCGGGCGCAGCGCGCTTGGCCCGGTTGGCGTCGCGCTCGGTGTCTGGGTCGTGGGTGGCGCTGCAACGGACCTGTGGCAGCGCACCGGACGGCAGGGGCTGACGACGCGGCTGGGCCGGTTGACGCGCCTGCCGCGGGCCGACTGGGGCAAGTTCGTGGCCCATAGCGGGATGGGTATCACCGTCTTCGCCGTGGCGGGCCTCATGGCTTGGGAGGATGAGGACATCCGCGTTGCCAATATCGGCGACCGTTGGCAGGTCGGAATCCACGAGGTCGAGCTGCTGGACGTCTACCGCGAGCAGGGTCCGAACTACGTGGCCACCAAGGCCGACATGGCCATCTATCGCAACGGGCGCGAGGTCGGCGTCGTCCACCCCGAAAAGCGCATCTACCCGGTGGCCGATATGCCCACGACCGAGGCGGGCATTCGAAACGGCGTGCTGCGCGACGTCTACCTGGTGATCGGCGATCCGCAGAACGCCGGGGGCTGGGCCGTGCGGACCTATATCAAGCCTTTCGCCAACTGGATATGGGGCGGTTCCATCCTCATGGCCATCGGGGGGCTGTTCAGCCTGTCTGACCGTCGCCTGCGCGTGGCCGCCGGTGCCACCAAGCGCAAGCCTTCCCCGACGGGCGGGGTCCCCGCGGAATGAGGCGCCTGGTCCTGATCCTGGTCCTGCTGGCGGCGCCCGCCTGGGCCGTTCAGCCCGACGAGGTGCTGGACGATCCGGCGCTGGAAGAGCGTGCGCGCGACCTGTCGGGCGGCCTGCGCTGCCCGGTCTGCCAGAACGAGAGCATCGACGAAAGCAACGCGGGAATCAGCAGCGACCTGCGCGTCCTGCTGCGCGACCGCCTGAAAGCTGGCGACAGCGACGAGGCGGCGGTGCAGTTCCTGGTGGATCGCTACGGCGAATACATCCTGCTCAGCCCCCCCAAGGAAGGGGCGAACCTTGTCCTGTGGCTGGCCGGGCCGATCCTGTTGCTGCTGGCTGCCGGTGTGGGGTATGCCAGCGTGCGGGCGCGTGCCGCGGCCAAGGCGCCCGAGGCACTGTCGGATGACGAACAGGCCCGGCTGGATGAAATCATGCGGTCCTGACGCAGGGTTTCGGGTTTTCGGACCCGCTCGGATCATTAGAGTGCCACCAGATCACGCGAAAGAGCACCGGGAAAGGGCACTTGGCATGGACTACCAGACGATCCGGCTGGAGATCGCGGACGGGGCAGCAACCCTGACGTTGAACCGGCCGCAGGTGATGAACGCGCTGAACACACAGATGCGGGCCGAGATCACCCACGCGGTCAAGGCCGCGGCGACCGAGGCGCGCGTTCTGGTGATGCGCGGGGCGGGCGAGGCCTTCTGTTCGGGGCAGGATCTGGGCGATGGGGGCAGCGCGGCCAACCTCGACCTGGAGCGTACCCTGCGCGACGAATACGTTCCCATGTTGCGCACCATTTTCGACTGTCCCGTTCCGACCATTGCCGCAGTTCACGGTGCCGCCGCCGGGGCCGGTGCCAACCTTGCGCTGGCCGCCGACGTTGTAATCGCCGCCGAAGAGGCGAGCTTCATCCAGGCCTTTACCCGCATCGGTCTGATCCCGGACGCGGGCGGGACCTATTGGCTGCCAAGGCAGATGGGTGCGGCCAAGGCCATGGGCGCAGCGCTCTTCGCCGACAAGATCAGCGGGCGCCAAGCCGCTGACTGGGGCATGATCTACGAAGCGGTCCCGGTGGCGCAGTTCGAGGATCACCTGGCCGGCCGCGTGGCGCACCTGGCCAAGGGTCCGACGCAGGCCTATCGTCACCTCAAGACCGCTATCCGCGAAAGCTCGGCGAACACGCTGGACGAACAGTTGCTTCTGGAGGCCCGGCTACAGGGTGAATGCGGCAAGACCCGCGACTTCAAGGAAGGCGTGCTGGCCTTCCTTGAAAAGCGCCCGGCGAATTACGAGGGGCGTTAGGGCCGCGCCAGGCCAGGGCGCGCCCCGAGGATGGCAACGAAAAAGGGCCGCCATCGCGGGCGGCCCTTTCGCATCGCCTGTCCCGAAGGATCAGCGGTTTTCGATATCCACGTAGTCGCGCAGGTCGGCGCCCTGGTAGAGTTGCCGCGGCCGGCCGATCTTCATCTGTGGATCGGACAGCTGTTCCTTCCACTGGCTGACCCAGCCGACGGTGCGCGACAGCGCGAAGATGGGCGTGAACATGGCGGTGGGAAAGCCCATGGCCTCGAGGATGATCCCGGAATAGAAATCCACGTTCGGGAAGAGCTTCTTCTCGGTGAAATAAGGATCGTCCAACGCGGCCTTTTCCAGTTCCTTGGCGACCTGAAGCGTCGGGTTGTCCTCGATGCCCAAGAGGTCGAGCACCTCGTCCGCAGACTGCTTCATGACCTTCGCGCGCGGGTCGAAGTTCTTGTAGACCCGGTGCCCGAAGCCCATCAGGCGGAAGGGGTCGTTCTTGTCCTTGGCCCGGGCGATATACTCGGGGATCTGGTCAGGCGTTCCGATTTCCTTGAGCATCTCCAGGCAGGCCTGGTTGGCCCCGCCATGGGCCGGCCCCCAAAGGCAGGCGATGCCGGCGGCGACACAGGCAAAGGGATTGGCGCCGGAACTGGACGCCAGCCGCACGGTCGAGGTCGAGGCGTTCTGCTCGTGGTCGGCATGCAGCGTGAATATCCGGTCCATGGCCCGCGCGAGGATCGGGTCGACGTGATATTCCTCGGCCGGGACCGAGAAGCACATGTGCAGGAAATTGGCCGCGTAATCGAGATCGTTGCGCGGATAGACGAAGGGCTGGCCCACGGAATACTTGTAGGCCATGGCCGCGATCGTCGGCATCTTGGCGATCAGCCGGAACGAGGCGATCTCGCGCTGGCGTTCGTCGGAAATGTCGGTGCTGTCGTGATAGAAGGCCGACATGGCGCCCACGACCCCGACCATCGTCGCCATCGGATGTGCATCGCGGCGGAAACCACGGAAGAAGTTGTGCATCTGCTCGTGGATCATGGTGTGGCGGGTGACCGTGGTCTCGAAATCCTCCAGTTCCTCGGCCTTGGGCAGATAGCCGTAAAGCAGCAGGAAACAGACCTCTAGGAAATGCGACTTGCCGGCCAGCTGGTCGATGGGATAGCCACGGTGGGTCAGGACACCCGCGTCCCCGTCGATGTAGGTGATGGTGCTGTCGCACGAGGCGGTCGAGGTGAAACCCGGGTCATAGGTGAAGACCCCGGCCTGGCCATAGAGCTTGCGGATGTCCACGACATCCGGTCCGGCGGTGGGCGAGTGCACGGGCAGCTCGTAGTCTTTGCCGTCGATCGTCAGGGTCGCGGTCTTGGTGGTGTCGGCCATGGCGGTTTCCTTTGTTGCAAGGGCACGCCCGCAGGTCGGGCGTCGCGTTTTCACCGGACCGGCCTCGATATCCGTCGATCATGACGAAAAGGGTTCAGCCGGTCGCGTCCTCGAGGCGGGCGATGGTCTCCGCACGGCCCAGGACAAGCATCATGTCGAATACGCTGGGGGACACCGTCCGCCCGGCCAGTGCCGCCCTGAGCGGTCCGGCCAGCTTGCCGAGCTTGGTCTCGTGTGCCTGTGCCACTTCGCCCACGAGCGCCTCCAGCGCATCTCGCGTCCAGCTAGCAGTTTGCAGCTGCGGCGTCAATTCCAACAGTATACCACGGGATACATCATCAAGGGCCGCCGCGGCCTTTTCGTCGGGAACGATGGGGCGCGATGTGAGGCAAAAATGCGCTTTTTCAAGAAGTTCAGGGTAGGTCTTGGCCCGTTCCTTTAGGCTTGGCATGGCTTGCGACATCGCGTTCCGTTGCGGGCAGGTCAACTGTCCGGCCCCCGTTGCGGCAAGAAAGGCATCGAGGTCTTGCAGCAGCGCAGCATCCGACATCGCGGCGATGTGCTGGCCGCAGATATTGGCCAGCTTCTTGAAATCGAACCGGGCCGGGGCCTTGTTGATCCCATCCAGATCAAACCACGCCTGGGCCTGGTCATCGGTGAAGAATTCATCGTCGCCATGGGCCCAGCCAAGCCGCGCGAGATAGTTGCGCATGCCGGCAGCCGGGTAGCCCATGTCGCGGTATTCGGCCACGCCGGTCGCCCCGTGGCGTTTCGAGAGTTTCTTGCCGTCGGGCCCGAAGATCAGCGGGATATGCGCGTAGACGGGCAGGGGCCAGCCCATGGCCGCGTAGATCGTCATCTGGCGCGCGGCATTGTTCAGGTGGTCGTCGCCCCGGATCACGTGGGTCACGCCCATGTCGTGGTCGTCGACCACAACCGCCAGCATGTAGGTCGGGCTGCCGTCCGAGCGCAGGATCACCATGTCGTCCAGCTGGTCGTTGCGGATGGTGACCCGGCCCTGGACCTGGTCGTCGATCACCGTTTCGCCACTTTGCGGTGCCTTGACGCGGATCACGTAGGGACCGTCAGGATGAGTGGCCGGGTCCGCGTCGCGCCAGGGCGAGCGGTAGAGGGTGGAGTTTCCGGCCGCGCGCGCCGCGTCGCGAAAGGCCTGGATCTCCTCTTGCGTGGCAAAGCACTTGTAGGCCTGGCCCTTGGCCAGCATCTCGCGGGCGACCTCGGCATGGCGCGCGGCGCGGGCGTGCTGGCTGTAGGGCGCCTCGTCGTGGTCGAGGCCCAGCCAATCCAGGCCCCGCAGGATCGCCTCGGTCGCTTCGGGGGTGGAGCGCGCGCGGTCCGTGTCCTCGATGCGCAGCAGAAACTTGCCGCCCCGGCCACGGGCGTAAAGCCAGTTGAACAGCGCCGTGCGCGCGGTCCCGATGTGCATCTCGCCGGTGGGCGAAGGGGCAATGCGTGTGACAACCTGTCCGGTGGCGCTGTGCTCTGCCATTCCTGTCAACCTTTCCCGTTAACCTTTCGCTAACCATGGGGTCGTAGCGTCAGCGGGGGCATACTCGGGCTGAAGGGCGGGGACAAGTGCGCCTTCTGACTTGGCTGGATCGCGGGCTGCTGGGGCAGCAGGGGCATCTTTTCGGATGGGTTCCGGTGTTCTTCGGCGCGGGGATCGCGCTCTATTTCGGGTTGCGGGTCGAGCCGGCCGTGGCGGTTTACGGGGGAGTTGCGCTTGCCACCCTGGTCTGCGTGCTGGTGCGGCGCTGGTTGCCCGACGGTCTGCGGGTGCTGCCCATGGCCGCGGCGCTGGTTCTGGCCGGCCTGGTCGTCGCCGGGGTCCGAGCCCACGCCGTGGCCGAACCCGTGCTGGACTTTCGCTATTACGGCCCCATCGAGGGCCGCGTGGTCGAGATCGACCGATCGGCCAGCGATGCGCGACGCCTGATGCTGGATAGCGTGGTGCTGCGCAACATGTCGCCCGCCCGGACACCCGCCCGCGTCCGCGTCTCTCTGCACGGACGGCAGGGTTTCCTGGACCCGGCCCCGGGGCAGACAGTGATCCTGACCGGGCATCTTTCGCCGCCCGCCGGCCCGGTGGAACCGGGTGGTTTCGACTTCCGCCGCATGGCCTGGTTCGAGAAGCTCGGCGCGGTGGGCTATACCCGAACACCGGTGCTGCTGGCCCGCGCCGCCGACGCGGAATCGGCGGAGCTGGCGATCTACCGCCTGCGGGTCGCGATCTCGGCCTGGGTTCAAGAGGCCTTGCCCGACGAGCGCGGCGCCTTTGCCGCGGCCATCATGACCGGCGACCGGTCGGCCATCGGGCAGGACGTGATCGAGGATTTGCGCGCGGCAAACCTGGCGCACCTGCTGGCCATATCCGGTTTGCACATGGGCCTGCTCACAGGCTTCGTCTTCTCGGTGATCCGCCACGCGCTGCTGCTCTGGCCCGGGTTCACCCTGCGCCGCCCGGCCAAGAAATACGCCGCAATGGGCGCGCTGCTGGTGGCGGCCGGCTACTACGCGATGTCGGGCGGTAACGTGGCAACGGAACGGGCCTTCATCATGGTTGGCGTTATGCTGGTCGCCGTCATGCTGGACCGGCGTGCGCTGACCCTGCGTGCTGTCGCCATCGCGGCCATGATCGTGCTGGTGCTGCGGCCCGAAGCATTGTCCGGACCGGGGTTCCAGATGTCCTTTGCCGCCACCGCGGCGCTTGTCGCCGTCTTCGGGTGGCTGCGCCGCGTCGACATGGACCGGCTCCCGAGGCGACTGCGCCCGGTGCTGGGGGTCGTGCTGTCCTCGCTGGTGGCGGGTCTGGCGACGGCGCCCTTCGCTGCGGCACATTTCAACCAGGTGTCGCACTATGGGCTCCTGGCCAACGTGCTGGCGGTGCCGGTGATGGGCACGGTGGTGATGCCGGCGGCGGTCCTGGCCGTGGTCCTGGCACCGATTGGACTGTCCGTGGTTGGGCTCTGGGTGATGGGGCTGGGCATCCGCTGGATCCTCGTGGTGGCCGATCGGGTTGCCGGGCTGGAGGGGGCGGTCGGTCATGTTCACAGCCCCGCGCCGCCGGTGCTGGGGCTGATGGCGGTTGGGGCGCTTGTGGTGATCCTCTGGCAGGGGCACGGGCGACTGGCCGGGCTGGCTCCGATGGTGCTTGCCGGACTGGTTTGGGCCGGAACCGAGCGTCCCGCGCTGCTGGTGGCCGACAGCGGGACGTTGGTGGGGGTCATGGGTCCTGAGGGGCGGGCCCTGTCCAAGCCACGCGGCGACGGTTTCGCGGCGCGCGCCTGGCTGGAAAACGACGGCGCGCCAGTCGCGCAGGCGCAGGCCCATGAACGGCCGGGAATGCGGATCGCCAGCCGCCGCCAGGAGATGCAGATCGGCGCAACCAGTGTTGTCGCGGTGCGCGGCAAGATGGCGCTGGCCGAAGTCGCGGACTGCGACGGGGCCGCGATCCTGGTGTCGAACCAGCGGGTCGGGCCGGGCCGGGACTGCACCGTGCTGGACATTGCGCGCCTTCGCGATGTTGGCGCGGTGGCCGGCTATTTGCGCAACGAGGCGCTGGAGCTGGTCAGCGTGCGGGACCGCAGCGGCGACCGGCTCTGGACAAGCGCAAGGGCCCGGAATGCTACCCGTCCGGCTTGGCGATAACGCGGACAAGGGGGGCAAACGGTCGGGATGGGCGGGGCAGTGCCACGACCGGCCGCATCATCGCGGACGGGTTGCCGCCTGGGGCAGCGCGATCCCCCGCCGGCTCAGTAGGTGCGGATCAGGCCCACCAGCCGCCCCTGGACCTTGACCTGGTCATCACGGAACAGCCGGGTTTCATAGGCCGGGTTCGCGGCTTCGAGAGCGATGGTGCTGCCGGAGCGGCGAAAGCGTTTCAGCGTCGCCTCGGCATCCTCCACCAGCGCGACAACGATATCGCCGGTATCGGCGGTGGTGGTCTCACGGATGATCACGACGTCCCCGTCATTGATGCCGGCGTCGATCATCGAGTCGCCCTTGACCTCGAGCGCGTAATGCTCGCCCGCGCCGATCATGCTGTGCGGGACAGCCACATTGTGCGACACCTCGGAAATGGCCGCGATCGGCACACCGGCGGCGATCCGGCCCATGACGGGCAGATCGATCGCACCTGCGGCCTCGACCGTCATGGCATTGGCAGGGATGTCCTTGCGCGCTTGTCCGGGGCCGCTGTCAGGCTGGTCGCCCTCGATCACGCGCGGCGAAAATCCCGTCTTCTGTTCCAGCGACTCGGGCAGCTTGATGATTTCCAGCGCCCGGGCGCGATGCGCTAGCCGGCGAACGAAGCCACGCTCTTCCAGGGCCGTGATCAGGCGGTGGATCCCGGATTTGGAGCGCAGGTCGAGCGCCTCTTTCATCTCGTCAAAGGAAGGTGGAACCCCGTCACGCTGCACGCGCGCATGGATGAAGGCCAAGAGATCAAGCTGCTTTCTGGTGAGCATGGGGTCCTCCGTGCCGGGCCGGATGTGACCCGTTTCGGGATGTTCTACTGGTGTTCCCCTTTTGTGTCAAGCTGTTCCCTTACAGTGCAAGCACCGGTACGGTTGCGCCCGATGGCCGCCCCGGGTCGTTCGGAGGCTGGATGATCAGGCAGTCAGCCTCGCTGAGCACCGACAGAAGCGAGCTGTCCTGGGTATCGAAGGGCGTAACGCCCGCCTGCGTGGTGCGCGCGCGGAGGTAATGCTGGCGGGGGCCGTTGGCGGGCAGGGGCGCGGCGAGCGTGCGCGGTTCCGGCGTTGTGACGACGGTGCGCTGCCCGAGCATCGCGCGGACCACCGGCGCCACGAAGACATGCCCGCAGACCATGGCCGAGACCGGGTTGCCGGGCAGACCCACCAGGGCGGCCGATCCCAGCCTACCCGCCATCAGCGGCTTGCCCGGCCGCATGGCCACCTTGTAGAAGGCGCGTTCCATTCCGCGGTCGGCCAGCGCCGGACCGACAAGGTCGTGATCCCCGACCGAGGCTCCGCCGATGGTCAGGATCAGATCCGCCCCCTCGGCCAGGTCGAAAACCGCCTGAAGCGAGGCCAGCGTGTCACGCGCGATGGGCAACAGGCGGGCCTCGGCCCCGAGCGCCTCGACAAGCGCGGCCAATCCGTAGCTGTTGGAGGCGATGATCTGGTCCGGCCCCGGGTCCTCGCCGGGCTGAACCAACTCGTCGCCGGTGGCGATGATAGCCACCTCGGGCCGGCGTGTGACCGGGGCAGCCGCGATGTTCATCGCCGCCATCAGCGCCACGTCCGACGGGGTCAGAACGCGGGGCGCGTCCAGGGTATCTCCGGCCCGGAAATCGGCCCCCATGGCGCGCACGTGCGGGCCGTGGCCAAGCGTCTCGGACAGGGTTATCGTGGTGCCGTCGCGCACCGTGTCCTCCTGGATGACCACGCGGGTTGCACCCTCGGGCATGGGGGCACCGGTGAAGATGCGCAACGCCTCGCCTGGGCCGACCGCACCGGCATAGCCATGCCCTGCCGCCGCCTCGCCGATCACCCGGTACTGATCGCCCGGCGCGCCTTCGCCGGCGATGGCATAGCCGTCCATGGCCGAGGCGGAAAAGGGCGGCTGGTCGCGCCGGGCTGTCACCGGCCGCGCCAGCGTGCGGCCGGAAGCGGCGCGCAGCGGCACGTCTTCGACCTCCAGAGGCGCGGCCAGCGCCAGCAGCTTTTCAAGGGCCTCATCGACGGTGATCATGCCTCGAACCGACCCGATTTGCCGCCATCCTTGAGCGTGACGCGGATACCACCGATTTCCATGTTCTTCTGCACGGCCTTGAGCATGTCATAGACCGTCAGCGCGGCGGTCGAGACCGCTGTCAGCGCTTCCATTTCCACCCCGGTCTGGCCGGTGGTCTTGACGGTGGCGGCGATGCGCACGCCGGGCAGGTCCGCGTCTGCGGCAAGCTCCAGCGCCACCTTGGTGACGGGCAGGGGGTGACACAGCGGGATCAGGTCGGCGGTCCTCTTGGCGCCCTGTATGCCGGCGATCCGGGCGATGCCCAGAACATCGCCCTTCTTTGCCGTTCCGGCGGTCACGTGGGAGAGGGTGTCGGCGGACATGCGCACATGCCCCTCGGCGGTGGCGACGCGGGCGGTTTCGGGCTTGTCGGAGACATCGACCATGTGCGCCTGGCCGTCGGCGTCGAAATGGCTCAGCTTGCCGCTCCTCATGCCATGCTCCCGGGAACCAGCGGATCGGCCAGGATCGCGCGGGTGGCGGCGGCAACGTCGTGCTGCCGCATCAGGCTTTCGCCGATCAGGAAGCTGCGCGCCCCGAAGCGGGCCATCTCGGCCAGGTCGGCGGGGCGTGTCAGCCCGCTTTCGCAGACGATCATGCGGTCGGGCGGTACGAATTTCGACAGCGAGCGGGTGGTGTCCAGCGTGACCTCGAAGGTCTTGAGGTTGCGGTTGTTGATGCCCATCAAGGGGGAATTCAGGGCACAGGCACGGTCCAGTTCGGCGCGGTCGTGCACCTCGAGCAGGACGTCCATGTTCAGGTCGAAAGCCGCCGACTCCAGCTCTGCCGCCTGAGCGTCCGAGACCGAGGCGAGGATGACAAGGATGCAATCGGCGCCAAGTGCGCGCGCCTCGGTGACCTGGTAGGGATCGTACATGAAGTCCTTGCGCAGGGCGGGCAGGTTGGTGGCCGCGCGCGCCTGGGTCAGGAAATCATCCGCGCCCTGGAAGCTTGGCGTATCCGTCAGCACCGAAAGGCAGGCCGCGCCGCCGTCTTCGTAGGCCCGGGCCAGCGCGGGCGGGTCGAAATCCGCGCGGATCAGACCCTTGGAGGGGCTGGCCTTCTTGATTTCTGCAATCAGCCCGTAGCCGGTCTTGCCCGCCTGCACGAGGGCCTCGGCGAATCCGCGCGTCGGCCCGGCCTCCTTGGCGGCGGCCTCGAGCGTGGAGAGCGGTGTTTCGGCCTTGCGCGCGGCGATCTCGTCGAGCTTGTAGGCCTTGATCCTGTCGAGAATATCCATGGAGACTGGTTAGCGTGGGCGGGACGCGATGACAATTGTGCGGTTGCCGCAAGCCGGAATGGGCACCGCCCCCGGGATGCATCCGGCCCGGTGACGCGCCCGGCAGTCGCCCGTTTGCAGAGGCGGAACCGTGCACAACGCCCAAAAAACGCGCAAAGTTGCGGTGCCCCTGCCGAATGCGGACCTCCAGGCTGGCCATTGTGCCGTTATGCGATCCTAATCAACCGGTACGTCCGAAAGGTTGGGGATGGAGAAAACACCGAACTTCGATGAGATGTGGGGCAGCGACGCGCGGTTGAGAGCGCCCTATCAGCAGTTTCACGACTGGCTGACCGGAGAGGAACCGAGGCGCTTGCGCGCCAAGCAGCGCGAGGCGGAAGAGCTTTTCCGGCTGACCGGTATCACCTTCAACGTCTATGGACGGTCCGAGGCCGAGGAACGGCTTATCCCTTTCGACATCATCCCGCGGATCATTTCCGATCGGGAGTGGGCCCGCGTTACCCGGGGCATCGAGCAGCGCGTGCGCGCGATCAACGCCTTTCTCCACGACATCTACCACGGGCAGGAGATCCTCAAGGCCGGGCGTATCCCGAAAGAGATGATCAGCCGCAACCCGGCCTTCGAGCCGCGCATGATCGGTGTTTCGCCCCCGGGCGGAATATACACCCATATCGTCGGCACCGACCTGGTGCGGACCGGCCCGGATGACTTCTTCGTGCTGGAAGACAATGCCCGCACGCCCAGCGGTGTCAGCTACATGCTTGAGAACCGTGAAACCATGATGCAGATGTTTCCCGAGCTGTTCTCTCACAACCGGGTACGGGACGTGCAGAGCTATCCGGCCGATCTGCGTCGGTCGCTGTCCGCCTGCGCCCCCGATGCGACCGACGGAAAACCCGTCGTCGCCGTGCTGACACCCGGCATCTACAATTCGGCATTCTACGAGCACGCCTTCCTGGCCGACCAGATGAGCGTGGACCTGGTCGAAGGCCATGACCTGCGGGTCGTGGACGGTCGCGTTGCGATGCGCACGATCCATGGCTACAAGCCGATCGACGTCCTGTATCGCCGGGTGGACGACGATTTCCTCGATCCGTTGAACTTCAACCCCGACAGCCAGCTGGGCGTTCCGGGGATCATGGATGTCTACCGCGCGGGCGGGATCACCATTGCCAACGCGCCCGGCACCGGGATCGCCGACGACAAGGCGATCTACAGCTACATGCCCGAGATCGTGGAATTCTATACCGGCGAGCGTCCGATCCTGAAGGACGTGCCGACCTGGCGATGTTCCGAGACCGAGCATCTGGCCTACGTGCTGGACAACCTTGAAGACCTGGTCGTCAAGGAGGTGCACGGCTCGGGCGGTTACGGCATGCTGATCGGGCCCACCGCCACCAGGAAGGATCTCGCCGCCTTCCGCCGCAAGCTCAAGGCACGGCCCGCCAACTACATCGCCCAGCCGACGCTGAGCCTGTCCACGGTCCCCATCCTCGCCCGGCAGGGCATGGCGCCGCGGCACGTGGACCTGCGCCCCTTCGTCCTGGTCAGCCCGGGCGGGATCAAGGTCACATCCGGCGGCCTGACGCGGGTCGCGCTCAAGAATGGGTCGATGGTGGTGAATTCCAGCCAGGGCGGCGGCACCAAGGACACCTGGGTGCTGGAGGACTGACGCGATGCTCGGAAAGACCGCCAATGGCCTTTACTGGATGTACCGGTCGTTCGAGCGCGCCGAGAACACGGCGCGCCTGATCGAAACCGGCCAGCGTATCGCCCTGACCCGCCTGGAGTCGGGCGAGGAGGAATGGCGATCCGTGCTGCAATCGGCGGGCAGCCTGGTGCAGTTCGAGACGGCCCGGGGCGCGCTGAACAAGGAGGCCGCGATCGACTGGTTGCTGCGCGACCGCGCCAACCCGTCATCGGTTCTGTCCTCGATCGAGGCGGCCCGGCAGAATGCCAGGCTTGTCCGCACGGCGCTGACGCACGAGGTCTGGGAAGCCACCAATGCGGCCTACATGAGCGCCCGCGAGGTCCTGGCGCGCAAGGTGGCCGAGCGTGATCTTCCGGGTGTTCTGGGCACCATGCGCCAGCGCGCCGCCTTGGTGCGCGGCATGACCCACGGCACGATGCTGCGCAACGACATCTACAACTTCGCCCGGCTGGGGACCTTCCTTGAACGGGCCGACAACACTGCGCGCATCCTCGACGTCAAGTACTACGTGCTGCTGCCCTCGGCCAGCGCGGTGGGGACCTCGCTCGACAACGTGCAGTGGGAAACGATCCTGCGCTCGGTCTCCGCGCGCGGCGGATTTCGCATGGAATACGGCGCTGGCGCTGGCCCGCGCGAGATCGCGCAATTCCTGATCCTCGACAAGCGGATGCCCAGGTCTCTGGCCTTTTGCGTGGGCAAGCTGAGCGACAACCTGCGCTACCTGCAAAGACGGTCGATGCGCCCCGGCCCGGCCCAGACGAAGGCCCTGCACATCGAGCGGACCTACCTGAGCCATGACATCGACGCGGTGTTCGAGTTCGGACTGCACGAGTATATCCAGAAGGTTCTTTGGCTGCTGACCGAGCTGTCGGGCCAGATCGAAACCGATTTCCGGTTCCACGAGTAGACCATGCGCCTGACCATTCGCCACCAGACCAGCTACCACTTCGAGACCCCGGTGAAATACGGGCTGCAACAGGTCCGCAAGACGCCCAAATCCTCGCACCAGCAATCGGTGCTGTTCTGGCGGACCCATGTCACCGGCGGCCGGCGCGAGCTGGGCTTCGAGGACGAGCACATGAATACCGTCGAGTTGATAAGCTATGCCCGAGAGGCGCGGAACCTGGTCCTTGTCAGCGAGGGCGAGGTCGAATTGACCGCCAATGACGGCATTCTCGGGCGCCATCGCGGCGTCGCTCCGCTCTGGCTCTATCAGCAGGTCACGGCGCGGACGAGGGCGGGCGAGGGGGTGCGGGGCATCCTGCGCGACACGCCCGAGGCCGACCCGCTGGACCGGCTTCATGTGCTGGCCGGTATCATCCGGGACAGGGTCGCCTTCCGCGTCGGCGCCTCGGAGCCCGATTGGGGCGCGGAAGAGGCAATCGCCAAGGGCCAGGGGGTTTGCCAGGATCACACGCACATCTTCCTGAGCTGCGCGCGCGAACTGGGCTATCCCGCGCGGTACGTTTCGGGTTACCTCATGCTGAACGACCGCACCGCGCAAGAGGCCATGCACGCCTGGGCCGAGGCCCATGTCGCGGGGCTGGGCTGGGTCGGATTCGACGTGTCCAACGGCATTTCCCCTGATACACGCTACGTGCGCGTGGCCACGGGGCGGGACTATGCCGAGGCGGCCCCGGTCTCGGGCACACGCATCGGCGGCACGGGTGAAACCCTGTCGGTCGCGATAGACGTGGTGCAGCAGTAGGAATAGCTCGATGACGTATTGCGTGGGCATGATGCTCGACCGTGGTCTGGTCTTCATGTCCGATACCCGGACGAATGCAGGGCTCGACAACATCTCGACCTTTCGGAAGATGTCGATCTGGCAAACCCCCGGCGACCGGTCGATCACGCTGATGTCCGCTGGCAACCTCGCGACCACGCAGGCCGTCGTGAGCCTGCTGGACGAGCGCAGCAAGAGGCGCCGGGACCGCGCGCCGTCGCTGCTGGGGGTCGACTCCATGTTCCAGGCAGCGCGCATGGTGGCCGACACCCTGCGCGAGGTGATCGCGAACCATGCCGACAGCGGCCAGCGCGCCGACAGCACCTTCGATGCGACCCTGGTCCTTGGCGGCCAGGTCAAGGGCGGCCCGCACCGGCTTTTCCTGATCTACCCCGAGGGCAATTTCATCGAGGCCGACGAGGACACCCCCTTCTTCCAGGTCGGGGAAACGAAATACGGTCGGCCGATCCTGTTGCGGGCCTACGACCCGGCCATGAGCTTCGAGGCGGCGATGAAACTGCTGCTGGTCAGTTTCGATTCAACGCTCAAGGCCAACCTGACCGTCGGCGCGCCGTTCGATTTTCATTGCTACGAAAAAGACAGCCTTGAAACCGGCCCGACCGGGCGCGTCGCGGGCGACGATCCCTATTTCCAACTGGTGTCCCACGGATGGGGGCAAGCCCTGCGCGAGGCATTGGACATGCTGCCGGATTTCACCCTTCATCCCGCCCCGAAGTAGAGGGGCGGGGCCGGGCTAATGCGGCTGACGCTCCGCCCAGCCGGCAAATATCTTCTCAAGTGCCACCACGACGTAATAGAGCACGATGCCCAGCAGGGCGAGCGCGATCAGCACCGCGAACATCAGCGGGTAATCGGAATTCGTCTTGCCGCTGTCGAACAGCGCGCCCAGCCCCCGGCCATGCGGGCTGACGATTTCCATCAGGTTGGTCCCGATGAAGGCTAGCGTGACCGATACCTTGAGCGCGCCGAAGAACTCGGGAAGGGTCTTGGGCAAAGCGATCTTGCGGAAGATCATCGTCTGGGAGGCCCCCAGTGCGCGCAGGATGTCGCGGTATTCGGGCTCCAGCGTGGACAGGCCGATCGAGACCGAGACCGCGATCGGGAAAAACGAGATCATGAAGGCGATCAGGACCGTGTTGAAGTCGTGCGCGCCGACGAACATCAGCGCGACGATGGGCACGACGGTCGCCTTGGGAATGGCGTTGAACCCCACCAGCAACGGGTAGAGCGCATCGCGCATGGTGCGCGAGAAGCCCATGATCATGCCAAGCAGGGTGCCGACCACGATGGCCAGCAACAGGCCCAGCACGGTCCGCCAGAGCGTCTGCCAGCCCATGACGAGGAACAGGTCCCAGTATTGCTGGAAGGCGGGTATCAGGTCGCTGGGCGAGGCCATCTTGTAGTTGGGCCAGCCCATCACCCAGACCAGCGCCTCCCACAGGAGGAGGAACACGACGATGGCCAGGGTCGGAACAACCACCTTTCGCAGGGTCGGATTCATGATGCCTCCTCCGGGGTGGCCCGGCCCTGTGCAATCTCGATCTGGTGTCTGAGGATCGTCAGCCGCTCTGCGGCCTCGGCGGTATAGAGGTCGTCCAGGGTCGGTTTCGCGATCTGCGGGATCTCCATCACGTATTGCGTTCGTGCGGGCCGGCCAGACAGAACGACCACCTGGTCGCCAAGGAAGATCGCCTCGCGCAGGTCATGCGTGATGAGAACGGCGGTGAAGGGCTCTCTCTCCTTCACCTCGTGCATGGTTTGCCACAGGTCCTCGCGGGTGAAGGCATCGAGCGCCCCGAAGGGTTCGTCCAGGATCAGGACTTCCGGTTGATGGACCAGCGCCCGGCACAGCGAGGCGCGCTGGCGCATCCCGCCGGAGAGTTCCGAGGGCCGCTTGTCCTCGAAGCCATCGAGCCCCACCAGGGACAGCAGATAGCGCGCGCGGTCCTTCGCGGCCGCGCCCTTGAGGCCATCCGGCACGATCTCCAGTGGCAGCATGACATTCTGCAGGATCGTTCGCCATTCCAGAAGCACGGGGTTCTGAAAGGCCATGCCGACGGTCGACCGGGGGGCCTTGACCAGCTCGCCATGCAGCCAGACCTCGCCCTCGTCGGGGTGCATCAGGCCGGCAATCAGGCGGGTGAGGGTCGATTTCCCGCACCCGGACGGGCCGACGACGGCGCAAAAGCCGCCCTCGTTCACGGTCACTTCGAGACCATCCAGAACAGGCAGGGGGCCCGAGGCCGTTTCATAGGCGTGCCGGACGCCCTTGATCTTGATAAGCGGGGACATGGAAGACTTTTCAAAGGCGCGGGGGCAGGACACCCCCGCGCGTGTTTGCGTTATTCGAGCGCGAACCCGCCCTCGGGCAGGTAGGCATCCGTGAAATACAGGGCCGCGTCAGGCTCACCCTCGAAGTCGTAGACCATCTTGACCTGTTCGATCGCGGCGGCCATGCGGTCGTCGTCGATCATGCCCATGCCATTGGCCGTGGTGTAATCGGTGACGACATTGGCGTCGATCGACAGTTCCAGGCGGCGCTGTTCGAGATCGGCATCTGCGGCCGGGTTGCGCGCGATCAGGGCCGGCATCACCGAGGCGGGATCCGCGATCGCGTCTTTCCAGCCCATGGCCACGGCCTCCAGGAAACCGCTGATGATCTCGGGGTTTGCCTCGGCGAAATCCGTGTTGACGATGATCGCGTTGCCGTAAAGCTCGAGCCCGTAGTCGGCCATCAGCAGGGTCGTGATGTCCTCTTCGGGCACCCCGAGACGCACGAGATTGAGGTAGGAGCTGAACGAAAAGCCCGTGATCGCCGCCACGTTGCCGTCGGCGAGCATGGGCTCGCGCGTCGGAAAGCCCACCGGCTCGACCGTGATCGCGTCCATGTCCAGGTCGTTCTGCGTAGCGAATATCGGGAATTGCGCCCAGGCGCCGTCCGGCGGCGGTGCCCCTAGGACCTTTCCTTCCAGATCGGAGGGCTCCGAGATGCCCAGGGATTCGCGGCCGATCACCGCGAAGGGGGGCTTGTCGTAGATCATCATCACCGCGGTGACCGGTGCGCCGGGGTTCTGGTCGAGGAAGCGGATCAGGCTGTTGATGTCCGCGAACCCCACCGGAAAGGCACCCGTGGCGACCTTCGGAATGGCGTCCAGCGACCCGGTGCCCGCCGCGATCTCGACGCTCAACCCGTTCTCGGCGAAGTGGCCATTGTCGATGGCCGCGAAATAGGGTGCTGCGGGACCTTCGAATTTCCAGTCCAACGCGAATGGCACGTCGGTCATGTGCCCTTCTGCATGGGCCGCTGTGACCGATAGCGCCGCGGCCGCGGCAAGCTGAGCAATCATCTTCATGAGATATCCCCTGTGGGTTGCAGTTGTTTTGATGTGCAGAGAAACCCATGGAACAGGCGAAATGTCGCCCCCGGTTGGCCCGATGCACCCATGCTTTTCCGGCATTTTCACCGATGATGCACAAAAAACGGGCGTCACGCCACCGTTTTGAGAATTTTCTGACCGGGCCGGGCCGCTGCACCGCCGCGAAAGGCCGCGAGTCAGCCGGATTGGCTGATGCGGGCCAGGGTTTCGACGGCGCGCCGGGCGGCGCCGCTGTCGATGCTCTCGCGGGCCTGCTCGGCTCCGTCGCGCAGGCTGTCGGCCTTGCCCGCCACCAGCAGCGCCGCGGCCGCATTCAGAAGGACGGAATCGCGATAAGCACCCGTTTCGCCCGCCAGCAGGGCGCGGAAGGCCGTGGCGTTTTCCTCGGGCGTGCCGCCGAGGATCGACTCGAAGGGATGCACCGGCAGGCCCGCGTCCTCGGGGTGGACCTCGCGTAGCGTGATCATGTCGCCCGACTGCGCGGCGACCCAGGACAAGCCCGTTATGGTCAACTCGTCGGTCCCGTCCGAGCCGTGGACCAACCAGCTTGCCTCGGAGCCGAGCACCTGCAGGGTCTGCGCCATGGGCTGGATCAAGTCGCGGCTGAAGGCCCCGGTCAACTGCCGCTTGACCCCCGCGGGGTTGGTCAGCGGGCCGAGGATGTTGAAGATCGTCCGCGTGCCCAGCTCCATCCGGGTGGGCATGACATGCTTGATCGCCGGGTGGTGCATGGGCGCCATCATGAAGCCGATCCCGGCCTCGGCGATGGCCCTTTCGACCAGGTCTGCCCCGATCATGACCTCGATGCCCAGTTGCCCGAGCGCGTCGGCGGCGCCGGACTTCGACGACAGGTTGCGGTTGCCGTGCTTGGCCACGGGCACGCCCGCGCCGGCCACCACGAAGGCCGTGGCGGTGGAAATGTTGAGCGTGCCCTTGCCGTCGCCCCCTGTTCCGACGATGTCCATGGCCCCATCGGGGGCCCTGACCGGAACGCACCTGGCGCGCATGACGCTGGCAGCGGCGGCGTATTCGTCAATCACTTCGCCCCGGGTGCGCAGCGCCATGAGCAACCCGCCCATCTGGCTGGGGGTGGCGTCGCCCTCGAACAGGATGTCGAAGGCCGATTCAGCCTGGGCCCGGGTCAACGGACCCTCGGCGGCCGCGGCGATAAGGGGCTTTAGGGCGTCGCTCATGCCGGGGCTTTCATGGTATCGAGGAAGGCCTGCAACAGGGCGTGGCCGTGTTCGGAGGCGATGCTCTCGGGGTGGAACTGCACGCCGTGGATGGGCAGGCTTCGATGCTGCAGGCCCATGATCGTGCCGTCTTCCAGTTCGGCGGTGATCTCAAGGCTGTCGGGCAGGTTGTCGCGCGCGACCACCAGCGAATGGTAGCGCGTCGCCTCGAAGGGCGAGGGCAGGCCCGCAAAGAGGCCCTTTCCGGCGTGATGCACCCGGCCCATCTTGCCGTGGACGATCTCGTGACACCGCACGACCTTGCCGCCGAACGCCTCGCCTATGGTCTGGTGGCCCAGGCAGACCCCCAACAGCGGTGTCCCGGTCTCGGCGGCGGCCCTGGTCAGGGACAGGCAGATACCGGCCTGTGCCGGATCGCAGGGGCCCGGCGACAGCAGGATACCGGCGGGGTTCAGCGCCATGGCCTGCCGCACGTCCAGTGCATCGTTGCGATACACCTGCACATCCGCGCCCAGTTCGCCCAGGTAATGCACCAGGTTGTAGGTGAAACTGTCGTAGTTATCGATCAACAGAAGCATGTTTTCGCCACTCGTCAGGTGCGGCCCTTGGGGGCGGGTGAAATTCGGGGCTACCATCGCCCCGGCGAGGCACGGTAGAGTCCCGCCTAGATGGGCCGAAGCGACGGGCTGCGTCAAGGCCGTCGGCCGGTCCGTGGCCAGGGGAACAGGGGCCAAGGCAACACAAGGCAGGGGGCACAACGTGGCAAGGGGATTTCTATCGGGGATACTGGTGGGCGGTGTCGTATCGGTTCTGGGGCTGGGCACGGCGTCGCTGCTCGGTGAACAGCCCGCGGGCAACACCCCGCCAGAAGCCCCGCAGGTGGACGCGCCGGAAACGGCCATGACCGAGGCCCCCGAGGGCGCGGCGCCCTCGGTCTCGGGACCGGGCGAGGGGGATGGGCCGAGCCTTGGTCCCGCGCCCGAGGCCGAGGCGCCCCGGAGCATCCCCGCCACGGGGGCCGATACCCCGGCTGCCGATACGGCCCCCCCGGCCGTGCCGCGGGCCAGTGGCGTGGAGGGCGCGATGGGCTCGCCCAAGGTCGAGGGCGGCACCGCGCCGCAGGTCAGCGGCGACGACCCGGTCCTTCCGAACCCCCAGGCCCCGGCGCCGCAAACACCCGACGCCGAAAGCGACATCCGGCTGTCGACCGACCCCGGCCAGCCGCCCGCGCCGGTCGTCGTCGAAGACCCTGAAAACACGGAGGAAACCGCGACCGCGCCCCGGGTCGTGGAAGAGCCCGGGGACGCACCGATCCCGGTCGAGATCGTGGATCCCGATCAGAACGGGACATCACCGCCGGCCGACACCGTGCAGGATGAGCCCGTGCAGGGGGAAGATCCGCAACTGGCCCGGACCGGCACGCAGCCCGACCCGGACGAGAGCCCGCAATTCGAGATGCAGGGTGAGACCAACAGCCTGTTGGAGGACCGGGAGACCGGCGTGGCCGTCAACCGGCCCACCGGGGACGATCCCGCGCCCGAGGCCGAAGCGCGCCCCTTGCCGGCGTTGCAGGCCCATGCCGCCACCGCTCCCAATCCCGACGGCCTTCCGACCTTGGCGATCGTCCTGGTCGATGACGGCAGCATGGGGGCGGGCCCGGCGCTGGTCTCGGGGGTGCCCTTCCCGGTGACCGTGGCCATCGACCCGGCCGCCGAAGGCGCGCCGGAGCTGTTGGCGGCCTATCGCGCGAACGGGGTCGAGGCCGTGCTCCTCGCGCGGCTGCCCGAGGGCGCCACGCCCCAGGATGTCGAAGTCGCGCTGGAAGGGACCTTCGCGGAACTGCCCGAGACCGTCGCCCTGCTCGATCTCGACGGCGCATCGGGCGGCAACCGCGCCGCCACCGAACAGATGATGCAGATCCTGGCCGAGGACGGGCGCGGCTACCTGTCGATCAGCCAGGGGCTGAACACCGGGGCAAGGTTGGCCGAACGCGCCGGTGTCCCTGCCGCCACGATCTACCGCGATCTCGACGGCGAGGGGCAGGACGCCCAGGTGATCCGCCGCTTCGTCGACCAGGCCGCCTTTCGCGCGCGCCAGGACAGCGGCGTGGTGCTGTTGGGCCGGATGCGGCCCGACACGGTCACGGCGCTGATCAACTGGGGTAACGACAAGCGCGCGGCCCAGGTCGCGCAGGTGCCATTGTCGGCGGTGCTGACGGCAAAGGAGTGAGGGGCGCCGCGGGCCTTTCCGCACGCGCGGAACAGTCCGTCGCCGGAATGTCCGGGGGGCTCAAAATCCGTGAAGTCTGTTCGCCCACTGAAGGCCGATGAACAGGCCCTTGACGCGGGGGAGGAGGACCATCGCCAAACCCGTTGCAAGCACCATCATCGCCAGGGCGACCCACAGGGGGTCGGGCGCGAAATTGGAATAGATCACGGCGAACAGGGGAAAGACGAACGCGACGACCACCATGAGGGTAAAATAAGCAGGCCCATCATCGACACGCGCGTGATAAAGGTCCTGCCCGCAACAGTCGCATTTGTCCCTGACCTTGAGATAGCCGGCAAGGATCTTGCCTTTCCCGCAGTAAGGGCACGCCAGCCGGAACCCTCTGAGCATTGCTTTTCGGGTGTCGCGTTCCTCGTCTGGCTGCATGGTATTATCCGTTTTGCTCGTGTTCGTTCGGGGGCTGAAAGCGCGCGTTGTCGTGCGATTGCTGGTTTGTACGCCCCGTTGACGCCATCCGTCCAAGGGCCCGGATATCACGGGGTCGCGTGAATGCCGACCGGGCAAGGTCCGCCCGTCAGTTTCCGCCGCCTGACGTGAACCGGTGCGCCTCGGCCGCGGCGCGGCGGATGGCGCCCGACTTGTGGACCGTCTCCTGGTATTCGGCCTCCGGGTCGCTGTCGTGGACGACACCACCCCCGGCCTGGATGTAGAGGTTCTGGCCTTTCAACACGGCTGTCCGAAGGGCGATGCACATGTCCATGTCGCCGCCCGCGCTGAAGTATCCCACGCCGCCGCCGTAGATGCCGCGCTTTTCCGGCTCCAGTTCGTCGATGATCTCCATGGCGCGGACCTTGGGCGCACCGGACACGGTGCCCGCGGGCATCCCCGCGAAAAAGGCGGAAAGCGCGTCCTGCCCCTCGGCCAGGTCGCCCACCACGTTGGAGACGATGTGCATGACGTGGGAATAGCGTTCCACGATGAATTCCTCGGTCGGCCGGACCGTGCCCACCCTGGCCACGCGGCCCACGTCGTTGCGTCCGAGATCCAGCAGCATGAGATGTTCGGCAAGTTCCTTCTCGTCGGCGATCAGGTCGGCCTCGTTGGCCTTGTCCTGGGCGGGCGTTGCGCCGCGTGGCCTCGTGCCCGCGATGGGGCGGATCGTGACCTCGCCGTGCATGACGCGCACCAGGATCTCGGGGCTGGCCCCGATCACCTGGTAGCCGCCGAAATTGAAGAAGAACATGAAGGGCGATGGGTTCGTGCGCCGCAGCGAGCGGTAGAGCGAGAAAGGCGGTTCGCGGAAACTCTGGGTCCAGCGTTGGGCAGGCACGACCTGGAAGATGTCGCCGGCCTTGATGTAGTCCTTGGCCTTTTCCACGGCGGCCTTGTAGCCCTCGTGGGTGAAATTGCTGACCGCATCGCCCTCGGCCTCGGCATCGCCCAGGGTACGGACCTGTTCGGGCATGGGCCGGTCCAGAGCCCGTCGGGCATCCATGACCCGTTCGGCGGCCTGCGCATGGGCGGCCATGGCCGAAAGCCCCGAGTTTGCCCAGGCCGGAGCGACGAGGATGACGTCGCCCTTGACCCCGTCCAGAACGGCCACCACCGAGGGGCGCAGCATCACCGCGTCCGGCAGGCCCAGCGGATCGGGGTTCACGTCCGGCAGGTGCTCCACCAGTCGGATCATGTCGTAGCCCAGAAAGCCGAACAGGCCGGCACTGGCCGGGGGCAGGTCGGCGGGCAGGTCGATATGGCTTTCGGCCAACAGTGCGCGCAGGCTGTCGAGAGGCGCGTCCTCCAGCGCCTCGAAGGCAGTGTCGTCGAGGCGGGCCTGGCGGTTGATCCGGGCGGTCTCGCCGTGGCATTCCCAGATCAGGTCGGGGTTCATGCCGATGATCGAGTAGCGCCCGCGCACCTCGCCCCCCGTCACGCTTTCCAGCAGGAAGGCGTGTTTCCCGGCAGCGTTTAACCGCAGCATCAGCGAAACGGGGGTATCAAGGTCGGCAGCCAGCCGGGTGTAGACCAGTTGGTTCCTTCCGGCCTCGTAGCCGTCGCGGAAGACCTCGAATTCCGGGATCAGCGCCATGATTACTGGAAATTCGCATGAACCGCGTTGATCGCGGCCTGGTCGATGACGACCTCTGTTTCGGCCTGCACCGCCTGGCTGAAGACGGTGAAAATATCCAGCGCCATGCCCTGGCCCGCGCGGTCGGCGACGGCCTCGGCCTGGGCCGTGACCGCAGGGTCGTCCTGGCCGGGCTGCGTTATGGCGTCGAGCCGGGCCACGATGACACCCTGCTGCGCGTCAACCACCAGGGTTTCTCCGGGCGCGTCCAGTTCGAACAGGCGCGTCATGAAGCCCGGCGGCGTGCCGTTGAGGAAACTGCGCCGGGTCAGGCCGCGTTCCGCGATGGCTCCGTCCAGGCCCACCTGCGTGAATTCGGTCTCCGTATCGATGTCCTCGGCGATCTCCTCGGCCCGGGCGCGGAGCTGGCGACGCGTTTCGGCGGCGCGCCAGTCCTCGGCCACCTCGGCGCGGACAGCATCGAAGGGTTGCAGCTCGGGCGGGCGCACCTCGTTGACCCGAACGGCGAACAACCCGCCGCCTTCCAGTTCGTGCAACTCGGGAAAAGTGCCAAGGTCCAGCCCCGCGACAACCTCCCGGAAGCCGGCGTAAGCGGCAACGCCGTCGCGGACTTGCGGGGTCCAGGCCATGTCGCCCAGTTGCATGTCGGTCTGCTCGGCCAGATCCGCCAGCCGGGCGCCGCCGGCCAGCAGGTCAGTGATGGGTTCGATCTGGTCCTCGATCACACGGCGGGCGCGGGCGGCGGCCCGGTCCTCGCGCAGGCGCGGGCGGGCCTCGTCGAAAGTGGTTTCCTGCGCGGCCAGCACGGCATTGACGCGGAACAGCGCGGGGCCCAGCGGGCTGGGTTGCGGCCCGACGACATCGCCGGTCTCGGCGTCGAAGACCGCCCTGCCGGCCTCGCTCAACGAGTCCCGGGACACGTCGCCCAAGTCCACGTCTGCAAGGTCCAGCCCGCGTTCGGCCACCAGCGCCTCGAAATCGGTATCACCCGCCTCTATCCGGTCCAGCGCCTCCTGGGCCGCCTCGCGGGTGCCGAAACTCAGCCGCTCGACAAGGCGCCGCTCGGGCTGGACGAACTCGTCGAGGCGGTCTTCGTAGGCCTGGCGCAACTCGGCCTCGTCCACCGTGATCTGCTCCTGGATCATGTCGGGCGTGAGCCAGGCATAGGTCAGCATCCGGGTCTCGGGGGCGGTGTAGGCTTCGGGGTTGGCCTCGTAATGGGCGCGCAAGTCCGCGTCGGTCGGGTCGGGCAGGGAGGCTTGCAGGTCCTGCGGCGTCAGGGTGTCCCAGGTGAAATCGCGTTCTTCGCCGATGTAGGCGGCGACGGTCTTGGCATAGACCTCGGGGCTGGGAAGCCCGCTGATCACGGCGCCCTGCAACAGGGCGCGGGCGCTGTCGTCGCGGATGCGGGATTCGTATTGTTCCTCGGTCAGCCCGTTGTCGCGCAGCACGGCGCGGTATTGCTCGCGGTCGAAATTGCCGTCCGGCCCCGCAAAGGCGAGGGTGTCGAGGACCTCGCGCCGCACGCTCTCGTCCCCGACGGAGACACCCAACTGGCGCATCTCGTTGTCCAGAACCCGCGACCGGATCACCTGTTGCAGCGCCTGGTCGGGCACGCCGCGTTCGCGTGCCTGGGCAAAGGACAAGGGCTCGTCCGCCTGCGCCGAGAGCGACTGGATACGGCCCTGCAATTCCTGGCTGTAGGCACTGACCGGCACCTCTAGCGCGCCCACGGTGCCGATGGAACTGACCCGGCCGGTCAGCCCCGTGGCCCCGAAACCGACCATGCCGAACATCAGCAAGCCGATCACGATCCAGACGAAGGGGCGGTTCTTCTTGCTGCCGTCAGCCATGGTGCCGTCTGCCTGTTGTTGTGGCGTGTCCCGCCTCAATAGGGCCGGGCGCAGAGCGGTGCAAGCGGATCAGGCGGGGCTGTAGGCGGCAAGCCTATCAAGGAGCGTCGAAATGCCCACCTTGTCGATATTGGCGAAGGCCACGCGCAACTCCCGCGCTCCTGCCGGATCATCGGCGGGCCGGAACATGGTCCCGGGCAGCAGCAGGATGCCCGCCGCCTCGACAAGTCTTGGTGCCAGAATGTCCGACGGGATGTCGAAGGGATGCTCGAGATAGGCGAAATAGGCGCCGCAGCCCAGCAGCCGCCAGCCCTGCGCCCCGAGCCGCGGAAAGGTATCGGAGATGGCGCCGCGGCGGGCAAGGATCTCGGCCCGTTCCCCGGCCAGCCAGTCGCCCAGATGCCGCATTCCCCACAACGCGGCGCGCTGGCCAAGCTGGTTGGGGCAGATGGTGACCGTATCGAGGAATTTCTCGGCCTGCGCCAGCCGCGCCGGCGCTGCCACCATGGCCCCGACCCTGTGACCGGTCAGACGATAGGCCTTGGAAAAGGAATAGAGCTGGATCAGCGTATCCTCCCAGTTACGGGAGAAAAGGTCATGGGGGGCGCCCGCGCGGCTGTCGAAGTCTCGGTAGGTCTCGTCCACGATCAGCGCCAGGCCACGATCGCGGGCCAGCTCGAAAAAGGCGCGCAGTGTCTCGGCGGGGTATTCCACGCCGCCGGGGTTGTTGGGGCTGACCAGAACGATGGCGCGGGTGCGCGGGGTGATCCGGGCCGCCGCCGCGCCTGCGTCGGGGATCAACCCGTCGCCCGTGGGCAGCGGCACCATGCGCACCCCGGCCATGTCCAGCCACATGACGTGGTTGAAATAGAAGGGCACCGGGACGATCACTTCGTCGCCCTCACCGCAAAGCGTGGCAATGGCGGCGGTAAAGGCCTGGTTGCAACCGCTGGTGATGGCCACGTTGTCGGGCGCAACCGGGCCGCCGTACGCGCGGGTCCAGTGGCGGGCGACCTCCTCGCGCAGGGCGGGCAGGCCCAGCACGGGGCCATAAAGATGGCTGCCCGGGTCCTCGACCACGAGGCGGGCCATTTCGCGGCGCAGCTCGGGTGGGGGCGGCGCCACCGGGGCGGCCTGGCTGACATTTATCAGGGGGCGGTCATCGGGAAAGGCGACGCCCTCGATCCAGCGCCGGGCCGCCATCACCGGCGGGGAAAAGGTGGCGTCGGTGCGCGCCGCGCTCAATCGCGGCCCCGGTAGGGCTCGACGTATTGCAGCGCCATGTCCCAGGGAAAGAAGATCCAGGTGTCCTGGCTGACCCCGGTGATGAAGGTCTCGACCTGCGGCTCGCCCTGGGGCTTGGCATAGACGGTGGCGAAATGCGCCTTTGGATACATTTCGCGGACCAGCTCCAGCGTCTTGCCGGTATCGACCAGGTCATCGACGATCAGCACGCCCTCGCCGTCGCCCATCATCGCGGCATCGGGGCTTTTCAGAACCTGCGCCTCGCGGCGCTGGTCGGCCTTGCCGCCGCCCGAAAGGTAGGATTTGACCGAGATCGTGTCGACGGTGCGGATGTCCAGTTCGCGGGCCACGATCATCGCCGGGGCCATGCCGCCGCGGGTGATCGCCACCACCGCCCGCCAGGCGCCGTTGTCGGGGCCGTATCCGTCGAGCCGCCAGGCCAGCGCCCGGCTGTCGCGGTGCAACTGGTCCCAGCTGACGTGAAATCCCTTCTCGTGGGGCAGGCGGTTGTCGACCATGGCTCAGCCCTTCTCGATGTCGGGGGCGTCGACCGCCTTCATGCCGACCACGTGGTAGCCCGCGTCCACATGGTGCACCTCGCCGGTCACGCCCGCACCAAGGTCGCTGAGCAGGTAGAGCGCGGACCCGCCGACCTCGTCGATGGTGACATTCTTGCGCAGAGGCGAGTTCAACTCGTTCCACTTGAGGATATAGCGGAAATCGCCGATGCCGCTCGCCGCGAGCGTCTTGATCGGTCCGGCGGAAATGGCATTCACGCGGATGCCGTCCTTGCCAAGGTCCTCGGCCATGTAGCGCACGCTGGCCTCGAGCGCGGCCTTGGCCACGCCCATCACGTTGTAATGCGGCATCACCTGTTCGGCGCCATAGTAGGTCATGGTCAGGGCGCTGCCGCCGTCGGTCATCATCTTCTCGGCACGCTGCATGACGGCGGTAAAGGAGTAGACCGAGATATCCATGGACATGGCGAAATTCCGGCGGCTCGTATCGACGTAGCGGCCACGCAACTCGCCCTTGTCGGAAAAGCCGATCGCATGAACAACGAAATCCAGGCTGTCCCAGTGCTCTCGCAGGCCGTCAAAGAGCGCGTCGATGGACTCCTCGTCGCCAACATCGCAAGGCAGCACGATGTCCGAACCCAGCTCGGCGGCAAGCGGGCCGACACGCTTTTTCAGGGCCTCGCCCTGGTAGGAAAACGCCAGGTCCGCCCCGGCGCCGGCCAGCGCCTTCGCTATGCCCCAGGCGATGGACTTGTCATTGGCCAGCCCCATGACAAGTCCGCGCTTTCCTTGCATCAAATTCGACGTCATCCTTTACTCCCGCCGCATCGGCCTTTGGTTGGCTTGGTGTAAGCCAAGCGTCACACCGCATCAAGCCGCCTTTGCCGCTGCCCGCGCCGTGCTATGTTGCGCGCAAGGCAGACCAACACCCGGCAGGCCGGGTAAACCAGCAGGAGACCAAGATGAGCGACCGCACAGGCATATTTGCGGGCGACGATCCCTTCGAGATCGCCCGGCGCTGGCTGGCCGAGGCCGAGCAGACCGAGGTCAACGACCCCAACGCCATGGCCCTGGCCACGACAGACGCGGAGGGGATGCCGAACGCGCGCATGGTCCTGCTCAAGGAGATCGAGGCCGACGCCTTCGTCTTTTACACCAATTACGGGTCGGCAAAGGCTTCCGAGATCGAGGCGACGGGCACGGCGGCCTTCGTCATCCACTGGAAAAGCCTGCGCCGCCAGATCCGCGTGCGTGGCACGGTCATCCGCGAGGCGGGCGAGAAGGCCGATGCCTATTACCGCAGCCGCAGCCTCAAGAGCCGACTCGGGGCCTGGGCCTCGCGCCAGTCCGCGCCGCTGTCCTCGCGCAGCCGGCTGATGGCCGACGTGGCGCGGATCACCGCCGAGAAGGGCACAGACCCGGAAAGGCCGCCGTTCTGGGGTGGCTACCGCATCGCTCCTGTGCAAATCGAGTTTTGGGCAGATGGGGCTTTTCGCCTTCACGATCGGTTTCAATGGACCCGCGACACAGAGAAAAAGTGGTTTGTTCAAAGGCTTAATCCTTGACGTTAAATGGTATTCGCGCGTTACAATACTTTTGTCGCACAAATTAGACAAAAGATCAGGCTTGAAACTCCATGGATTAGGATGCAATTGATCCCTTGTAATCCCGTCGAGAATGGGGTCCGGCGGGCCGGGAACCGAGATTTATGACTGATGAAAACACCGAGGGGCGCCTGTGTCGGGGCCATGTAAAGTGGTTCGATCCGGGCAAGGGGTTCGGCTTCGTCGTATGCGACGACGGCGGGCCCGACATCCTTCTTCATGCCAACGTGCTGCGCAATTTCGGACAGAGTTCGGTCGCCGACGGGGCCGAGATCGAACTCGTCGTGCTCGAGACGGAGCGCGGCCTGCAGGCGTCTGAAGTGCGCGACATCACGGTACCAGATGCCATTATCGGCGGCGGGCTGACAGATTTCGCCGAGATGAGCGCCGAGGAACTGGCCGCCGCGCCCATGCATCCGGCCCGGGTCAAGTGGTTCGACAAGGTCAAGGGCTTCGGTTTTGCCAACATTTTCGGGGTCGAGGAAGACGTCTTTGTCCATATCGAGATCTTGCGCCGCTCGGGGCTTGCTGATCTGATCCCCGGCGAAGCCATCGGGGTCCGCACTGTCGAAGGCGCGCGCGGTCTCATGGCGACGGAGGTTCTGCCATGGGAAGCTGGTCTGCGCGAAGACACCGACTGAAGGGTGGCCCGGGACATCGAGCGCCCGGATACCGAAGACTGACGGCAGTGCTGACGCTCTGCCTGTCGCTGGTGGCGACGATGACGGCAGCGCAGTGCGCGCGGGACGCGGTCACCCTGCGGGGCGACTGGGGACAGGCGCGCTTCTCCGTCGAGGTCGCGGATACCGCCGCGACCCGTGCGCGCGGTTTGATGTACGTCGAAGAGATGCCGGCCTTGTCAGGGATGCTGTTCGTCTATCCAGATCCACGGCCAGTCAGCTTCTGGATGCGCAACACGCTGATCCCGCTGGACATGCTCTTCTTCGATGCGACCGGCCGCCTGACCCGGCTGCATCCGATGGCGCGCCCGCGTGACGAAACCGCGATTCCGGGCGGGCAGGCTGTGCAGTTCGTGCTCGAGATCAACGGCGGCATGGCCGCGCGGTTGGGAATCGCCGAGGGCGACGTGATGCGCCACCCTGCCATCGGATCCGACGCCGCCTGGTCCTGTCCCGCCGATTAGGGCTTTTCAAGCGCGCGCGGGGCAAGTAGATCGGTCGCCGTGGTCCGGGGCGTGGCGCAGTCTGGTAGCGCACCTGTTTTGGGTACAGGGGGTCGTGAGTTCGAATCTCGCCGCCCCGACCACTTTCCGCACCGCCCGCCGGACCGGTCGCGTGGCGCTTCGGTGACACTCCTCTCCGTCGGTGGGAACAGTGACCGTCCTGCGCGGTGCTTAGCGCGGTTTGTGAGCTTCCCGTGACAGGGTGCTGAGGGCGCGGCGGAATTTTTCCGGCCCGGGCGTTAACCCTTTTGTGCACAAGCCGGTGGAGGAATCGCACCCATCTTCATGGCGCGCGCCGGTCAAGCTGAAAATCCTGCATTTTGTGCTAAAATGAAGTTGACCCCCCAGGTATAGATTTGCCATCTTGTGCGAGCCGGACGAAAGCCCACAACATGTAGTGTCATGACGGGGCAGGACGGCAGGGACAGACACCCAAGGCACAGGCGGGGCGCCGGCAGGCGGCCCATAATCGCGGCCACCACCCTGGTGGGCAGCGGCAGCGGTGTTTCGGCCTGCGTCCGGCACGAAGCGAGCCATTCCGGCTCAGGGCATCACGGGCGGTCGCAACGACGACCGCGAACAAGAGGCACGAGGGAAAAATGAAGATCGAACGCAGCTTTACGAAGGCCGGGCAGGACGCTTACGCGGATATCGAATTCAAGACCACCACGTCGGAAATCCGCAATCCCGACGGCACCACCGTCTTCAAACTCGAGAACTGCGAGATCCCCGCCAGCTGGAGCCAGGTCGCCAGCGACGTGATCGCCCAGAAGTATTTCCGCAAGGCTGGCGTGCCGGACAAGTTGAAGCGGGTCCGGGAAAAGGGCGTGCCGGACTTCCTGTGGCGCGCCGAAGCGGCCCAGGGCGCCGCGCGCACCGGCGAGACCAGCGCCAAGCAGGTCTTCGACCGCATGGCCGGCGCCTGGACCTACTGGGGCTGGAAGGGCGGCTATTTTTCCAGCGAAGAGGATGCCCGGGCCTATTTCGACGAGATGCGCTACATGTTGGCCACCCAGCGGGCCGCCCCGAACTCGCCCCAGTGGTTCAACACCGGGCTGCACTGGGCCTATGGCATCGACGGCCCGGGCCAGGGGCACCACTACGTGGATTACCGCACCGGCGAGCTGACCGCCTCGCAGAGCGCCTATGAACACCCGCAGCCGCATGCCTGCTTCATCCAGGGGTGTTCCGACGACCTCGTGAACGATGGCGGCATCATGGATCTGTGGGTGCGCGAGGCGCGGCTGTTCAAGTACGGCTCGGGCACCGGGACCAACTTCAGCCACCTGCGCGCCGAGGGCGAGTCGCTTTCTGGCGGCGGCAAATCCAGCGGTTTGATGGGCTTTCTCAAGATCGGCGACCGTGCCGCGGGCGCCATCAAGTCCGGCGGGACCACGCGCCGGGCCGCCAAGATGGTGATCGTGGACGCCGACCATCCGGATATTGAGGAGTTCATCGACTGGAAGGTGCTGGAGGAGCAGAAGGTCGCCAGCATCGTTGCCGGCTCCAAGATGCACGAGGCCCGGCTCAACGAGATCTTCGCCGCCATCAAGGCCTGGGACGGCACGGCCGAGGACGCCTGTGACCCGAAGACCAACGCCGGGCTCAAGGCCGCCATCCGCGAGGCCAAGAAGGTCGCCATTCCCGAAACCTACGTCAAGCGCGTGCTGGACTATGCCAAGCAGGGCTATGACAGCATCGAGTTCCCGACCTACGACACCGACTGGGACAGCGAGGCCTACAACTCGGTTTCGGGCCAGAATTCCAACAACTCGATCCGTGTGACGGATGACTTCCTCAAGGCCGTGCGCGAAGATGCCGACTGGGAGCTGATCAACCGCACCGACGGCGAGGTCGCCCGCACCGTCAAGGCCCGTGACCTGTGGGAAAAGGTCGGTCACGCCGCCTGGGCCTGTGCCGATCCGGGCATCCAGTATCACGACACGGTCAATGCCTGGCACACCTGCCCGGAGGACGGGGCGATCCGCGGCTCGAACCCCTGTTCGGAATACATGTTCCTGGACGACACGGCCTGCAACCTGGCCTCGATGAACCTGCTGACCTTCTACCAGGACGGGCAGTTCCAGGCCGAGGACTACATGCACGCCACGCGCCTCTGGACCCTGACGCTGGAAATCTCGGTGATGATGGCGCAGTTCCCGTCCAAGGAAATCGCGCAGCTGTCCTATGACTTCCGCACCCTTGGCCTGGGCTATGCCAACATCGGCGGCCTGCTGATGAACATGGGGCTGGGCTATGACAGCGACGAGGGCCGCGCGCTGGCCGGCGCCCTTACCGCGATCATGACCGGTGTGTCCTATGCCACCAGCGCCGAGATCGCCGGCGAACTGGGCGCCTTCACCCGGTTCGACAAGAACCGCGACCACATGTTGCGCGTGATCCGCAACCACCGCAACGCCGCCTATGGCGCGGCCGAAGGCTATGAAGGCCTGGAGGTCAAGCCGGTCGCGCTGGATCACGCAAACTGTCCCGACAGCCGCCTCGTCGACCTGGCCATGACGGCCTGGGACGAAGCGCTGACCCTGGGTGAGAAGAACGGCTATCGCAATGCGCAGGCCACGGTGATCGCGCCGACGGGCACGATCGGGCTGGTCATGGACTGCGACACCACCGGGATCGAACCCGACTTCGCGCTGGTCAAGTTCAAGAAGCTGGCCGGTGGCGGCTACTTCAAGATCATCAACCAGTCGGTTCCGGCGGCGCTGGAAAAGCTGGGCTACGGCGCCACCGAGATCGAGGAGATCGTCGCCTACGCCGTGGGCCACGGCACCCTTGGCAATGCGCCGGGCATCAACCACACCGCGCTGATCGGCCACGGTTTCGGCGAGGCCGAGATCGCCAAGATCGAGGCGGCCCTGCCGAGTGCCTTCGACATCCGCTTCGTCTTCAACCAGTGGACGCTGGGCGAGGAGTTCTGCAAGAAGACCCTGGGCATCCCGGCCGAGCGGCTCAATGATCCGACCTTCGACCTGCTGGGGCACCTGGGCTTCAACAAGGCCGATATCGAGGCCGCCAACGACCACGTCTGCGGGACCATGACGCTGGAAGGCGCGCCCTTCCTGCGCGAAGAGCACTACCACGTCTTCGACTGCGCCAACCCCTGCGGCAAGAAGGGCAGCCGGTTCCTTGGCGTCAACAGCCATATCGACATGATGGCAGCGGCCCAGAGCTTCATCTCGGGGGCGATTTCCAAGACGATCAACATGCCCAATGATGCCACCATCGAGGACTGCCAGGCGGCCTATGAGCGCAGCTGGTCCATGGGGGTGAAGGCCAACGCGCTCTACCGCGACGGCTCCAAGCTCAGCCAGCCGCTGGCCGCCGCCCTGGTCGAGGATGACGAAGAGGCGCAGGAAACCCTCGAAAGCGGCTCGGCCCGGGAAAAGGCCACGGTGCTGGCCGAAAAGGTGATCGAGAAGGTCGTCGTCAAGGAAATCGTCCGCAACCACCGCGAGAAGATGCCCGAACGCCGC
>Ga0102940_1000015_pt1 | contig 105638 bp, 110 predicted proteins | sample SalPonR2_C_D1_MG_FD_78215 | JGI IMG/M metagenome (GOLD analysis project Ga0102940, IMG submission 78215) | Salt pond soil microbial communities from South San Francisco under conditions of wetland restoration - Salt Pond MetaG R2_C_D1_MG | ecosystem: Environmental > Aquatic > Marine >... | reverse complement strand
GCGCGACATCGAAAAGGGCATTCTGAAGCTGCGGAGCGCTCCAGCTTATGTCGGAGATCGTGGCTTGGGTGGTATCAAGCCCGTCGAATTCAACGGAAGTGATCGTGCCGGACGTGAACAGACCTGTCTCGCTCAGCGCGAAATTCGTTCCTCTGAAGGTCACGCTGACATTTGCCTGTGTGTACTCTGTGTGGCTCAGCACGACTTCGGTCGGAGAAACGGAGGTGACCTCGACCGCAAGGGCGCCGTCCTGATCGAAAAACGATTGTTCGAGAAAGAAGGTGTTGTTTCCCGTGAATGTCAGTTGCATGAAAATCTCCTGTGACAAATGGAGGGACAATGATTACTCGGTTGCGCGGGCCGTCCCCTCGCTTATGGCGCTGCGCAGCTTGGTTTCCAAGGCTCGCTGTTTGCTCTGGGAATGAAATTTCAGGCCGAACATATCCTTGACGTAGAAGGTATCGACGACCTGTTCGCCATAGGTCGCGATCACCGCGGAGGCGATGTAGACATTGGCATTGGCGAGCGTGCGGGTGAGATCGAAGAGAAGACCGGGACGGTCGCGGGTGTCCACTTCGATGATGGTGTAAATCTCGGATCCGTCATTGTCGAAGGTGATCGAGGTTGGCACGCTGAAGGCCCGTTCGCGTTTCTTGATCTTGTCTCGCGGTTTCATCGCGTCGCTTGGGACCACTTCGCCGCGCAGGGTCTTGGTGATCATTTCGCGCAAGCGGGGGATGCGGACATCTTCGTAAGGCGACCCGTCGCCATCCTGAATCCAGAAGGCCGCCGTGGCGAACCCATCTTTCGAGGTGAAGGTGCGGGCATCGACCACGTTCGCACCGACAAGGGCCAACGCTCCGGCGAGGCGGGAAAAAATGCCGGGATGGTCGGACAGGGCAAAGCAGACGCGGGTGGCATCCCGGTCCTCGTCGGGGTGGATGTCGATGCGGATTTCATCGTCGCCGATATCGCGCAGCAATTCGGCAAAGACCTTGTGCGCAGTGACGTGCAGACCTTGCCAATAGGGGGGGTAGTGCCGGCTGGTTTCGGCGCGCAATGCCTTGGCCTCCCAGTCCCCGAGCGCGGCGCGCAGGGCTTTCTTGGCCTCGGCGCCGCGATTTTCGCGGTTGAGCGCCTCCATCCCGTCTTCAAGCGCCCGGCGCGTCTGGCGATAAAGCGCGCGGATCAGGACCGCTTTCCAGTTGTTCCACGTCCCGGGACCAACGCCGCGAATGTCGCAGACCGTCAGGACGCAGAGCAGATCGAGCCGCTCCTTGGTCTGCACCGCCTTGGCGAAGTCCCGCACCGTGCGCGGGTCGGCGATGTCGCGTTTCTGCGCCATGTCGGACATCAGCAGGTGATAGCGCACCAGCCATTCGACGGTGGCGCAGTCCTGCTTGTTCAGACCGAGGTGCGGCGCGACCTTGCGGGCGATCTTGGCACCGAGGACCGAGTGATCCTCGTCTCGGCCCTTGCCGATGTCATGCAGCAGGAGCGCGACGTAGAGCACCTTGCGATTGACGCCGTGTTTCAGGATCGAACTGGCGACCGGCAGGTCTTCTTCGAGGTGGCCGTTCTCGATTTCGCTCAGGTGCCAGATGCATTGGATCGTGTGTTCGTCCACCGTGTAGTGATGATACATGTTGAACTGCATCATCGCCACGATGGGTTCGAATTCGGGGATGAGGGCCGACAGCACGCCCAGCTCGTTCATGCGCCGCAGCGCCCGTTCCGGGTTGCCGTGTTTGAGCAGGAGATCGAGGAAGATGCGCCGTGCTTCCTTGTTCTCGCGCATGTCCTTGTCGATCAGGTGCAGGTTGGCGCTGATCAGGCGCATGGCGTCGGCGTGGATCAGCAGGCCGGTGCGCAGCGCCTCTTCGAAAATGCGCAGCAGGTTGATCTTGTCGGCCAGAAACGCGCGTTCGTCCGCGATGGCGAGCCGGTTGTTGATGACCTCGTAGCCCGCTTTCATCTTGGGGGCGCGTTTCAGCAGCCGCATGAGGAGCGGCGGTTCTTTCTGCTGCGAGGCTTCGAGCGAGGTGAGAAAGATGCGGGTCAGATCCCCCACGGCGGTGGCGTGGCGGAAATAGTCCTGCATGAAAATTTCGACGCCGCGGCGGCCGGCCTTGTCGGCATAGCCCATGCGTTCCGCCACCTCGACCTGCATGTCGAAAGTGAGCTGTTCGTTGGCGCGGCGTGCAGCCAGGTGAAGATGGCATCGCACGGCCCAAAGAAAGTTCTCGGCCTGCACGAAGGTCTCGAATTCCTCGGGTCGGAACACGCCGGTCCTGACCAGCTTGCTGAGGTCGTCGGTATGATGGATATACTTGGCGATCCAGAACAGCGATTGCAGGTCCCGCAGGCCGCCCTTGCCCTCTTTGACATTGGGCTCGACCTTGTAGCGTTCGCCCTGCCTGATATGCCGAGCGTCCCTCTCGGCCAGCTTGGCCTCGACGAATTGCATTTCGGAGCCGCGAAACAGGGTCGACCAGAGCTTCGTGTCCAGGTCCTCTGCAAGCGGTTCGTGGCCGACGAGAAACCGGTGTTCGAGCATCGAGGTGCGGATGGTGAAATCATCCGCCCCGAGGCGCAGGCAGTCTTTCACCGTGCGCGAGGAATGACCGACCTTCAGCTTCAGATCCCACAGGATATAGAGCATGGATTCGATCACGCTCTCGGCCCAGGCGGTGATCTTGTAGGGTGTCAGGAACAGCAGATCGACATCGGAAAACGGCGCCATCTCGCCGCGCCCGTAGCCGCCGACAGCGAGCACCGCGATGCGTTCGCCTTCGGTCGGATTCGGGTTGCGGTGGATGCACTTGGTGGCGATTTCAAACGTGAGCTTGACGAGCTGATCGGTCAGCCAGGTATAGCCATTCGTCACCGGCAGCGCGTTTCCGGGGGCGGCATCGAGCCGGGCCGCCACGGCTTTGCGGGCGTCTTTTTGCGCCTCTTTCAGAAGGGTGACCGCGGTGCCACGCACGTTGCGTTCATCACTGGCGCTGGCGATTTCCGTCCAGAGCCTGTCACGCAGGGCCGGAACATCGAGGACATCGGAGAAATCGTCGGCCACGGAAGGAGCGGCGGGCGATCCGTCCTTTGCCAGGGATTTAGAAGCCTGCGCCGCCGAAGCCGGATGGGGCTGGGTCAAGGATTGTCACCTGATTGTTGCGCACGGTCGCCACGGCAAGCGCGCGTTCATTGGTTCCGTCTGGGCGAATGCGGAAGACGCCATTTGCGCCCTGAAAGCCCGAATTCTGCGTCAAGGCCCGCGCGCTGAGCGCATCGGGCCGGCCCTGTTTGACAAGGGCCCCGATCGCCGCGATCCCGTCGAAGGCCAGGCCGGCCAGCGGGTGCGGATCGGCGTCGTACCGGGCGCGGTAGCGCGTGTCGAACGCATTTTTCGCGGCGCTGTCAGGCAGGGTGAAATAGCCCCCCTGTGCGCCGGGCATCGACATCAGTTGCGACGGCACGTCCCAGCGCGCCAGGCCCATGTATTGCGTGCGATCCGGGTCCACGCCCGATTCGGGCAGCAATTGCAGAAGTATCGGCAAGGCGCCCGCGGCGTTCGATGTGATGAAAAGCGAGTCGGCCCCGTTCGAATCGACACTGTCGCGGATGCGCGGGACAGCGTCGGCCACGCCCTCCTGCGAGAACGCGAAGGATTCGACACCGGCAACACGCACCCCGTTCTGGGAGGCTGCGGCCTGGATCGCCGATTTGCCGAATTCCCCTTCGACATTGCGCGGATGCACAATCACCACGGACGTCTGGCCCTGCCGCGACGTGTAGCGCAAAAGCCGGTCGGCGGTGTTGCGGAAGGTGGTGCCAAGCACGAAGACATTGCCGCCGGCAATGCTGGGATTGTTGGAAAAGCTCAGGACGTTGACGTTGTTGTTGGCCACGGCGACGCCGACGGCGTTTGCCGCTTCGCCAAAGAGCGGCCCGAGAATGATCTGCGCTCCTTCGGCGACGGCCGTTTCGGCCTGAACCGCGGCGCGCTGCGCGTCGCCTCCGGTGTCATAGACACGCAGGTCGATCTGAACACCGTCGAGCGAGGCAAGCGCCAGGCGCGCGGCGTTTTCAAGGCTGCTGGCCACCGAGGCTGCATTGCTGTCGCTGCGCGGCACCAGAAGCGCAACGGGCACCGGTGAACTGGCGTTGACCCGGGGAGAGCCGCCAGGTCCGGTTCCGGCCGTGATCGCCGGATCGCAGGCGGCGAGTCCCATGAGGACGACAAGCGCCGCAGCTTTGCGCAACAGCTTGCGGGGGGTGGACAAAACGGCCAACATAAACGCACTCCCTGATCGCACCGACGGTACTCCAGCACGGGTTTCTCACGAGTGGGGATCATAAACAACGCAAAAGGCGGGTCCAGTGATGAATTGGCAGACACGCGATATCGCGCCGGGACTGTATCTTGTTGCGACACCTCTGGGACATGCACGGGACATCACGTTGCGGGCGCTTGACCTGTTGGCAAGCGTCGATGTGCTTGCGGCCGAGGATACGCGATCGCTGCGCCGGTTGATGGATATTCACGCCGTGCCCTTGGGAAATCGGCCGCTGGTGGCCTATCATGAGCATAACGCCGATCGCGCCCGGCCAAAGCTGATGAAGGCGCTTGAGGCGGGGCAATCGGTTCTTTACGCGTCCGAGGCAGGCACGCCGCTGATCTCAGATCCGGGGTTCGACCTGATGCGGGCCGCGCTGGCGGCCGAGGTGCCATGCACGGCGGCACCGGGTCCGACGGCGGCTGTCGCGGCTCTGACGCTGTCGGGATTGCCGTCCGACCGGTTCCTGTTCGCGGGGTTCCTGCCGAACAGTTCCGGAAAGCGGAAAACGGCCTTGTCCGAGTTGGCGGGCGTGCCTGCAACCTTGATCTTCTACGAATCGCCCAAGAGGCTGGGCAAGATGTTGCGCGACGCCTCCGAGGTTCTGGGCGCCGGGCGCGATGCCGTGGTTTGCCGCGAATTGACCAAGAAATTCGAAGAGCGCTGTGGTGGCACCCTGGGGGATTTGTCCCGGAAGTACCTTGAGACTGCGCCGAAAGGCGAGATCGTTGTCCTGATCGACCGCGGCGCTGCGGAGGAGGCCGATCCGGATGTTCTGGACGCTGCCTTGGTGGATGCGCTGTCGCATATGTCGGTCAAGGACGCGGCGCGCGATGTGGCCACGACGTTTGGCATTCCCCGGCGCGAGGCCTATCAAAGGGCAATGGCGTTAGCAAAAAATTAGAGGCGTGGCTCTAGGGTGGGCCTGCTTGGGGGCGGATGGTCGCCCGTTTTTTTGCTGGAAAATGTCATGCCTTTGACTGCTGTCTCTCTCGATGTTCCGCTGCACGCGGATCGGGTCCGTGATCCGCGCCGGACAAATTACCATGCCGGGGTCAGCGCCGAACACAGTGTTGCGCGTCACTATGCGCGGCTGGGGGCTGTTCTGCGCGAAACCCGCTGGCGCGGCCCGGGGGGCGAAATCGACCTGATCTTTGCCGAAGGCGACGGCATCGTTTTCGTCGAAGTAAAGAAAAGCCGGACCCATGCGCAGGCAGCGCAGCGCCTGTCGCAGCGGCAGATGGCGCGCATTCTGCTGAGCGCCGAGGCGTATCTTGACCGATGTCCCGAAGGATCACTGACCGAGGCGCGTCTTGACCTGGCGCTTGTCGATGCGTGCGGTGCAATCGAAATCGTGCCGAATGCAAGCATGGCCACCTGATGCCGGTCCCTTGCGCGGGCGATTGGCTTGCGCCATTAGGGGGCCAGTGGTTTCAGGGGGCAGCACATGAAAATCGCGTTTCAGATGGACCCGATCCAGTCGGTGGACATCAATGCCGACAGCAGCTTTCGATTGGCCGAAGAGGCGCAGGCGCGGGGACATGACCTGTTTTTCTACGGCCCCGACAAGCTCGCCTATGATGAGGGGCGCATTCTGGCGCAGGGGCAGCGGTTCACGGTGCAGCGCGTTCAGGGCGACCATGTGTCACTTGGGCCGATGGAGCAGGTGGACCTGGCGGAATTCGACGTGGTCTGGCTCAGGCAGGACCCGCCGTTTGACATGCATTACATCACCTCGACGCATCTTCTGGACCGGCTGTCGGGACAGGCGTTGGTGGTGAATGATCCTTTCTGGGTGCGCAATTACCCGGAGAAGCTCCTGGTTCTGGACTACCCGGACCTGACGCCGCCGACGATGATCGCGCGGGACCTGGACACGATCAAGGCGTTCAAGGCGCGCCACGGGGACGTGATCCTGAAGCCGCTCTACGGCAATGGCGGGGCCGGGGTGTTTCGGCTGGATGCGGCAGACCGGAACCTGACCTCTTTGCACGAGCTGTTCACCGGATTTTCGCGAGAGCCCCTGATCGTGCAGAAGTTCCTGCCGGACGTGTCGGCGGGCGACAAGCGGGTGATCCTGGTGGACGGGGAGCCGGCGGGCGCCATCAACCGGGTGCCGGCCAAGGGCGAGACGCGATCGAACATGCATGTGGGCGGGCGGCCAGAGAAGGTTGGGCTGTCAGAGCGGGATCTGGAGATCTGCGCGCGGATCGGGCCGCTCTTGCGTGAGAAGGGGCAGATATTCGTCGGGATCGACGTGATCGGGGATTATCTGACCGAAATCAACGTGACCTCGCCCACCGGCATTCAGGAGCTGGAACGCTTTGACGGGATCAACGTGGCCGGGATGATCTGGCAGGCGATCGAGGCCAAGGCCTAGGGCGTATTCAGCGTGCCTTGCGGCGGTCACGTGGCGCTTTTTGGCAAACGGTAGCTGAGGGCTTCTGCGACGTGGTCGCGGGAGATGGTCCGCGATGTCTCGAGATCGGCGATGCTCCGGGCGACCCGCAGGACGCGATGGTAGCCGCGGGCCGACAGGCCGAAGCGATCCGCAGCATCTGTAAGAAGCGTGCGGGCATCCGTGTCCAGTGTCGTGGTCTCGTCGAGCAGCGTGCCTTCCAGATCGGCGTTTTGGCGCATGTCCGGGTAATCGGTGAACCGGTCGGCCTGGACCGAGCGGGCCGTGGCGACGCGGGTCGCGATGTCGGCGCTGGTGGCACCGGCGCTGGGCAGATCGAGATCTCTGAAGGCGACCGGGGAAACATCGACGCGCAGGTCGAACCGGTCCATCAGCGGGCCGGAAATTCGCCCCATGTAGTCTTCACCGCAATTGGGCGCGCGGGAGCACGCGCGGGCCGGATCGCTCAGGTAGCCGCATTTGCACGGGTTCGCGGCGGCGATCAGCATGAAGCGGCAGGGATACTTGATATGGGCGTTGGCGCGGGCGACCATGACTTCCCCGGTCTCGATCGGCTGGCGCAGGGTTTCCAGCACGGCGCGCGGGAATTCCGGAAATTCATCCATGAAGAGCACACCGTTATGAGCGAGGCTGATCTCGCCGGGTTTGGCTGTCCGGCCGCCGCCGACGATGGCAGGCATGGAGGCCGTGTGGTGCGGTTCGCGGAATGGGCGTTCGCGCGAGATGCCGCCCGCCTCGATCAGGCCTGACAGCGAATGCACCATCGACGTCTCCAGCGCCTCGGGCGGGGTGAGAGGCGGCAGGATGCCGGGAAGGCGGGCGGCCAGCATGGATTTGCCCGACCCCGGTGTGCCGACCATCAGCACGTGGTGTCGCCCGGCGGCGGCAATTTCGAGTGCCCGTTTGGCGCGTTCCTGGCCCTTGACGTCGCGCATGTCGCGGCTGTCCGGGCTGTGGCTGACTTCGCCCGGGTCGCAGGGCGAGAGTGGCGTGCGGCCCGTGACATGCTGGATGACGTCCATCAGCCCATTGGCCCCGATCACCTGGCACCCGCCGACCCACGCGGCTTCGGCGCCCGATGCGGCCGGGCAGATCAGGGCGCGGTTTTCCGCGGCGGCGGCCATGGCGGCCGGCAAGGCTCCGATGACCGGGATCAAGGCACCGTCAAGAGACAGCTCGCCCAGGGCGACAGTGTCGGAGACCGCGTCCTTGGGCAGAATTTCAAGCTCGGCCAAAAGAGCCAGCGCGATGGGCAGATCGAAATGCGAGCCTTCCTTGGGCAGGTCGGCAGGGGACAGGTTGACCGTGATCCGTTTCGACGGAAGCGCGATATGCAGGGTCGAGAGAGCACCGCGCACCCGATCGCGGGATTCCGACACCGCCTTGTCGGGCAGCCCGACCACGGAAAAGGCGGGCAGCCCGGCGGTGACGGCGCATTGCACCTCGACCATGCGGGCATCGACGCCTTCGAAGGCGACAGTATAGGCGTGCGCAACCATCTGGGCCATGTTCCTCGTGTCGGGAAACGATGGTGCAACCTTGGTTGCCAAATGGTTAACGGTTGGGAGACGCCCGGTGTAAAACGCGATTGTGGCGTCTGGGGTGGGGTGCATCGTCGTGGGCCGTGAGCAGGCCGTTCGTCCGACCCGCTGGAGTGCCTTTGCGTCAAGTCTTCAGCAAAACTTTTTCACTAAAACTTTGATCCATCACCGGATCCGTGCCGTATTCTCAACACAAAGCAAGCTCAGGGGGCACTATGGCACTTGACACGTTCAACGACCAGACAATGTCGCGCCGCGCGATGAAAGCCGAATTGCTGGATGCGGAGACAGAGTTGAAGCTTGCCTATGCGTGGCGGGACGAACGCGACGAAGAAGCATTGCATCGCTTGATCACGGCCTACATGCGGCTGGCCATTTCGATGGCGTCGAAATTCAAGCGCTACGGCGCTCCGATGAACGACCTGATCCAAGAAGCGGGTCTGGGCCTGATGAAGGCGGCAGACAAGTTCGATCCCGATCGCGGAGTGCGGTTTTCGACTTACGCGGTCTGGTGGATCAAGGCGTCGATCCAAGACTATGTGATGCGCAATTGGTCGATCGTGCGCACGGGATCCACGTCGTCGCAAAAGTCTCTCTTTTTCAACATGCGCCGGGTTCAGGCGCGGTTGGAGCGCGAAGCCTCGGCAGAGGGCCGCACATTGGACGGCCACGACTTGCGCCGCATGATTTCCGAGGAAATCGGCGTGCCTGTTCATGACGTCGAGATGATGGAAGGCCGTTTGTCGGGATCGGATTATTCGCTGAACGCGACGCAATCGACCGAGGACGAGGGGCGCGAGTGGATCGATGCCCTTGAGGATGACAGCGCGCAGGCCGATGAAACGGTCGAAACAGACCTGGATTTGGCGCAGTTGCGGCAATGGCTGACCATGGCGATGAACCAGCTCAATGAACGTGAGAGGTTCATTGTGCGTGAACGCAAGCTGCGCGAAGACGCGCGGACGCTGGAGAGCCTTGGAAACGAGCTGGGCCTGTCGAAAGAGCGGGTGCGCCAGCTCGAGGCGGCGGCGTTCGGCAAGATCCGGAAAACGCTTGAAGCGGAAAGCCCCGAGGTACACAACTTCCTCACATGATGCGCTTTTTGATTCCTTTGATCGTCGCCCCCGTCACACTGGCTGCCGGGGGCGTTTTTGATGACGCGGATGTCGTGTTCCTTGGCGAATTGCACGACAATCGCGCACATCACATACGGCAGGCGGACCATGTCGCCATGCTTGAGCCGACCGCGTTGGTGTTTGAAATGCTGACCCAGGCGCAGGCTGATCTGGTGACACCGGACTTGGTGGCCGACGCGGATGCGCTGGAGGCTGCGCTAGACTGGAATGCCAGCGGCTGGCCCGATTTTTCGATGTATTACCCGATCTTCGCAGCCGCGCCCGAGGCCGTCTTTTATGGCGCGGCCGTACCGAGGGACGTGGCACGCAAGGCGATGGCGGACGGGTTGATGTCCGGCTTTCGCGGTTCGGCAGAGGATTTTGGCCTGACCGATCCCTTGCCTCAAGAGCAACAGGCGGCGCGCGAGGCGCTGCAACTGGCGGCGCATTGCGATGCCATGCCGGAGGAAATGCTGCCGGTCATGGTGGATATCCAGCGCTTGCGCGATGCGGAGTTGGCCTATTCGGCCTTGCAGGCGGTCGAGGCGCATGGCGTGCCCGTGGTGGTGATCACCGGCAACGGCCATGCGCGCAAGGATTGGGGCGCGCCGGTCTACCTGCAGGCTGCCGCGCCGGGCTTGAACATCGCCGCGCTGGGCCAGGGAGAGCCGGACAGCCCGCCGCAGGGCCAATTCGATCACGTCGAATTTTCGCCGCCGGCCGACCGGGACGATCCCTGTGACGCGTTCCGCTGATTGAGTTTTGCCCCAACGCCCCGTAACAAAGGCTGAGATATTTCAGGACTGAGCCTTATGTTACGCGGCAAACGCATTCTTTTGATCATCGGTGGCGGGATCGCGGCGTACAAGAGCCTCGATCTGATCCGGCGCTTGCGCGAACGCGGGGCCGAGGTGACACCGGTGCTGACCCGCGCCGCGACGGAATTTGTCACGCCGCTGTCGATTTCGGCGCTTGCGGGCGAGAAGGGTTACACCGACCTGTTCGACCTGACGGATGAGGCCGAAATGGGCCATATCCAGTTGTCGCGCGTGGCCGATCTTGTGCTGGTGGCTCCGGCAACGGCGGATTTGATGGCCCGGATGGCGCAGGGCCTGGCCAATGACCTGGCAACGACGCTTCTGCTTGCGACCGATACGCCCGTGATGATCGCCCCGTCGATGAATGTGCGCATGTGGGAGCACCCCGCGACCCGGCGCAACCTGTCGGTGCTGCGTCAGGACGGTGTGACGGTGGTCGGGCCGAACGAAGGGGACATGGCCTGCGGTGAATACGGTCCCGGACGCATGGCCGAGCCGTTGCAAATCGTCGATGCGGCGATCATGGCCCTTGGCGACACGCCCTTGGCGGGGACGCGTCTCATCGTGACATCCGGTCCGACCCACGAGCCGATCGACCCGGTGCGCTATATCGCGAACCGGTCTTCGGGGGCGCAGGGCACGGCGATCGCGGCCGCGTTGCTGTCCTTGGGGGCAGAGGTGGTGTTTGTCACCGGTCCGGCCGATGTCGCGCCGCCGCAGGGCGTCGCGCTGATCCGGGTCGACACGGCGGTCGAGATGCGGGCGGCGGTGATGGCGGCCCTTCCTGCCGATGCGGCCGTCTTTGCCGCGGCGGTTGCCGACTGGCGCGTGGTCGGTGCGTCTGACAGCAAGATCAAGAAGGTGTCGGGCAGCTTCCCGACACTGGAATTCGCGGAAAACCCCGATATCCTTGCCGAGGTGTCGCAACTGGAGCAGGGACGCCCCGGTCTGGTCATCGGCTTTGCCGCCGAGACTGACGACGTGATCGCACATGCCACGGCCAAGCGGGCGCGCAAAGGCTGTGACTGGATCGTGGCGAACAACGTGTCGCCCGAAACCGGGATCATGGGCGGTACCGAGAACAGGGTGACCCTGATCTCGGCTCAGGGCGCCGAGGCCTGGCCCCGCATGGGCAAGGACGCGGTGGCGCGTCAATTGGCTGCACGCATCGCGGATGCGCTGGTCTGAGGTTGCTGCCGGGCCATTTCACACCGTCAGAAATAAAGGAAGGGCAAGGCGTGGTCGCGATCGAGATACATTGGGAAGCCGGGGCGGACCGGTCCCTTGGCCTGCCTGCCTATGCCAGCGCCGGGGCGGCGGGCGCCGACCTGAGGGCGAATTTCCCGGATCGCGGGACGCTGGTTCTCGATCCCGGCACGCGGGGCCTGGTGCCGACAGGCCTTCGCCTCGCGATTCCCGAGGGCTATGAGGTGCAGCTGCGCCCGCGCTCCGGGCTCGCGTTGCGGCACGGGATCACCCTGCCCAATGCGCCGGGAACCATCGACAGCGACTATCGCGGCGAGGTCGGAGTGATCTTGATGAATGCCGGGCAGGGGGTCTTCGAGATCGCCCATGGCGACCGGATCGCGCAGATGGTGGTTGCACCGGTTCTGCGTGCGTCCTTTGTCGCGGTGGACAGTTTGGACGCGACCACCCGCGGGGATGGCGGTTTTGGATCGACCGGGGTGTCGGAATGATCGTTGTCCTTGCAATGGCGGCCGCCCTTTGGGGGCTGGGCGTGATCCTTCGGATTCCCCGCAGTGCGCGACTTTACATGATCGGGCTGCTCTATGTCGGGGTGCTCTTCATCCAGATTGCCCTGCCGTTCGGCCACCCGCTTCGAATGGCGACCGGAGAAAGCGCTGCGCTTTGGATCCTGCTTGGCGTGCTTGCGGCGATCGGGGTCCTGTACGGCCGTGTTGTCGCATGGCTGCGGGGCCGCGCCCAGATCAAGGAACAGGCCGAGGCGCCCCCGGTGGTGCGGGGTGAGACCTTCACGTCGAGCGAATTGGAGCGCTATGCGCGGCATATCGTTCTGCGCGAAGTTGGTGGCCCGGGCCAGAAGGCGCTGCGCGATGCCAGGGTGCTGGTGATCGGGGCAGGCGGCCTGGGCGCGCCGGCGCTGCAATATCTTGCGGCAGCCGGCGTCGGGACCATCGGTGTGATCGACGACGAGGTGGTCGAGAACGCGAATTTGCAGCGGCAAGTGATCCACAGCGATTCCGATATCGGCCTGCCCAAGGTGTTTTCCGCGCAGGCCGCGATGGTGGCCCAGAACCCCTATGTCGAGGTGTTGCCCTATCATCGGCGGCTGACCGAAACGGTCGCAGAGGCGCTCTTTGGCGACTATGATCTGGTGCTCGATGGCACGGATAATTTCGAGACCCGCTATCTGGTCAACAGGGCGGCGGTGGAGGCGGGCACGCCGCTCGTGTCCGGTGCCCTGTCGCAATGGGAAGGGCAGATTTCTGTCTTTGATCCGGCCCGTGACGCGCCGTGCTATGCCTGTGTTTTTCCCCGGGCTCCGGCAGATGGGCTGGCCCCGTCCTGTGCCGAGGCCGGCGTGATCGGGCCGCTGCCCGGGGTCATCGGGTCGATGATGGCCCTTGAGGCGATCAAGCTGATCTGCGGCATCGGCCAGACCCTTCGGGGCGAGATGCTGATCTATGATGCGCTGTGGGGGGAAACCCGGAAAATCACCCTGTCTCGGCGGGCCGATTGTTCGGTTTGCGGCGGGCGTCCCACGGATGGGACGCTTTCCAACCCCTGAGTTTTCAAGCGCTTGGCAAGGCGCATTTACCAAGCGTTAAGGAATTGGGACCGGCCCTGTCGCTGCGGCATGCCGCGCAAGACCGGTCCCCGCTTCCGTGCGCCGTGGTCCGCCGAACCCTACAGAATGCCCTCGTAGATCGGGCCGAGTGTCTCGGTTTCGAAAAGCGAGGAAACCGACGTGCCGTTCCAGATGTTCAGGATGGCCTGGGAAAACATCGGGGCGGTGGCGAGTATGCGGATGTTGGCGGCGTCGGAGACGGCTTTGGTGGGTTGAATGGAATCCGTTATGACAAGCGATTTCATCACGGATTTGGTGATCCTCTCCACCGCCGGGCCGGACAGGACACCATGCGTGATGTAGGAATGGACCTCTGTTGCGCCGTGCTGCATGAGGACCTCGGCGGCCTTGCAGAGTGTGCCGGCAGTGTCGCAGATGTCGTCGACAATGATGCATTTCTTGTCCTGCACGTCGCCGATCACCGTCATCTCGGCAATCTCGCCGGGTCTTTCGCGGCGCTTGTCGACGATCGACAGCGGCGCGCCGATCCGTTTGGCCAACTCGCGGGCGCGCGACACGCCGCCGACATCCGGCGAGACCACCATCACGTCGGACATGTCGCCGCCGAATTGTTGCAGCACATCAAGGGCGAAGATCGGCGAGGCATAGAGGTTGTCGACAGGAATATCGAAAAAGCCCTGAATTTGCGCCGCGTGCAGATCCATTGTCAGGACGCGTTCGATCCCGGACGCGGAGATCATGTTCGACACCAGCTTGGCGGTGATCGGCGTGCGGGCCTTGGAGCGGCGGTCCTGCCGGGCATAGCCGAAATAGGGGATCACGGCGGTGATGCGCGCCGCCGAGGATCGGCGCAGCGCGTCGGACATGATGAGAAGCTCCATCAGGTTGTCATTCGCCGGGTTCGAGGTGGGCTGGATGATGAACATGTCCTCGCCGCGGACGTTCTCGAAGACCTCGACAAAGATTTCCTGGTCGTTGAAACGCTCGATGCGGGCATCCACCAGCCCGACATTCATGCCGCGATACATGCTCATTCGGCGGGCAATGCCCTTGGCAAGCGGCATGTTCGCATTGCCAGAAATCAGTTTGGGTTCATCAACGCTGGGCATGACAGGGAGGCTCCGTTGGGGCAGACGGTTATAACAGATTCGTGACGTTGCGCTGGCCTTAGCATGGGCCTACGGTCGCGCAAAGTGACACTCGCCCGGAGGGACCGAATGGCCCATATTGATTACTTTTTCTCAACACTCTCGCCATATGCCTATCTCGCGGGTCACCGGATGGAAGAGGTGGCGGCGCGGCATGGCGCGACGGTGACGTATAAACCGCTGGATATCATGGCACTGTTCGCGCGCACCGGCGGCACCGCACCCAAGGACCGGCACCCCAGCCGGCAGGAATTGCGGGCGCAGGAATTGCCCCGCCAGGCGAAAAAACTGGGTATGCCGCTGAATTTGCGGCCTGCCTTCTGGCCGACCAACCCGGCTCCGTCTTCCTATGCGATCATCGCTGCGCAATCGGTGGGTGGCGGGGATCTGCCGGCATTGGTGCAGGGCTTTCTGCGTGCCGTCTGGGCCGAGGAGGCGGACATCGCGGAGGATGAAATTGTGCGCAACATGCTGTCGAACGCCGGCTTCGATCCCGGGCTGGCCGATAGAGGCCTTTTGAGCGGGGCGGAAATCTATGGAGCGAACCTCGAAGAAGCGGTGTTGCGCGGGGCGTTCGGTGCGCCGTTCTACATCACCGACGACGATGCGCGGTTCTGGGGGCAGGACCGGATCGCGGATCTGGACCTGCATCTGTCCGGCAAGATTTGACGCCCTAACCGCTGCGCGCGGGACGGATGTGCACGGGCGGCACCTTTCCGGCTGGCCGGGTGGGTGGTGCACGGCCTTCCGGCGCGGTCACGGCATATCGGTGAAATGCGCGGGTCTTGACCCTTGCAAGACGGGGACCGGTACGCCATCTACCGTGTCAAACCAGTACAGTCGGCACAGGAGACAGCGATGATCGAACTCGGACAAGCCCCGGAAGAGAGCGACCTGGTCAAGGAAATCGCGCAGGATGCCTTCATGCCCGAGGTCGTCGAGGCCAGCATGAAGACCCCGATCATCGTGGATTTCTGGGCGCCTTGGTGCGGCCCGTGCAAAACGCTGGGTCCGCAGCTTGAATCGGCGGTGAAAGCGGCGCGCGGCGCGGTCAAGATGGTCAAGATCAATGTCGATGAGGCCGAAGGGCTGGTGCAGGCGCTGGCGCAGCAAGGCCTGCCGATCCAGTCGATCCCGACGATCATGGCTTTTGTGCAGGGGCGTCCTGTCGACATGTTCCAGGGCGCGAAACCCCCGTCGGAGCTGAAGGCGTTCATCGACAAGGCGATCGCGGCCGCGGGCGGCGACAGCGATGGCGGGCTCGATGAGGCCATCGCGGCGGCCGAAGAGATGCTGGAAAGCGGTGCTGTCGAGGATGCGATCCAGACCTTTGCGGCCATCCTGGAAGAAAACCCGACCCACCCGCAGGCCTATTCCGGCATGGTGCGCGGCACGATCGCCCTGGGCGACCTTGAGCAGGCCGAAGCGGTGTTGAACGGTGCGCCGGCCGAGATCGCCACCAGTGCCGAGATCGAGGCCGCGCGGGCGCAGTTGGACCTGGCCAAACAAACGGCCAATTCGGGTCCAGTGGCCGATCTGGAAGCGGCGGTCGAGGCCGATCCCGACAACCACCAGGCGCGGTTCGACCTGGCGCAGGGGCTTTATGCCAAGGGGGACGCGCAGGGGGCGGTTGATCACTTGCTAGAGCTGTTCCGCCGCGACCGCGAGTGGAATGACGGCGCGGCGAGATCCCAGCTTATTACCATTTTCGACGCGCTCAAACCGAATGACCCCGTGGTCCTGTCGGGGCGGCGGCGCCTGAGTTCGATGATATTTGCCTGATCGGTTCGTCAGGCTAGATTGAACGTCATGATTAGAGTCGCCGAATTGCCGGGGTCCATCCCCGTGTTCCCGTTGCCCGGAGCGCTCTTGCTGCCCCGGGCGCGGCTGCCGCTTCATCTGTTCGAGCCGCGCTATTTGCAGATGCTTGAAGATGCCATGAAAACCCCTGCGCGCCTGATCGGCATGGTGCAGCCGAATGTGCGTCCGAACGGCGACAGCGACGCGTTGCATCGCATCGGATGCGCCGGCCGCGTGACGCAGTTTTCCGAGACCGAGGACGGGCGCTACATGATCACGCTCAGCGGGATTTCGCGCTTCCGGGTCGTCAGGGAGGTCGAGGGGTTCGCGCCCTATCGCAAGTGCGAGGTGAACTGGGACGGCTTTGACCGCGACCAGGGCGGGCCCGAGCACGATCGCGGTTTCGACCGGGACGCGTTCATGGGGCTGCTGGACCGCTATTTTGACGCGCGCGAGCTGTCGGCGGACTGGCCGACCCTGTCGGACGCCGATGACGAGCTTTTGATCAATTCGCTGTCGATGCTTCTGGATTTCGAACCCGAGGACAAACAGGCCCTGCTGGAGGCGCCATCGTTGTCGACACGGCGCGAAACGCTTGTCACGCTGATCGAATACGCGCTGCGCGGCGGCCAGTCCGAGGACATTTTGCAATGACCGAGACACCGGAGTTTGACCGCAAGATGCTTGAGGCGCTTGTGTGCCCGCAGACGCAAGGCCGGCTTGAATTCGATGCGTCGACGCAGGAATTGATCAGCCATAGTGCGCATCTGGCCTATCCGATCCGCGACGGGATTCCCGTCATGCTGATCGACGAGGCCCGCGAGATCGACTGACGCGGCCCGGCCGAATTGACAGGCCCCGTGCCCTGCGATACCTCGCCGGTCTTTCAGGCAGGTGAGAGCATATGGGACGCAAACGCAAGGGGCGAGATATTTCCGGCTGGCTGGTGGTGGACAAGCCCGCGGGCCCGACATCGACCGCTGTTGTCAACAAGGTGCGCTGGGCGTTCGATGCCAAGAAGGCGGGGCATGCCGGCACGCTGGATCCGGACGCGACGGGCGTTCTGGCCGTGGCGCTGGGCGAGGCGACCAAGACCGTGCCGTATATCACCGACGCCCTGAAGGCTTACGAATTTACCGTGCGGCTGGGCCAGGCCACCAAGACCGATGATGCCGAGGGCGATGTGATCGCCAGATCCGACCTGCGCCCCGATGATGACGCCATCAAGGACGCGTTACACGGCTTCGTTGGCGAAATCATGCAGGTGCCGCCGCAGTTTTCCGCCGTGAAGATCGATGGCGAGCGCGCCTACAAGCGGGCCCGCGACGGTGAGGACATGGACCTGGCCGCGCGCCCCTTGTGGGTCGAGGAATTGACGCTGCTGGACCGGCCCGATGCCGATCACGCGGTGCTCATGCTGGTATGTGGCAAAGGCGGCTATGTCCGGTCCATCGCGCGGGACCTGGGCGAGGTGCTGGGCTGTCTGGGCCATGTTCAGAGCCTGCGGCGTGTCTGGTCCGGGCCGTTCGAGGCCTCCGAGGGGATCAGCCTCGACCAGGTCGAAGCGCTGGCGCGGACACCGGAACTGGACAGGTATTTGCGCCCCATCGAGGAGGGCCTGGCGGACCTGCCCGAGCTGACATGCACGCCCGAAGCGGCGGTGAAGCTGCGCAACGGCAACCCGGCGATGGTGATCGCCTCGGGGGTCGAGTACGGCGAGGAATGCTGGGTGTCCTGCGATGGCACACCTGTCGCGGTGGGGCGCTACAAGAGCGGGGACATGCACCCGTCACGGGTGTTCGTGCTGCCGTCGTGACGGTTCTGCCGCCAGCGATCGCCGGTGGGCTGGTGCATCGGTTGCACAGGGGCGAGGGCTGCGTGTCGCGGGTCTGGTATTCGCCTTGTGACCGCTATCGTTACGGGCTGTCGCGGGTCTGGGACGTGGATCGGCCTGCGCTTTTGTTCATCATGCTGAACCCGTCCACGGCGGATGAGCGTCGCAATGACCCGACAGTGGCGCGGTGCGAGACGCGGGCACGGCGCATGGGCTTCGGGGCGGTGATGATCGCCAATATCTTTGCCTTTCGCGCGACGCGTCCCCTGGATTTGAAACGGGCCGCCGCCGCGACCGGCGCGATGACCGATGCGGTTCTGCTGTATTGGACCGCCCGGGCCGGGATGACGATTGCCGCCTGGGGGGTGCATGGCGGGCATCTCGGGCGCGGGCCAGAGGTCGCGCGGCGGGTGGCCGAACCGATGTATCACCTGGGTCTGACCAAGGACGGGCACCCGCGGCATCCGTTGTACGTGTCGTTCGAAACGGCGCCTGTCGCCTGGCCAGTGGCGGCGCGATACGCGGCGGCGTGAGACCGTTTCAAATTGGCAGGGTTTTCGCGCGGTGATCAGGCCGCGCCTTACGCTTCCTTTACGCTTTGATCCTAGGGTGATGCCACGTCTCAAGCGCAGCGGATCCTGATGGCTTTGTTCTCGCTCTCTCTTGCCGGCCTGTTTGGAAGGCCTTTTCGGGCAGGCCGGCGTCCTCTTCCGGGCAAGCGGCAGGTACCGTCGCGCGACCTGACGCCGCCACCGGGGTGGCCGGATGTCCCGGTTGACGCGCTGGGCCTGTTCCAGCGTGAAGGACGGATCAATGCGCCGATGGACCACGCGGAGACGCGCGGGTTGCACACGGCGTCTGCGCGATCTTGGCCATGTGCTGCGTCCGCAGGCAGGCCGCAGCGGGTCGATACAGTCGATGCCGCGCAGGATGTGCTCCTGTCCCGGGTCGATCCCGGCCATGCGCATGTGCCACAGGTCAGCCTGCGCCTGTCGGAACACGAACATGACTGGACGGATGTTCTTCTGGACGGTGCGGTGATCGTGCAGGTGCCGACGGCTGCGTTACGGGCACGAGCCGCGCCCCGGCGATTGATGTGACGCGGCTTTGACAGGGCCGTGTCTGCGGGTGTGTCAGGGGGCGTCGGGGCTGTCCGGCCCGGTGCAGAAGGGGTTTCCAACGTCTCATTTATCCCCTATACGCCCGCATCCGCACCGATTGCGGAGATTCTCCATGGGCCCTGCTGGACGACATCCCGGCTTGTGCCATTCACACAAACCTTCGAAAGGAGACCCCGATGTCGATCACCGTTGAAGAAAAGAACCGCCTGATCAAGGAATTTGCAACCAAGGACGGCGATACCGGTTCGCCCGAGGTCCAGATTGCCATCCTGACCAGCCGGATTTCCACCCTGACCGAGCATTTCAAGACGCACAAGAAAGACAACCATTCGCGTCGTGGCTTGCTCAAGCTGGTGGCACTGCGCCGCAAGCTCCTGGATTACACCAGGAAAAAGGACGAAGCGCGCTACAAGGACCTGATCAAACGCCTGGGTATCCGCCGCTGACGCAAGCGATACGCTATGGTTTCCGGAGCGCCCGAGCCGTTGGTTCGGGCGTTTTTCTTTGCGGACGGATCAGCGGATCGTCAGGATCTTGATCAGCGGTTTCCTGATCTTGGCAGCCTTGGGCACCGTCGCGGTTTTGGCGGGGTGGCCCCTCAAATCCCCCGGTGGGCTTAAGATGCTTTGCAAATCTGGCCGAATGATGTATCCGCGCGTCATCTGAGACGTGACGCTTTGACCCCGGCGCATGACAGGATGAAGGGGTCGGCGGCAATGGGGCCGCCATGAAAACGGGAGACCCGGAGGGCCGGGAGTGCTCCCTTACAGGATACGATGATGTTCAATACGACGACGAAAACGATGCAGTGGGGCGAAGAAACGCTCACACTGGAAACGGGCAAGGTTGCCCGTCAGGCTGATGGCAGCGTGATCGCCACACTTGGCGAAACGAGCGTGATGGCGAATGTGACCTTTGCCAAACAGCCCAAGCCCGGTCAGGATTTCTTTCCGCTGACCGTGCATTACCAGGAAAAATACTATGCCGCCGGTAAAGTGCCCGGTGGCTTTTTCAAGCGCGAGGCACGTCCGACCGAGAAAGAGACGCTGACCGCCCGTTTGATCGACCGCCCGCTGCGGCCGCTTTTCGTGCCGGGTTTCAAGAACGAAGTGCTGGTGATGTGCACCGTGCTGTCACACGACCTGGTCAATGATCCGGACATCGTCGCGATGATCGCGGCGTCGGCGGCGCTGACGATTTCGGGGGCTCCGTTCATGGGTCCGATCGCGGGCTGCCGGGTCGGCTATTCGGACGGCGACTACATCCTCAACCCCGAAGTCGAGGACATGAACCAGCTGCGCAACAATCCCGAGCAGCGGCTCGACCTGGTTGTCGCGGGCACCAAGGACGCCGTCATGATGGTGGAATCGGAGGCTTACGAGCTGTCCGAGGAAGAGATGCTGGGCGCGGTGACCTTCGCGCATGAGCAGATCCAGCCGGTTGTCGACCTGATCATCGATCTGGCCGAAGCGGCGGCGAAAGAGCCGTTCGATTTTCAGCCGCCGGATTATTCCGAGCTTTATGATGCGGTGAAAGCCGCAGGCGAGGACAAGGTCCGCGCCGCCTACGCGATCACCGACAAGCAGGACCGCACCGGTGCGGTGGCGCAAGCGAAGGAAGATATCGTCGCGGCGCTGACCGAGGACCAGCAGGAAGATCCGAACCTTGGATCGGCCTTGAAAAAGCTGGAAGCCGCGGTTCTGCGCGGCGACGTCGTCAAGTCCGGCAAGCGGATCGACGGCCGTGCGCTGGACGAGGTGCGTGACATCGTCTGTGAAACCGGGTTCCTGCCGCGCACGCATGGGTCGGCGCTTTTCACCCGTGGTGAAACGCAGGGTCTTGTCGTGACAACGCTTGGCACGGGCGACGATGAACAAATTATCGACGCGCTGCATGGCAATTATCGGTCGAACTTCCTTCTGCACTACAACTTCCCGCCCTATTCGGTCGGTGAAGCGGGTCGCGTCGGTCCTCCGGGACGTCGCGAGATCGGTCACGGCAAGCTGGCGTGGCGCGCGCTTCAGGCGGTTTTGCCGGCGCCGACGGACTTCCCTTATACCGTGCGCGTGGTGTCCGAGATCACCGAATCGAACGGGTCCTCCTCGATGGCGTCTGTCTGCGGCGGGTCCTTGTCGATGATGGACGCGGGCGTGCCGCTCAAATCCGCGGTGGCCGGTGTGGCGATGGGCCTGATCCTCGAAGAGGATGGATCCTACGCGGTGCTGACCGACATCCTGGGGGACGAAGACCACCTTGGCGACATGGACTTCAAGGTTGCCGGTACCGAGAACGGGATCACGTCGTTGCAGATGGACATCAAGATCGCGGGCATCACACCCGAGATCATGAAGAAAGCCCTCGCGCAGGCGAAAGACGGGCGGATGCACATCCTCGGCGAGATGAACAAGGCGCTGACCGGCGCTGCGGACTTCTCTGTTCATGCGCCACGCATCGAGACGATGCAGGTTCCGACCGACAAGATCCGCGAAGTGATCGGGTCGGGCGGCAAGGTCATCCGCGAGATCGTGGAAACCTCGGGTGCGAAGGTCGATATCAACGACGAAGGCATCATCAAGATCGCCAGCCCGAATGGCGAAGCCATTCAGAAGGCCTATGACATGATCTATTCGATCGTGGCAGAGCCCGAAGAAGGCCAGGTCTACAAGGGCAAGGTTGTCAAGATCGTCGATTTCGGCGCTTTCGTGAACTTCTTTGGCAAACGCGATGGTCTGGTGCATGTGTCCCAGATCGAAAATCGCCGCCTGAACCATCCGTCGGATGTGCTCAAGGAAGGTCAGGAGGTCTATGTGAAGCTTCTGGGCTTTGACGACCGCGGCAAGGTGCGCCTTGCGATGAAGATGGTCGACCAGGAGACCGGCGAAGAGACGGCGCCTGAGAAAAAGGCCGAAGACGCGGACTGAAGGTCTGCGCCTTGACGGTGGAAAGGCGCGCCTTCGGGGGCGCCTTTTTCGTTCGTGGTGGACTCGATGACCCCAGCCCCTACCTTTCGTGGTATGAGACTGATGGCAGTGATCGCAGGAGTTATGATGGCGGGGCAGGCAATGGCCGGACCGGTGTTCGAAGAGTTTGCAGGCAATGCAGGCGCGCGGTGGGCTTTCGTTGCCGACCGGGTGATGGGCGGCCTGTCGTCGGGCGAGGCACAGATCATCGGGTCGGGGCCGGAGGCTGTGCTGCGGCTCACCGGGACCGTGAGCACCGACAACAATGGCGGCTTCATCCAGGCCCGGCGCAGGTTTTCCGATCCCTGGCCCGACGCGACGGAGGGGCTGGACCTGCGTGTCCGGGGGAATGGTGCGACATACCACGTCTTTCTGAAAACGCCGGACCTGTCGCGCGTCTGGTATTCCTACCGGGCGACATTCGTGGCCCCCTCGGACTGGCAGGAGATTCGATTGCCCCTGGCCGATTTCGAGCCGTCCCATGACGCGATGCCACAGAGCTTCGCCGCCTCCGACGTGCGTAGCATCGCCATCGTCGCCTATGGTGCGGATTTTGAAGCGGATGTCTCGATCGACCGGATTGGACTCTATTGACCAATCCGGGGCGTCCCCCGGCGGACAAAAAAAGACCCCGGAGCAAAGTCCGGGGCCAGGTCCAACAGGGAGGTGCATATGATAACCCGCATATGCGACGGGAACTTGTTGAATTCAAAAATAAATATTCGCGTCAAATACCTCATTGATCTGGATCAACACAAGACCAACCCTTTACGAGGCAAGCCTGTATCCACCGGACTCTGTTACCAGTAAACGCGCGTTGGAGGGATCGGGTTCAATTTTTTGTCTCAGGCGGTAGATATGCGTTTCGAGCGTGTGGGTCGTGACGCCGGCATTGTAGCCCCAGACCTCGTGCAGCAGCGTGTCGCGCGGCACCACGCCTTCGGTGGAGCGGTAGAGGAATTTGAGGATGTTCGTCTCTTTCTCGGTCAGGCGAATTTTCTTGTCGTCCTCTGTCACCAGGAGCTTCATAGACGGTTTGAACGTATAGGGTCCGAGGGTGAAAACCGCGTCTTCCGATTGTTCGTGCTGGCGCAATTGCGCGCGGATGCGGGCCAGAAGCACCGGGAACTTGAAAGGCTTGGTGACATAATCATTGGCGCCGGCGTCGAGACCAAGGATCGTATCGGAATCGGAATCATGCCCGGTCAGCATCAGCACCGGGGCCTTGACCCCTTGCTTGCGCATCAGGCGGCACAGCTCGCGGCCATCGGTATCGGGCAGGCCGACATCGAGGATGATGAGATCGTAAAGCTCTTCCTTGATGCGGCTCATCGCGGCGGCGCCGGTCTCTGCTTCGAAGACTTCGAAGTCCTCGGTCATCACCATCTGCTCGGCCAGGGCTTCGCGCAGGTCATCATCGTCGTCGACCAGAAGGATGTTCTTGAGCTGGGCCATGTTCGTGTCTCCGTTCGTTTCATAACACATGGTCGGGGCGTTGCGCCGGAGCAAGAATTGCTGCAAGTGTTTCACGGCCTCGTGTCTGTTGGAGGCGAATGTTACATGAATCAGGGTCTTTTGTTGCAGAGTGTCCCTGACTTACTCCTGTGGGAGACGACACCTCAATGAGCCTTGCGCCTGACATCACCGACCTCCTGGCGCGCGCGCGGGCCGATTTGCGCATGGGTGTGCCGATTGTCCTGGGGCGGCGCGACGGGATTCTGGTGCTGGCTGCGGAAACGCTGTCGTCGGCCCGGTTGGACGACGTGATCGCGTTGCCGGGGGCGGCGGACCTTGTTCTGACGGGACGGCGGGCGGAAACGCTCAAGGCGCGGGCCTATGATGGCGATGTGGCCCGCGTGGCCCTTCCCGAGGATGCCACGCTGCGCTGGGTGCAGGCGCTGGCCGATCCGGCGGATGATCTGGCGCACCCGATGAAAGGGCCCTTGGTCACCCGGCGCGCCGGCGATGCCAGCCTTCATCGTCTGGCCGTGACCCTTGCGAAATCGGCGCGGTTGCTGCCCGCGGTTGTCGTGATCCCCCTGGAGGACGCGGCCCGCTTTGCCGGGATGCACGGGTTGACCTGCCTGGACCCAGAGGAAGCGGCGCCGAGGATCGGTGCATCCGTGGTGTTCGACGGCGTGATCTCGGCGCGTGTCCCGCTTCGCGCGGCGGAAAATGCGCGGCTGCACGTGTTCCGGCCCGAGGATGGATCGGAAGAGCATTACGCGATCGAGATCGGCCGCCCCGACCGCGGGGCGCCGGTTCTGGCGCGGCTGCATTCGGCCTGTTTCACCGGTGATCTGCTGGGCAGCCTGAAATGCGATTGCGGGCCGCAGCTCAACGCGGCGTTGGACCGGATGGGCGCCGAGGGCGCGGGTGTCCTGCTCTACCTCAACCAGGAGGGGCGCGGGATCGGGCTTGCCAACAAGATGCGGGCCTATGCGTTGCAGGATCAGGGCTTCGACACGGTGGAGGCCAATCACCGGCTTGGTTTCGAAGACGACGAACGGGATTTCCGGATCGGGTCCGAGCTGTTGCGGCGGCTTGGATTCTCGGCGGTCCGGTTGATGACAAACAATCCAGCCAAGATCGACATGATGACCCGCAACGGCATCGAGGTGGCCGAACGCGTGCCGCTTCACGTGGGCGAGACGCCGCATAACACCGCGTATCTTGCCACCAAGCGGGCAAAATCCGGGCATATCTAGCGATGCCGCGGGCCTGGACATATCATCGCCATGCGCGCCGGCACGGTCGGGTGGGCCGGCGCGATCTGGTTGGTCCGGTGGACGTACAGGGGCAAACAAGATGACGCGACACGACATGGTTCTGACCCGGCAAGGCGTGCGCTTCATGGGACGGCTGTGGCCCTGCACGATCGGGCGCGGCGGTGTCACCGCTGACAAGCGTGAAGGGGATGGCGCGACGCCTGTCGGGGTGCACCGGATCGTCGGGCTGCTTTATCGGCCGGACCGGATGGCGCGGCCGACCGATTGGGCGCTGCCGATCCGGCCGGGCGATCTCTGGTCCGATGATCCGGCGCATGAGGATTACAACCTGATGGTACGGGCGCCCTACCCGCACAGCCACGAGGCCTTGCGACGCGCCGACCCGCTCTATGATCTGGTGCTGCTGACGGATTGGAACTGGCCGTCTGCCACGGCAGGACGCGGATCGGCGATTTTCCTGCATCGCTGGCGCAGGCGCGGGGTTCCCACGGCGGGCTGTGTCGCCTTTCGGCCCGATCACCTCGGGCGGATTGCCCGGATGATACGGTACCAGACGCGTTTGATTGTCCCGGCCTCTTTGGTTTGAGACCACAGGGCCTATCTCTCCGGCATGAGCATTCAGGACCGTCTTTCGACGTGCACGATCTGTGCCGAGCGTTTTGCCGCGACCGCCACGCAGCACCGGCCCAAGCCGGTCGTGTGGTTCCGCGCCGGTGCGCGTCTGCTGATCTGTAGCCAGGCCCCCGGGTTGCGCGCGCATTCCAGCGGGCTGCCGTTCGACGATCCATCGGGCGATCGCCTGCGTGCCTGGCTGGGGCTGGACCGGGCGGCGTTCTACGATCAGAGCCGCGTCGCGATCGTGCCGATGGGCTTTTGTTTTCCCGGCTATGATGCCGCCGGGTCCGACTTGCCGCCGCCCGCGATTTGCCGTCAGACGTGGCATGACGCGGTGTTGGGGCATGTCGGTGCGGTGCCGCTCAAGCTGGTGATCGGTGGCTATGCGCAAAAGTACCATCTGGGTACGACATCCGGTGTGACCGAGACGGTGCGCCGTTGGCGCGACCATTGGCCGGGTGTTCTGCCCTTGCCGCATCCAAGCTGGCGCAATACCGGTTGGTTGAAGAAGAACCCGTGGTTCGAGGCCGAGGTGCTGTCCGTGCTGCGCGCGCGGGTCAAGGAGGTGATGGCATGACTTTGGAAACCCCGCTGGACCACGCCCATGCGGCGATGCAGGCAGATGCGCAGGCGGATGCGCCGCGGCTGCGCTTTTATGACCGTCTCGCGGAGGCGGAGCTTTTCGTGTTGCTCGCACGCGAGGCCGAGGGCGATCAGGCCGAGCCGGAATTGTTCGACGTCGGCGACGCGCGCTTCGTGCTGGCCTTTGACACCGAGGACCGGCTGAGCGGGTTTGCCGGGCGCGCGGTGCCCTATGTCGCGGTGTCGGGGCGGACAATCGTGGGCATGCTGGCCGGGCAGGGCATTGGCATTGCCCTGAACCCCGAGGTCGCCCCCTCCGCGATCCTGCTTCCCTCCGATGCGGTGGATTGGCTGGCCGAAACGGTTGCGCAGGGGCCAAGTGAGGCCGAGGCGCGGCCCGAGGAATTCCGGGCTCCGGGGGCTTTGCCGGACGCGGTGCTCGAGGCGGTCGATGCCAAGCTGCGAACGGCCGTGGGTTTGGCGCGATGCGGCTACCTGGCCGAAGTGCTTTATGACACGGGCGTGCGCGGCCACCTGATCGGGTTCACAGGCACCGTTCCGGGGGCGGAAGACGCGCTTGCGCGGGCGATCCAGGAGGCGTTGGTGTTTTCCGGTCTGGAGGCAGCCGCACTCGACGTGGTGTTCCTGCGCGACAGCGATCCGGTGACGGCGCAGCTTGCCCGCGTCGCCTTGCGGTTCGACCTGCCGGAACCGGATGCGCCCGCGCGGGTCGAGCGGATGGCGCCCGGCAGCGACCCCGAGAAACCGCCGATCCTGCGCTGAGCAAGCACCGGTGACGGCCGCTGCAAAACCGATCGCTCAGGGGCGCCCGTGCTCTTGTCGAAAGGTCGGCAGGGCGTCACCGCTGCCGGGTGTCGCCGCCCAGATCGCCCGCGCAATGGCCCGGGTCATGCAGAGGGCGGCGTAATGGCCGAGCATCGGCATCACCTCCTCTGCCGGGGGCGCGTGGCGCGCGGTGCTGGCGGCAAAGATCAGGTCGCCGTCATAAGGCGTGTGTGATGGCACCAAGGCGCGGGCAAAGCCGTCATGCGCAGCGGTGGCAAGCCGTTTGCAGGCGGCCTTGTCGAGTGTCGCATCCGTTGCGACGATCCCGATGGTCGTATTGCCATGCTGCGCCATGGCCGCTGCCTTGCGGCTGGGCGGCAGCGGCTGCAGGTTGGCTTGCGGATCGGGACCGAGGCCGCCGAATTCATCGCCGATTTCGAACGGTGCGGCCCAGAAATGTCGGCCGGAGGGGGTTGTCGCACGTCCCAGGGCGTTGACGACCACCAGCGCGCCGATTGTGGAGCCATCCTGCAGAACCAGCGAGGCCGACCCAAGCCCGCCCTTGTGCCGGGCGTCGGTGGCGCCGGTGCCTGCGCCCGCGGTGCCGATCGCGAAATCCCGGGTGACATTGGCCAGCGCCTGCGCCCCCAGCAGAGGGTAGGGATTGTCCGTCCAGTGCTTGTCGCCATTGTTCAGAAGATCGAAGATGATCGCCGCGGGCACGATGGGCACGCGGGCGGCGTGGATCCGAAATCCGCGGCCCTGTTCGGCGAGCATGTCCATCACGCCCTGTGCCGCGGCAAGGCCGAAGGCCGACCCGCCGGACAGAACCAGCGCATCGACACCCGGCACGGTCTTATCCGGCTCCAGCAGGTCGGTGTCACGGGTCCCCGGTGCGCCGCCCATGACAGCGCAGCTCGTGGTCATCGGGCCCTGTTCGGACAGCAGGACCGTGGTGCCGGACTTGAGACGGGCGTCCTCCGCGTTGCCCACCGCAAGGCCGGGAATATCGGTGATCAGGTTGCGGGGGCCGGGTGTCACGCCGGGGTCTCGGTGCTGGCCGCGTCGGAGTGAGGGGCCAGCCCCTCACACTCCCCGGGATATTTTTGAAACAAAGAAGATCGGGTCATATACAGCGTCCCCCGTCCACTTCCATGCAGACGCCGGTGATCATGCCGGCCGCGTCGGAACACAGGAAGGCCGCTGCGCTGCCAAGGTCCTGCGGCGTGGAAAAACGGCCCAGCGGGATGGTGGAGAGGAATTTCGAGCGCATCTCGGGGGTGTCTTCGCCCATGAAGCTCTTGAGCAGGGGCGTTTCGCCCGCCACCGGGTTGAGCGCGTTGACGCGGATGCCGGAGGGGGCGAGTTCTACCGCCATCGTGCGGGTGGCGGTGTTCATCCAGCCTTTGGACGCGTTGTACCAGTTCAGATTTGGCCGGGGGGATACGCCTGCAGTCGAGGCGATGTTGAGGATCGCACCGGTCTGGCGGTGCTTGAGATGCGGCACCAGCGCGCGGGCGGTGAGGTAGACGGATTTGCAATTCACCGCGAACACGCGGTCGAAATCATCTTCGGTGATCTCTTCCATCGGGGCGGGCAGATGCGTGACGCCTGCATTGTTCACGAGGATGTCGACATGGTCCATCCGAGCGATTGCGGTTTCGATCATGTCGGACACTTGATCGCCGTTCGACACATCCGCGCGATGCGCGATGCCGGCGATGTCGGTGGCAACGGCCTGGGCCGCGTCGATGTCGAGATCGACCACCATGACCTTCGCGCCTTCGGCGGCGAAGCTGCGCGCGATTCCCGCGCCGAAGCCCGACGCGGCCCCGGTCACGATCGCGGTTTTTCCATCCAAGTTCATGTCTTGTCCCCCTGTTCAGCCGTGTTTTGCAGCGACGGTTTTCAGAGTCGAGAAGCCATAAAGCGCCTCGACCCCCTTTTCGCGGCCATGGCCGGATTTGCCGATGCCGCCGAACGGCAGTTCGACGCCGCCGCCTGCGCCGTAATTGTTGATGAAAACCTGCCCGGTTTTCAGCGCCTTGGCCAGCCGCATCTGGCGCCCGCCGTCGTTTGTCCAGACCCCGGCGACAAGGCCATAGGAGGTGCCGTTGGCGATCTGGATCGCCTCGTCTTCCGTGTCGAAGGGGATGAGCACTTGCACCGGGCCGAAAAGTTCGTCCTGCGCCAGCGGGTGATCCGGCGCCGTGGGTCCATAAAGCCGCGGTTGCACATAGGCACCGCCCGCGGGCAGGTCGGCGGGACGCGGCGTTTCGGCGATCAGGGGCAGGTCGCCGGCCGCCCCGAGCAGGGTCTCGAGCCGGGACTTTTGTTTCAGGGAGACCAGCGGGCCGATATCGGGATCGCTGTCGGCGGGGCCGATCCGTTTGGCGCGGTAGGCGTCGCCCATGCGCCGGGCCAGGTCGTCGTATATGGTGCGCTGGATCAGGATGCGTGACGCGGCCGAACAGGTCTGGCCCGCGTTCTGCAGCCCGGCATTGACGAGAAAGGGCAAGGCCGCCTCCAGGTCGGCATCGGCGAACACGATCTGGGGGGATTTGCCGCCAAGTTCGAGCGTGACGGGCACGACATTGCGTGCCGCCAGCGTCTGGATCGTTCTGCCGGTGTCGACCGATCCGGTGAAACTCAGGTGGTGCACACCCGCATGACCGGCCAGCGCCGCGCCCGCCTCTGCGCCGAGACCCGGCACCACGTTGATCGCGCCATCGGGCAGCCCTGCCTCTTGCGCCAGATGGGCGAAAAGAAGCGCCGTAAGACAGGCATCCTCGGCCGGTTTGAGCACGCAGGCATTGCCCATGGCCAGCGCCGCCCCGACCGAGCGTCCGATGATCTGCATGGGGTAGTTCCACGGCACGATATGGCCGGTCACGCCGTGCGGCTCGCGGAGCGTGTAAACGGTGTAGCCGTCGAGATAGGGCAGCGTCTGACCGTGCAGCTTGTCCGCCGCGCCGCCGTAGAATTCGCAGTAGCGGGCCAGGGCGAGGGCGTCGTTGCGCGCCTGGGTCACCGGTTTGCCGACGTCGAGCGTCTCGAGCGTGGTGAAGAGATCGACATCGTCGAGGACTAGCTGACCCAGCCGGGTCAGGCAGCGGCCCCGCTCCAGTGCCGGCATCTGGCCCCAGGCGCCGTCACGCGCGGCCTGTGCGGCGGCGACAGCGGCGTCGATATTCGTCTCTGACCCGCGGGCGATGGTGCACAGCCTGTCCCCGGTTGACGGGTTTACGAGCGGCAGGACCCGGTCCGTGGCGCGCCATGTGCCGGCGATCAGGATATGGCTGGGATCAAAGGGCAGGATCGGGAGCATATGGGGTCTTCTCCAGGTCTTCGGGCAGCCGGGGGGCCGCTGCCATGAGTGTGCGGGTATAGGGGTGGTCCGGGGCATCGAACAACGCTCGGGTGGGGCGGTCCTCGACGATCTTGCCGGCCTGCATCACAATCACGCGGTCGGTGATCGACCGCACCACGCTCAGGTCGTGGCTGATGAAGAGATAGGTCAGCCCGTATGCGCGGCTGAGATCGGCCATGAGGTCGAGGATCTGCGCCCGCACCCGCACATCGAGCGCCGATACCGCTTCGTCGAACACGATCAGGTCGGGCTTGATGATGAGCGCGCGGGCAATCGCGATGCGCTGGCGCTGGCCGCCGGAAAAGGCATGGATGTGCTTGTCCGCGTCGCGCGGAGACAGTCCCACGGCCGTGAGCGCATCCGCGATCGCACCGTCCAGTGCGCGGCCCGTGGGCGCATCGTCAAGAAGGTGAAACGGCTCCGAGACAAGCCGCGCGACCCGGTGGCGGGGGTTGAAGCTGCCGTATGGATCCTGGAACACCACCTGCATCTTGCGGCGCACGGTCAGGTTCGGGTGGCCGCCTTGCCAGACCGGATCGCCGTCGAGCGTGATGCGCCCCGACTGCGTTGCCTCCAGCCCGAGAATGGCGCGGGTGAGGGTGGATTTACCACAGCCCGACTCGCCGACGAGGCCGACGCGTTCGCCGCGCCTGATCTCGAAGCTGACATGATCGACGGCGCGAAAGGTCTGGCGCGCGCCGAAAAGCGTCTTGCGCGGTAGTGGAAAGTCGCGGCTGACAGACTGCACCGACAGGAGCGGCGTATCGGCCTTGGCCGGGCCAAGATCGGCCTGATGCCGCGATGCCTCGAAAAGCTGCCGGGTGTAGCTGTGGCGCATCTCGTGCAGCACGTCGCGGGTCGGCCCGGACTCCACGATCGCGCCGTGGCGCATGACATTGAGCGTGTCGGCCATGTCGCTGACCACGGCCAGATCATGGGTGATCATCATCAGCGCCATGCCCTGTTCCCGTGCGAGGCCGCGCAGCAGATCGAGGATTTGCGCCTGGGTGGTCACGTCAAGCGCCGTGGTCGGCTCATCCGCGATCAGCAGACGCGGGCGCAGGGCAATGGCCATCGCGATCACGACACGCTGGCGCTGCCCGCCGCTCAACTCGTGCGGATAACGCGACAGCGGGAACCGGTCGGGCGGCAGGCCGACGCGATCAAGAACCTCCCGGGCGCGCTCTTCAGCCATTTTGGGCGTCATCGATTTATGCACCAGGATCGTCTCCATCACCTGCGCGCCGATGGTTTGCACCGGGTTGAGGGCGGTCATCGGTTCCTGGAACACCATGCCGATCTCGCGTCCGCGCAGGTCGCACATCTGCGGCTCGGGCAGGCTCAAAAGGTCAGTGCCGTCGAAGTGGATTGCGCCGCCGGTTCCGGTGCCCTTGGGCAAGAGCCCCATGGTGGCAAAGGCTGTCATGGATTTGCCCGATCCGCTTTCGCCGGTCAGCGCGGTGATCTCGCCTTCAGCAATCCTTAAGGAAATGCCGTGCAGGATGGCCGTGTCATGAATCGAAAGAGAAAGGGACTCGATGTTCAGAAGGCTCATGTGCGCACCACCTTGAGGCGGGGGTCCAGCGCGTCGCGCAGCCCGTCTCCCAGCAGGTTGAGCCCCAGCACCATGGCGACGATGGTCAGCCCTGGGATCAGGGCGACATGCGGGGCCAAGGCCACCATCGTCTGTGCATCCGCCAGCATGCGACCCCAGCTTGGGATCGGGGGCTGTGCGCCAAGGCCGACATAGCTCAGGCCTGCCTCCGCCAGGATACCAAGACTGAACTGGATGGTGCTCTGGACGATCAGCAGGTTGGCAACGTTGGGCAGGATGTGTTCCGCGCTGATGCGCGTGCGGCTTTTGCCGGCGACCCGCGCCGCGAGGACGAAGTCGCGCGTCCAAAGGCTGAGCGCGGCCCCACGGGTGATGCGGGCGAAAACGGGGATGTTGAAGACACCGATGGCGATGATCGCATTGGTGGCCGAGGGACCGAACACGGCGGTGATGAGGATGGCGATGACCAGCGACGGAAAGGCGAAGATCAGATCATTCATCCGCATGATGACCTCGTCAAGAAGTCCGCCGTCGCGTGCAGCGGCGGCAAGGCCCAACGGGACGCCAAGCCCCATGCCGATGCCCACCGCCACCAAAGCGACGGCAATCGAGGTCCGCGCCCCGACCATAAGCATCGACAGGATGTCGCGGCCGAAATGGTCCGTGCCCAGAAGGTTGCCCGCTCCGGGGGGCTGCAGGCGGTTCGGGATGTCCATCGCCTCCACGCTGTCGGGGGTCCAGGTGAAGGACAGGATCGCGGCCAGCAGGAACAGCCCGGTGAGCGCGCCGCCAAGGATCAGGTTTCGGCTCATGTCCGTGCCCTCAGCCGCGGATCGATGGCTGCATAGGCCAGATCGACCAGGAAATTCACCATGATGACGGCGAAAACCAGAAGCATGACAACCGATTCCACGACGATCAGGTCGCGCTGGGTTATGGCCTGGAAAATGAGCCGCCCCAGACCGGGAAGAAAAAACACCTGTTCGATGATGATGGCTCCCGCCAGCAGGAAGGCGAATTGCAGCCCGATAATCGTCAGCACCGGGATCAGCGCGTTGCGCACCCCGTGCCGCCAAAGCGCCTGGCGCGCCGAAAGACCCTTGGCGCGGGCGGTGCGGATGAAATCCTCGTTCAGGATATCAAGAAGCGAAGACCGCATCACGCGGGTGAGGATCGCGGCCTGTGGCAGGGCAAGCGCAATCGCCGGCAGGGTGAGCGCCTTGAGCCCGGCCCAGAATCCGACGTCCCAACCGGGAAAGCCACCGGCGCTGAACCAGCTCAGGTTTATGGCAAAGATCAGCACAAGCATCATGGCAAACCAGAAATTCGGGATCGCGACACCAAGCTGCGTGGCCCCCGTCACTGCCAGGTCGCCCGATCCGCCACGGCGTGCGGCAGCGAAAATTCCCGCTGGAAAAGCGATGAGCGTCGACAATGTCAGGGCATAGATCGCAAGCGGCAGCGATACCCACAACCGGTCTGCGATCATCTGGGCAACCGGGGTGCGATAGGTATAGGACATGCCGAAATCGCCGGTGAGCATCCCGCCGGCCCAGCTCAGGTAACGGGCCAATTTCGATTGGTCGAGGCCAAGTTCGGTCCGCAGCGCCGCCACGGTGTCAGGTTGGGCATTGATGCCGAGCATGAAGGTCGCCGGATCCCCCGGGGCCACCTCGACCACGACGAAAATGACCACCGAGGCCACGATCAGGCTCAGTCCGAGAGAGAACAAGCGTTTGAAGAAATAGCGCATCATCGCGCGCAAGTTAGACCAAGCCGTTTGGCAAAGAAAAGGCGAATAATGGTTCTGTCGGTGCCGTGTTGCCGCGCGGGGATCGCGCCACCCGGCCAGAGTGCGCCCTGCTTGGTGCGCCGCCCCCGAAACGAAAGAGAGCCACGACGAAATGTCGCAGAAACCGGGGTCTTTTCAAAGGTTTGCGGAGGGGGTGCCCGGGGCTTTTGCCGGCGACAAGACCATTGTCACCGACGGCGAAACCCTGCGGTTGGCAGGGTTTCGCGCTGCGCCGTCAAAGGCTGTCGAGTTTGCGCGCCAGTTTGGCATCCAGCGACGAAAGGCCACCGACATCATGCGTGGTCAAAGTGACGTCGACCCGATTGTAGACATTGGCCCATTCCGGATGGTGGTCCCATTTTTCGGCCCAAAGCGCGGCACGGGTCATCCATGCGAAGGCTTCGGTAAAATCGGCAAACTTGAACGTCTTGCTGATCGCATCGCGATCTTCCAGAAGCGTCCAACCCGACTCTTTCAACGGGTCGAGCACGCTCTTGCGAACTTCGTCAGAAAGTTTCTCGGTCATTCTTGCTCCTCAATCTGGTCTTTTCTGAACGGGCGATAGCTGGTCAGGATCTCGATATCCTGACCGACGGCTTGCGACTCGGCTTCGAGATATCGGGCCACCGCGTCGGAAAACCCGGCATCCCCGATCCAGTGCAGCGAATGCGTGTAGACGGGAAGATACCCGCGCGACAGCTTGTGTTCGCCCTGCGCCCCCGCCTCGACCCGCGACAAACCATGCGCGACAGCATGGTCCATCGCCTGATAATAGCACAGTTCGAAATGCAGACAGGGGTGGTCTTCGATGCAGCCCCAGTAGCGCCCGTACAGCGTGTCTCGTCCGATCACGTTCAGCGCGCCTGCGACCCATTCGCCATCGCGTTCGGCCATGACCAGCAGGATATCGTCGCGCAGCTGGTCCTGGGCGATGTCGAAGAAGCGGCGCGTCAGATAGGGCGTGCCCCATTTGCGCGCGCCAGTGTCCTGGTAGAAATCCCAGAATGCCGCCCAGTGCTCGGGCTGTATCTGGTCCCCGGTGAAGTGCTGGATCGTCCCGCCGAACGCCTGCGCGCGGGCGCGTTCCTTGCGGATGGTCTTGCGCTTGCGCGAACTGAGATCCGCGAGAAACCCGTCAAAGCTGTCATAGCCGCGATTGTCCCAATGGTATTGCTGGGTCCGTCTGCGCAGCAGGCCGATCTGTTCGCCGGCAATGGCCTCGTCCTCCGTGCAGAAGGTGACATGCAGCGACGAGAGCTGGTTGTCGGCGGCCACTTGTATCGCGCCCTGAACAAGCGCGCCAAGGCCTTCGGCGTCGTATCCCGGCCGGGTGAGGATCCGCCGCCCGGTCGCCGGGGTGAAGGGAACGGCGATTTGCAACTTCGGGTAATACCGGCCCCCTGCGCGTTCCAACGCATGGGCCCAGTTGTGATCGAAGATGTATTCGCCCTGGCTGTGGCTTTTGGCATAGAGCGGTGCGCAGGCGATGATCCGGCCGTCCAGCTCCGCCGTCAGGTAGCGCGGGTCCCAACCCGTGCCGGTGCCGACAGAGCCGCTGTCCTCGAGGGCCTTGAGAAACCGGTGCGTGGTGAACGGATCGCGGGCGCGCCCGCCATCTTCGGTTTCCGGGCAGGCGCAGGCATCCCAATCCTCTGCCGCGATCTGCGACAGCGAAGAGTGCATGGTAACGGCGATCGTGGGCGCGTCAGCGGGGTCCGACATGGCGTTTCCTTCGGTCTGCCCTGAAAGGTGGGCCGCAACGGCGCGTGTTCAAGCGGCGTAGCCTTCAAAGGTGATGTTGTCGGCCAGGTCGCGCGCTTCGGTTTCCTGTTCGCGGCTGCGTATTGTCCAGCACAGGATCGGCACGCCCTGTTGTTTGCGCAGTTGCACGAACGGCAAGTCGAGGTCGGTCCTGTCGTAGCTGAGAAACGACGCGCCAACCGTGTCGAAATCCGCAATCGCGGCCAGCCGCGCGCGGGTGTCGACGGGCACATGCGGGTCATCCGTCTGGCGCCAGGCCGCGCCGACCAAGCCGCGCGGGACGCCCGGCGCCAGTCGTCCGAACCGGTCCACCATATCCGGGTTGAAGGACATCACCGCCACCGGACCGGCATAGCCGGCCAGCGCGTCGGCGGTCGCCTGTTCGAGCCGACCGTCGCTGTCGCCCATCACGCCGGATTGGTCCTTTACCTCGATCAGCAGCGGCACGGTGCCATTGATGGCGCGCAGCACCTGGGGCAGTGTCTGGAGTGTGTCCGGGCCGCCTGTCAGTGCGATGTTCTGCAAGGTGGCGGCGTCGCGGTCGTGCACCGGGCCGGTTCCATCGGTCAGGCGGTCCAGGTCGGTGTCGTGGAACACCATGGCCACACCATCGCGCGACAATTGCACGTCCAGTTCGATGCCATATCCCGCGTCCATCGCGGCGGCAAAGGCGGACCGGCTGTTTTCGATCCGCCCTGCGGCTGCGTCGTGATAGCCGCGATGGGCGATGGGCCGGGCCAGGAACGCCGGGGGCAGGGCTGTCATAGCAATTCGAAGATCCCTTCGATCTCGACTGCGACGCCAAAGGGCAGGGAGGCGGCCGACACCGCGGAGCGCGCGTGCCGCCCGTTGTCCCCCAGAACGTCGACCATCAGATCCGAGGCGCCGTTGACCACCTTGGGCTGGTCGCCGAACTCGGCGGTCGAGTTGACGAACCCGACCAGCTTGACCAGGCGCACCCGGCCCAGGTCGCCGCCCGCGGCCTTGCGGGCCTGTGCGAGCAGCGCCAATGCGCAGTGCTTTGCCGCCTCGGCCCCCGCCTCGACCTCCAGGTCAGCGCCGAGCTTGCCCGTGATCAATCCGTCGGGCCCGTTGGGCAACTGTCCCGAGACGTAAATCTGGTTTCCGGTCTGTACGACAGGCACGTAATTCGCCGCCGGAGCAGGGGCGTCGGGCAGGGTCAGCCCCAGCTCGGCAAGGCGGGCGTCGATGGTGTTGGTCATGGTGTCTCCCTCGTGTTGTGGCGAACGGTATTGCGTGATCCGGAAAATGGAAAGCGGGTTCTCACCTTGTGTGTTCCGATCAATTGCCGCCAAGGATATTGCGCAAAAGCTGGTTCAGCGCGTCTTCCACGCCGCCGGTGCCGCCCTGCCGGTCCCGGGGCGCGGTGCCTTGCTGTCGCGGTGTTGGCTGCGCGACCTGCCGTGGCGGGGTCGGTTCGATCATCGGCAGCGGTTTGGCCGGCTGGCCCTGGTGCACGCGGCTCATGGTCTCTTTCCAGATCTCGGCAGGCAGGCCGCCGCCCGTCACGCCTGCGAGCGGCGTGTTGTCATCATATCCCATCCAGACACCGGCCACGTAATCGGCGGTAAAGCCGATGAACCACGCGTCGCGCGCCGCCTGTGTCGTGCCGGTTTTTCCGGCCACCTGCCGATCCGGCAACCGGGCGCGGCTGCCGGTACCTTGAGACACGACCTTTTCCATCATCCAGATGAGCTGCCGTGCCGCTTGTTCGTTGATGACCCGTTCACCGATCCCGCCCCCGGCGCCCATCAGCGGCGCATCATCCCCGACGATGCGCAAGTCGTTGAGCCCGTAGGGCGTGACAGAGGAGCCGCCATTGAGGATCCCGGCAAACGCCCCCGTCATTTCCAGCAGAGACGCTTCGGACACACCAAGGGCGAGCGCCGGGGTATCGGACAGATCGCTGCCGATCCCGAAATCGCTGGACACCTGGTGCACCAGATCGCGGCCCACGGATTCGGATATCTTGACCGCCGGGATGTTCAGGCTTTTGGCCAGCGCGTCGACCAGGGTGACGGTCCCGGCGAAATCTCGTGTGTAGTTTTCCGGGCACCATTCGCCGGATCCGGGGATGGTCATGCAAAACGGCGCATCCTCGACCGTGTCATAGGGGCTGTAGCCCAGTTCCAGCGCGGTTGCATAGACGAAGGGTTTGAAGGCTGACCCGGTCTGGCGTTTTGCCTGCGTTGCACGGTTGAATTGACCGGAAACACCTCCGACCATGCCTCTGACAGCGCCATCCGCAGACATCACGACGATCGCGGCCTGAGCTTTGGAGCCGTCCCGAACCTTGTTGCGGAACACCGTGTCGATCGCGTCTTCGGCGGCCTGCTGGATTCGCTGGTCCAGCGTCGTCGAAATGATCACATCCTCGGTGGTGTCGCTGGTCAGGAAATCCGGCCCCGACTGCATTACCCAATCCGCGAAAGACCCGCCCGTCTTGCGCTGCGCCTTTTCCGACAGGGTGGCGGGGTCGGACCGGGCGGCGCGCGCTTCTGCATCGGTCAGATAGCCCTGTTCGTTCATGAGCCGCAGCACCGTGGCCGCGCGCGCCTGGGAGCGTTCGAGGTTGGAGGTGGGCGCGAGGCTGGACGGGGCGGTCAGAAGCCCGGCAAGCATCGCGCCTTCCTGCGCGCTCAGGGCCGAGGCAGGTTTGGAAAAATAGCGCTCTGCCGCGGCGGCAGCGCCATAGGCGCCCCCGCCCATATAGGCGCGGTTGAGGTAGATCGACAGGATCTCGTCCTTGGAGTATTTCACCTCCATCGCCAGCGCATAGATCGCCTCCTTGGCCTTGCGATACAAAGACCCCTGCCGGCAATCATTGATATAGGCGCGCTCGCTCTCCCAGTCGGTAGGATCATAGGCAACGCCAAGACACATGAGCTTGGCCGTCTGCTGCGTGATGGTCGAGCCGCCGTGGCCCGACAGCGGCCCGCGCCCTTCGGTCAGGTTGATGCGAATGGCCGACGCGATGCCGCGCGGGGACAGCCCGAAATGGCGGTAAAAGCGCTTGTCCTCGGTCGCGATTATCGCGTTCCTGAGATGCGGCGACACGGAGTCGGCGGTCACGATGCCGCCGAACTGATCACCGCGCCAGGCGAAGCCCACGTCGTTGCGATCCAGAAGCTGCACCGACCCGCGCGCGCGCCCATCCTGCATGGCAGAGGCGTCGGGCAGGGTTGTGTGGATGTAGCCGACAAATCCGGCAATGATCAGCGCCACGACGATCCCGGCGCGCAGCACCAGGCGAAACACGAGCCGAAACATCCAGTTTATCATCCGCCGGATGAGACCGGGGCGCTTTTTGGAACCGGGGCGCGCCGCCTTGCGCTTCGTGGGGGGCGCCTTGCGCGGCTTGGCCGATTTCGCCGGTTTCTTGGGATATCTCCGGTCTGCCACTAGTCGGCCTTTTCCGCGTCGTGAATCAGTCATGCCGACCGCCTGTTTTCCTGCCCGTTTTGGCCAATTTAATTGCTTTGCCGGTCGATGTGGACCTTTGTGATGCCGGGGTGCCGGCTTTTTTTAATGCACAAAAAGTAATCATCTAAACATATTTGTGCAAAATTTGTGCAAAATCCACGACCATGCCCGTCTGTACCCCTCCGGCTCTCTTCCCTTCCTCCCTCCGGTGCACGTTTTCTGCACCTGCAAACAAGATCGATCTGCAAGGGAAAGGGACCAAGGTGAAGTTCATCATAGCGACGATCAAGCCATTCAAGCTTGAAGAAGTCCGCGAGGCGCTCACAGAGATTGGCGTCCGCGGCATGATGGTAACCGAGATAAAGGGGTTCGGCTCGCAATCCGGCCACACCGAGATTTACCGGGGCGCGGAATACGCGGTGAACTTCGTGCCGAAAATCAAGCTCGAGATCGTGGTCTCTGCCGACATGGCTGACCAGGTGATCGAGGCAATCACCAAAACCGCCCGCACCGGCAAGATCGGCGATGGCAAGATCTTCGTGCTGGATGCGCAGCAGGCGATCCGCGTGCGGACCGGCGAAACGGATGGGGACGCGCTCTGAACAGGCGCTGTGACAAGGATTAGGGGACACTCACACATGAAACTTCAAAAGATACTCTTGCCCGCCGCCGCGCTCGTTGCGCTGCCGGTTACGGGCTTTGCCCAGGACGACGCGGCAACCGTCGGTGCCGATGAATTCGTCTGGATCATGAACTCGCTGCTGTTCCTGATTGGCGGCTTCCTGGTGTTTTTCATGGCCGCTGGCTTTGCGATGCTCGAAGGCGGCCTGGTCCGGTCCAAGAACGTGGCCATGCAGATGACCAAGAATGTCGGGCTCTTTTCGATCGCGGCGATCATGTATTGGCTCATCGGTTACAACCTGATGTACCCGCTCGGAGACTGGGCGATCGAAGGCTATTTCTCGGGTCTCTTCCCGTCTGTTGGCGTGCTTGAGGCTGTCGGTATCACCTTGGCCGATGCCGATGACGCCGCCTATGCGTCCACGGGATCCGACTATATCTTCCAGTTGATGTTCTGTGCGGCGACCGCGTCCATCGTGTCCGGGGCGCTTGCCGAGCGTATCAAGCTCTGGCCATTCCTGATCTTCTCGGCCGTTCTGACTGGATTCATCTATCCGCTGACGGCCTCCTGGACTTGGGGCGGCGGCTGGCTCAGCGAGGCAGGGTTCTCCGACTTTGCCGGCTCGACCATCGTGCACGCCTGTGGTGCGGCGGCTGCCTTGGCCGGTGCGATCGTGCTTGGACCGCGGATCGGCAAGTACAAGGACGGCAAGGTCAACCCGATGCCCGGGTCCAACCTGGCCCTGGCGACGCTCGGGATGTTCATCCTGTGGCTCGGCTGGTTCGGCTTCAACGGCGGCTCGCAGCTTGCCATGGGGACCGTGGGAGACATCGCCGACGTCTCGCGTATCTTCAGCAACACCAACATGGCCGCGGCATCGGGGGCCGTCACGGCACTGATCCTGACGCAGATTCTCTACAAGAAGGTCGATCTGACCATGGTTCTGAACGGTGCGCTTGCCGGTCTCGTGTCGATCACGGCTGAACCGCTTGCTCCGACCCTCTTCGGGGCCCTGTGGATCGGCGCCATCGGCAGTGGCATCGTGGTGTTCACCATCCCGCTGCTCGACAAGCTGAAAATCGATGATGTTGTCGGGGCCATCCCGGTCCATGGCTTTGCCGGGATCTGGGGCACGATCGCGGTCATCTTCTACGGTGACGCATCGCTGGGAACGCAGCTTCTGGGCATTGTCGCGATCGTGGGTTCGGTCTTCGTACTGGCCTTGATCATGTGGCTCATTCTCAAGGCGGTCGTGGGCATCCGCGTCGGTGAAGAGGAAGAGATCAACGGTCTCGACATGGCCGAACTGGGCATGGAAGCCTACCCGGAATTCTCCAAAGGCTGATCTCCTCCTTCCGTCAGCCTTTTGTGACCACCTGCCCAGGCGTTCGCGCCTGGGCTTTTTCGTATCCGTCACTGCCGCGGGGATCGCGACAGCCGGCAAACGCCGCGCCATATCTCCTTGCGGACCCAAACCTGCCTGTTTAGCGTTCCGGACCTGGAACACGAGGCGGGAATGGACACGGCGCAGGCGCAAATCCGGAAGGGTCGCAAGTACGACCAGGTTGTCGATGGCGCGCGGGAAGTCTTCCTGCGCGACGGCTTTGAAGGGGCCAGCGTCGATGACATCGCCCGCGCCGCCGGCGTGTCCAAGGCCACGCTCTACAGCTATTTTCCCGACAAGGGGTTGCTCTTCATGGAGGTCGCGACCCGGCAATGCGAAGAACAGGCCCGCACGTCGATCGAGCGGATCGACAATTCCCGTCCGCCCGCCGATGTGCTTGCACAAATCGCGCACCAGTTTCTCGGGTTCATCTATTCCGATATCGGCCAGCGCATCTTTCGCATCTGCGTCGCCGAAGCGGATCGCTTTCCCCGGCTTGGACAGGAATTTTATCGCTCCGGGCCGATGATCATGCGCGCGGCGGTGGTCGACTACCTGCGTCAGGCGGTCGGTCGCGGCGAGTTGGTGATCGATGACTACACCCTGGCCGCTGATCAGTTTGCCGAGTTGTGCAAGGCAGACCTGTGGCCCAAGCTGGTTTTCGGCATCATCACGACCGTGTCCGAGACAGAGAGGGCCCGCGTGGTCGACGGCGCGGTCCGGACCTTTTTGGCGCGCTACGCGGCGGGACCACCGGAGGAGATAACCGCCTGGTAGAGCGCTTCGAGCGAGTCGAGACATTCATCCATCGACGCCGCCACCGCATCTGCGCCCGTGCGTTCCATGACATTGCGCTCCATGTCGGAGATGTTGCCGCCGATGAAGATATAGGCCCTGGGCGCGGCGACCCGCAACTCGACGATCGTGCTGGCAAGGGATCGCACGCTTTCGGCACCGGATGCGGAAAGCCCGATGATCGCATATCCGCCATCCCGCGCGATCTTGCACAACTCCGCTTCGCTGCGCCCCAGCTGAAGGTCGATCGACCAGCCTTTCGATCGCAGGATATCGGCTGCCATTGTGATCCCGATCAGGTGCTGTTCACCCGGAACCGTTGCGAAAAGCGCCTCGCGCATGCCGCGCGTCGGTTCGGGGGGCGTGACCGATCGCAGATCGCGCAAGATATGCAGCATTCGGCCCGCGGCGATGGCGGTATCGCTGAAATGAATGCGGTCTTCTTCCCACCACTCGCCCAACCTTCGGGCCGCGGCCGCGATATAGGACAGGCACAATGTCTCGTGGTTGGCCCCGCGTTCCTGTGCGCGCAGCAAAATCGTTCGAGCGTCGTCCACGGTCGGCGCGACCAGGGCCCGGCAGAACGTATCAAGGTCGCCGTCATCCAGTGCAGAGGATGCCGACCGCGAGATATGCGTCAGCCGGGTGATCACCTCCTGCGCCATAACACGCAGCGACGCTTCCGAAAGTTGGCTTTCTTGCGCGTGCGCGTCATCGTCGATGGAGCGCAACACGATCGGTGTCTCATGTTTCAGCATAGTCAGGCCTCCCAAAGCGCTGAGCACGGAAACCTCTTTTCCCCGAGGTCAGCATTGCACGGCTGCGCCAATGCCGCAATGGGGCGTTGCGCGATCGGCGGATTCAATCCCGCCGGCGAACCATCAACTGGTTGTTCGTGCCGCGCTTGACTTCGAGAACCTTCAACTCTGCCACCAGGTCACTCAGCTTGCGCTTGCCATAGGTGCGGGTGTCAAAATCGGGATTGGCCGAGACGATATGCTGGCCCAATTGCCCGAGACGGTACCATTCGTCATCCTGGTCGATCGCGTCCATCGCCTTGAGGATCAGGGTCCGCGCCTCGCTCAGGTTGCTTTTGCGGGCCGGCTTGGCCGCGCTGCTGTCGGCATCCCCGGCATTGTCGAGATTTTCGAGAAAGATGAATCGTTTGCAGGCGCGGCGAAAGGCCTCGGGCGTTTTCTGCATGCCCATCCCGTACACGTCCTGCCCCTGTTCGCGCAGACGCTGCGCCAAACGGGTGAAATCGCTGTCGGAACTGACCAGCACGAAGCCGTCGAACCGGCCCGTGTGCATCAGGTCCATCGCGTCGATCACGAGCGCGATGTCGCTGGCGTTCTTGCCCACGGTATTGGCCGGTTGATGGTGCGGCACCAGACCGAATTCGGCCTGCACACGCGACCACCCGGCCATTTGCTGGCTCGAAAAATCGCCGTAGCAGCGCCGCACGCTGGCCTCGCCCAACGACGCGATCTCTTCAAAGATCGACCCCGTGTATTTCGGAGAGGTATTGTCCGCGTCGATCAGAACCGCGAGGAGGGGAGGATGTGTTTCGCTCATGACGGTACCGTGTCAGAGCGCGCGATACATCACAAGAGCATCCACGTCGCCATGCGCCGGATGATGAAAGGCACCGGGCAATCGTCCGACAATCTCGAATGCCGCATTCTGCCAGATGGCGATGGCGCGGGTGTTGGTCGCGACGACGAAATTGTATTGCATCGCGCGAAAGCCCGCGGCGCGTGCCGTTTCAAGCGAATGCGCCAGCATCGCGCGTGCCACGCCGCGCCCGCGGGCCGCCGCTGCGGTGCAATAGCCGGCATTGCAGACATGCGCCCCGCCGCCCGACTGGTTCGGCTTGAGGTAATAACACCCCAGCGCCGCCCCGTCGGCATCCAGCGCCAGCCGCACGTCTGCGTTCGGGGGCCAGAAATAGGCCAGGCCGCTGTCGATCCCGCCGTCGGGATCGGCGCAAAACGTGTCTCCGGCCTCGACCGTCGGTCGAAGGATGTCCCAAACCAGGTGTTCATCCGCCCCGCGTTCGGCAAGGCGGATGGTCATGTCAGAGGGTACGATCATGCGGATGGCCTGCGATCAGTAAACCACCACCGACCGGATGCTTTCGCCGGCATGCATCAGGTCAAAGCCCTTGTTGATGTCCTCCAATGGCATGGTGTGGGTGATCATCGGGTCGATCTCGATCTTGCCGTCCATGTACCAGTCGACGATCTTGGGCACATCGGTGCGTCCACGCGCGCCGCCAAAGGCGGTGCCTTTCCAGGTCCGCCCGGTGACAAGCTGGAACGGACGGGTCGAAATCTCGGCCCCGGCCGGCGCCACGCCGATGACGATGCTCTCGCCCCATCCCTTGTGGGCGCATTCCAGCGCGTCGCGCATCACCTGCACGTTTCCGGTGGCGTCAAAGGTATAATCCGCGCCGCCCTTGGTCAGGTTCACGAGATAGGGCACAAGATCGCCCTCGACCTCTCTGGGGTTGACGAAATCCGTCATGCCGAACTTTTCGGCCATCGCCACCTTGTCGGGGTTGATATCGACCCCGACGATCTGGTCCGCCCCGGCAAGCCGCAGGCCCTGGATCACGTTGAGCCCGATACCACCCAGACCGAAGACAATCGCGCGGCTTCCCATCTCGACCTTGGCGGTGTTGATGACAGCCCCGATCCCGGTGGTCACGCCGCAGCCGATATAGCAGACCTTGTCGAAGGGCGCGTCCTCGCGGATCTTGGCCAATGCGATTTCCGGCAGGACCGTGTGATTGCTGAAGGTCGAACACCCCATGTAATGCAGGATCGGATCGCCATCGAGGGTTGTGAACCGCGATGTGCCGTCCGGCATCACGCCCTTGCCTTGCGTCTCGCGGACCGACTGGCAAAGGTTGGTTTTGGGATGCAGACAATATTCGCATTGCCGGCATTCCGGGGTGTAAAGCGGGATCACGTGATCGCCGGGTTTCAGGCTGGTCACGCCCTCCCCGATCTCGACGACAACGCCGGCGCCTTCGTGGCCCAGGATCGCCGGAAACTGTCCTTCCGGGTCGGCCCCCGAGAGGGTAAACTCGTCGGTGTGGCAAATACCGGTGGCCTTGATCTCGACCAGGACTTCCCCGGCGCGCGGGCCGCCGAGGTTGACCTCCGTGATTTCCAGTGGCTTGCCGGCTTGTGTGGCAATAGCGGCCCGTGTGCGCATGATGCGTCTCCCTTGATAGTCGGTTCGCGATGACCCTTGCTCTAAAACCGCAGCTTTGCAAGCGCTAGGGGCTGGACCCGTTGATTCCGACACCTCGGGCCGGAAAATTGCGCCTTGCCAGTGCCGCGACGAGCGGTGCGACCGACAGAATCTGCGGCGGACCCGTGCCGGGTTTCTCTCGACTCTCAGGGGCTGCGAGATGTATGGAACAAATATAGAACATCTGCTGCCCGCGAGTCTCATGATCAATCGCCGTGTCCTGTCCATCTGGTTTCCCCGGCTGGCCGCCGAACGCCATATCCGCCACGATCCCAATCTGGGGACGGTGCCGTTTGCCGTGGTGCGCGACTCAGGGCAGGCGCAGGTGCTGGCGTCGCTGTCGCCGCTGGCGCAGGCGGCGGGATTATACGCGGGTCAGCCGTTGCGCGATGCCCATGCGATGTCTGCCGATCTGCTCACCCGCGTGTCGACCCCGCATGCCGAGGCAGCCTTTCTGGGTGTGCTGCACCGCTGGGCGGGCAAGTTTTCGCCCTGGGTCGCGCGCGAGGAACCCGATGCGCTGGTGATCGATCTGACCGGCTGTGCACATCTCTTCGGGGGAGAGGAGCAACTGGCGCAACAGGTGGAACAGGATTGCACCGATCTGGGCCTCACGGTGCAGCTTGGCATTGCCGACACGCTGGGCGGGGCCTGGGCGCTGGCGCGGTTCGGCGGCGGGCAGGGGCGCGCGCATCACCGCAACGGCGACGCGATCGACCAGGAGGCGCGCGCCACCCGGTCGCGGGCGGGCAAGCGGCGGCACTGGGAGCGTGGCGGTGCAGCCCCGACACGGGCCACGGCCCCGGCGCGGGGCCACACCCGCATTGCCGCGCCGGGGGAGACCTACAAGGCATTGGCGCCGTTGCCCATCGCTGCGCTGCGGCTCGAGGATCACACGATGGCGCAGCTATCCCGGCTGGGTCTGCGCCGGGTGAGCGATCTTGTCGAACAGCCCCGCGCGGGCCTGGCCCGGCGCTTTGGCCGGGGGCTGGTGGCGCGCATGGATCAGGCGCTGGGCGCGCTTCCCGAACCGGTCAGCCCGGCCCCGCCCCCCGACCGCTTTGCCACCCGGCTCAGCCTGCCCGATCCCATCGGGCTCGAGGACGACGTGATGGCCGCCATCGATCGGATGCTGCCCCGCCTGTGTGCCGCGCTGAACAAGAAGGGGCGCGGCGCCCGCACGCTCCGGTTCGAGGCATATCGCGCCGATGACACGATGCAGTGGATGAATGTCACGCTGGCCAGACCGTCTGACGACCCCGATCACATCCGCCCGCTCCTGGGGCTCAAGGTAGCGGACCTGGATGCGGGCTATGGCATAGATATGCTGCGGCTCGAAGCTGTGGTGCACGAACCGCTCCATCTGCGCACCGTTCCGGGCCATCTCGAAGCCACCGAAGCCGGGCGCGCCCGCAGAGCGGGGGCCGTGCCGGGGTCTCTGGACCGGCTGATCGGGCGGCTTGGCACGCGCCTTGGCACCGACGCCATCACCCGCATACAGCCCGCCGACAGCCATATCCCGGAAAAAACATCCCTGGCGGTGGCTGCGGCATGGTCCGATCCGGTCCGGCACTGGCCGCAGCGGGACAAGCTCCGCCCGCTCCTGATGTGGCCGCCGGAACCCGTGATGGTCGCCGATGTGCCGCGTCTGCCCGCCACCTTTCGCTGGCGCGGCCGCGATCACCATGTCCACAGCACCCGCGGTCCCGAACGCATCGCGCCGGAATGGTGGCTTGATGATCCGGCGTGGCGCAGCGGCCAGCGCGACTACTGGGAGGTCGTCACCAAGCAGGGCCACCGCCTGTGGCTCTTTTACGCCCATGGCGGGGTGAAATCCTCGGGCTGGTTCTGCCAGGGGTCATTCGCCTGACCGGCGCCGAAACATGCGCAAGCGTCAAAAGGCGCGTGCGACATCCTTTTCGCCCGGACAGACATGCCAATGATCGCGCAACCCGCCCGGCGGGTACCCTCGCAGGTGCCCCGGCAGGAGGAACAGGGAAGACACCGACCACAGGCAGGGCATGGCAGGTCGCGCAAAACTGGATCGGTTCCATCGCGTTCAGGCCCGGCACCTGTTTTCAAAGCCGGGCGCCGGGTGTCTCTGAAAAACAAGACGATCGCGGTAAATTGCTTGATTTCGGACCCGCCTCTCACACATCATGGGGTATGAACAGTATCACGCCGTTTCCCGCATCGCATGGCGCACCCGAGCAGGTGGCCTTTCACCGGACCGAGCTGAGCGTGATCCTGTCGCTCTATGGGCGCATGGTCGCCGCCGGGGAATGGCGCGACTACGGGATATCCACATTGCGCGACGTGGCGGTGTTCTCGGTCTTTCGGCGCACTGCGGAAAACCCGCTTTACCGGATCGAAAAACGCCCCAAGCTGCGCAACCGGCAAGGGCAGTACGCGGTGATCGGCATGGATGGCCAGGTGCTCAAGCGCGGCCACGAGCTGCGCACGGTGCTGCGGGTGCTGGATCGCAAGCTGATCCGCGCGGTCGAATAACCCCTCTCCACAAACGCGCAAAGACGCGGTAATCGGCGCGTATGACCACCTTGCCCGAAATTTATGCCGCACGCGTGGCCGATGGGTCGATGACCCCGGATCCGGCCCAGGAAGCGGTTCTGCCAGAGTTCGAACGCATCCGCGCCGCGCTCAGCAAGCCACCCAGGCAAGGCCTGTTCCGAAAGTCTCCCGCGCCGCCCAGGGGATTGTACCTTTGGGGCGGCGTTGGCCGCGGCAAGTCCATGCTTATGGATCTCTTCGTGGCAAGCCTCGATATCCCGGCCCGCCGGGTACATTTCCATGCCTTCATGCAGGAAATCCATGCGGCCATTCACAAGGCGCGGCAAGAGGGTGTCGAGGACGCGATAAAACCGGTGGCCAAATCGGTGTCCGACAGCGTCCGCCTGCTGGCCTTTGACGAGATGCAGATCACCGATATCACCGATGCGATGATCGTCGGACGGTTGTTTGAAAAGCTCTTTGCCGATGGCGTTGTCGTTGTCACGACCTCGAACCGCGTGCCGGATGATCTTTACAAGGATGGGCTCAACCGGCAAATCTTCCTGCCATTCATCGACATGCTCAAGCAGCACATGGTGGTTCACCATCTGGCCTCGCCCACCGATTACCGGCAGGACAGGCTGGCCGGGGCGCAGGTCTATTTCACACCCAATGATGCCACCGCCAAGGCCGAGATCGACCGCGTGTGGCACGAACTCACCAACGGCCAGGAGGAGAGCCTGATCCTTCATGTCCAGAAACGCGAAATCGAATTGCCGCGCTTTCACAACGGCGTGGCGCGGGTGAAATTCTACGATCTTTGCGGCCGGATGCTCGGACCCGCCGATTACCTTGCCCTGGCGGCGGCGGTGCGGGTTCTGATCATCGAGGATATTCCCCGCCTCAGCCGCCAGAACTTCAACGAGGCGAAACGCTTTGTCACCCTTGTCGACGCCTTATACGAAGCCGGCGTGCGCCTGATCGCGTCAGCGGCGGCAGAGCCGGAAATGCTGTATGTCGAAGGCGCCGGCACGTTCGAATTCGAACGCACGGCCAGCCGGTTGCGCGAAATGCAGGCAGAGGGCTGGGGCGAGGCATAAAAAAAGAGGTCCCGAAGGACCTCCAAGGCTGCTCGATTGTTTTTGCCTGTCTTCAGGTCCTTGCTATGCCTTCCGTCGATGATGGCGCGAGGAAACGCCGAAAACACCTTGGGGCGATACGCCTTGGAAGGCGCGGTCGCCGGATGTGACCAGACATCCGCAGGGGCGCCCGAACCGGGCAGAGACCTTGCGTGTGTCAGAGCTGAAATACACCGAACTTCCCCTTGCTCCGTGACTGTCACATTGACCGCTCACGAGGACTGTCTGGACTTTGACATAGTGATTCGCATCGGTCAACATTTAGCTGCCCACTGTCCACATTTTCCTATCAGTGGCTTTAATTCCCAGATGTAGTAGCCACCGGCGCTGGAAGCGTCAGCACCATCCCCGGCTTCAGGCTGTCAGGCCGCGGCATGATCTCGGTGTTGTTCATGAACAGATGCGTGGACATGTTCGCATCGCCGTAAAGTGCCTCGGCAATACCGACCAGCGTGTCCCCCGTTCGCACCTGGTAGGTTCTGGACCCGGGGCTGTCATCGGCGCCGGTCGCCGCGTGCAAGGGCTCGGAACGGGGCGGCGTTGGCTGGCCCGCCGCAGGTGCATCGGTGGACATGCTGCGCTGGACAACGCTGTGTAGCAGGCTGCCGGGCTGGCCGGGGGCAGGGGCTTGACCGGTGGTGGCGGATTTGACTTGCGATATCGCACTGAATGTCATGTCGCGCAGGTTTGTCGGCTGATGGTCCGCTGTCACGGCTGGCCGCTGCCCGTCTGTGCCGGGGGGGTCCTGATTGACCGGGGTGACCTGCCGGGTCTTTGGTGCGGCCTCCTCCGCTTGCGCGGTCACGGCGTTCAGATCGTCCAGCCGGGCCGCATCGCGCGTGACGCTGGTGTCGACTGTATCCGAGACGATGGAGACCTGCGCCTGCCGCGAGGAGCCCGGCTGGAACACGATCAAAACCACGGTCAGACCGATGAAGGCCGTGCCCATGAGGGCCATCCGGATATAGCCTTGATGCGTGCCGGCCTGCGTCATTGCCCCACCTCCGTATTCAGCCCCAAGGCGCTCCAGCGCGCGGCACCGCCGCGATAATAGCCGATCTTGCCCGCCGGATACCCCGCATCAAGAAGATGCCCGATCACGGCGGTCGCATCGGCGTCGTCCGGCCCGCTGCCGAAGATCACAAGCGTGAATGCCTTCGCAAAACCGGGGCTGCTCTCGGCTGTCTGGACGCCGAGCGCAGAAAGAAGGTCGGATCGGTACGGATTGTCCGGCCGGAATGTCCTGACCGGAACGTTCACCGCCCCCGGCACGGATCCGGCGGAAAAAGTCGCGGGCATCCGAACATCGATCAAGAGGCCAGAGCCATCGCTGACAGGGTTTTGCAGGAAATCAATGACTTCCAATTCTCCGAAGGTCTCGACCCCGGCGGCGGCCCGCATCGGCTGAATACACGAAGACGGGCAGGACGGACCGCTGCGCGTGACCCTCATGGTGGACCCGTTCATGGTGAAGGAAAAAGCGCTGTCGCTTTCCGTGATGGCCGCGGATTGCGCCAGCAGCGGACCCCCTGCGATCAGGAGTGCTGCGCTTCCGACAGACCGTACCAATACCATGACAACACCCGGATAATCGCGAACCCGCGACAACTTCTCGATATGATCGACATATAGGCGTTTTGGTCCGGTTTCGTCAATATGAAGCGGATTCCCGCCACATTTTGTTTATTCAACGAGTCGAAGGACATGCCCGGCAAGATAAAGAGACCCGCAAATCAGCACACGGGCCCCTGGCGCGTCCCTTGCAATCTGCGACAGGGCCGCCGTGACATCCCCTGCCTCCTGCGCTGGCAGTCCCACGTCGCGGGCCGCCGCTGCGGTGGCTGCGGCGGGCAGGGTATTGGCCTCGTCCGGGATCGACACTGCGGTCAGATGATCGGCCACGCTGGCCAGCGGGCGCAGGTATCCGCGGACATCCTTGGTGTTCAGCATCCCGCAAACCAGGTAGGTGGGCCGCCTTGGCAGGCTGCGCAGATGCGTCGCGAGGGCCTCTCCCGCAGCCGGGTTGTGTCCGCCATCCAGCCAGAGATCGACATCGGGGGCGAGGACATTCAGCGTCGTGTTGGTCAACCGCTGCATCCGTCCGGGCCAATCGGCGCGCTCCACGGCCCCGTCATACGCGGCGTCGGGCAGTCCAAGATGCCGCAGGGCGGCAAGCGCCGCGCCGGCGTTTTGCACCTGGTGCAGACCGGGCAGGTTTGGCATCGGCAGGTCAAGCAATCCGGTTTCGTCCTGATAGACCAGCCTGCCGCGCTCGCTGGTGACGTGCCAGTGCTGGCCATGCACCAGCAACGGTGCCCCAACGCGCTCGGCCCACGCCTCGATCACCTCCAGCGCAGCCGCCTCTTGCGGACCGACCACGCAGGGCACGCCGCGTTTCAGGATTCCGGCCTTTTCGCCCGCGATCTCGCCCAGCGTATCGCCCAGATACCCTTCGTGGTCCATCGATACCGGCGTGATGATCGTCAGCGCCGGCCGTTCGATGACATTTGTGGCATCCAGCCGCCCGCCCAATCCGACCTCGAGCAGCGTATAATCCGCCGTCGTGCGCGCAAAAGCCAGCAACGCGGCGCAGGTCGTGATCTCGAAATAGGTGATATCCGCCCCGTCATTGGCGGCGTGGCAGGCATCCAGAACCTCGGTCAGATGCGGCTCGGAAATCAATGTCCCGGCCAACCGGATCCGTTCGTGAAATCGCGCCAGATGCGGCGAGGTATAGGCATGCACCCGCGCACCCGTCGCCTCGAGCCCGGCGCGGATCATTGCCTGCGTCGATCCCTTGCCGTTGGTGCCGGCAATATGAATGACCGGCGGCAGATCGCGCTCGGGATGGTCCAGCGCCGCCAGAAGCGTCCAGACCCGGTCGAGCGTCAGATCGATGATCTTGGGGTGAAGCGACATCATCCGCTCGAGAATGATGTCGGAGCGCGGGGTTGCTGTCACGTGGTTTCCGGGTCCTGCATGGCCGACATTGGCGCGCTGTCAACGGCGCCGGGCGCGGGCAGATCCCCGGCCACGGGCGGCGGCAACTGCATCAGCATCCGAATGATCTGCACCAGCTCTTCGCGCAGCGCGCGGCGGTCCGTCACCCGGTCAAGCATCCCGTGTTCCAGAAGATACTCCGCCCGCTGGAACCCTTCGGGCAGCTTTTCCCGGATCGTCTGCTCGATCACCCGCGGGCCTGCAAAACAGATCAGCGCTCCCGGCTCGGCGATCTGCACATCGCCCAGCATCGCATAGGACGCGGTCACGCCGCCGGTGGTCGGATGCGTCAGCACCACGATATAGGGCAGCCCCGCCTCCTTGAGCATCTGGACCGCCACCGTGGTGCGCGGCATCTGCATCAGGCTCAGAATGCCTTCCTGCATCCGCGCGCCCCCGGCGGCGGAAAAAAGCACCAGCGGCCGGCGCAGCTCGACCGCCTTTTCAGCCGCGGCAATGATCGCGTTGCCGACATACATGCCCATCGACCCGGCCATGAAGCTGAAATCCTGCGCCGCGGCGACGACGGGTGTGCGCCCGACCTCGCCGGTGACGACCAGCATCGCCTCGGCCTCGCCGGTGGCTTTCTGCGCCGCGCGCAACCGATCCGGATATTTCTTCTGATCGCGGAAATGCAGCGGATCGACCACGGGTTCGGGCACGTCCACCTCGGTGAAAACACCGGCATCGAACAGCCCGGTAAACCGGTCGCGTGGCGTGATGTTCATGTGATGCCCGCAATTGGTGCACACATTCAGGTTGTCCGACATCTCGCGGTGAAACAGCATCGTGCCGCACTCATCGCATTTGACCCACAGGTTCTCGGGGATTTCCCGCCGCGAAAAGATCGAATTGATCCGCGGTCGGACGTAATTGGTGATCCAGTTCATGCAATGCGGCTCCGTCACCCTGTCTTGGCTGGACGTGATCTAAGCCTGCCGCGTTGGAAATGCAATCAGCCCTGAGGTGTCAGGTTCGACCGCGCCGGCCCGCGTTTGACCCCCAGTTGACGCTCGCGCCAGATGATCAGGATCCCGGCCGCGATGATCACGATGGATCCGACCACCGTGTGACCGGTCGGGATCTCGTCGAACACGGCATAGCCAATGGCCAACGCAAACAGGATCGATGCATAGTCGAACGGAGCCAGGAACGCCGCTTCTGCCTGTCGGTAGGACGCGGTCAGCAGGATCTGCGCCACGCCGCCGACCAATCCGGCCCCGATCAATTGAACCGCCGTCACGGTATCCGGCATCACCCAGCCGAACGGCGATGTCAGCAGCGCAAGACAGGAGGCCGTGACCGCGAAATAAAACACCACCGCCGATGTGGTTTCGTTCTGCACCAGCTTGCGGATATGCACATGCGCCAATGCCCGCAGCGTGGCCGACGCCAGAACCAGGGCGACACCCCAGCGCGCGCCGGTGCCCATCGCGGTGTTGCCCAGTTGTGGCAACATCACGATAACCACGCCCACGAGCCCGATCGCCACCGCCGACATCCGCACCAGCCTGACCTTTTCACCCAGCAGAAATGCCGCGAACAACACCGTCAGGATCGGTGCGGCATAGCCCAGCACCGTCACCTCGGGCAGCGGCAACAACCCCAGTGCGGCAAAGCCGCAGGCCATCGCGCTCACACCGAACAGGCCGCGCCAGAAATGCCCCGAGGGGTTGCGCGTCCGCAACCCGGTGCTCAACTCCCGTCGCAACGTCAGCCAGCCAAGGATCACCGGCAGCGCGAAGAATGATCGGAAAAACACCGCCTCCCCGGGCGGCACCACATCCGAGCTGGCCTTGATCAGGGATGCCATGATGACAAATAGAAACACAGCGCTGAGTTTCAGCGCCATGCCGCGCAACGGGGACATATCTTCTCCGGTTCAGGGTGTGGCCATGATTGCCCGTCTGGACCAGGAAGGTCAATCGCCGGTCCCCGACGACTGGCACCACATCCTCGGGCTCAGGCCCCGGGGCCAAACGGTTGCTGCCGGTTTTGCCCTGCGCGCCCGGCCTCATGGCGAGGGCGCAAGACGATCAAGATCTGAACATCGCATTTCCCGGACCGGGGCCAAACCTTAAGATTTTCCTAATCCGTCCCTGTAACTGCTTGATGTATATGGGCGTGCCAGCGTCCCAGCCGTGGGACGCCGCTCAGGCCGTGTCGCGGCAATGGCGGCGGAAGGACCGTTTCAAAAGGTCCAGCTCGGCCCGCAACAAGGCCATTTCCGACCGGATATCCTCGCCCACCGCGTCGCCTGCGATGATCGAGAAATCACCCAGGGACAGTCCCAGGTCAGCCTCCGAGATCACGAAAGTATGCACCCCGTCCGCGATCATGTTCGCCGGAACGGGGACCTTGATGCGCCAGGACGCCGGCTCCGGCAAAGGCTCGATCGACACGTCCGGAACCGCCCGGTCATGGACCCGGACATCCACCCGCGGGGTCGGGCTGTCATCGGCATCCCCGGCGATCACACCTTCCCAGACCCCTTCGAAAAAACGGCTCTTTGACAGCGAATAGGCGGTCATACCCAGCTCCTCACAACTCGGCGCGCGGACGGCGGCTGAAATACAGATCCCGCAGCACGACCTGGCTCATTTCCGGGCTCTCGAAGATCAGATCGACCCAAAGCCGCTCCACCCGCTTTTCGTTCAGATTGGTATAGGCCAGGTCAAACTCGACCACGAGCGCGCGATCGTTCGAGGGCAATTCCCGCACGATCTGTTCCGTGTTCGGCCCATGCTGGATATTCAGCCGCGCGAACACTTCCAGGGGCCGCTCAAGCTCAACGATCGCGTCGAACCGGACCAAATGCCGCCGCTTGAGATCATAGGCCGCGGCATCGGGCAGGTCGATCACCAGCGACAGGTAGGATCCGTCAAATTGGAACACATCCAGCCGCAATCCGTAGGCGGCCAGATCCTCGGCGCTGGTGTTGCGAAGCTGGCGCAGCGTCAGTTCTGACTCTGCACAGTCATGAAACAGGGTCACCTCGCGCCCCAGCGTGGATTTGTTTTCGACAGAGGAAATCCCCGGTACCGGAAGCGGCCCGCAAAAGAGTTCCGGGCGCCACGACCAATCGGCGTCATAAGGCACCGGCACCGCCTGGTTGCCCATCACGGGCAGGGCAAGCCGGTCATCGGCGACATGGATCAGTTCATCGAGGTGATATCTCATCCGCCGCGCCACCGCACGGTTGCGGCGCAGATCCTTGAGATCGGTGTCGCGCGCGGTCTCGGCCCAGCGGCGGAACCGTCTGAGCGCGGATTGCTGGAGCACGCGGTCCAGAAAACCGGGTTTCATTTCCGACATGAGCTGCTCGCTCCTGCTTGGTGGCCCGGCTATTGAGGCTGCCGGTTGAGGATCATTGTTGCAGATCGCGGCGTTCGAATAAACGGCCAAGTCCCGCCCTCTGTTCATTCTCCGGCGATTGCGACTGTTCTGCACTCTCGCCGGTGGCAGGGACGAACCTGGCGCGGATGCGTGAAGAAACCGTGTTCAGGAAAGCGGCACCCTGCGTGCTGGCCAGCGGGCTGTTTCTGGGCGCATAGAGCGTGACGCCGACAAGATAGGGGCCGACCAGGAACGCGCCGCGCCAGTGGCGGGGATCGCTGCCCGCGAATGCCTCTGCCCCGCCGCTGGCCATTTGTCCGACCGTCACGGCGCCCAGTTCGCGGGTGCTCAAAAGCTCGGTCTGTAGCGCTGCGGCGAGGTCGGCCGGCGTCGGCGCGGGACCATCGGCCTTGCTGACCGTGACGATTGCAAGGGCCGGTTCGATCACCGGGCCCTGCGCGCCGCCCGACAGGATGTTACAGCTGGCAATCGCGGCGAACCCGCCCGTGGCGCTACGGCGCAGGGAGTTGGGATCGACGCAATACCCGTCGGGGCCGGAGACACGTATGTCCCCGCCCGCAAGACCGGCGGAGGTGAGAACCGACGCCTCTGCCCCCGCCGATGTGCCCAGCAGGGACATTCGGCCCGATGGGTCGATCTCATCACATCCGATCAAGACCGCCGCGCCCAGGAGCGCGGCGCAGAGTTTGTGCACCCGGCGCGTCACAGGTCACAATACTGGTGCGACTCTCCTTCGCCACCGGGATGTGTCACGGCGCCTTTATAGGTGGGACCGACAAGCTGAGCGAATTTCCAGATAGCCCCCGAGGTGTAGAGTGTCTCGCGCGGGGCGGTCCAGTCTGCCTTGCGGCGCGCCAATTGCTCGTCCGACAAATCCACGCTGAGCGACCCGGTCACAGCGTCGATGGTGATCATATCGCCGTTTTGGAGGAGACCGATTGGCCCGCCAAGCGCGGCTTCGGGGCCGACATGGCCGACGCAGAAGCCGCGTGTCGCGCCCGAGAAACGGCCGTCGGTGATCAAGGCGACCTTTTTGCCCATGCCCTGGCCGGACAGGGCCGCCGTGGTCGCCAGCATTTCGCGCATGCCGGGGCCGCCTGCGGGGCCTTCGTTGCGGATGACGATGACTTCGCCTTCCTCGTAACCTCGATCCTTGACGGCTGCAAAGGCGTCTTCCTCGGATTCAAAGACGCGTGCGGGACCCGTGAAGACCTGATGTTCGGCTGCGATCCCGGCGACTTTCACAATGGCCCCTTCGGGCGCGAGATTGCCCTTGAGACCCACGACACCGCCGGTCTTGGTGATCGGGGTGTCGATGGAATAGATCACCTTGCCATCCGATTCACGCTCGATCAGGTCCAGTTCCTCTCCGATTGTACGGGTCGAAGCGGTCATGCAGTCTTCGTGGATCAGGCCCGCCTTGCGCAGCTCCTTCATCACGACGGGTATGCCGCCCGCATCGTAGAGATCCTTGGCGACATGCGCGCCGCCCGGTTTCAGATCGACGAAATAGGGCGTGTCGCGGAAGATGTCGCACACGTCTTCAAGGTAGAACTCGATCCCGGCCTCATGCGCGATTGCTGGCAAATGCAGACCGGCATTGGTGGAGCCGCCGGTACAGGCCACGACGCGCGCGGCGTTTTCCAGCGCCTTGCGAGTCACAACATCGCGCGCCTTGATGTTCTGTTCGACCAAATCCATGACAGCTTTGCCCGACGCCTCGCCGTATTGATCGCGGGATTCGTAGGGTGCCGGCATGCCCGAGGAGTTGAACAGCGCCAAGCCGATCGCTTCGGAAACGCAGGCCATCGTGTTGGCGGTGAACTGGCCACCGCAGGCGCCCGCGCTGGGGCAGGCGACACGTTCGAGCATGTCCAGCGCCTTGTCGGACATTTCCTTGTTCTGATGACGTCCGACCGCTTCGAACATATCCTGGACGGTCAGGTCCCGGGAGCGGAAATCTTCGGGAATCTCGTCCACCTGCGGGGCACGCCCCGGCAGGATCGAACCGCCGTAGATGAACACCGACGGCACATTGAGCCGTACCATCGCCATCATCATGCCCGGCAAGGATTTGTCGCAGCCGGCAAGACCGACAACCGCGTCATAGGAATGGCCGCGCATCGTGAGCTCTACAGTGTCCGCAATCGCCTCGCGCGAGGCGAGCGAGGAGCGCATGCCCTCGTGGCCCATCGCGATGCCATCGGTCACGGTTATGGTGGTGAATTCGCGAGGCGTGCCGTAGCCTTGTTTCACGCCCATCTTGACGGCCTGAGCCTGGCGGCTGAGCGCGATATTGCAAGGTGCGGCTTCGTTCCAGCAGGTCGCCACACCGACGAGCGGCTGGTGGATCTCTTCCTCGGTCATGCCCATCGCGTAGTAGTAGGAGCGATGTGGTGCCCTTTCGGGGCCTTCGGTGACATGACGGCTGGGCAGTTTCGACTTGTCGAACGGACGCTTGAGCATGACGCTCCTCCCTGAATTCGCGTTTCCGTCCGGAATAGCGAACAGGCGAGAGCGGCACAAGAGATTGGGCCGCTTTCAAGCCATTTCGAAATGGCTTGGGTCAAGCGCGTTCGAACGCGCTTTGGACGCGGTTTGCAAACCGCGTCGGAAACGCCTTTCGAAAGGCGTTCCTACCGGTCCAGCAGGGCGGCGGCTGTGTAGGCTGGCGCAAGGAGCGCGCGGCGGGACGCCCCGAACGGGAACCTTTTGGGCGGCGCGGCAATAAATGCGGGCACCGGGCCACGGGGTGATCGTCCCAGCACGGCGTCGGCCAGCCGCGCTCCAAGATAGCTGCCCATCGCAACGCCATTGCCGTGATAGCCCATGGCTGCAAAGAGGCCGGGATGGTCCGGCACCGGCCCGGCAAAAGGCGTCAGCCTGCGCATCAGGCAGAGCAGCCCTGACCAGTCGTGGGTGACCTCGACATCCCGCCATGCCGGGAAGAGCGCATGAAAATCCGCGCGGATTTTATGGGAAAGGGCGGCCTCGGCGCGTGGCGTTGCACGCAGACCGCCACGCATGCCGAAGAGGAACCGTCCGTCGGGCATGAGCCGGAAATAGTGAAGCAGGATGCGGCTGTCATAGCACATCTGGAGGCTCGTCCAGCCCTGACGGGCTTGCTCGCCCTCCGTGATCGGACGGGTGACGATGATCGACGATTGCACCGGGACATACCGGGCGCGCAGCCAGTCCGGCACGTCCTCGGACGAATAGCCATTGGTGGCGAGGATCACGGTGTCGGCGGTGATCACTCCGGACGGGGTGGTCACGCGCCATGTGCGGCCGGTGCGCGTGATCGACTGCGCAGGCGTCTGGCCAAAGAGGCGGGCGCCTTGGCCCTGTGCGGTGTGGGCCAGGCCTGCGTGGTATTTCGCCGGGTTGAGCGCGAAGCCGATGGGCAGGGTGACGCCACCGTGAAACGCCCCGCCAAGGCCGCGTTGGCGCAGCTGTTCGGCGGGAATGATCTCGGGCGTGACGCCATAGGTTGCCTTGGCTTCATCTGTGCTTGCCAGCATGTCGCGCATGGCCCTGGGCGTATGGGCCAGCGGTGTTTCGCCATTCGAATGGCGGTCTGCGTCGATGCCGTTTTCCGACAGCAGCGCATCCACATGGTCGACCGCCGCGCGTTCCGTCTTGTGCCACTGGCTGCGCTGGTCCTGATCAAAGCGACGCGCCATCAGACCGCCGCCCAGCTTCGACCCGCCAAGGCAGCAGAAGCCGCCATTGCGCCCAGATGCTCCCCAGCCGGGCTGTTCCGCGTCGATCACGGTGACTTTCACGTCCGACCGCGCCAGTGCGAGGGCTGCGTTCAGCCCGGTGAAGCCGCCGCCGATGACGACGGCCTCTGTCCTGTGGTCGCCGTCAAGCTGCGGCTGGTCTGCGGGGGGTGTTGTGTCGCGCCACCAGCAGTTTGCGGGCGTGTCATAGGCCAGTGGCTCGTAAATGCGCCTCATAGGGGGCGTTCGGCCAGCTGTTCATCCCGCGCCTGTCTGACGGCCGCCTGTTTCGTCACAAGCGATGCCGTGATGACGCCGACCGTGACGATGGCGATCATGATGGTCGAGAGCGCATTGATCTCGGGGCTGACGCCAAGGCGCACGGCCGAGAATATTTTGATCGGCAGGGTCGTGGCCGAGGGGCCGGTTGTGAAGCTGGCGATAACCAGATCGTCCAGCGACAGGGTGAAGGCCAGAAGCCAGCCCGAGATTACCGCCGGGGCGATGATCGGGAGGGTGACAAGCCGGAACGCTTCGAACGGGGAACACCCGAGATCGAGCGCCGCCTCTTCCAGGGATTGGTCGAAACTGATCAGGCGGGAGGAGACGACCACCGACACGTAGCACATCGAAAACGTGGTGTGGGCCAGAACGATGGTCAGCACGCCCCGGTCGAGACCGATGCCGATGAAAAGCAAGAGCAGCGACAGGCCGGTGATCACCTCGGGCATGACCAGCGGGGCATAGATCATGCCCGAGAACAGCGTGCGCCCGCTGAACCGCCCGGCGCGCACCAGCACATAGGCCGCCATGGTCCCCAGAACGGTTGCAATGCTGGAGCTGATGACCGCGACCTTGAGCGTGACCCAAGCAGCATTCAGGAATTCCTCGTTGCGCAGCACTTCGCCATACCAGCGTGTCGAGAAGCCAGCCCAGACGGTAACCAGTTGCGAGGCATTGAAGCTGTAAACCACGAGAATGATCATGGGCAGGTAAAGGAAGGCAAAGCCCAGGGTCAGCGCGGTGGCGTTGAACCACGAAAAGCGAGTCATGGCGTGCCTCCCGAGGTTTCGAGTGCCGGCGCGGCCGACCGGCCGTAAGGGGCACCCCCGAGCCTCCAGGGGATTTGCGGTCCAAAAAAACCTGTATCCCGCTGTGTCATCCGTTCGCCTCGCGCTGTTTCTGTTCGTTGCGTTGGAACAGGATGATCGGGATCACCAGGATCAGCAGCAGGATCACCGCCACCGCAGAGGCCACAGGCCAGTCACGGTTCGAGAAGAATTCTTCCCACAGGACTTTGCCGATCATCAGCGTGCCTGAGCCACCCAGCAGAGATGGGATCACGAATTCGCCGATCACCGGGATGAAAACGAGGAAGCAGCCCGCGATAATCCCATTCTTCGACAGCGGAACGGTGACGAGCCAGAACGCGCTGAGGCGCGAGCAGCCAAGGTCTTCGGCGGCTTCGAGCAGGCTGTCATCCATCCGTTCCAGCGCCGAGTAGATCGGCAGGATCATGAACGGCAGATAGGTGTAGACGATGCCGATATAGACAGCCGTGTTGGTGTTCAGGATCGTCAACGGGCTGCTGATGATCCCGGTCCACAGCAGGAACTGGTTCAGCAGCCCCTCGTTCGACAGGATGCCCATCCAGGCGTAAACGCGGATCAGGAAGCTGGTCCAGAACGGCAGGATGACCAGCATCAGAAGGGTGGGGCGCCATTCTGGGGCGGCGCGGGCCATGGCGTATGCGATCGGATAGCCCACAAGCAGCGTTATCACCGTCGAGAACAGCGCGATGCGAAGCGAGCTGAGATAGGCCTTCCAGTAGAGATCGTCGGTTGTCAGGAAGACGAAGTTTTCGAAATCGAGCGCGGCGAAGAACGATTTGAGGCCTTCCCACCCGGCCGACAGATCAAGCTGCGGCATGTAGGGCGGGCGCGCCAGTGCGATATCGGACAGCGAGATCTTCAGCACGATCACGAAGGGGATCAGGAACAGGGCAACAAGCCACAGGTAGGGGACCGCGATGAGGAGAAAGCGGCGCATGTCCTTACCCTTTCAGCACGACGCCGGAGGTTTCTGAAAAGCTGACCCAGACCGCATCTTCCCAGGTGATGTCGCGCCGCGCAATGCGCCGGACATTGGTGACCTGCACCTTGACCATGGGGCCGTTGTCCAGTTGCACGTGATATGTCGACAGGTTTCCAAGATAGCCGATATCGATCACCGTGCCGGGCAGAGCATTCGGGGTATCCGGCTTGTTCTTCGCGATGTTCAGCTTTTCCGGCCGCAGGGCAAGGGTCACTGCCGCGCCTGCAAGTTGGGGATCGCCGTTCGCGACAACGATCGGCGGGTGCCCGTCAGCCCAATGCAGGGCGATGCCCCCGGTCTTGACCGGTGATTGCAGGGCAGGCGTCGGCTTGGTCTCGGACGGGGCGGGCAGCTCCTTGGGGTTCGGCGCGCGCTTGCCAAGGAACGGAAACAGCAGCGTGTTCTGGAGCCATTCGCCATAGGCGTTGGGCTGTGGCGCATCGGGTTTCGCGGGTGGCGGCGGTGCGCCCTCAGGGTCCGGTGTGGTCGTCGGCTCGATTTGATCCCGGGGCGTGGCGGGAGACATGCGCGCCTCGGCACGGCCCTCGATCAGGTTCACGTCGCCGATGAAGTCAGCGACATAGATACTGTTCGGAGCTTCGTAGATCTCGTCCGGGGTGGCGACCTGAACGATCTTGCCCTCGTCCATCACGGCGACGCGGGACGCGACGGTCATCGCTTCTTCCTGGTCGTGCGTGACAATGACGAAGGTTGTGCCGGTTTTTTCCTGGATGTCCATCAGCTCGAACTGGGTGTCCTGGCGCAGCTTTTTGTCGAGCGCGCCCAAGGGTTCGTCGAGGAGAAGAAGTTTCGGCGCCTTGGCCAGGCTGCGGGCAAGGGCAACGCGCTGGCGCTGACCACCCGAAATCTGGTGCGGTTTTCGTTTGGCGAACCGATCAAGGCGTGTCAGGCGCAGCATTTCCTCGACCCGCGCCGCGATCGTGTCCTTGTCCTTGCCTTCCCGTTTCAGCCCGAACGCGATGTTGTCCCAGACCGACAGATGCGGAAACAGCGCGTAGGATTGGAACATCATGTTCACCGCGCGCTTGTTGGGCGGCACATGCGACATGTCCTGCCCCGAGATCAGAATCTGGCCCTCTGTCGGCGTTTCGAACCCGGCGAGAATGCGCATCATCGTGGTTTTGCCACATCCCGACGGGCCAAGAAGGGCAAAGAACTCCTTGGAATAGATATCCTGTGTCAGATCGTCGATGGCAATGAATTCGCCGAACCGTTTCGTGACGTTCTTGAACTGGATAAGTGGTTTTTCGTTGGGATCGTCCCAGGGAGCAAAGACGGTCTGGGCCACGGTGAAGTCCTTTGGCACGAGATACCTGTCCGGCGGGCGCACCCGCCGGACCCGGAGATGGTCTGGCTCAGGTGCCGGATTTGACCTTTGTCCACATCCGCGTCAGCGAACGTTGTTGACGCGGCGGGAACGGGGTCACCGAGTAGAGGTTTTCGAGTGTTGCCGCGTCCGGATAAATGGCCGTGTCACCGATCACGTCCTCGATCAGATATTCCTGCGCGGCCTTGTTGCCATTGGCGTAATAGACATAATTCGACGCCTGCGCCATGTTCTGTGCATCCATGATGAAGTTCAGGAACGTATGCGCTGCATCCGGGTTCGGCGCATCAACCGGGATTGCCATCTGGTCAAACCACATCAGCGCCCCTTCGGTCGGCGCGTTGTAAGCGATGTTCACGTCATTGTCGGCTTCCGCGGCGCGGTCACGCGCCTGAAGGATGTCGCCGGACCAGCCGAACGCCACGCAAATATCTCCGTTGGCGAGCGCGTTGATGTATTCCGAACTGTGGAATTTCTGCACATACGGGCGCACGGCCATCAGTACCTCTTCGGCCTTGGCCAGGGCCTCGTCATCCTTGCGGTCCGGATCGAGCCCGGCATAGCTGAGTGCGGCCGGCACCATTTCGGTCGGTGCATCGAGGAAATGCACGCCGCACTCCGCGAGTTTTTCCATGTTCTCCGGGTCAAAGATCAGGTCCAGCGACGAGATGGGCGCGTCATCCCCGAGCACCTCGGTGACCTTGTCGACATTCACGCCGAGGCCGGTCGTGCCCCACATGTAATTGATCGAATACTCGTTTCCGGGGTCATATTGTTCTGTCCGCTGTTCGATGGTGTCCCACATGTTGTCGATGTTGGGCAATTTGGATTTGTCCAGCTCTTGAAACGCGCCCACCTGGATTTGGCGTTGCAGGAACGTGCCTGTGGGGACGACCACATCATATCCGGACCCGCCGGCGAGCATCTTGGTTTCCAGGAGTTCGTTGCTGTCGAAGACGTCGTAGATCAGATCAATCCCGGTTTCTTCCTCGAACTTGGTGAGCAGCGCTTCGTCGATGTAATCGGACCAGTTGTAGACGCGCACTTCCTGGGCATGGGCCACCGTGGCCAGAAGTGCGGCACCTGCGGTCATCGTCAGCAGATGAGTTTTCATGAAGTTCTCCCGTTGATCCCAAGACGCTTGTAGCCTTTTGGACTTTATTTTGATCAAATGTTGCCCAATCTGGCAATAGGTATGATGTTTTCACGCCCTGCGCGATCGTGCAAGATGACTTGTCACAGGGCAGTGTTCCGGCAGTCTGCTCAAAGACGCGGCATAACGAGAGACAGGCGATGCGCGGTCAAACATTACCCGGGCGCGGTGCTGGCGCGGATCGTGCGCCGACCCATGAGCGCGTCTATCGCCAACTGCGCGACCAGATCCTGTTCGGGGAGTTCGAACCCGGTCAACCTGTCACGATCCAGGGGCTGACAGACGCGCTGGGCGTCGGCATGACCCCGGTGCGCGAGGCCTTGCGGCGGTTGACGGCGGAAGGGGGGCTCGAGTTCATGGGCAATCGCCGTATCGCTGTTCCGGTGCTGGATAAGCGCGCGGTGGACCAATTGACCGTTGCGCGCGTTGCGCTTGAGCCAGAGCTGGCGCGCCGTGCGGCGCGCTGGGCCAGTGCCGGGGATGTGGCTCGCCTGACCGCCATTGACGCATGTCTGGACGATGCGATCAGGCGGGGGGATGTCGGCCGGTATCTTGTCGAGAATCATCGCTTTCATTCCGATCTCAACAGCCTTGCCGACGCACCGATCCTGACCGGGATGGTGGATCGCCTCTGGCTGCGTTTTGGCCCGTCGCTGCGGGTGGTCTGCGGTCAGATGGGCACCCGGAACTTGCCGGACCGTCACAAGGATGTGTTGGCAGCGCTGTCGTCACGCGATGCAGACGCGGCGGCACAGGCAATGCAGCGCGACGTGACGCAGGGCATGGAGCAAATCAACCAGGGACTCGCCCGATTCGATTGACTTGCAATAATTTGATCATATTTTGCCGCCAACCGCGATAGAAGCCCGTCAAAAGGATGTCTCCCATGGCCTTGATCAGCAATCACATGCCCACCTCGGAATTGCAGGCCCTGGATGCGGCGCATCACATGCATCCTTTTACGCATGGGGCAGGGCTTGGCGAGACCGGCGCACGCGTCATAACGCGGGCCGATGGCGTCTGGCTCAATGACAGCGATGGCAATCGGATCCTCGATGCGATGGCGGGTCTTTGGTGCGTGAACATTGGCTATGGCCGTAAGGAACTGGCCCGGGTTGCCGCGCGGCAGATGGAAGAGCTGCCGTTCTACAACACGTTCTTCCAGACAACGCATGTGCCGGCGATCGCCCTGTCGCAAAAGCTGGCGGAACTCGCCCCTGACGGATTCAACCATGTGTTCTTTGCCGGTTCGGGATCCGAGGCGAATGACACCAACCTTCGCATGGTGCGCACCTATTGGGCCGAAAAAGGCCAACCCGAACGCAATATCGTGATCTCGCGCTGGAACGCCTATCATGGATCGTCGGTCGGCTCTGGGTCACTGGGTGGCATGAAAGGCATGCACATGCAGGGCGGGATGCCGATCCCCGACATTCACCACATCGACCAGCCGAACTGGTGGGCCGAAGGCGGCGACATGCCGCCAGAGGACTTCGGGCTGGAACGCGCCCGCCAGTTGGAAACCGCAATTCAAGATCTGGGGCCCGACCGCGTGGCCGCCTTCATCGCCGAGCCGGTGCAGGGCGCAGGGGGCGTGATCGTGCCGCCCGAGACCTACTGGCCCGAGATTCAGCGAATCGTCGACAAGTATGGCATCCTGTTGATCGCGGACGAGGTGATCTGCGGCTTCGGCCGGACCGGCAATTGGTTCGGCAGCCAGACCATGAACATCCGCCCGCATATCATGACGATCGCCAAGGGGCTCAGCTCGGGTTACCAGCCCATCGGCGGGTCGATCATCTGTGACGACGTGGCCGAGGTTATCAACGCGGTCGAGTTCAACCACGGTTACACCTATTCCGGCCACCCGGTTGCCTGCGCCGTGGCCCTGGAGAACCTGCGGATTCTGGAAGAGGAGGGCATCGTCACCCGCGTGAGGGAAGAGACAGCGCCGTATCTCAAGGAAAAGTTCGAGTCGCTGACCGACCACCCGCTGGTGGGCGAGGTGAGGATTGTCGGCATGATGGGCTCCATCGCCCTCACCCCGGACAAAGGCACCCGCGCCAAGTTCGAGGCTGACGAAGGCACAGTCGGCCTCATCTGCCGCGAACGCTGCTTTGCCAACAACCTGGTGATGCGCCACGTCGGAGACCGCATGATCATCTCCCCCCCGCTGGTGATCTCGAAGGACGAGATCGACACCCTGATCGCGCGGGCCCGGCAGTCGCTGGACGAGTGTCTGGGGCGGTTGAAGGCGGAGGGGTTGATGAAAGCGCGCGTGGCAAGCTAGACGCAGTTGCGCGCGCCAAAGCCCAGTACGGAATCAACGCGAAGCCGCCGCATTGGTCCGAGCCAAATGGACGATACTGCCCCTTGGCCTGGCTATTTGGTGTGCGTAAGCCCATGGAGTGGTCACTAGGGTTTAGACCGTAGCCAGACACGGCAATCATAAAGCGCCGCCGATCTCCCGTTACAGACCTCGTTCAGAACAGGCCGTGCAATGAAAAGCGCAGATCAAAAAGAGCTATCTGATCATCCGGGATGAATGACCGAGATGCGGCACTAGAGCAGAGATCGGAGACCATATTGGTATGCCGTTGACTGAGAACCTGGCCTCCCTCTTCTGGCGTAACAAATGTATGCGGCGGAAATTCGATCGGCTGACGGCATCGGGACGAATGCCACTCGGCTTGTGCTTGGACAGAGAAACAAACTGTTTCTAAAAATAAAGATGAATAATCATTGTAACTTATTTTGTGATGCCCAAGTCGAAATGACACTGGGAGGATTCAATGCCCCGCACCGACAAAGAAAGCTATCTGCTTCCATGTGGACAGACGCTGCAGCTTAACCGGCGCCGTTCTGAGGGAATCCTGACGCAGGCTGAGTTGTCGTTCTGCAATGCCAATGACATCCCTGTCGCCTATGACCCTTTGCAAAGTGGTTGGTTGCCTGCACAGGTCATTGATGACCTGCACACCAATGAAATCCTGGACATTGCGCATCCAAGAGTTCCAAAGACCAAAGCCGCTTTTTCGCTCGATCTGCGTTTGCGGCCATGGGAACAAAGCGACCTACCGCGCTTCAGACATTTGTTGGATGACCCTTTGATGTGGAAACACATGCCAGAGGATTATCCAAACCCGTTGTCTTGCAATATGGCAGAAGCGCTTATTGATCTTGCCAACGCCAGAAATCATCATCGAGTTTATGCAGTCCTTCATGACAACCTTCCAATCGGGCAGGTTCGGTTGCTCTTTGAATGCGATCCAGAGGACCTTGAGGTTGCTGAACTCAGTTATTGGATTGGTCGTGACTATTGGGGGCAGGGATTTGCCAGTGCAGCAGTGCGTGCGTTTGCGCGACAAAGCCTGGCTGAAAATTCCGGCTTGAGCACACTAATTGCGAGGGTCAAAAGAAAAAACGTTGCTTCATGGCGCGTGCTGGAAAAGGCTGGCTTCTTACTAGAAGGTGATGATGCATCTTCTGACTGGCTTTTTATGCGAAAGCCGCGTCCATGAGACGGTGGATCCAGACCTTAATGAAAATCAAGCCCGCGTTCTGGCTCCAAATCAGACCCGGTCGGATCGAAATCGCAGCCATGGTACGGGTTTGAAACGGAACACTAATACCTATTTCCGCCCGACATGCTCCAACCTCTGCCGGGCCACCGCCTCGTGCGCGTCGGCCTTGCGGTTATCCGCCAGACACGTCTCCACATACGACAAATGATCCACCACCGCCTGCCGCGCGCCTTCTGGGTCGCGCGCTTGCAGGGCGTCGTTGATCGCGCGGTGTTGGTCCAAGAGCGTCGCGCGGGTCGTTTTTTGGCGGAACATGATTTGCCGGTTGTAGAACACCCCTTCGCGCAAGAGTTGGTACATCGACCGCATCATGTGCAGCATGATCACGTTGTGGCTGGCCTCGATGATGGACAGGTGAAACTCCGCGTCCAGCGCCGCCTCGTCGGACGGGTCGCGTTTCGCGTGCGCGGCTTCCATGCGGTCAAAGACCGCGCCGATCACCGCCAGATCCGTGTCCGACCCCAACCGTGCCGCGCGTTCCGCTGCCAAACCCTCCATGTCGCGGCGGAAAGACAGGTAGTCGAACACCGCCTCGTCATGCGCCGCGAAGAGCTGGATCAGCGCCTTCGAAAACGCTGACCCGAGGACATCGGCCACATACACCCCCGCGCCTGCACGGCTTGTCAGCAAGCCGCGTTCCGACAGGTCCTGGATGGATTCACGCAAGGAGGGGCGCGAGACGTTCAGCCGGTCCGCAAGTTCACGTTCCGACGGCAGGCGTTCTCCCGGACGCAATACACCTTGCAGGATCAGTTTCTCGATCTGGCGCGTGACAGATGTGGACAGTTTTTCTTGTGTGACGGGTTGAAACGGCATGGTGCTGGCGATTGCTTTGTATTGGTCAAACGATATGACCAAAATGTCCTGTCCACAACCTACCAGCGGGTGAGCGCGTCCTCGTCCTCGTCTTTTGCGGCGACCCAGCCGGCCTCTCCACCGGTGCTGTGCTCTTTCTTCCAGAAGGGCGCGCGGGATTTGAGGTAATCCATCAGGTACTCTGCTGCCTCGAAGGCATCTTTGCGGTGCGGCGCGGCTGTGGCGACCATCATGATCTTTTCGCCGGGCGTCATTTGTCCGTAGCGGTGAATCACCAGAACATCACCCAAGGACCAGCGGCATCGCGCCTCTTCGGCGATTTTCTCAAGCGCCTTTTGCGTCATGCCGGGGTAGTGTTCGATCTCCATCGCATTGAGCCCGCCGCCGCGGAAATCACGCACCACGCCCGTGAACGTAACAATCGCCCCCATATCGTGGCGGCCATTGGCAAAGGTCTCGGCCTCTTGCCCGAAATCGAAGGGGGCGTCCTGAACGATGATCCGCATGGGTCAGCCGCCAGTCATCGGCGGGAAGAACGCCACTTCGCGTGCGTTCCTGATGGACGCATCGAAATCGGTGAGTTCCTGATCCACGGCCACCCGCAACGCGGCGGGATCAGAGAAGGCAAGGTCATAGCGTTCTTCGCGCGCACGCAATTCGGCCACAAGCTCGGCCACGGTTGCGGCGTCGGTTGTCACTTTTTCCTTGGGCAGGCCGATCCGTTCCCGGACCCATGCAAAATACAGAACATCCATCTGATCAATCCTTCAAGTAGGGCACCGCCTTGCGGAAATAGTCAAACCCGGTGATCAATGTCAAAAAGGCGGCAACCCATAAAAGTGCGATCCCAAGGGTCCCGGCCCAGATCATGCCAGTGTGTTTCCACCGCAGACCGTGCAGGTCTTCGACATTGCCCGACAGGACATCCTGAAAAATCTCCGGATCCATGCCGATCACCGAAATACCAAGGTAATGTTCGAACACGCCTTGAGCAAAGAGAACCGCAAGAGCAACCATCTGAAGCGTGGTTTTCCACTTGGCCAGTGGGGTCACCTTGAGCGTGCCCGCGGTATCGCCAAGGAATTCGCGCAGGCCCGAGACGAACACTTCGCGGAAGAGGATAAATGTCGCCGGCAGCACGAGCCAGGGCGACATCGAGGAATACCCGACAATGACCAGAAGCGCGATGACCACCATCACCTTGTCCGCGATCGGGTCCAGCATCGCGCCAAGCTTGCTTTCCTGTTTCCAGGCACGGGCAAGGTAGCCGTCGAACCAGTCCGTGATGGCCGCCAGGATGAACAGGATGAGCGCAAACCAATCGGCAGCAGGACGCGAAAAATACAGGAACATGAGAGCGACTCCCGGCGCGGCCAGAAGGCGCAGGAGTGTCAGGATATTCGGCACCGTCATGTTCATACGCATTACCTATCGTGGCTTCCCGCAACTGAAAAGACGGGGTGGCTTGATTTCCCCTGCTGCGACGGTCTGACCTGAGCGATGCGGTCGGGAAACCTGCCTTTGCGCCCCGCTTGATGCGCGCTCCGCGCGAAACGGCCCGGCACTGTTCTGCGATCGTGTCTGGATGTGGGTCCGGCACAAGATCAATGGCAAACCGTTCGAGGCACAGGCCAAACACACCGTCTGGCTTGATGGCGTCTCCGGTTTGCCGGCAGCGTGAAACAGCGCCATGACGAAACGGGTCGTCATGACCCGGCGGGCGGTCGCGGGCCGCATCTCGATCCTGTGCATCAAGACCGGCGACATCATGGTTTTCACCCGGACGGCTCACGCGGGCGGGCAAGACGGTCGATGAACCGTGCACGGGCGGCCGGCAGGGGCTGCCCGCTTTGGTCCGCCGCGAGCTTGTGTTCGAGGAAATACCCCGTGGCGCCGAGCGCCGCCGCGATATCCGGATCAGTGGCATCGCCTTCTCCCCTGAGAGCGGGGGGCAGAGGCAGCATCCGATCCGCCCAATCCCCGGCTCCCCTGGCCGAGACCGCGCGCCCGGATTTTGGCGAGATATAGACTAGGCCATCCTCTGCTCCGGTGACGGCACAGCATCGAAGGTCGAGGCCGTATCCCATCTCCTCCAGCAGCGCGGTTTCCCATCGCAGATAGGCCAGCGGCCAGAGGTCCGTTTTGTCCAGCAGATCCAGCAAGGTCCGGGTTTGCGCATAAAGCCCGGGATGCGCCTCGCGTTCCGGCAGGACAAACGACAAAAGGGCAACAACCGCGTTCAACCCGGCAAGGATGGTTCTGTCCTGCATCGCGATTGCCGCGCGGGAGCGTTGCAGTTCCACGGAAAAGCTGCCCAGTTGTTCTTCGAGCCGTGCGCGCCAGGCCAGATCAAGCTGTGCGCCGGGTTGCAGGATCGGGGCCACCTTGCGCGACGCGCCGCCCCGGACAACGCCTGAATGGCGTCCGCGCTCCGGGGTGAACACATCGATGATCATGGAGCTTTCGCCATGTCGGCGGCTGCTCAGCAGAATACCCGTGTCGCGCCAGTCCATGCTGCCAGCCTAGCCCGATAATCCGTCTTCATCCAGAAGATGCCGGCCGTCGCGATCCTCGACCTCGATCACCCAAAGATCCCGGTCGAAACCGCGTTGCCGCGCGATGCTGGCGTCCACATCCGGCTCGGCTCCGTCGGCAAGCACCTGCCATTCCCGTTCACCGCTCATCAGGTCATACTGGCGCATGAAGGCCTTGGCCTGACCGTCAAGTGTATTGAGCTTGATCAGAACCGCGCCCGCGGTGTCGTCACCATGTGCTGTCACAAAGGCGGGGATGTCGACCAGCGACAGGCGGTGCAGGTAGGCTTGCACCCAGAAACCGCTGGCCAGCCGGGCCTCAGCCATTGCCGTCCTTGAAATTGAGACCCATCTCGGAATACCGCTCGGCCTCGTCCAGCCATTTCTCGCGCACCTTCACCTGCATGAACAGGTGGATGCGGCGGCCAAGGAACTCTTCCAGCTCTTCGCGGGCGGCCTTGCTGATGGCCTTTATCGTCTCGCCCTTGTTGCCCAGCACGATGCCTTTGTGCCCGTCGCGAACCACGTAGATGATCTGGTCGATCCGGGCGGACCCGTCCGGGCGCTCTTCCCAGCTCTCGGTCTCGACTGTCAACTGGTAGGGCAATTCCTGGTGCAGGCGCAGCGTGAGCTTTTCACGGGTCATTTCCGCCGCGATCATGCGCAGAGGCAAATCCGCGATCTGATCCTCCGGATAGAGCCAGGGGCTTTCCGGCATCATGGAGCCGAGCCATTTGCGCAGGTGCTTCACGCCATGGCCCTTTTCAGCCGAAATCATGAAACTTTCGGTGAACGGGAACCTGTCGTTCATGTCTTTCGTCAGCTTCAACAGATGCGGCGCTTCAACTCTGTCGATCTTGTTGATGGCAAGGGCAACCGGACGGTCGCCGGCCACTTCGCCCAGGTTTTCAAGGATCGCTTCGACCCCGTCGGTGATCCCGCGATGCGCCTCGATCAGCAGGACGACGACATCGGCATCCGACGCCCCGGACCATGCCGCGGCGACCATTGCTCGGTCAAGCCGCCGGCGCGGCTGGAAAAGGCCGGGTGTGTCGACCAGAACGATCTGCGCATCGTCTTCGATGGCCACACCCCGGATGCGCGCCCGCGTCGTTTGCACCTTGTGGGTGACGATGGACACCTTCGCGCCGACCATCTGATTGGTCAGCGTGGATTTGCCCGCATTGGGCTCCCCGATCAAAGCGACGAAACCGGCGCGCGTGGTCATACTGTCATCCATCTCCAGAAGTTCGGCGTCATACTCCAGATCATCGGCCAGAGCCAGCCCCGACTTTGCGCCCGCTGCGCACCAGGGTGTAAACGCCGCTGCCCACGATCAACGTGGCGCCGATCAGGGTGAGCGCGTCGGGCCGTTCTCCGAATACGAGATAGGCAAACACCAATGCGATCAAAAGCCGGGCATAGCGGAACGGTGCGACCACCGAGACTTCGCCGGTGCGCATCGCCTTGGTCAGGGCGCTATAGCCGATCAGACCGGACAGGCCGGTCCCGGCCAGAAGCGCCAGCGCCGGCAGGCTCGGCGCGGCCAGAGACGCGGGTTCGAAGAGTGTGATCGTGACACCGGCGATGAACACCATCAGAAAGCCGAGAATTCCCAATTGCGTTGCCGACACCTCGGGTGGGCTGGCACGGGTCATCAGGTCGCGCCCGGCAAAGCCGATCATGCCAAGGACCGCGAAGATCGCGGTTGCATCAAAGCCGGAGGGTGTCGGGCGGACGATCATCAAGACCCCGACAAACCCGACCGACATCGCCATCCAGCGGCGCAGTCCCACCTGTTCCTTGAGCACCAGCGCCGCGCCAAGCGTCACAACCAGGGGGGCGGCCTGAAGAATCGCGGATGTCGTGGACAGCGGCGCAAACGCAAGGCTGAGTGCGAAGAACAGGCGCCCGAGAATTTCAAAGGCGGAGCGAATCAAGAGCGGGCCTTCGATATAGGCGCGCCTGACAAGAGGTTCCTTGATCCACAGGGCGTAAAGCGCAAAGAACCCGGCGCCGAAGATGCCGAACAGCATTGTGCCGACCCCGGCAGAAACATCGCCGGTGCCGGTCGCCGCCTTGAAGAAAGCGTCTTCTATGGCAAAGCCCAGCATCGCCAGCACCATGAACAAGCTGCCACGCAGGTTGTCGCTCAAGACTGGTCCGCTTCGATCACGGCCAACAGCGCGTTGGCTGCAGCCTGTTCGGCCAGACGTTTCGATCCGGCCTTGGCGTCTGCCGATTGCCCGTTCTCCAGCCGGGCTTCGATGACGAAGATCGGGGCATGGTCCGGTCCGTCGCGCGACAGCTCGACATAGATGGGTGGTGCCATGCCGCGGGCTTGCGCCCATTCTTGCAGCGCGGTCTTCGCATCCCTGGCATCTTCCTTGACCGAGTTGATCCGCTTGCCCCAGAGACGCAGGATCAACGCTTTCGCGGTATCGAACCCGGCATCGATGTAGACTGCCGCGATCACCGCTTCGAGCGCATCGCCCAACAGGGCTTGCTTGCGCCGACCGCCAGACAGCATTTCCGACCGGCCAAGTTTGAGTGCCGCGCCCAGATCGATCTCGCGCGCGACCTCTGCGCATGTCTCCTTGCGCACAAGGGCGTTGAAGCGCGGCGCCAGCTGGCCTTCGCTGGCGGCCTTGTCCTCGGCCAGCAAGGCTTCGGCCATGACAAGGCCAAGCACCCGGTCGCCAAGAAATTCCAGCCGCTGGTTGTCCTCCCGGTTGACGCCGCCGCGCGAGGAATGGGTCACTGCGCGGACCAGCAACTCGGGGCGGTTGAACCGATGCCCCAAACGCCCCGACAGCGCCTGTAGGTCAGCCGAGAGTTTCACTATTCGATTTTCTCGTAGAAGCGGTCAGCGCGCCATGTCCAGAAGAACAACATAGACGATCCGGCAGACGAGAAGATCACCCGATTTGCCTTGCCCACGAGGTTTTCGAACGGGACGTATCCGACACCGCCCGCCACACTGGGCACACGGCTGTCCGAGGAATTGTCGCGGTTGTCCCCCATCATGAAGTAATGGCCCTCGGGGACGGCATAGACCGGTGTGTTGTCCGAGCCCTGGTTGCCGATATTCAGGATCGAATGGGTTTTGCCATTGGGCAGTGTTTCAAGGAAGCGTTCCTTGATGCAGGTGCCCCCGCTCCCAACCGGCCCGTTGGCGCAGCGCGGGCGCAGACCTTGCGGGCCTTGCGGGTTTGCGGTTTCCTCGAAATCGGGTTGTGGTTCAATTTCGACGGCTGTCCCGTTGATGTGCAACACGCCGCGGATCATCTGGATCTTGTCTCCGGGCAGGCCGATCACGCGCTTGATGAAATCGCGGCCGGTCACCGGGTGACGAAACACGGCCACATCGCCGCGGTCCGGCTCGGACCCGAACAGGCGGGTGTTGTCGCCATCAGCCCAGCCGCACAGGTCCGAGGCGTCGATATCAATGCCGAAATTCGGCAGATAGAGCGACGGGCAGGAGGCATAGGAATAGCCGTAGGACATCTTGTTGACGAACAGGAAATCGCCGATCAGCAGCGTGTCTTTCATCGACCCGGAGGGTATCCAGAAGGGTTGAAAGAACAGGGTCCTGAACACCCCGGCAATCAAGAGGGCATAGACGATGGTTTTGATCGTCTCGACGATTGTGCCGCTTTTGGTGGATTCCGAGGCCATGATCCTGCCTTTTGCTCGAGTGTCCCGCGCTACATGAGCGGGGGCGGCGCGGGTGTCAAGCCGAGGGGGCAGGACGGGGCCGTGCTTCGATCACCACCATCGCCTGCGCCCATGGGTGATCGTCTGTCAGCGTGACGTGAATGACCGCGTCGAAACCCGGCGGTGTCAATTCGTCCAGACGATCCCGGGCCCATCCAGTGACCTCCATCACGGGTTGCCCCGTGCGCAGGTTTCGTACCGACATGTCCTTCCAGGCGATCCCCATGCGCAAGCCGGTGCCAAGCGCCTTGGAGCAGGCCTCCTTTGCGGCCCAGCGTTTGGCATAGGTGCCGGCGACATCGCGGCGACGTTCCGACTTGCGCTGTTCGATATCGGTGAACACGCGGTTGCGGAACCGGTCGCCGAACCGTTCCAGCGTGCCGGCGATGCGATCGATATTTGCCAGATCGGTGCCAATTCCGAGTATCACGTGCCGCCTCCTGACGCGTCGAACATGGGAAAGCTGACGCCAAGCGCCCAGGCAAGGATGATACCAAGCGCGAGACCCGCGACAAGCGGCCCGGCGCGTTTGCCAAAGGCCCGGCCCATCGTGCCGTGAACCAGGAAAAACAGAACGATCACCGGCGCAATGATGATCAAAAAGAACAATCCTTCGAAATCCAGTGCCACTGCAATTCCCAGAGACAGCAAAAGCGCAACCCGTGCCGCGATGCGCCGCCAGATCGACGCTTTCCAGACCAGTTGCGCGTCCGCGACCATGAACGGCACAGCCCCAAGGATCAGCGCTGCGATGATTGGCAGGCGCTCGGTCACGGGAAGGAAATTCGCCCCGTAGCGATCAAGCGCAAAGCCGAACACGCCGATGCCCCAGGCAACCAGGATGACAATCGCGAAAGCCATCGGAAGCGCACCGAGCCAGCCGAATGTCACGCGCCCCCAAAGCAGTCGCTGCATCAACAATGTCAGCGCGCCGAAGACGCCGAGGTGAATCGCAAGGTAGTCGGCGACCAGAACCGGCAGGACCCCGAAATCCAACGGAAGGGCGAGGACTGGCGTCAGCATCGCTGGAACCGCGAGTGTGGCGACAAATCGCGCGCTGCCGGGTTGTTGTTTCGGGGGCAGGTCGCGGCTTGGCAAGAGCCGCTGCGCGAGGGGGACAGACAACAGTGTGATCGCCGCCATCAGCGCGAGGAAGGCCCAGCCGGTAAACGGGACCGATACTGTTTGGGTGCGGTTGTAATACCTGTTCAACCAGTTCAGCGCATCGGCACGGCCGGCCCGCGAATGCAGGATGGACACATGCTCGACCCACGGCGCAACGCGTGCGGATCTCATCACATCCCCGCGCATTACGGTTTCGCCTTCCTCGGCCTCTGGATCAAGCATCCTGAGCGTGGACACGCCGAACGCGCGAAGATGCGGTTCCCATTGGCCCGCGACAAGGAGCATGTTCTCCGGCTGAGTCTCTGTCACCGCCTGCGAAAATGCAGATAGCAGCACCAGCGGTCCGGTCTCGACCTCGGCGGCAACCCGGATCAAGACATCGGTTGCCATGGAATGCCCGAGCAGGGCGACAGGTTGGCGCTCGGGAAGATCTGCAATCACCGACTTGGTCTGATCCAAAAGCCGTCGGGTCGTGCCGTCTATCCGCGTGACATCACCGGACATCGGCACGGGATTCGTGCCATGTCCTTGGAAATCGAACAGGTGCACCCGGTAACCGGCCTGTGCCAGAACCAGCCCGTAGCCCTGCATCATCTCCCGAGACCCGGCAAAGCCATGTGCAACAACCACGTCCGGCCCGTCTGCGCCGTCCTGCGACAGGGTCGTAACCGGCGTGTTCCCGACCTTGCGTTCGGTGAAGGTGACGCCGTACCTCGCAGATTCCAGAACGAAGATCGACACAAGCCCGATCAGGACAGCGAGACGTGTCAGGGCAGGCCGCGACATGGCGCTTCTTTCACGCGCGTGCCGCGTCCATCAGGCGACGCATTTCATGCAGGGCGGGACCAAGCCCGCGGAACACGGCTTCGCCGATCAGGAAATGACCGATGTTGAGCTCCATCACTTCCGGGAGCGCGGCGACAGGCGTGACCGTGTCGTAATTCAATCCGTGGCCGGCATGCACTTCAAGCCCGAGCGAATGGGCATGGGCCGACATTTCTCGGATCATTTCGAGTTCGCGGTCGCGATCGTCGGTCCGGCCCTCGGCATCGGCATCGCAATACGCGCCCGTGTGCAGTTCGATCACCTCGGCGCCGATGCGATGGGCGGCCGCGATCTGGCGCGCGTCAGCCGCGATGAAGATCGACACACGGCACCCGGCCTCGCGCAGCGGGGCTATGTAATGCGCCAGCTTGTTTTCCTCGCGGACAACGTCCAACCCACCCTCGGTTGTCCGTTCTTCGCGTTTTTCGGGCACAAGACAGACCGCATGCGGTTTATGGCGCAGCGCGATCTTCTGCATTTCGTCCGTTGCGGCCATCTCGAAGTTGAGCGGCACCGTGAGCGTTTCCATCAGGCGGTCGATATCGCTGTCGATGATATGCCGGCGGTCCTCGCGCAGATGCGCCGTGATCCCGTCGGCCCCGGCCTCTTGCGCTAGCAGTGCTGCACGTACCGGATCGGGAAGCCCCCCGCCGCGCGCGTTGCGAAGCGTTGCCACGTGGTCGATATTCACACCCAGCCTTATATGGCCTGCGTTGTTCGTCATAGTCGCCTCCATGTCACCGCTGAACCTAGTCTGCTGACCGTGTGTCGTCAGCCTGTTTCTTCTTTTTCTTGAGAGATGCAAGTTTCGCCTTGAGAACACCTTTCTTGCGGCGGTTCTGGTAGGCGCGGATCAGCGGCACCGAGATGTAATAGCAGATCAGCCCGCAGATGATCCCCGGCAAGATTCCCCCCACCATCCATGGAAAGAACACTTCGCGGTAAAAGATCGTCAATGCGGTCCAATCGGGATCCGACTGAGTAAAGACCGCCACGCAATTGCGCCAAAGATCCTCGCCCGCCTTGGCGAATTTATAGCCGATGCTGCCATGTTCATGCGCAGGTTCTCCAAGGTCCAGCAGCCAGTATCCGGTTTGCAATGACGCGATGCTGATCGGAACATAGGTCAGCGGATTGCCAAAGAAGGTGGCCAGCAGCGCGGCAACGATGTTGCCGCGCATGATCCAGGCAAGGATGCCGGCACAGATGAAGTGCAGGCCATAAAACGGAGTGAATGTGGTGAGCACACCCGCAAAGATACCGCGTGCAATCGTTTCGGGCGGATCGGGCAATCGGTTGAGACGGTGCTGGACATATCGCGCCGCGCGGCCCCACCCGCCACGTGGCCACAATGCCTCGCGGAGGGTGGCCCAGATTGACCGCCTGTCCCGCCGTTTGAATACCAACGCGAATCCCTTCGATCTACTATTCGGCCGCGGCCGCTTGCATCGACAATGCGGGATCTCGCCGTCGGACGACAGAGGCGACATCGCTTTCCGCCTCGAGTGCTGACATCACCGAATGCAGGTGGTTGGCGTCACCCAGTTCGACATCCAGGAGCAGTCTGTAAAAGTCCGGTTTGCGATCCACAAAGTTCAAATCCGAAATATTGGCCTTCTGTTCGCCAATCAATGTGCAAATGCGCCCCAGCACCCCCGCATCGTTGCCGATCGTCAGTTCAAGGGAAACCGTGTAGACGGGGGGATGGTTTCCGGTGGCCCAATGCAAGTCGAGCCAGCGCGACGGCTGATCCTCGACTCCTTCGAGCGCGCCGCAATCAATACCGTGCACGACTACCCCCTTGCCGCGCTGCACGATGCCGACAATGCGTTCGCCGGGCAGCGGCTGGCAGCAGGGAGCACGGTGGAACGCCTGTCCTTGGTTCAGACCGATCACCGCACTTTGTGTTTCGACAAACTCCGTTGGCTCGGGCGCAAGGTCCGGATAAACGGCCGCGACCACTTCGCGCGCCGACATTTCCGCGCTGCCAAGCCGGGCCAGCAGTTCCTGCGCATCGGCAATCCGCAGGTTCCGCGCTGCCATTTCCAGCACCTTGTCGCTGGCTTTCTTGCCAACATGCTCGAACGCGGAGCGTGCCAGTTCGCGTCCCAACTGGGCAAAGCGTTCCCGCCCCGCCACGCGCAGGGCGCGCCGGATGGCGGATTTCGCCTTGCCGGTGGTTGCAATATCAAGCCATGTCGCCTGCGGGCTTTGGCCTTCGGCGGTCACGATGTCGACGGATTGCCCGTTCTTCAAACGCGTCCAGAGCGGCACGCGGATGCCGTCGACCTTGGCCCCGACACAGGCAGATCCGATCCGGGTGTGAATGGCATAGGCGAAATCGAGCGGGGTGGCGCCGCGCGGCAGTTTGACCACATCCCCTTTCGGTGTGAAACAGAACACCTTGTCGGGATACATCTCGAGCTTCACCGCTTCGAGGAATTCGTCGTGGTCGTCCTCCCCGTCGAATTGCTCGGTCAGCGAGGCGACCCATTTTGCCGGGTCGACGGCAAACGGGTTTTCGCTTCGGACCCCGTCCCGGTAAGACCAATGCGCGGCCACGCCTGTTTCGGCGACGTCGTGCATCTGGCGTGTCCGGATCTGAACCTCGACCCGTTTGCCATCGCGGCCCGAAACGGTGGTATGGATCGATCGGTACCCGTTTTGTTTCGGTTCGGAGATGTAATCCTTGAAACGTCCGGGGATGGCGCGCCAGCGCTGGTGGATGACACCCAGCGTTGCGTAGCAGTCGGCTTTGGACCGGGTGATAATGCGGAAGCCGTAGATATCCGAGAGGCGGGAAAAGCCGATTTCCTTTTCCTGCATTTTGCGCCAGATCGAATACGGCTTCTTGGCGCGCCCGAACACCTCGGCATCGACACCGGCTTTTTCCAGCTCCGAGCGCATGTCACCTGTGATCCGATGGATCACGTCTCCGGTTTCTTTCTGGAGCGTGATGAAGCGGCGTATGATGCTCGCACGGCCCTCGGGGTTGAGGACGCGAAAGGCGAGGTCTTCCAGCTCGTCGCGCATCCATTGCATGCCCATGCGGCCTGCAAGCGGCGCGTAGATGTCCATCGTCTCGCGCGCTTTCTGGACCTGTTTTTCCGGCTTCATCGCCTTGATCGTGCGCATGTTGTGCAGACGGTCGGCCAGCTTTACCAGGATCACCCGCAAATCCTTGGACATGGCCATGAAGAGCTTGCGGAAGTTCTCGGCCTGCTTGGTCTCGGAACTCGACAGTTGCAGGTTGGTGAGCTTGGTGACGCCGTCCACCAGCATCGCCACCTCGTCGCCGAAACGCGCCGAGATTTCGGAATAGGTGGATTTCGTGTCTTCGATCGTGTCGTGCAGCAGCGCTGTGATGATCGTGGCGTCATCGAGCTGCTGTTCGGTCAGGATCGCGGCAACGGCGACAGGATGCGAGAAATAGGGCTCGCCAGAATGGCGAAACTGGCCCTCGTGCATCTCGCGGCCGTACGCATAGGCCGCGCGGATCAACGCTTCGTTCGTGCGTGGATTGTAGTTGCGCACCAGCGCAACAAGGTCGTCAGCGGCAATCATCGGTGCCTCATTCACATGCGGCCCGCGTTGCGGCAGACCTTAGCTCTGGCCTTGCGCCTCCATCAGCGCGCGCAGCAGTTTTTCCTCGGAAAGATCGTCTTCGGCCGGCTTGTCGGGTTCCGCGCCCATGAGCAGCGCCATTGCATCCTCTTCCGGTTCGTCGACTTCGATCTGTGTCTGGTTCGACTCGATCAGACGTTCGCGAAGCTCGTCTGCCGACTGGGTCTCGTCTGCAATTTCGCGCAGCGCAACAACCGGGTTCTTGTCGTTGTCGCGATCGACCGTCACAGCGGCACCGGCCGTCACTTCGCGGGCGCGGTGCGCAGCCAGCATCACCAACTCAAACCGATTGGGAACCTTGTCGACGCAATCTTCAACCGTTACGCGGGCCATGGAAACTCCACTTCGCTGAATAGCATTTGAAGTTACAGCACATATCGCTCGATAACCGCGATTACAAGTCGATATCAGTGCTCAATCAGAACAATCTCGCCCAATTTCCCGGGCGAGAGAGCGTTGCACATGTCCGTGATGGATCGATCAAGCACGGGATGCACCCAGTCTGCCGCAATATCCCTGAGGGGTACAAGGACAAATGCACGATCCTGCACTCTCGGGTGCGGCAGGATCAGTTGCGATGGGCTGCTGGTTTTCTGGTCTGAAAGGGGCATGCAGCGCCAGCGGTCGTATGTCTCGCGATCCGGCAGGATCCGGGCGCCGCAGGCGATCAGATCAAGGTCCAGCGTCCGGCTTGCCCAACGTTCTTTTCGCTCCCGACCGAAATCCGCCTCGATTTCATGCAGGCGCGCCAACACCGCGTGCGGATCAAGGACAGAGGTCACATGCGCGGCCGCGTTCACGTAATCCGGCCCGGCGCCGGCGGGGAAACACGGTGTTCGATACAGGGCGCTTACGCGTTCGACGCGGATATCGGGCTGTTGCAGGCGGGCCAGCGCTGCACGAACGGAGGCCGTCGGCGACGCCGTACCGGAGAGCAGATTTGCCCCCAGGGCTATGTAAAAATCATTCATATTACTGTCATACTTGGGCTGCTGCGGAGACAATGCACCTTGCGGCACTACGTAAAATCATTAATTCACACGGCGCGGCCTTGCAGTAAAGCTTCGGACCAACCACTCCCGAAAGTTCGTTTGGCCGCCCGATTATTTTAAGGAAGGCTCAGTTCATGTTCTACAAAGACGAGCGTTTGGCGCTGTTTATTGATGGCTCCAATCTCTACGCGGCGGCAAAATCACTTGGGTTTGACATCGACTACAAACTGCTGCGCCAGGAGTTCGTGCGCCGCGGCAAGCTTTTGCGCGCGTTCTACTACACTGCCTTGTTGGAGAATGACGAGTATTCGCCGATCCGCCCGCTGGTGGACTGGCTTCATTACAATGGTTTCAACATGCGGACGAAACCGGCCAAGGAGTACACCGACAGCCAGGGTCGTCGCAAGGTCAAGGGCAACATGGATATCGAACTGACGGTCGATGCCATGGACTTGTCCGAGCATGTCGATCACATCGTGCTGTTCTCGGGTGATGGCGATTTCCGGCCGCTGGTGGAAAGCCTGCAGCGCCGGGGCGTTCGGGTGTCGGTGGTTTCCACAATCCGCAGCCAGCCGCCGATGATTGCCGACGAGTTGCGCCGGCAAGCCGACAACTTTATCGAACTGTCTGAATTGCGAGACGTGATCGGTCGCCCGCCGCGCGACGCGGTATCGGACCGTGAAACGGTCTCGGCCGATCAGGAGTGACAGTGACCCGGCGCAAGATGGCTCATGTGGAGTGACCTTCTCGCTTTGGTCGGATTGTTCCTCGTCGCCTTCGGCGCGGCGACCATCCTGCCGTTTCAATCCGAAATCGTGTTCGTCGCGCTGCAACTGCGCGACGACATCCACATTTTTTGGGTTATCGCTTTTGCCAGTGTCGGGAACATCCTTGGCTCAGGGCTGAATTATGTCCTGGGCCGGGTGATCGAGCGCTATCACGGACGCCGGTGGTTTCCGGTGACAGAAGCGCAATTGGAGCGCGCGCGGCAGTGGTACCTGAGGTGGGGCGTCTGGACCCTGCTGCTAAGCTGGGCCCCATTGGGAGACGCGCTGACCGTCGTGGCCGGCGTGATGCGGACCAATGTCTGGCTGTTCTTTCTGTTGGTGGGAATTGCCAAGACGATCCGCTATATCGTCGTCGCGTTGATCACGGCCGCGGCGTTCTGACATCTGCCGAAGACTGGCCGGGCGGTACATCCCGTGCTGCGCGGGTGATGCCGAAGAACATGGTCAGTGTCGTGAGCAGGAAGTATCCGGCAATCGCGAAAAACTGCGTCTCGATCCCGATGCCAAAATCGATCAGCGCACCCGTCAGTCCCGGACCGATGGCAGACCCGAGCACCATGACCGCTGTCGCCATGGATTTGATCGACCCGATATGGGCCGTGCCGTAGAATTCCGCCCAGAACGCATTGGGCAAGGTTGTATTCGCGCCCGAAGTCAGACCAAGGAAAACGAACCCAAGCGCCAGGCCGAATGGGTTTTGTGTGTTGGCGAATATCAGGAAAGCAATGACCATGGGCAGTTGGTAATACGGGGTCAGCCGCGCCGTGCCCAACCGGTCCAACGCCCAGCCCGAGACCACCATCGCCGTGATGCCGATTGCTGTGTAGAGCGGGAAGAAACTGACAAAGACCAGATGCTCCACGCCTTTCACGTCGGAAATGTGCACCTGGTGAAAGAAGAACGCCGTGTTGAATGCGGCCGGTCCCAAGACAGCGGGAACCATGCACCAGAACAGCGGATGACGCAGCGCCTGCAATCGCCTCCAGTGGTGTCCGCGCATCCCGACCGATACATCGGTTGCCGCGTGCGAGGCCGGGGTGCGTTCCTGCCTCAGCAGCCGGTTGAGGACCGGGATCATGAGCACGCAAACGCCCGCCGCCATCACCCAGAGATTTTGCCACGCCATCACCGTCATCGCCGCGACGACAGCCATTGGAACCAGAGCCTCACCGGTGGCAAAGCCCAATGACGCAATGGACAGCGCCCGCCCCCTTGTTGCCACGAACCAACGGGCCATCGCGATCACGGCGATATGTGAACACATGCCTTGCCCGAAAAAACGCAACGCAAAGACGATGAACGGCAAGGCCCAGACCCACGGGTTGAGGGCCATTGCAAGGCTCGCCAGCGCCAGCCCGGTCAGCACGATCGGGGCAAGAATGCGGACCCGAAAGATGTCGGTCAGCCCGCCGGCCCAGACCATCAGCGCGGCTGAGGCCATCGTTCCGATCATGTAGATGCCGCCCCAGGCACCATGGCTCAGATCAAAGGCAAGGCGCACCTCGCCTGCAAACAGGGAAATGAAATAGGTCTGCCCAAATGACGACAGGAACGTGAGCATCGCCCCCGTTGTCAGGAACGGCGCGTTGTCGCGGAGATAGTCGGTGAGGCGCATTCCAACGCAATGCCCCCGTCGCGCAGGGGTTGCAACCGCGAATTCACCGGGGCAGCGCGGGGGGCGCGCAGAGGGCGCGCGCGCGGGATAGGCCAGTTCGCCGCAATCGCGATGTGCTTCAAGACTGGAACCGGGCCGCCAGAGGCTTTAGGTTCGGGGCAAGACGGAGGCTTGCATGACCAGACCACCCCTGAAACTGTACCTCGCCGCGCCGCGCGGGTTCTGCGCCGGTGTGGACCGCGCAATCAAGATCGTAGAAATGGCGCTCGAGAAATGGGGCGCACCGGTCTATGTGCGCCACGAGATCGTGCACAACAAGTTTGTCGTCGACAGCCTGCGCGACAAGGGCGCGGTCTTTGTCGAGGAACTCGACGAGTGCCCCGACGACCGCCCGGTGATCTTTTCCGCGCATGGCGTGCCCAAGGCCGTCCCCGCCGAGGCTGCAAAGCGCGAGATGATCTATGTCGATGCAACCTGTCCGTTGGTCAGCAAGGTCCACATCGAAGCGACCCGGCACCACGAAAACGGGCTTCAGATGATCATGATCGGCCATGAGGGTCATCCCGAGACCGTCGGGACGATGGGACAATTGCCCGAAGGCGAGGTACTTCTGGTTGAAACGGTCGATGATGTGGCCAGGGTCAGGGTGCGTGATCCGGCCAAACTGGCCTTCGTGACCCAGACGACGCTCAGTGTGGACGACACGATCGACATCGTAGCGGCGCTGAAAGACCGGTTTCCCAGGATCGTCGGCCCGCACAAGGAAGACATCTGCTACGCGACCACCAACCGGCAAGAGGCTGTGAAGGCAATGGCCCCTGACTGCGACGCCATGCTGGTTGTCGGCGCACCCAATTCATCGAACTCCAGGCGGTTGGTCGAGGTGGGGCGCAAGGCGGGGTGCCGCTATGCGCAACTGGTTCAGCGCGCCCCGGATATTGACTGGCGCGCGCTCGAAGGGATCGGCAGCATCGGCATCACGGCGGGCGCCTCGGCCCCGGAAGAGTTGATCAACGAGGTGATCGAGGCGTTCCGCGACAGATTCGAAGTGACGGTGGAACAGGTCGAGACAGCGGTTGAAGACGTGGAATTCAAGGTTCCACGTGTGCTGAGGATCCCGGCCTGAGAGTGCCCTTGCGGTGCGTGCAGGCACGCGCCCCACCGGGGTGAAGCTGTTGTCGCCTGCGCGTTCACACGTGCCGCATCACCGTTTTCCGCCGGGTTTCCCCCCGAATTTACCAGCCGGCTTGCCGCCCGGTTTCCCGCCGAACTTGCCTGCCGGTTTCCCAGCCCCGGCACGGGGCTTGCGCATGCTTTGCGACGGGTCGCTGGCCTTGGCGCGCGCGATGTTCTTTTTGCTGTCCGGTTTGCCCTCGGGCGGGGGCGGGCCCTTGGGCTTGCCGCCTTTGCCCTTGTAGGGCTGGGCCTGGAATTCGCGTTCGGAGCGACGCGGCGGGCGGTCGCCTCCGGACGTGTCGCCATGGAGTTTACGGTCCTGCGCCGGACCATCGGATTTGCCTTGGTACGGCTTGCGGGCGCGCGGCGGGCCATCGGACCTTGCGTCGGGTTTTCCCGCAGGTTTCGGACCCTTGCGATCCGCCGGTTTCGGTTTGCGCACACGCGGGGTCGGCGCGTCATTCCAGTCGATGGGGGCGGCGGATTTCGGTGCCGCCGGCGTGTCGTCCCTTGCGGGCGTCACAGCGTCCGCTCTGGGCCGGTCGTGGTCGGATGTCCGCGCTGGTTTTGGACCGTCGCCATACGGCTTGCGCTCGGGGCGGGGGCCACCTTTGCCACCCGGCTTTGCGCCGCGATCAAAGTCGGGGGCTTTGTCCAGACGGGTCAGGGTCACCCCCTTTTCCAACGTCATCTCGGGTCCGACGGCATTCAGCAGCTGCGCCACCGCGCTTTCCCGGATTTGCACAAGCGAATGATCCTGCTGGATGCGAATCGCACCGATATCATCCTTGCTCAGATCGCCGGCGCCGCAAATCATCGGCAGGATCCGGCGCGGTTCGGCCTCGGCGGCGCGGCCACCAGACACCGCAAACCAGACGCTTGGACCAAACTCGGCCCGCTTCTCTGGCTTGGCTGCCGGGTCCGACAGTTCCTCGGGCGCGGTATGCTGTTCGCGGAACAGGCGCAGATAGGCCGCCGCGATCTGTTCGGGCGTCTTTTCCGCTACCAGACGGGAGACGACCGCCTCCTCGGACTCGCCCACGGGTGTTTCCCACGCGGGATCGGCGAACATCCGATCCTCGTCGCGCGCCAGCACCTCCTCTGCGGAGGGCGCCGCGCCCCAGTCGGATTTCAGCTTGGCCATGGCAAGAATGCGCTCCGCCTTCTTGCGCACTTTCGGCGTGACGATCAGGGCCGACACCCCCTTGCGCCCGGCGCGACCGGTCCGGCCGGACCGGTGCAGCAGGGTTTCGTGGTTCGACGGCAATTCGGCATGCACCACGAGATCGAGGTTCGGCAGGTCGATGCCGCGTGCGGCCACGTCAGTCGCCACGCAGACCTGCGCCCGGCCGTCGCGCATCGCTTGCAAGGCGTGGGTGCGTTCCGTCTGCGATAGCTCGCCCGAGAGCGCCACAACCTGGAATCCCCGGTTCGACAGGCGTGTGGTCAGACGGTTCACCATCGCGCGGGTGTTGGCAAAGACGATGGCGTTCGGCGCTTCGTAGAAGCGCAGCGTATTGATCACCGCATTGTCGGTGTCCCTGTCAGCCACCTGCATGGCGCGGTAGGCGATATCTGCGTGCTGGCTGGTGTCGGATTTTGTCACCACCCGGATCGCATCGCGCTGGTAGCTTTTGGCCAGCGTCGCGATCATCTTTGGCACGGTGGCAGAGAACATGAGCGTCTGCCGCTCCTGCGGAGCCTGTCCCAAAATGAACTCGAGGTCTTCGCGGAAGCCGAGGTCCAGCATCTCGTCTGCTTCATCCAGAACCACTGCGCGACATTCGCTCAGGTCAATTGAGCCGCGCATGATATGGTCGCGCAGGCGCCCGGGCGTGGCGACGACGATATGCGCTCCGCGCTCCAATGCGCGGCGCTCATCGCGCATGTCCATGCCGCCCACGGTCGAGGCCATGACCACGCCCGCCTGCGCATAAAGCCACGCCAGTTCGCGCTTCACCTGCAAGGCCAGTTCGCGGGTCGGTGCAATCACCAAAGCCACCGGCGCGCCCGCGGCAGCGAAGACCTCGGCTTCGAGAATCGTCGGCGCAATCGCAAGGCCGAACCCAAGCGTCTTGCCCGATCCGGTCTGGGCGGACACCAGAAGGTCTGCGCCGACGTATCCGGGGTTCAGAACCGCCTCCTGAACAGGGGTCAGCGTGTCATATCCACGGGCATCAAGGGCGTCTTGCAGGGCTTTTTTCACGGTAGTCGTCTTTATGTAAGGGCGGCCCACCATTGGACCGAAGCGCGCGTGTAGATCATTGACAGGCAAATGTATAGCGTCATTGGGGGGCGCCCACTGCTGATCTGCCATGCATTGGTCGCAACACCGGTCATTTGCCGCAACCGTCTTGTTGGCAACTGACACAACCTGAGCTACGTCGCGCAGCATCACGAAACGACGGACTCGCCATGACGCAAATACCCCGCTCTGCCCTGACCCTTGGCCTTGCCGGCGTGATCCCCTTTGCCTGGGGCGCGCTGACCTTGCTGTCCGATGCTGCGGCGCAATGGGGGCTGGACACGCTGGGCCCCCGGTTCATCGGACCCTATGTACAGCTCAGCTACGGCATGGTGATCCTCAGCTTCATGTCCGGCGTGCTTTGGGGGTTTTCCACCAAGGCACATGGCGGGCGCGCGGCGACGGGCTATGCGCTGTCGGTGATCCCGGCGCTCTGGGCGTTCTTGATGGCGGGCGGCGGACCGGTCTCTGCCGGCACCAACCTGATCTTCGGGTTTCTGGGTCTGCTGATCCTGGATTTCGCGTTCTGGCAATGGGGCCTTGCCCCGAAATGGTGGATGCAGCTTCGCGTGTTGTTGACAGCGCTGGTCGTGGCCTGCCTGTCAGTCGGGGTCTTCCGGTGACCGATCGCGACACGATCGCCGTCTACGATGCGCGCGCGGGGGATTACGCCAAGCTCGATTCGTCGGAGACACCGGGCGCAACACTGTCCGCCTTTATTGCCGCCTTGCCGCGCGGGGCAAAGGTGCTCGACCTCGGCTGCGGTCCCGGCACATCCGCGCGGCACATGGCGCGGGCCGGCTGCGCCGTCGACGCGGTGGATGCTTCGTCCGGGATGATCGCGCTTGCCGGGAAGATCGACGGTGTCACCGCGTGGCAGGCGACCTTCGACGACCTGACAGGCACCGCGATCTATGACGGCGTCTGGGCCAATTTCAGCCTGCTGCACGCCTCCCGCGCCGACATGCCACGTCATGTGTCGACCCTCCACACGGCGTTGAAAGCCGGTGGCCTGTTCCACATCGCCGTCAAGGAAGGCACAGGCGAGGGTCGCGACAATCTGGGACGCCACTACAGCTACTACACCGAACCCGACCTCGCGACGCTGCTGCAAGCTGCGGGATTTACCGTCGGTTCCACTCGACGCGGCCGCGACAAAGGGCTAAGCGGCGGTGAAGAAAACTGGATATCCATCACCGCCCATGCCTGACCTTTATGCCTATACCGACGGAGCCTGTTCCGGAAACCCGGGTCCCGGCGGCTGGGGCGTATTGATGCAGGCCAAGGACGGCGACACCATCCTCAAGGAACGCATGTTGTCAGGCGGTGAGGCGAACACCACCAACAACCGCATGGAACTGCTTGCCGCGATTCACGCGCTCGAGACGTTGGCGCGGGCGTCTTCGCTGACCATCATCACCGACAGCGCCTATGTGAAGAACGGCGTGACCGGCTGGATTCATGGCTGGAAACGCAATGGCTGGAAGGCCGCCAACAAGAAACCGGTCAAGAATGTCGAATTGTGGCAGCGGCTGGACGAAGCGCAGCAGCGCCACGACGTGACCTGGGAATGGGTCAAGGGCCACGCCGGGCATCCCGAGAACGAACGCGCCGACGAATTGGCGCGCGAGGGCATGAAGCCGTTCAAGAAAGGCGCTGCGTGACGCTGATCACGCTGCTCGACCATGCCGCGGTGCTGGTCTTTGCCCTGACCGGCGCCATGGTCGCCAGCCGCGCAACTGACCTTATTGCAAATCGCTGAACGCCTCTTGCAGACGTTTGGCGGCGTCCTCGACGCGGTAACGCTGCGTGGCAAGGTTGAATCGCAAAAAGCTCTCTCCGCCGGGGCCGAATTCCGGGCCCGGACTGGGCGCGATGCCGGCCTCCTTGCGGACCCTGTCGCTGATCTCCTCGAAACTCATGCCCGTTCCGGAAAAATCAACCCATGCCAGATAGGTCGACGCTAGGGGCAAAGACCGCACACCGGGAATGGCGTTGACCGCCTCGTCGAATATGCGCCGGTTCTCGATCAGATGGTCGATTTGCGCATCCACCCAGTTCGCGCCCTCGGGGGAATAGGCCGCTGTCACCATCTTGATCCCCAAGGCGTTCGGCGAATAGTCCAGCGACCGCAAACGTTGGGTCATCACTTCGCGCAGTTTGGCATCTGGGATGATCATGTTGCCGGTCTTTTGCCCGGCGATGTTGAAGGTCTTGGACGATGCCGTGAGAACCACCAACCGCTCCCGCGCGTCGGGGGCGGCCACGTCGAACGGCACGAATGTCTGGCCGGGATAGATGAAATCGTGGTGGATCTCGTCCGCGATCACGATGAGGTCGTTGCGCGCGGCAAACTCGGCCACCTGGCGCAACTCGTCTTGTGTCCAGATGCGCCCCGAGGGGTTTTGCGGCGAACAGAAGATCAGCAGCTTCTCGGTGCCGTCCAACTGCGCCTGTGCGGCGTCGAAATCGATCCGATAGGTGTCCCCGTCAAGTGGCATCTCGCATTGCACCGGTGTCCGCCCGGCACGGCGGACCTTCCATTCGAACTCGTGATAGACCGGGTTGAACGTGACAACGCGGTCGCCCGGATCGGTCCAGACGTCGACGCAAAGCGCGATCGCGTTGCCAAGCCCCTGCGAGGTCAGGATCCAATCGGTGTCGATCTCCCAGCCGTGCCGCGTTTTCATCCACCATTGGATCGCCGCGTGGTAGGCATCGAAATCGGCGAAATAACCGAACACGCCGTGATCTACCGCCTCTTGCAGCGCCGCCAGCACGCAGGGGGCGGTCGGATAATCGCTGTCCGCCGTCCACATCGCGAGTCCGTCTTCCGCGTCCACGTCGAACTTGCTTTCAAGCAAATCCCATTTGGCACTATGCGTGCCGCGCCGATCGTTGGGGATGTTGAAGAAATCACGCATGTCCTGCTCCGCTCGGTTGGGATTTTGTGCGACGCTACCCCAGTGAACGTCAGGTGCAAGCCCCGGTCACTTGCCCTTGGCACATGGATTGCCTAGATCACTGCCATGAAATTGCCGATCATCCTCCATCCGGACCCGCGTCTGAAAAAGACCTGTGCGCCCGTGCCTGATCTGTCAGACGATCTGCGCACGCTGGCCAATAACATGCTCGAAACCATGTACGACGCGCCCGGCATCGGTCTGGCCGCACCGCAGGTCGGCGTGATGTCGCGTCTGATCGTGCTGGACTGCGTGAAGGACGAAAACGAACCCTCGCGCCCGCTGGTGATGTTCAACCCCGAGATCCTGTCGTTCTCGGACGACAGCAATGTCTACGAAGAAGGCTGCCTGTCGATCCCCGATCAATTCGCCGATGTCACCCGGCCCGAGACCGTCAAGGTGGGGTGGCTCGACGAAACAGGCACCCCGCGCGAAGAAGAGTTTGACGGTCTCTGGTCGACATGTGTGCAGCACGAGATTGACCACCTGAACGGCAAGCTCTTCATCGATCACCTCAAGCCGTTGAAGCGCCAGATGATCACGCGCAAGATGGTCAAGCTCAAGCGGGAAAGGGCGCGGGCATGAGTGTGCTGGACATCGTCAAATGGCCCGACCCCAGGTTGTCCGAGGTCTGCGCGCCTGTCACCAATCCGATGACATTGCACGACCTGGTGCAGGACATGTTCGAGACCATGTATGACGCCGCCGGTCGCGGGCTTGCCGCGCCGCAGGTCGGCGTGATGCAGCGCGTTTTCGTGATGGATCCGACATGGAAAGAAGGCCCGCGCACGCCCTATGTCTGTATCAACCCTGAAATCCTGACGGCTGGTACAACAACCGCCGTGGCAACCGAGGCCTGCCTGTCGATCCCCGGCGTGTCCGCCGAGGTCACGCGGCCGACCGAAATAGCCTTGGCCTATACCGACCTTGACGGCACCCGCCGTGAAACCGCGCTGACCGGCTTTGCCGCGACCTGCGCGCAGCACGAACTGGACCACCTGGACGGAACGGTGATCCTTGATCGGCTTGACCTTGATGCACGCTCCGAGGTCGAAGCCCGCTACACGGCCTTGGCATGACGGCGCGTCGCTGCCTGCCATGGCCGAACAAATGCCTGCGCATGCCAGCCGACCCGGTGGACAGGATCACCGACAAGATCCGTGCGATCCTGGACGAGATGATAGACACGATGGAAGCCATGCCCGGTGTCGGTCTTGCCGCGCCGCAGATCGGCGTGATGCAGCGGCTTGCCTTGGTCGATGCCTCCCAGGAGCGTGGCAAGGCGGTGCGCATGGCCAATCCCGAGATCCTGCACGCCTCGGGTCAATTGCGCAGCCACGAAGAGGCCAGCCCAAACCTGCCCGGCGTGTCCGCCACCATAGACCGGCCCCGCGCCGTAACCGTCCGGTTCATGGATGCGGATGGAATTGTTCAGGAACAGGATTTCGTCGGCCTTTGGGCCACGTCGGTGCAGCACCAGATCGACCATTTGAACGGCCGGATGTATTTCGATCATCTGAGCCGGCCCAAGCGCGATATGCTCTTGCGGCGCGCGCGGAAACGGAAGGGATAGGCTATGCGGATCGTCTTCATGGGCACTCCGGATTTCTCGGTTCCGGTTCTCGACGCGCTGGTCGAGGCGGGTCATGAGATCGTCGCCGTTTACAGTCAGCCGCCGCGTCCTGCCGGCCGGGGCAGGAAGGACCGGCCCACCCCCGTCCACGCGCGGGCGGTGGCGTTGGGACTTGATGTGCGGCACCCGACGAGCCTGCGCAACGAGGTCGCCCAACGGGACTTTGCCGCGCTCGGGGCAGATGTCGCGGTGGTGGTGGCCTATGGGCTGATCCTGCCGCAGCCGATTCTGGATGCGCCACGGTATGGCTGCCTGAACATCCACGCGTCGCTCCTGCCGCGCTGGCGGGGGGCTGCACCGATCCATCGCGCGGTCATGGCCGGGGATGCCGAGACCGGGGTGTGCATCATGCAGATGGAGGCGGGGCTGGACACCGGCCCGGTCCTGCTGCGGTCCGCGACCCCGATCGGCGAGACAGAGACAACCGGGGCGCTGCATGACCGGTTGAGCGGCATCGGTGCCGATCTGATCGTGCAGGCGCTGGAAAATCCGGGCGGGCTCATCCCACGTCAACAGCCTGATGAGGGCGTCACCTATGCCGACAAGATCGACAAATCCGAGGCCCGGATCGACTGGTCCCGCCCCGCGACCGAGGTGGACCGCCTGATCCGCGGGCTGTCGCCCATCCCGGGGGCGTGGACCCTGATCGGCGGCGACCGGGTGAAGCTCCTGGGAAGCTGCGTGGTCGATGGCTCGGGGCCCGTGGGAACGGCGCTGGATGATCGGTTCACGATCGCTTGCGGGCAGGGCGCGGTCAGGATCAGCCGGGCGCAACGGGCCGGCAAGGGCGCACAGGATGCGGCTGATTTCCTGCATGGATCGGCGGTCCCGGTCGGGACCCGTTTGGGAGAGACATCATGTTCATGATCTTGATGGGCACCGTCGTGATCGCGGGGATCGTCGGATATATCTCGGAGAAGACGGGGTTCACCAGAAACGGGATTCTTCAGAGCATCATCATCTGCGTGGGCGGGGCCTTCGTGGCCTATTTCGTGCGCATCATGTTCGGGATCGGATTCGGATCGCCCGGACTGAACGCGATCGTGTCCTCCCTGGGGGCGCTGATCATCGTGCCGACTCATTGGCGTGGCGCGGTGCGGAACCGGCGGCGGTAGCGTCCCACGCGTGGGACAGCCTGCCGGCCCAGTGATTTCAGTGGGTTACGGGGCCGTCTTTACGATTTTTAAAGGTTTGGACGCGGTCTCTGGACGGGCCAAGGCCGCACGGACCATCCACTACCAGCGCCAGCGCAAGTGCCACTGCCGAGACTGGATTACGCGACCATCTTTTCGGCCTTGTTCAGATCGACTGAAACAAGCTGGCTCACCCCTTGTTCCTGCATCGTGACACCAAAGAGCCGGTCCATGCGCGACATGGTGACGGCGTGATGCGTGATGATCAGAAAGCGCGTTTCGGTGCGGCGGCACATCTCGTCCAGCAGGTCGCAGAAACGCGTCACATTGGCATCATCGAGCGGCGCATCGACCTCGTCCAGAACGCAAATCGGGGCCGGGTTGGCCAGAAAGACCGCAAAGATGAGCGCCAGCGCCGTGAGGGTCTGTTCGCCCCCCGACAGCAAGGACAGGGTCGACAGCTTCTTGCCCGGCGGCTGGCACATGATTTCCAGCCCGGCCTCCAAGGGATCGTCACTTTCGACCATGACCAGGTTGGCCTCGCCGCCGGCAAACAGATGCGTAAAGAGCAGGGAAAAGTTGTTGTTGACCTGCTCGAACGCGGTCAGGAGCCGTTCACGGCCCTCGCGATTGAGCGATGCAATGCCCGAGCGCAGGGTTTTGACCGCCTCTTCGAGATCCTCCTTCTCGGACAGAAGGGAATCGTGCTCTTCCTGAACCTCGCGGGCGTCTTCCTCGGCGCGCAGGTTGACCGCACCCAGCGCGTCGCGTTGACGCTTCAGGCGGGTCACGTCGTTGTCGATCGACTCGGCCTTGGGCAGCGCGTCGGGATCGGCCCCGAGCTTTTGCAGCAGCGCGGTGGGGCTGGTGTCCTGTTCGTCTGCGATGCGTTCCGCGGCGGCGATCACGGCGTCGCGTGCGGCTTCGGCGTGGGCTTCGGAGCGGGCGCGGGCCTCGCGCGCTTCAGAGGCGGTGCGTTCGGCCTCGCGTTCGGCCTGATCGGCATGGCGCAGGCTGCCTTCGGCAGCGGAAAGGGCGTCGTCTGCGGCGGCCTTGCGCGCTTCGGCTTGAGTGATCTCGTGGCCCAGACTGTCGCGCTGGGCGGCAAGCTCGGCCGGGGTGCCAGAGGCCGCATCGAGTTCCGACTGCGCGGCGGTCCGGCGGTCGGCGAGTTCGGCGCTGCGCTTTTCCGCCGTCTCGAGCCGGTACCGCCACCCGCTGAGGTCCTTTGTCACTTGCTGCGACCGGGCCTTGCGGGCGTCCCCTTCGCGGCGAAGTTCGTCCTGTTCGGAGCGGCGGGCCATCATGGTCATGCGCGCCGCCTCGACGGTCATCCTGAGGTCCTCGACTTCGGCGCGCGCGGCGTCGAGATCTTCGAGATCGCCAACCGCGCGCTCGGCCTCGGTCAGTTGCGCGCGCGCGGTGGTCGCCTCGTCCTCGTGGCGTGACAGGGCAAGGCCAAGGCTTTCGAGCTTGCCTTCGGCCATGTCGCGGTCGGCCTCGGCGCGAGAGAGCTTGCGCGCGGCGTCCGTGACGGCAGCGTCGGCATCGCGGCGGGCCTTGCGGGCGGTTTTCTCGGCCTCGGTGAGGCTGGCAAGACGGTCTGTCAGGCTGTCATGCGCATCGCGGGCGCCCTCGGCGCGGGCCGAAGCGCGCGCGGTTTCCTGCTTCAGCGCTTCCAGCCGGTTGAGCTGTTCAAGCCGCAGCGCCGCCGCCGATGGGGCGTCTTCGGCCCAGGCGCGATAGCCATCCCAGCGCCAGAGATCGCCATCGACGCTGACCAGCCGCTGACCCGGTTTCAGGAGCGGTTGCAGCCGCGCGGCGTCGTCTGCATCGGCCAGGCCGATCTGCGCCATGCGGCGTTCCAGAACTTCGGGGACCGAGACGTGACGGGTGAGCGGCGTGATGCCATCGGGCAAGGGTTGATCGGTGTCATAGGCGGGCAGGATGGTCCAGCCGGTCGGGCCATCGCCGCCGACCTCGGGGGCGCGCAGATCGTCGGCCAAGGCAGCCCCAAGCGCCTTTTCGAAGCCCTGTTCGACTTGCAGCCGGTCAAGGATTTGCCCACCCTCGGCGGTGTCGCGATCCAGCAAGCGGGCCAGCGCGGTGGTCTCGGCGGACAGCGCGCTCATCTCGCCTTCGGCTTCGGATCTTGTGGCGCGGGCATCGGCTTCGAGCGATTGCGTCTCGGCGCGGGCGGCTTCCGCTTCGGTCAGGACCTGATCGGCGCGTTCGGACAGGTCGCGTGCGGCGGTCTGTTCCTCCTGCGCCTGGTCCGCGGCGGTGTTGGCCGCGGTGAGCGCCTGTTTCGCCGCTGTCATTGCCGCGCGGGCGCGGGTGGTTTCGGCCTCGTTCCGGTCCAGCGTCTTTCGTGCGTCCGACAGAAGGCGCTGCGCCGATTGGTGCCGCGCCGCGAGGCGGGCGACATCTTCGGTCTTCTGGCTCAGGTCGGCTTCGCGGGCTTGCAGGATCGCGCCCGCCTCTGATGCCGTCTGTGATGCTGCGGCGATCTTGTCGTCATGGCCCTGGGCCGCCTTTTCGAGTTCGCGCGCTTCCCATTCCAATTGCTGGATTGTCTCGCCGGCATCCCGGTTGAGGCCGCCTTCGCGCTCCATGTCCCTGGTCAACTGCTCAATGCGGCGTGTGAGGGTCTGGATCGTCTCCTCGGCGCGGCGTTCCTGTTCGGAGAGGGTGTCGCGTTGCAGCGTCAGGCGCTGCACGATGGCGGCGGCGATGGCGGCTTCCTCGCGCCGGGGGGGCAGCGCGTTATCCGCCTGTTCGCGCGCCTTGGTTGCGTCGCGCGCGGCGGTTTCGGCCTTGGCCGCCGCTGTCGTCCGCTCGCGCAATTGCGCATCGGCCTCGGCGCGGCTGGTGTCGGCGTCCTTCCAGCGGCGATAAAGCAGCAGACCCTCGGCGTGGCGCAGCTCTTCGCCGATGGCGCGGTAGCGGGCCGCCTGCTTGGCTTGCCGGGCCAGTTGTGTCAGCTGCGCGGCAAGCTGTTCGATCACGTCATCGACACGCAGAAGGTTTGCTTCGGTGTTCTTGAGCTTCAGCTCGGCCTCGTGGCGGCGCTGGTAGAGACCGGAAATGCCGGCGGCCTCTTCAAGGATGCGGCGGCGGTTCTTGGGCTTGGCGTTGATCAGTTCACTGATCTGGCCCTGCCGCACGAGGGCGGGGGAATGCGAGCCGGTGGAGGCGTCGGCAAAGAGCATCTGCACGTCGCGGGCGCGCGTGTCCTTTCCATTGGTCTTGAATGCGCTGCCGGCGTCGCGGGTGATGCGGCGCACGATGTCGATCTGGTCCTGATCGTTGAACCCTGCCGGGGCGAGCCGGTCCGAATTGTCGATATGGATCGACACCTCGGCATAGTTTCGGGCAGGGCGCGTGGCGGCGCCGGCAAAGATCACGTCCTCCATGCCGCCGCCGCGCATTGCGGTCGGGCGGTTTTCGCCCATCACCCAGCGCAGCGCTTCGAGCAGGTTGGATTTGCCGCAGCCGTTCGGCCCGACAACGCCGGTCAGGCCATCGGCGATGATCAGGTCGGTCGGGTCAACAAAGCTTTTGAACCCTGTCAAACGAAGTTTGGAAAAGCGCACCTGTGAAACCTGCCTGATTCCCTGCCGTTCGGGCAGTGTGTCGCGGGGCCTGCCGGCGAGTCAACGATTTGTCTCCGCATGTGGTGAGGTGGCCGTGATTATCCACAAGATATTGGGCTGACTTGTGGACGCCTTCACGCGAGATGCGACCGCGCTGACAAATTCCGTGCGCCTGTGTCTTTACATTCTGAAATTGGAATGTATAAATATTCCGAAACCAGAATATAAAGGAGACCCGTCATGGATCGTTCCACAACCAGACCTGCCGATACCTATTCGCCGATCTATTTCCTTGCGTCGCTTGGCGCGGGCGGCATCGCGGTGACGTTTTTCATGTTCCTGATGTTCTGGGTGCCGCATCCCGGTCAGCCCGTGCCGGTGTTCGAGGATATCACGGCGGCTTTTGCCACGGGGGGGCTTGCGCTGCAGACCGGGATCACGGTGGCGCTGGTCGGCATCGCGGTGTTTGCCTTTCTCAACATCAAGTCCCTGATCTGGAACCTGCAAGCGCTGTCGGCTTTCAAGCAGACCGATGACTATGCCAAGCTGCGCCAGACCAATGCCGAAGCCACGTTGCTGGCGATGCCGCTGGCGCTGGCCATGAGCGTGAACGCGATGTTCATTGTCGGGCTGGTCTTTGTGCCGCAGCTCTGGAGCGTGGTGGAGTACCTGTTCCCGCTGGCATTGATCGCCTTCGCGGGGATCGGCGTGATGGCCTTTTCGGTGATCGGCGCGTTCCTGGGGCGTGTGCTGTCCAAGGGCGGTGTGTTCGACGTGACGGCGCATAACTCCTTTGCGCAGCTCTTGCCGGCGTTCAGCATCTCGATGATCGGTGTCGGCTTTGCCGCGCCCGCCGCGATGAGCACGACCCCCGCCACCGTGGCCATCGCGTTGGTCCTGTCGACGGTCTTCGGGGTGGCGGCGATCCTCTATACCGTGATCGCGGCGATCACGGCCTTTGCGTCGATGCTGCAGCATGGCACCGCGCGGGAATCGGGACCGACGCTGATGATCATCGTGCCGATTGTCACCGTGCTGGGCATCCTGTTCCTGCGGCAGGATCACGGTCTGCATGTTGCCTTCGATGTGCAGGTACAGCCGGGTGAAACGATGATTTTCCTGGCACGGCTGGTGTCGGTGCAGGTGGCGTTTCTGCTGCTGGGTGCTGTGGTCATGCGCCGTCAGGGCTATTTCCGTGATTTTGTCATCGGGTCCAGCACATCCCCCGGCTCTTATGCGCTGGTCTGCCCGGCGGTGGCCTTTGCGGTGATGATCCAGTTCTTCCTGAACAAGGGGCTGGTGGCTGCCGGGGCGGTTGCGCAGTTCGGTGTCGCCTACTGGGCCGTCACAGCGGTAGCGCTGGTGGCGCAAGCGATCGCGATCGCGCTGGTGCTGCGCCTGAACCGCCAGCATTTTGCACGCCGCAGCCCGGCGATGGATACAGTACCTGCCGAATAGGCCCAACCCCAAGGTGCTGTCGGGAGCCCCGGATCATGTGGTCCGGGGTTTCCATGTGTCCACAAGGCTGCGCAAACCGCCGGCCAGCACCAGCAAATCCGCCCCGAGGGCGACGAAATTGGCGCCGGCGTCCATGTCCTGCTGGATCAGGACCGGATCTGTATCGATGATGCCCGCCGCCTTGCCGGTGGCGCGGATGCGGCGCAACCCGTCCTGAATGCTGGCGCGCACGTCGGGATGGGCGATGTCGGGCAAGAGGCCCATGTCGGCACAGAGATCCGCAGGGCCGATGAACACGCCGTCCACGCCATCGACGCCACAAATCTCTTCCAGCGCATCCATCGCCACGGTGCTTTCGGCCTGAACGATCAGGCACAATTCGTCCTGCGCGGTTTGCAGGTAATCGGGCACGCCATTGAACCGGGATGCGCGGCCCAGCACATGACCGACGCCGCGTATGCCGTCTGGCGGATAGCGCATGGCGCGGACGATCGCGCGGGCGTCTTCGGCAGAGTTGACCATCGGGCACAGCAGGCTTTGCGCGCCCATGTCGAGGGCCTGTTTGATCAAGGCGGGGTCGTTCTGCGGCAAGCGCAGGATCGGCGATACCGGATGGCCTGACAGCGCCATGAGCTGTTCGTGGATCGATCCGAGGTCATTGGGCGCGTGTTCGCCGTCGATCAGCAGCCAGTCATACCCGGCGGAGGCGGCCACCTCGGCGGCGTAGCCGCTGCCAAGGGCGAGCCAAAGGCCAAGCTGAGGCTCGCCCGAGGCGAGCCGGGCTTTGAAGCGATTCAGGGGAGCGGGCATGGTGGTATCCTTTTGGCCCGATCAAACACAAGCACGCGGAGCAAGGCAAGTCAGTTGCGACTGCGCCAAAGCCGGATCGCGGACCAGATCGCGGTGCCGCCGAAGAACAGGCCGGCGATTCCCACTACCTCCACGAGGGCCGCGGAATTGCTGATGCCGCGCACGGCGATCGTCGCCCCGAGAAGCCCAAGTCCGGCAAGGCTGAAGGCGATGCGGAACCATAGCTCTTTGCGGGAGGTGCCGGTCATTCAGGTCATTCAGAAGGTGATCGAGACATTCGGCAGGTTGAGCGATTTGATCAGGTCGCGCAATTCCTGACGGGCGGCGATGTTGGAAATATTGAGCTGTTTGACGCCCATATCCTTGAGATCGAGCAGCGTCATGCCGCGGGGGAACAGCTCCCGGAAGATGACCCGTTCGTTGAAACCGGGAGCGACGCGGAAGCCGATCCGCTTGGACAGCCGCTCCAGCGCCTTTTCCATCTTGGCCTTGTTGACCATCTGCTGTGCACCAAGGCGGTTGCGCAGCACCACCCAGTCGATCGGGGGCAGCCCGGCCTGGGCCCGCAATTGGCGGGCGTTCCAGACCATCTCGGAGTAGACAGAGGGGCCTTCGATCTTTTCGCCGGCGGCATCGGTATGGGCCAGCAAATCGAAATCCACGAAGCTGTCGTTCAGCGGTGTGACAAGCGTGTCGGCCAGCGAATGGGCCACCTGGCTGAGGCGGGTATGCGACCCGGGGCAGTCGATCAGGATGAAATCGCTTCCGGGCTCCAATTCGGCCACGGCGGCGGACAGGCGGTGGTCATAGATGTTCTCGCCCGGTTGCAGGCTGTCGGGGTCGATCTCGGGCAGTTCAAGAAAGCGTGGGCTGGGCAGATCGAGCTGCGTGCGTGCCAGTTCTTCCAGGCGATTGGTGACATAGCGGCCCATCGTTTTTTGCCGCAGGTCGAGATCCAGCGCGCCGACTTTGTGGCCCATGCGCGCCAGCGCCGTGGCCACGTGCATCGACACGGTCGATTTGCCAGCGCCGCCCTTTTCATTTCCGACAACAATGATATGCGCCATGCGTCTGCTCTCAGGTGCTTTTTGCCAGCTATGCGCATAGATGCGGCGAGTTGCAACGTGAGAAGCGGGCCGTCGTCAAATCGGTTGCTCAGCGGTGCAGGCGCGTCTCACCTGTTTTGCCCGGCCGGGCGGCGGCCAGAGGCCCGAGAGGGGCTGCGCAAAGGCAGGCCCGTTCACGTGACGTGTCCGTGTCGCCGAGAATGCGGGGCCTTGCCGATCCTTTGCGCTGGCGCGGAACGCAAAAGGCCGCCCATGTCCGGGCGGCCCTTGTCTCTCGGTTGGCAGCGGGGTCTAGAATCCGAGGCCTTCGTATTTTTTCTTGAATTTCGAAACGCGTCCACCGGTGTCCATGAGGCGCGAATTGCCGCCGGTCCAGGCCGGGTGCACGGACGGGTCGATGTCGAGCGACAACTGGTCGCCTTCGCTGCCCCAGGTGGACCGCATCTGGACCACGGTGCCGTCGGTCATCTTGACGTCGATCAGGTGGTAATCGGGATGGATGTCTTTTTTCATCGCAGGGGTCCTTACGCGTTTGCGCCCTTGAGGGGCTTATACGTTGCATCTTCCGCGATACGGGCCGATTTGCCGCGACGCGAACGGAGGTAGTACAGCTTGGCACGGCGCACGCGGCCGCGGCGGACAACCTCGATGCTGTCGATGTTCGTGGAATAGAGCGGGAAGACACGTTCCACACCTTCCCCGAACGAAATCTTGCGAACGGTGAACGTCCCGGCAATGCCATCACCCTGTCGGCGGCTGATGCAGACGCCTTCATAGGCCTGCACACGGGTGCGGGTGCCTTCGGTCACCTTGTAGCCGACACGGATCGTGTCGCCTGCTTTGAAATCGGGAATTGTCTTCCCGAGGGCGGCGATCTGTTCCGCCTCCAGTTGAGCGATCAGGTTCATCGCTTTTCTCCTAAACTGCTTGCGGTTGCCCCGCAAAGGTGTGCGCGCCTCAGAGCTCTTGGTCTTCGTCCGGGTCCGTGTTTCCCACGCCCGCCAGAGATCAGGTCGTCTTTGTCTTGTCAGGTCCGGGACGGGTGCGATTATGCCATGTTCGAAGACGACACGGAATCACCGCACCGGGCTGACACCCGAAACACGCGCGGTAAACCAGAAGCCCGGGGGCAAATCAAGGACCAAATCCCGGCCCCCGACGCCGGGCAAGGGCTTTGCAAAGCCCTTTTGACGCGGTTTCGAAACCGCGTCGGCAAGCGCGTTCCAACGCGCTTTTGCGCTAAGACGTTTTTGGTGTCGCGGTATGGCGCGCCCACAGATCGGGACGGCGCTGTTCGGTCAGGGATTCGGATTGCGCGTGGCGCCACTTGGCGATTTCGCCGTGATGGCCCGACATCAGCACATCCGGGACCCTCTGCCCGCGCCATTCTGCCGGCCGGGTATACTGCGGATGCTCCAGCAGGCCGTCGGAAAAGCTCTCGTGCTCGGTCGAGGCATCGTTTCCCAGAACGCCGGGCAGCAGGCGCACGCAGGCGTCGATCAGGGCTTGCGCCGCGATCTCGCCGCCGGTGAGGATGAAATCGCCGAGGCTGACTTCGAGAATGCGATAGTGATCGATCACGCGCTGGTCCAGGCCTTCGAAGCGGCCACAGATCAGGCTGACGCCGGGTCCGGCAGCAAGGCTGTGCGCCATGTCCTGGGTAAAGGGCCTGCCGCGCGGGCTGAGATAGATCAGCGGCGCGGCCGGGGGCATGCGTGCATGCGCGTGGTCGATCGCCGCGCCCATCACGTCGGGACGCAGAACCATGCCCGCGCCGCCGCCTGCGGGTGTGTCATCGACGTTGCGGTGCTTGCCTTCGCCGAATTGGCGCAGGGCCACGCTGTCCAACTGCCAGAGCCCATCCTTGAGCGCGCGGCCGGTCAGCGATTCGCCCAGGATGCCGGGAAACGCCTCGGGCAACAGTGTGATGACCTGGGCTTTCCAGGCCTTGGCCAGGTCGGGGGCCTGGTCCATCAACGCACGCGGTTCGCGCGTCGGGCGGATGGCTTTGCGGCCGTGCGATTTCTGCGGCGGTGTCTTGGGAGTGTTCATCGGGTCTGCCTCTTGCTGACGCGCCGCTCTTAACGGCTTGTCGGCGCGATTGCCAGTTCAGGCAGTGGCCGGGGCGGCCAGCGTATCGCGCATGGTCAACATGGCATTGGGCGCGGTGAAATACCCCGCCAGCGCGCCCGCCTCTGCCGGGGTGGCGCGCATGAGCCGATCCACGAGCCACAGCTCGCGGGTCTGATCGTCGGTCAGGGTCATGATGTCGGATTTGTCCCAACGGGCCATGATCTGGGACAGGACCATCGCGATCTGCCGGTCTTCGTTCAGCAGATCCTGATCCGTCGCGGGGGGCGCCATCATGGTCTGCAAGACCGCCCGAAGCTGGAGCGGATCGGGCGCCACAGCTCTCAGGTCGGGCAGAGCCGAGGCCAGGATCAGTGACGGGTAATCCTGCCGCGACAGGATCGCGCTGGAGGGGACCTGTTTCACGGGGGGCGACATCGCCACGGCAACGGCCGCCACGCCAATCGCGCCGAACAGGCCGAGCACGAGGAAGGCCATGGAGACGGCGAATTCCTGCAACGTCAGGAAAACCACGCCCGGAGAGAGCGCAGCCAGACCAAGAACGACACGTTTCAAGAAGCCCACCAAACAGCCCGTCCCCAATTGATTGTGAGATGATGGCGCCGTGGTATGACGAAACCCCGACCGCATTGTGTCGCAAACATGGTGATTTCGGGGCGGTTCTGCGGCGCTGTGCCGGTCAGCTTGTGGCGCGGCGCCCCATCCTGCGGATCATGCGCTTTGCGGCTTTCACATCCTGTTCGGGCAGGGCGCTTTGATTGAGCGCAAGAAACACGCGGTCGATCCCGATATCGGGTTGCACGTTTTCGGCCGGCAGACACCGCAGCACGGCGCGGTCGAGATCGGGCATGTCCAGAAGCGCCAGAAGCGGCTCCAGCGGACCAAGAGGCAGATCGGACGCCGTCTCAAGCGGGAAGGACATGACGCCGGCGGGTGCCACGTCGGCAGCGACCTCGGCCAGGATGTCGTCAAGGCTGCGCGCTGCGTCGAACTGGGCGCAGTAACTGGCGAAATCATGTGTCAGCCGCGTGCTGCGCAGGTTTTGCCACCACGTGCTGCGCAACCACGGCGCGCGCGCGCGGGTCGAAAAATAAAACAGCACGTCCGCGGTCTTGCCAAGCCTGGCACGGGCGGCGTCGGCGATGCATTTCATGACCAGACCGGCGCTGTCGTAACATTCCAGCCCGTGGCGGCCCGGCATGTGGCCGGAGAGGTCTTCCGATGACATGAGAATCGGACGCGGATCATCCAAGTCCAGACTGTCGAAAAACGCGGTTGCGGCACGGTCGACCGATGCCAGCGTTTTTTCCCGGGGATCGATCGAAAAGGCGCGGGCCTTGTTCGTCAGATCCTCGAAATCCTGCTTCAGCAGCACGCGCACATGCGGCGCGAGCACAGGTGCATTTTCGCGCAGCATCGATTGCACGCTGGTCGTTCCGGTCTTGTGAAACCCCGCGTGAATGACGATCTTTCGCATCACGTGAACAGACCCTCGGGGGGATCGGCAACGATCCGGCCCTGGGCAAGATCCACCGTCGGCACGGCGGTTTTGGTAAAGGGCAGGAGTACCGATTGTTTCTGTCCGGGCGCGCGCAGTTCCAACAGGTCGTCGGCACCGTTGTTGAGCACCGCCATCACGGTTCCGAGCGGCGTTCCCCCGGTATCGGTGACGGGCAGCCCGATCAGGTCGGCATGGTAGAATTCATCATCCGGCAGCGACGGCAGCCGATCACGCGGGACGTAAAGCTCTGTTCCGCGCAGGGCGTCGGCGGCGTCTTTGTCGGTGATGCCCGATAGTCGCGCGGCAAGGCCGTTCTTGATCTGGCGGGTGATCTTGACGGAAAAGGATCGCGCGCCGTCCTCGGTTTCGAGGGGCGCGTAAGAGGCAATATCCTCCGGCGTGGCGGTAAAGCTTTTCAAGCGCACTTCGCCGCGGACCCCGAAGGCCCCGGCAATCGCTCCGACACAGACTTTGTCATTCACCGATTTTTGCTCCCGGTCGCTTCGAACGACTGGATAGACCACACCGGTGGTCAGAGGCAATCGCCGTCAAAGGCGATCAGCCGCCGATGCTGAACACGCGGGTCACGCCAAAGCGCAGCCCCCATTGTTCATCCGAGCCCTGTTCGACAATCGGGCTGTCCAACGCGTCGTCGGTGTATTTTTCCCAGGTGAGCGCGCCTTCGAGGCCCCAATCATCGTTGATCTGATAGCTTGCTCCGAATTCGACACCGGCCGACACCATGCCGCCCTCGGGATCATAGGCCGACAGGTCGGCGCTGGCCTCGGCGGCGGTGACGCCGAAATAGGTGTCGGAATAGGTGTCATCGCCGTAAAAGATGCGCGGACCCAAGGTGAGCCTGAGCCGGTCGGACGGGCGCAGGATCGCGTCCGCGCCGAGTTCTCCAACCCAGCCTTCATGTCCGCCAAAGCCGCGGCGCATCTCGCCAAAGGCGGCAAAATGCTCTGTTCCGTAGCGCAGGGAGGCGCCGAGCTCGACTGCGGCGTCGATGGTTTCAAGACCGGAGAGTTCGTCGAAATCTTCGGCGTCGCGGTCCTGGATGAAGCGGAACGACCCGCCGAATGTCAGGCCCATGCTGTCGGCCCAGGGGTCGGGGTTGCCAAAACTGCGGCCATTGCCAAGCGCGAGGGAGTTGAAGCGAAAGCCCAGGTCCGGGCCGATCTCGTAATCATCGGAGCCGAAATACTCTGGCGATGCGGCAACGCCGCCGCGCAGGGTGAACACGAACTGTGGGCGTGTTGGTGCGGGCTCTGCCGCCGGGGCCGTCATCGCCGGCTCTGCCGGGGGGGCCTCGGGACCTGCGGCAAAAGCGGGGGCAGCGAGGCCGAAAACAAGGCTGGAGAAAATGGCGAGGCGCGCAAACATGGCAACGAATCCTTGTGACATAGGGGGCGTACTGAGGGCCGCGATATCATGTTAGATGATGTGGAGGTTGGCATGCGTCAAGGCACTGGACCCTTGCCCCGGTGCCGGACAGCCGCGAATCTCCGCGCGGGCCGCCACTTTGTGACAATAATCAGACAGTGGCCCGAGGGGTGCCGGGACGACCGGGCCATTCGGGTGGGGGGCAGATGGCCGGGTGGGCCAGCCATCTGCAAGAGCGGTCCGCGATCAGTCCGCGGATGCCGCGTCGGTTGCCGCTTCGGCCGCTTTTGCAGCCTTGGCTTCGGCGCGTTCCTGGGCAGCCTTGCCCGGGGTGGCTTTCTTGGGGTTGTTGCGCTCTTTCTTTTCGACGACGCCGGCCGCTTCGAGGAAGCGCGACACGCGGTCGGTCGGCTTTGCGCCCTGGTCCATCCAGTGCTTGATGCGCTCGGCATCCATCTTGACGCGATCTTCGCTGTCTTTCGGCAAGAGCGGGTTATAGGTGCCCAGCTTTTCGATGAAGCGGCCGTCCCGCGGCATCCGCGTGTCGGCGGCCACGATGCGGTAAAACGGGCGCTTCTTTGAGCCGCTGCGGGCGAGACGAATCTTGATAGCCATGTGGTATTCTCCTGATTTTCCAGAGTGACGGGAGGCCCGTCAGGATTGTTTCTGTTGGTGGTGCTGGATGACTTCCTGAATGATGAAATTCAGGAATTTCTTGGCGAACTCAGGGTCCAGGTCGGCCTGAGCCGCAAGCTCTTCGAGCCGCGCGATCTGTCGTGCTTCGCGCGCGGGGTCTGAGGGCGGGAGGTCGTGGCGCGCTTTCAGCTCGCCAACGGCCTGCGTGTGTTTGAACCGTTCGGCCAGGGTGAACACGAGGATCGCATCCAGCCTGTCGATGCTGTCGCGATGGCCCTTGAGCAGTTCGGCCGCGCGGGTCACGGGATCAATGGTCATGTCAGTCCCAATATCAGTCAATGGCCCAGCCTTTCGGTTTGAATAAAGGGTCCTGGTAATGCGCGATTTCCATGTCGATGCCATGCGCGAGTTGCGTGCCACGCAGGGCGTCCGGGGCAGGATGGCGGTAGACGACATCGCTGCCATCGACCGAGGGCGCCTCCGGATCTTTGCGCGCCCCCAGCCGTTCCGCCAGGCGGATGCTGTCGAGGTTCTTGGGGTCGAGATAGCTCACGGCGGTGTCCCAGCCGCGATCTTCGTAGAAATGGCTCCGGACGCGATGCGTCGCTTCGAGCGCGTAGCCCTTGCCGGCGCGGTCCGGCCAGATGATCCAGGCGATTTCCCGTTCGGGCCATTTCGCCGGCGACCAGCCACCCGCCATGCCGACGGTCTCGCCGCTGTCCTTGAGGTGCACCATCCACATGCCGAAACCGCGGATTTCCCAATGACCGATTTCGGCGGCATAGAGCATCCACGCCTCGTATCCATTGAGCGGCCCGCCCATGAAGCGGGACCGATAGGATGCGAAGGTTGCCTTGAAATCGGGATAATCCTCGGGTTCAGGCGCGCGCATCTCCAGGCGCTGCGTTTCGAGAACGGGGATGTCCAAGCTCATACCAGCGCCTCCGGTCCCGGATGGCGGTAGAGCAGGTCTTCGCCCATGTTCGGGTTGTGGTAGGTCCGTTCGTAGACGGCGCCCATGCGTTCGGCCAGGCGGATCGAGCGGGTGTTGCCCGGCACGATGTTGGAGGTCAGCGTGGTGAATCCGAGATCGTCATAGGCCCAGCGACGCGCACGGGTCGCAGCCTCGAACGCGATGCCCTTGCCTTCGAACCCGTCGAAGACGACCCAACCCACCTCGGGTTCGGGCCAGCCTTCGGGATTCCAGATGCCTGAGATACCGGCGGGTTTGCCCGTCGCCTTGTCTTCGATCGTGAAATAGCCGTAGCCGTGCCAGTGCCAGTGGCCCAGGTTGAGCGCGAACCAGCGCCACGAGTCCGGGCGGTTGGTGTATCCCCCGAACCCCGCCGCGCGGGTGTCATCCATCAGGAAGGCGATCATCGCCTCCGCGTCGCGTTTTGCCGGCGAGCGCAGGATCAGGCG